>WNFU01000011.1_pt1 | contig 320028 bp, 300 predicted proteins | sample 5400121 | NCBI WGS metagenome assembly WNFU01 (sample SAMN13153360, study PRJNA577476) | soil metagenome | isolation source: 100 cm soil or saprolite under grassland replicate 1 | place: USA:California | collected 2016-06-15
TCGGCGATCTCCGGGTGCGCAAGGCGATCGGCTGCTTCGGCATCGACCGGCAGGAGATCGTGAAGATCGCCTTCAAGGGACAGGCGACTCCCTGGGTCGGCATGGCGCCGCCGGGCACGCTGGAATCGGTGAACGTCAATCACGTGTGCCCCTACGACCAGGCGAAGGCCAAGGCCTTGCTGGCCGAAGCCGGCTACGGTCCATCGAAGCCGCTGACCCTCGAGCTGATGACCAACACCGAGAAAAGCGTCTTCAACGTCATCGCCACGGTCATCAAGGAGCAACTCGCCCGCCTCGGCGTGACCGCGAACATCCGGCTCGTGGACAAGGTTTCGTGGATGAATACGACGCTGGGCGACGGCCCCTGGGACATGTACGTCGAAGATCTGCTCTCGCTGCTCACCATCGATAGCAATGGGTATCTCTCGACTGCCTACGTTTCGACCAAGTCCTCGGCGTGGAGCCATCCGCGCCACACCGATACCAAGGTCGACGACTACTACGCCCGCTACGCCAAGGAACTGGACTTGGCCAAGCGCAAGGCGCTCGCGAAGGAGTTCCTGGAGTACATGGCCAACAACATGTACTGGAACACAATCTCGGGCTCGCCCTTCTACATGGTCGCGCAGCCGTGGGTGAAGGGGTACACGTACAACGCGGAGTTCGAAGTCCACTACCACAAGGTCTGGCTCGACAAGTAACCGCCGGCAGCGCCGGAGGTCGCCAACGCGCCGGGCGCGCGGGCAACCCTTCGGCGCGGAGCGAGGCATGCGGGTCTATATACTGAGGCGGCTCCTCCAGATCGTGCCGACCGTGCTCGGGATCACCTTGGTGGTCTTCCTGATGATGCGGTCGGTCCCCGGCGATCCCGTCGTGTCGGTCCTCGGCGACGCGTACACCGAGGAGGACGCGATCAGGGCGCGCGAGGCGTACGGGCTGAACAAGCCGATCCTGGTCCAGTACCTGATCTGGCTCGGCAAGCTCGTGCAGGGAGACTGGGGCGCGTCGATCCTGACCGGACGCCCGGTGCTCGAGGACGTCCTCATTCGGCTGCCGGTGACGCTCGAGCTGATCGTGCTGTCGATGGCGGTCGCGCTCCTGATCGCCATCCCGGCCGGGATCATCGGTGCCATCCGCCAGAACACCTGGGCCGACTACACGGCGACGACGGTCGCCATGATCGGGGTCTCCATCCCCGAGTTCTTCATCGGTGTCCTGCTCCTGCTCCTCTTCTCGTTCGGCCTCGGCGGGCTCCTTCCGAGCTCGGGCTGGATCTACCTGCCCGGCACCTGTCCGACGATGGTGTGCGGGTCGAGCCTCTGGGGGAACATGACGCACGTCTTGATGCCGGCGCTCGCCCTCGGGGTCGGGCGGGCCGCGCTCCTGACGCGGCTGCTCCGCGCCAGCATGCTGGAAGTCATCCGCACCGAGTACGTCACGACCGCCCGCGCCAAGGGCCTCTCCGAGCGGCCGATCGTCTTCAAGCACGCGCTGAAGAACGCGCTCATCCCGACCGTCACGGTGATGGGGCTTCAGATCGGCTTCCTCATCGGCGGCGCGATCGTGGTAGAGACGCTTTTCGCCATGCCCGGCCTCGGCACGTTCGGCATCGACGCGATCATCGCCCGCGACTACCAGCAGGTGCAGGGCTTCGCCCTGCTGACGGCGCTCGCCTTCGTCGTGATGAACCTCCTCGTAGACCTGAGCTACACGTTCCTGGATCCCCGCATTCGCTATACGTGAGGGAAGCATGGCCAACGGTGGAGAGTCGACTGGAGTGAAGCCGCAGCCCATCAGCGGGGGCAGCACGCGTGAGGCCGAGCTGCCGGCGGTCGCCTGGCGCGCGGGTGGCGAGCGCGCGGAATCGCCGCTGGTCCAGGGGATACGCCGGTTCCGGCGCAGCACGACCGCGCTCGTGGGCGTGGGCATCGTCGCCGCGCTCCTCCTGGTCGCGATCTTCGCCGACGTGCTCGCGCCGCTGAGCCCCATCGCCAGCGATCAGACCCGCACCTTCCAGCGACCCGGCTGGGACTATCCGCTCGGCACGGACCAGCTCGGGCGCGACATGCTCTCCCGCATCATCCACGGCAGCCGGATCTCGCTCGCCGTGGGCGTGTCATCGGTGCTGCTGGCGCTGTTCGTGGGGGTGCCGTGCGGGATGGTCGCCGGGTACTATGGCGGCCGCGTCGACGGCGCCATCATGCGTGTGATGGACCTGATCCTCGCCTTCCCCATCTATCTCCTCGCGATCATCCTGATGGTCATGTTCACGCCGACCGCGGGGCTGATCGGCACGATGAAGGTGACGGGCGCCATCGCGATCGTGCGCATTCCCATCTATGCGCGCCTGGTCCGCGGCAGCGCGCTGTCGATCAAGGAGAAGGAGTTCATCGAGGCCTGCCGCGCTCTCGGCGTTCGGGATCCCTCGATCATCTTTCGTCACATCCTGCCCAACTGCCTGGCGCCCATCATCGTGACCACCACGCTCGGCATCGCGACCTCCATCATCGTGGAGGCCACGCTCTCCTTCCTCGGGCTCGGGACCCAGCCGCCGACGCCGAGTTGGGGCTGGGACCTCAAGGCCAACATATCCTTCATCCAGTCCAACGCATGGCTGTCGCTCTTCCCCGGCCTCGCCATTTTCGTCACCGTGCTCGGCTTCAATCTCTTCGGCGATGGCCTCCGCGACGCGCTCGATCCGCGGCTCAAGTAGGGCCGGAGTCACTCGACCCGCAGCGCAACGATCGCGTCCTCGAGGCCTATTTCGGCCGCCGCCGGCGCCCGAAAGGCACCGGGCCGGAGCCCGGCGTATATGGGACGAGCTAGCGTGGCACTCCTCGAGCTCCGCGACGTCGCGGCCGGCTACGGCTCCCGGCCGGCTACGGCTCCATCCAGATCCTCCACAGGGTGTCGCTCCACGTGAACGCTGGAGAGGTCGTCTCGGTGATCGGCCCCAACGGGGCCGGTAAGTCGACCACCTTCAAGATCATCATGGGATTCATCGAGCACCTCGGAGGTCAGATCGTGTTCGACGGGCACGACCTGGTCGGCCAGCGACCCGACCGCATTCTCGGCCTCGGGCTCGGGTACGTGCCCCAAGGGCGTGTCGTCTTCGGTCCAATGACCGTGCGCGAGAACCTCGAGATGGGCGCCTATCTCGAGCGCGACAAGGCGAAGATCGAGGCGTCGATGGAGTACGTCTTCTCCCTGTTCCCCCGTCTCCGCGAGCGCCGTCGCCAGCTGGCCGGCAGCATGAGCGGCGGTGAGCAGCAGATGCTCGCCATGGGGCGGGCTCTCATGATGCGGCCGAAGATGATGATGCTCGACGAGCCCTCGCTCGGGCTCAGCCCTCGCTTCGTCGACGAGGTCTTCGATCGGATCGTCGATCTGGCGCACGAGGGTCTCACCGTGATGCTGGTGGAGCAGAACGCCGCCCGGGCGCTCGAGATCTCCGATCGGGGCTATGTGCTCGAGCTGGGACGGAACCGGTTCGAGGGCGCGGGTCAGGTCCTGCTCCAGACGCCGGAGGTCAAGCGACTCTACCTCGGAGGCGAGGCGCGGCCTCTATCCGGCTAGACCAAAGGGCTTCGGCGAGCACGCGTCGCGTGATGTCCCGGGTGCTACTTCCGAATGCCCATTCTGGTGGCCAGCGGGAGGTACTTTTTCAGCTCCTCCTGCTGGAACAGCCAAAAGGCCTCGGGCCCCTTGTAGGCGATCACCTTGTTGACCCTGAGCGCCTGCTCGAGGAAGGCCGGGTCCTTCGAGGCCTCCTCGAGGAGGCCCGCCCATTTCCTGACGATAGGGGCGGGCAGCTTCGGGGGACCCGACAGGCCCTGCCACCCGACGACGTCGAGGTTGGGGAAACCGGCCTCTGCGGCCGTGGGGATATCGGGAAGTCCCGGGAGCCGGGTCGGATTGACGACGGCGAGCGCGCGGATCTTTTTCCCCGCGATCATCCCCGCGGATTCGCTCCACTGCTGGCCCGCGAAGTCGATGTGACCGCCGGCGAGGGCGGTGACCGCGGGCGCGCCGCCGGTGAACACCACGCGGTTCGTCTCCGCCACCGGGATCCCGGCTCCGAAGAGAAACTGGGAGACCGAGAAGCTCGCCACCGCGGTGATGCCGCCCACGCCGTACCGGAACGACTTCGGATCGGCCTTGGCGGCCGCCGCCACGTCCTTGAGGCTCTTCCAGGGCGAATCGTCCTTCACCGTGTAGATCACGGGGTCCAGCGTGACGAGGGCGATCGGCGTCTTGCCATCCATCTTGAACGGCACGTCGCTCTCCGCCGCGAAGAGCATGGAGGCCGTCGCGTGGGGCTCGAGGAGCAGCGTGTAGCCGTCGGGGCGCGCGCCGAGCGCGCGAAGCGTGCCGGTGATGCCGGAGGCGCCCGGCATGTTCACCACGTTCACGGGCTGCCCCCATTGCTTCGACGCGTAGGCGGCGATCAGTCGCGCCGTCACGTCGGCGCCGCCGCCGGGGGCGAAGGCGACGACGATGTCGACGGGTTTGGTCGGGTACGCGGGCTGGGCGTCGACCGCGCCCGTCGCGACGGCTGTGCCGAGAAGAGCCGCCAGCAGGATCCGCCGCATGGGCATTACCTCCTCCGTCTCGCCAGCAAGCTCCACGCTGTCAGCGCGAGGCCGGCGAGTATCAGGATCAGGGCGATGGGACGAGTCACCAGGATGAGCGGACTGCCGTGGGCCATGGCGAGCGATTGCCGGAGCGCGCTCTCGAGCATGGGCGTGAGGATCAGCGCCAGCACGAGGGGAGCCGTCGGGTACCCCAGCTTGATCATCGCGTAGCCCACGCCTCCGAAGACGAGCGCCATGCCCACGTCGAAGAAGCTGTTGCGCACGCTGAAGGCGCCGAGCACGCTGAAGATGAGGATCAGCGGCGCCATGACGGCGTAGGGGACCCTGACGAGCCGCGCCCACAAGCCGACCAGGGGCAGGTTGAGGATCAGGAGCATCACGTTGCCGATGTACATGCTGGCGATGACCGTCCAGACGAACCCGGGCTGCTTCTCGAAGAGCAGCGGCCCTGGCTGGAGCCCGTAGATCATGAGCCCGCTCAGGAGGACGGCGAGGGCGGGCGTGGCCGGGAGGCCCAGCGCGAAGAGCGGGACGAAGCCGCCGCTCGTCGTGGCATTGTTGGCTCCCTCGGGCGCGGCCACGCCCTCGATGGCGCCGTGGCCGAAGCGCTCCGGCGTCCGCGACCAGCGCTTCTCCACGTCGTAGGAGACGAACGAGATCGCTCCCGGCGTGCAGCCGGGGAGCAGGCCGAGGAAGAAGCCCACGCCGGTCGCCCTGACCATCGTGCCCAGGCACGCCCGGAGCTCATCCCATCGCGGCATCAGCTTGCCCAGGGCGGCCATCGACACCGCGGTGACGGACTCCTCGACGCCGATGAGGACCTCGGTGATCGCGAACAATCCGATGATGACAGCGATGAAGTCGATACCGGCCAGAAGGTCAGAGCTCCCGAACGCGAAGCGGCGGACGCCTGACATCGGGTCGAGGCCCACGAGGGCGACGAGGGCGCCGAGCGACGCCGCGCTCAGGCCCTTCAGGAGCGAGGCGCCCGAGAGACTCACGACGACGCTGAACGAGAGCACGACGAGCCCGAAGTATTCCGGCGGGCCGATCCGGAGCGCCATGTCGGCCAGCGGCGGCGCGAAGAACGTCAGGCCGACCAACCCCAGCGTTCCCGCCACGAACGAGGAGATGGCCGCGATGGCGAGCGCGGGGCCCGCGCGCCCCTGCCGGGCCATCTGGTAACCATCGAGCGTCGTGACGACGGACGCGACCTCGCCCGGGATATTGACGAGGATCGCCGTGGTCGAGCCCCCGTACATTGCCCCGTAATAGATGGCGGCCAGCATGATGATGGCCGGCGCCGGCTGCAGGAAGCCGGTCAGCGGCAGCAGGATCGCGATACCTGACGTCGGACCGATCCCCGGAAGAACGCCGACGAGGGTGCCCAGGACCGAGCCGATGAGCGCGAAGAGCAGGTTCTGGAGCGTCAGGGCCTGCGCAAATCCGTGAAGCAGGAACCCGAGCGTCTCCACGCGGCTCAGGCGCCGAGGAAGCCCGAGGGGACCGGCATGGCGAGCCAGTGGACGAAGATGACGTAGCTGGCGATCGCGATTGCTCCCGTGAGCGCGAGCGTCACGGGCCACGAGTAGGAGCCGAGGGCACGCAGCAGAACCAGAACGAAGAGCGCGGTCGCGAGGAGGAAGCCCAGGTATGGCATCCCGCCGACATACAGCGCGAGCACTCCGAACATCAAGGCGACGCGTCGCCGGGCCGAAGCGTCGGGCCAGGCGGGCACCGCCGCCCTACCCGCCATGGACGGCACGAGGTGACCGATGCCCAGCGCGACGAGCGTCACGCCGAGCGCGACGGGCATGAGTCTGGCGCCCTGCCAGGCGTCCTTGATGCGGAGCGCCTCGACGAGTGACATGGCGCCCAACGCCATGAACAGCCCGCCACAGAGCAGGCTCGCGCGTCGCACGGCGGCGCCGGACTTGAGCGCGCGGAAGTCAGTCATCGGACTCCGGCACCACGACGGGGCGGACGCCCGAGAACGCCGCCCAGAGGGCCCGTGCCGCGGGCACCGCCGCCGCGGCGAGGGCGGCCACGGTGAGCACGGCGGCGATGGGCCGCAGGAAGAAGATCCCGAGCCCCGCGTCGGAGAGGATCAGGGACTGGCGCAGCGCCCGCTCCGCCAATGGCCCCAGCACCAGCGCCAGCGTCATCGCGGCCGGCGAGTAGCCGAGCTTCTTCATCGCGTAGCCCGCCACGCCGAAGACCAGCATCTGCCCCACGTCCCACACGCTGTTCTTCTGGGAATAGGCCCCCGTGATGCAGAAGATGATGATGAGCGGCATCAGGATGTTGTAGGGAATGCGCAGCGCCCGGACGAACATCGGGATGAAGGCGATATTGAGGATCAGGAGCATGACGTTGGCGATGTACTGGGAGGCGATGAGCCCCCAGACGAACTGCGGGTTCTTCTCGAACAGCAGCGGCCCCGGCCTGAGCCCCCACATCATGAGGCCGCCCAGCATGACGGCCGTGGTGGCCGAGCCCGGGATGCCCAGCGTCAGCATCGGCACCATGGCCCCGGCGGAGGCAGCGTTATTGGCCGATTCCGGCCCGGCCACCCCCTCGATGGCCCCCTTGCCGAACTGCTCGGGGTGCCGGGAGACCTTCTTCTCGAGGGAGTACGAGAGGAATGTCGCGATGGTCGGGCCCGCACCCGGCAGGACGCCGATGAAAAAGCCGAGCACCGTCCCGCGCATGATGGCCCAGCGGCTGCGCGCCCAGTCGGATGCTGAGAGCATCACATCCCGGAGCCCATAGCGCCCCGTGAGGATGCGCATGTCGTTGGCATCTTCCGCCCCCGCCAGCACCTCGCCCATCCCGAAGAGCCCGATGGCGACGGGCAGAAAGTCCACCCCGTCCATCATCTCGGGGATGCCGAAGGCGTAGCGGGCATCTCCCGAGATGATGTCGAATCCCACCATGGCGAGCATGAGCCCCAGCACCATGCTGATATAGCCCTTCACCGCGTTCTCCCCGGTCAGCCCCGTCACGGTGGTGAGCCCCAGGAGCATGAGAGCGAAGGTCTCCGGGGGGCCGAAGGACAGCGCCCAGCGGGCCAGCGCCGGAGACATGACCATGAGCAGCACGATGCCGAAGGTCCCGGCGATGAAGGAGCCGATGGTGGCCACGCCCAGCGCGGGGCCAGCGCGCCCCTGGAGCGCCATCTGGTAGCCGTCGATGCACGTCACGACCGAGGCCGACTCGCCCGGCGTGTTGATGAGCACCGAGGTGATGGTGCCGCCGTACATGGAGCCGGCGTAGAGCGCCGCCAGCATGATGATGCCGGAGGTGGGATCCATGCCGAAGGTGAGGGGGAGCAGGAGCGCCACGCCGGAGACCGGGCCCACCCCCGGCAACGCGCCGATGAGCGTGCCGATGATCACCCCGGCCATGGCCATGAACAGGTTGAATGGCGTGAGCGCCACCGAGAAGCCCATGACGAGGTTGCTCAGGATGTCCATCGGCTGTGTGCCCCCTCACCCTTTTCCTCTCCCCAGGGTGGGGAGAGAGGGAATGACCGTCAGAATCCGAGCAGGCTCACGGGGAACGGCACCCGGAGCCAGTAGGTGAAGACGAGGTAGTTGACGGCGGCCATGGCGACTGCGACTCCCAGCGTGACGACCCACCGGTAGCCCTCGAGAAACCGCAGGAGCGCGACGAGGAAGAGCACCGTGCCCAGCATCATGCCGACCACCTGGAGCAGGGCCACGAACGCGGTCGTGACCGCGAGCACCACGACCAGCCGCTTCAGCCCCTCGCCCTCTGGCAGCCAGCTGGCGCCGGCGTCCCGAGAGCCGAGAGCGCTCACCAGCAAGAAGCCGGCGAGCACTGCCAGGACGATGCCGAGCCAGAACGGCAGGAAACCCGAGCCCGGCCCCGTGGGGCCCCAGTACGTGTAGTACTTCAGCGCTCCCACCGAGAACGCGACGGCGGCGGCCAGGAGCGCGGCCCCTGCAATCCGGTCAGCGCTTCGCACGGCGCCCTCGACTACTTCTTGATGGCGCCGAGATCCCCCAGCGCCTTCTCGTACTTGCCGTTGAGACTGTCGAGGTACTTGTTGGCCTCCTCGCCGATCCAGACCACCGGGGTAAGCAGATTGGGCTTGATGTACTGCTCCTGCCACTTCCTGGACTCCACGACCTTCTTCAAGGTGTCCTGCCACCACTTGATCGCCTCGGGGCTCATGCCGGCGGGCCCCACCACGCCACGCATCTGCTCCCAGTAGAATTCGTAGCCCTTCTCTGCAAAGGTGGGCATGTCGGGAGCGTCCTTGAGCCGCTTGCGCGCGGCCACCGCCAGGTTCTTGGCCTTCTTGGCCTCCACCTGGGCGACGATCTCGTTGGGGTTCATGACGCCGGCGTCCACGTGGCCGCCCATGAGCGCCACCGTGCACTCGCCACCGGAGTTGAAGGGCACGTACTTCAGCTTGATGCCGGCGGCCTTCTCGAAGAGGTAGGTGAAGATGTGATCTTCACTGTTGGTCCCGGTGCCGGCCACGCTGAGCTGGCCGGGGCGCTCCTTGGCCGCCTTCACGAACTCCTCGACGGTCTGGTACTTGGAGTCGCTCCGGACCGATAGCATCAGCTCGTCGATGGCGACGATCATCAGCGTTGTGAAGACGTCCCGGTGGTTGCCCGGGAGCCGTCCCTCGACCTTGGCCGAGACGATGGTCGGCGCCGCGCCCGCGACGAAGTGGGAATCGCCCTTCTTGTTGATCAGGTAGGTGTAGCCGACGACGCCGCTGCCGCCGGCGCGGTTCACCACGTTGATCGGCATCGGCGACCACCTGTTCTCGTCGATGATGCCCACGATCATGCGCATGAGGTTGTCCGTGCCACCGCCGGGCGCGAAGGGCACGACGACCTCGATGGTCTTGGAGGGGTACTTGGCCTGGGCGGTCGCTCGGTCGGCAGAGGTAGAGACCAGCAAGGCGACCAAGCCGACGGCGGCCAGCAAACGCGCTGTGCGCATGGGGGTGTTCCTCCTCATTGAGTGATTCACTGGTCTCGGAGAGCGCGCTGCGCGCTCCCGCCATAGCCAAGCTCGGCCGGGATCTCGGCGGTGTGCTGGCCGAGAAAGGGGCGCCACGCATGCATGCCTTGCCGAATCAGCTTGCTCGCGGAGACTCGCACCTAGGCGCCGAGCCTCCCGTGGACCGACTCCGACTGGGTCGGCTGGAGCGAGACGTGGCTGTGCACGCATTGCCAGCGCCCGTCGCGGTGCGCGAGGATGAAGGTGGCGCGGCCGGGGCGGGCGAAGGCCTTGCCGTCCGGGCCCGTGGCTTCGGATTGCCAGCCCACGGCAATCCATGCGGTGTCACCGTTCGTGCGGACGACCGGTTTCGGGTCGAAGGCGAAGCCGCGGATGCGCGGCCAGACGTTGCGCCACTGCTCGCGCTCGATGTTCTCGAGGCCGTGGACGGCCATGGCCCAGGTGCCGAAGGCGACGGCGTCCTGGGCGAACATGAGGCGGCCGGCGTCGAAGTCTCTCCCCCGGCATGCCGCCTCGAACTTCCTCAGCCAGCTGAGCACGTCCTGATCCGATGTGGGCATAGGCAAGATTATGCGCTATCCTGCGCGCATGGAAAAGCTGACTGTGGACACGCTTCGAACGCTGGCCAGGGCGCAGGGCCTGGAGCTCTCCGACGCGGAGCTGGCCTCGCTGCTCCCGCTTGTCGAGGCAGGACGGAGCGGACTCGCCTCCATCCGCGACATCCCGCCCGAGACCGAGCCGGCCTCGCAGTTCCGCATCTTCTGAGCGAAGAGAGGATCTCCGTGAGCGAGCTCTGCTGGACTTCCATGACGGATCTGGCCCGCATGATCGCGTCCAAGAAGGTCTCGCCCTTCGACGTCGTGCAGGCGCATCTCGACCGCATCGCGGCGCTGGACGGCAAGCTCAAGGCCTACATCACCGTGATGGGCGACTCCGCGCTGGCCGCGGCCAAGGCGGCGGAGGCCGCTGTGATGTCGGGCGGGACGCTGGGGCCGCTTCACGGCGTGCCCGTGGGCCTCAAGGATCTGTATTGCACCAAGGGCGTGAGGACCACGGGCGGCTCGAAGATCCTCGCGGACTGGGTGCCGGGGGAGGACGCGACGGTGGTCGCGCGACTCGTGGGAGCCGGGGCCATCGTTCTGGGCAAGCTCAACATGCACGAGTTCGCCTACGGGCCCGAAGGGCTCAACGCGCACTACGGCACCCCGTGGAACCCGTGGGACGCCAAGACCCACCGTGTCTGCGGCGGGTCGTCGTCGGGCTCGGGCGCCTCGGTGACGGCCGGCATCTGTCCCGGCGCCCTGGGCTCCGACACGGGCGGCTCGATCCGCATCCCGTCCTCGCTGTGCGGGCTGTCCGGCCTCAAGCCGACCTATGGCCGTGTGAGCCGCGCGGGGGTGCTGCCGCTGGCGTGGTCCATGGACCACGTGGGGCCGATGTGCCGGAGCGCGGCCGATTGCGCGCTGATGCTGGCGCCGATGGCGGGCTACGACCCGCGCGATCCGACGACGAGCGTGCTGCCGGTGCCCGATTACGCGGCCGCGCTCACGGCGGAGCTCAAAGGGCTCCGCGTTGGCATGCTGCGCGCCTTCTTCCTCGAGGGTGCGGCGCCGGCCCAGCGCGCCGCCGTCGAGGCAGCGGCCAAGGCGCTCGCCGGGCAGGGCGGGTCCGTCGAGGACGTCGACCTCAAGACGATCGGCCTCGCGCCAGGGGCGTCGCACGCGGTCCTCGCCCCCGAGGCGTACGCCTACCACGAGGAGTGGCTGAAGACGCGCGCGTCCGAGTATGGCGCGGACGTCCGCGAGCGGCTCCGGGTGGGCGCTTTCGTCACCGGTGCCGAGTACGTCAAGGGCCAGCGCCTGCGGGCCTTGCTCAAGAACGAGGTGGACGCGGCCCTGGCGAAGCTCGACGTCCTGCTGGCTCCGTCGACGCCGATCGAGGCGACCGCCGTCGGCCAGAACGAGGTGCGCATCGGTGACCAGAGCCTGCCGGTGCGCGGGAGCCTGATCCGCTTCACCCGCCCCTTCAACCTCACCGGTCATCCGGCCATGTCGGTGCCGTGCGGCTTTACCGCGGAGGGCCTGCCGATGGGACTGCAGATCATCGGCCGCCCCTTCGACGAGGCGACGGTGCTCCGGGTGGCGGACGCCTACCAGCGCCTCACCGACTGGCATACCCGGCGCCCCGCCCTGGCCGCGTGAAGGCGGCGCGCCGGCTCGCGGTCGCCGTGGCCCTGACCGGGGCCGGCTGCATGACGGGGGCGCAGACCTTCGAGCAGGACCTGGCCTACCAGCGCTGGAAGCGATGCGACACTTTTGCGACCATCATCCTCCAGCGCATTGACACGGACGGGCGCGTTGTCGTCTCGGGTCGCACGGCCGAGCATTATCCGTTCCTCCGCTGCATGGCCGAGCAGGCGCGTGAGCAGCAGAAGAGCAAGCCCAGCCTCGTGGTTCCCGATCCTATCGTCAACCTCCGTCCGGGTTGAGCGGCGTGATGGAAGAGCCAGAGCCGGTCAACCTGCCGATCGAGGACTCGCTGGACCTCCACGCCTTCGCGCCCGGGGACGTCCGGTCGGTGGTCGACGAGTACTTAAAGGAGGCGGCGGCGAAGGGCTTCCGGGAGGTCCGGCTCATCCACGGCCGGGGCATCGGGGTCCAGCGGGCGAGCGTTCAGGCCCTGCTCGCGCGGCATCCCCTGGTGGAGCGCTTCTTCGACGCGCCGCCCGAGCGCGGCGGCTGGGGCGCGACCGTCGCGGTCCTGAAGGCAGGGCGCCGATAAGGGCCCATCTGCGTCATTTATCTAGAAGAGTTTGGGGCGCCCTCGGCCGCAGGTTCAACGTGCGGCCTTCGGGCGCCGCCTCGCAGCTGGACCCTTCTCGCCAGCCTGCATCGTCTTCAGTAGCCTGCTAGTCCTTGTCCGCCCGCAATAGGATCATCCGGTCCGTGAAGCACTCGATGCGCCCGTGCTCGATCTTGAAGCCGAAGGCCTCGCGGCAGCGCGCCGGCGCGTCCAGCACGTGGCGCTCGAGGTCGGCCTTCGCCTGCGCGCTCATCCTCATCCGTCCCGTCCACTCCTCCCATTGGCGCACCTTGCTGAGCATGCCCTCGTCGATCACCGTCAGCCCGGCGGCCTTGAGGAAGGCCGCCCACTCCCGCTGGGGCAGCGAGCGCACGTGGGAGGGATCGCGCCGCTTCTCGACCTCGAGGATGAAGGCGGCCAGCTCCCGGTCATCGTGGCCCAGGATGTCCTGGACGAGGAAGGAGCCGCCGGGCTCGAGCACGCGAGCGACTTCCTTGACGGCCGTCAGAATGGCGGGGAAGTGGTGCGCGGCGGTGCGGCACGTGACGACGCCGAAGGAGGCGTCCCGGAAGGGCAGGGCCTCCACGTCTGCTGCGAGAAAGCGGACATTGGCCACGCCCTTGCCCCGGATGAAGCCGCGCGCGGCCTCGAGCATCGGCAGCGTGAGGTCGGTGGCGATGACGACGGGCGTGAAGCCCGCAAAGGCCAGCGCCGTGTGGCCGCCGCCCGTCGCGACGTCGAGCACGCGCTCTGCGGCGCGCCTGTGCCCCCACGCGACGAGGCGCTCGAGGTCCTCGCCTGCCGCGTGGCCGGCGCTCGTGACGTAGTCCTGGGCGCTCGGGCCGAACTGCGCCTGGACCTGCGCCTTCTGGCTGTCGCTCACGCGGCCGGGCCCTTGGGGCGCTCGGCCAGATGGCGGAAGAGAAAGTCTTCGTCGAGGGGCGTCAAGTCGAAGCGCCGGCTGGCCTCGTCCACCAGCTTCACGCGGTCGGCGTCCGGCTGGTCGCGCAGCCGCTCGTCGATCCACATGATCGCCTGCTTGATCGGCGCTTCGCCCTGGGCCATTGAGCCGCTACTTTCCGCCTTCGCGCTCGAACTTCGTCTTCCACTCCTTGTTGACGTCCTCGATGCCGGGGATGTGCTTGATCGTGCTCCACGTGGCGCGCGCGGCGCCCCGCATGGCGTACATCAGGGCCTCGCTGATCTCATCCTCGGTGGCGCCGGCTTGCTTCGCAGCCGCGAAGCGTCCGGGCACTCAGGACGTGCACCCCGCCGCGGCCATGGCGGCCAGCGCGACGAGCTGCATGGTCTTCGGGTCGAGCGCGCCTTCCCGATAGTAGACGCCGGCGAATTCTTTCATCGCTCCCATGGAGTCCTCCGTAGGTTCCGGGGTGACGTGCAGGTACTGCTCACAGGTCGCGCACCTGCCGGCGCGCCCGGTCGACGCTCTTCCGGTGCGTCTCGAACGAGTTGACCAGCCGCGGCTTCCGCCCGCGCGCCCTGTCGAGCGTGAAGACCGAGAAGGTGATGTCGTGGGCCAGCGTAAAATCGCGGTAGAGCATGCCGGCGACCTTCTGCATCCTCTCCGTGTGCGTGATCTCGAAGGTGCCCGTCTGTCTCAACGGCGGCACGCGCTCGCCGTGCTTCGTCCGCACCCACTTCATCGTACCGCCCAAGAGGTACGACAGGAAGAGGCTGTCCACCAGCATGGACTCCGTCCACGGGATCTCCTTCTGATAGCCCGCCAGAAAGCGCGCGCCCGTGGCCTCGAGGAACTTCCGCGCCGTGTCGGGGGAGACGAAGTCGCAGGCGCCGACGATGTAGCCCGTCGTCGGGCTGGGCCGAGAGTACTCGATCAGGCTCTCGAGGCGGATGATCTTGTCGCCGAGCCCGGTCAGCTTCCGGTGCTCGCCGTGCGAGGAGATGTAGCACACCTGGGGCTTGCGGTGGCGGCGCACCTCCTTGAGCAGCAGGCCCAGGTCGTAGTGCGAGTAGAAGCGGCGGTAGACGAGGTTGATGCGGAGGCCTTCCCAGTGCAGCGATTGGCGGATGGCCTTGAGATAGGGCAGGACGGAGGGCTCCTCGTTCAGGAGCTTGCCCTTGGGATTCCACATCGACTCGAGGACGACCAGCCGCGCCATAGCTAGGGCGCGTATGATACCACCCGTTCCGACCCGGGGCGATTGGATGATTCTAGAACCATCCAATTGGCACTTTACACCTCTTAAAATATCAAGATAATGGCTGATACGAGAGAATCATGAGAATACCGCTCGACCGATCCAATGACCGCAAGGGCCGGCTGCCGCTGGCGCGCCAGATCCAGCTGCACCTGGAGCGGCTGATCAGCCAGAGGCTGCTCGTGCCGGGGGTGAAGCTGCCCGCGACGCGTGACCTCGCGGGGGAGCTCGGCGTCAACCGGACGACCGTGGCGCAGGCCTACGAGGACCTGATCGCGGGCGGCTGGGCGCGCGCCCATGTCGGGCAGGGCACATTCGTCGCCGAGCAGGCGCCCGCTCCCGTCCAGGCCGTCGCTCACGCGCCGCGCTTCGAATGGACGGGCCACCTCTCCAAGGCGGCCCAGATCGTGGCGGCGGACGCGCGCCGCCGCGGTGCCTACAGCCAAACGGCCCGGACGGCCTCCGGCGTGGTCTCCTTCGCTGGCGGCATGCCCGACAGCGCGCTGTTCCCGACCGATGCCTTTCGCCGCGTCCTCAACCGCGTCATCGGCGAGGAGGGGCGCGAGCTCCTCCAGTACTATCCGTCCCCCGGCTACGCGCCGCTGCGCCAGTACCTCTCGGGCTATCTGCTCCGCTTCGGCCTGGAGGCGCGCCCCGAGGACATCCTGATCGTCAACGGCACGCAGCAGGGCTTCGATCTCGTCGCGCGCACCCTGCTCGACCCCGGCGACTTCGTCGCCATCGAGCAGCCGTCCTACCCGCGCGCCATGCAAGTCTTCCGCGCCTTCGGCGCGCAGCTCCTGCCGGTGCCGATGGCGGGAGGCGGGCTGTCGGTGGACCATCTGGAGAGGCTGCTCGAGCGCCAGGCGCCCAAGCTTCTCTACTGCCAGCCAAGCGCTCACAACCCGACAGGGCTTCACATGTCCGCGGCGGCCCGGCGCCGGCTCCTGGACGTGGCGGCCCGCCACCGCCTGCCCATCGTCGAGGATGGCTTCGACGGCACCCTCTTCTACGGCGAGCGGCCGCCGGTGCCGCTGAAGGCGCTGGATGCCTCGGGGCAGGTGATCTACCTCGGCACCTTCTCGAAGATCCTCTTCCCGGGCCTCCGCCTCGGATGGATCGTGGCCTCGCCCGAGCTGATCGAGCGTCTCGAGATGGCCAAGCAGCTGGCCGACATCCACACGAGCCCGCTCATCCAGGCCGCCGTCTTTCACTTCTGCCGCCAGCGGCTCCTCGACCGCCACCAGGCGCGCGCGCTGCGCGAGTACGCGCGGCGGCGCAACGCGCTCCTGGCCTCCCTGGGCCGACGCATGCCGCAGGGCGTGACGTGGACGGAGACCCAGGGCGGCTTCTCGCTGTTCCTCGAGCTTCCCGAGGGGCTCGACGCCGCGGTGCTCCTGCCGCGCGCTCTCGAGCGCGGGGTCGCCTTCACGCCGGGCAACGCGTTTTTCAGCGACGGCGGCGGCGAGCGGACGCTCCGCCTGTCCTTCTCCGCCGTGCCGTTCGGGCAGATCGAGGAGGGCGTCCGCCGGCTCGGAGACAGCATCCGCGAGGCACAGCGCCATCCGGACCGCGGCATCCGGGAGCGCGGTCCCGCCGTGCCGCTGGTCTAGAGGAAGAGCGCGCGTGGATTTCGAGACCCTGGTGGCCCGCGGCGGGCGCGACGTGCCCTCGGCGAGCCGGCCGCTGACTCCGCCCATCTACCAGACCAATGTCTACGTCTTCGAGGACATGGACACGGTCGAGTCGGTGTGGGAGTCGAAGAAGCCGGGCTTCGTCTATGGCCGCTACGGCACGGCCAACCACACGATGCTCGAGGACCTCGTGGCCGCCCTCGAGGGCGCCGAGGCGGCCGTCGCCTGCGCCTCGGGCATGGGCGCGACGACGGCGCTCCTCTTCGGGCTGTTCCAGCCGGGTGATCACCTGGTGGCCGCGCGCGATCTCTACGGCTCGACCGCGGCGTTCCTCGGCGACGAGGGGTGCCGGCTCGGCATCGAGACGGTCTTCATCGACGCGACCGATGCCGCCGCCGTGCTTGCCGCGCTTCGCCCGAACACGCGCGCGGTCTTCGTCGAGTCGCTGTCCAACCCGCTGCTCCGTCTCGTGGACCTGGACGCGCTCGCGCCGGAGCTCGCGAAGCGCGGCATCGATCTCATCGTGGATTCGTCCCTGGCCTCGCCCGCCGTGCTCCGCCCCATCGAGCACGGCGCGACCATGGTCATGCACAGCCTGACCAAGTTCATCTCGGGCCACGGCGATGTCACCGGCGGCATGGTGCTGGGCAAGAGCGAGCCGATGGGGCGGGTGCGCGCGGCCATGATCCGGGCCGGGACCAATCTCGGGCCGTTCGATGCCTGGCTCGCGACGCGCGGCGCACGGACGCTCTCCGTCCGCGTCGAGCGCCAGTCCGCCAATGCCCTGACTCTCGCGCGCTTCCTCGAGACGCACGGCGCGGTTTCGCGCGTGTACTACCCCGGCCTCGCTTCGCATCCCCAGCACGGGCTGGCGAAGCGGCTGCTGCCGGGACCGGCGGGTCCCATGCTTTCATTCGATCTCAAGGGCGGCGCCCTCGGCGTCGAGCGATTCATGGCGCGGGCGCGGCTCATGGAGTTCGCGCCGAGCTTCGGGGACGTGGCGACGACGTGGACCTATCCTGCGCGCACGTCGCATCGCCGCGTATCCGAGGAGACAAAGAAGGCGATGGGCATCGGGCCCGGGCTCATCCGGCTCTCCGTGGGGCTCGAGAAGACGAACGACCTGATCGCGGACCTCGGCGAGGCGCTCGCATGACGCTTGCGACCGGGCGGTCCACGCGGGTGCGTCCCCGGGTGCGTCCCATGGTGCTCGAGGGGCGGCACGTGCGGCTCGAGCCCCTGGAGGTCGGCCACGCCCAAGCGCTGTGCGCTGCGGCAAGCGGACCTCGCGAGACCTATGCCTTCACGACCGTCCCGGCCGACGAGCCGGCCATGGTCCGCTACATCGAAGCGGCCCTGCACGATCAGGAAGCGGGCCGGGCGCTGCCCTTCGCCACCGTCGCCAGCGCGACGGGGCGGGTGGTCGGCAGCACGCGCTTCGGCAACATCGAGTTCTGGGCGTGGCCGCCGGGGAACCCAAACCAGCGCGGAGAGGATCTTCCCGACGTGGTCGAGATCGGGTGGACCTGGCTGGCGCCCGACGCCCAGCGGACGGCGATCAACACGGAGGCGAAGCTCCTGATGCTCACCCACGCCTTCGAGGCGTGGCGCGTGCACCGGGTCAGCCTCATGACCGACGCGCGCAACGATCGGTCCCGGCGCGCGATTCTGAGATTGGGAGCGCAATTCGACGGAGTCATCCGGGCCCAGCGGCCCGGGGTCGACGGCACGATTCGCGACACGGCGGCGTTCTCGATCCTCGAGAGCGAGTGGCCGGCGGTCAAGCGGCAGCTGCAATCACGGCTGGATCATTGAAAGGAGACACTCACATGGAAATCGGAACGATGAGACTCAAGGTCGGGCTCGCGGAGATGCTCAAGGGCGGCGTGATCATGGACGTGACCAACGCCGAGCAGGCCAAGATCGCCGAAGACGCGGGCGCCGTGGCCGTGATGGCGCTCGAGCGCGTGCCGTCGGACATCCGCAAGGACGGCGGCGTGGCGCGCATGTCGCCGGTCAAGAAGATCAAGGAGATCCAGCAGACCGTGTCCATCCCGGTCATGGCCAAGTGCCGCATCGGCCACTTCGTCGAGGCGCAGATCCTCGAGTCGCTGGGTGTGGACTTCATCGACGAGTCGGAGGTGCTGACGCCCGCCGACGAGCACTTCCACGTGGACAAGTTCGCGTTCAAGGTGCCCTTCGTCTGCGGCTGCCGCGACCTGGGCGAGGCGCTCCGCCGCATCGGCGAGGGCGCGGCCATGATCCGCACCAAGGGCGAGGCGGGGTCGGGCAACATCGTCGAGGCCGTCCGCCACATGCGGGCCGTCGTCTCCGGGATCAAGCGGCTCAAGGCGCTCGGGCCGGAGGAGCTGATGACCGAGGCCAAGAATCTCGGCGCGCCCTACGAGCTGCTGCGCTGGGTCGCCGAGCACGGCAAGCTCCCGGTGCCGAACTTTTCCGCGGGCGGCATCGCCACGCCGGCCGATGCGGCGCTCATGATGCAGCTGGGCGCAGAGGCCGTGTTCGTGGGCTCGGGCATCTTCAAGTCCGCCGATCCGGCGGTGCGGGCCAAGGCCGTCGTCCAGGCGACGACGCACTTCAAGGACGCCGACATCCTGGCCAAGGTCTCCGAGGACCTGGGCGACGCGATGCCCGGCATCGAGACTTCCAAGCTCAAGGAGTCCGAGCTGATGCAGACGCGAGGCTGGTAGTCCGTGGTGCGCGCATGACGATCGGTGTCCTCGCCCTTCAGGGCGACTTCGACCTGCACGGCAAGGCGCTCGCCCGGATCGGGCACGAGTCGGTCGAGGTGAGGCTGCCGCGCCAGCTCGAGCAGGTGGACGGGCTCATCATGCCCGGCGGCGAGAGCACCACGCTCCTCAAGCTCCTCGACGCGTGGGAGTTCGTCCCCGCGCTGGAGAAGTTCCACGCTACGGGCAAGCCAATCTTCGGCACCTGCGCGGGGCTGATTCTGCTCGCGCGTGAGGTCGAGAGCCCGACTCAGCCGTCGCTCGGGCTCATCGACATCACGGCGGAGCGCAATGCCTACGGCCGGCAGAAGGAGAGCTTCGAGACCGAGGGGGTCGCCGACCTGGGGCAGGGGCCTCAGCCCATCAAGATGGTCTTCATTCGGGCGCCCCGTATCCGCCGGATGGGGCCGGCAGTCACGCCGCTGGTGATGCACCAGGGCGAGTGCGTCATGGCACGTCAGGGCACGGTGCTGGTCGCGGCCTTTCATCCCGAGCTGACGGACGACCAGACGGCGCACCGCTACTTCGCTTCGATGGTCCGGCAGGCCGCGGACTAGTCCGGACGCACTAGGACTTCATCATTGACACCACCAGGAACAGAGGGCATAGTGTGGTCTGACCACCGGACCAACCCTCCGGCCGGCACCGGGCGGCAAGCCCGGCCCTGACCCGGACTCCCAGACCGGTTCTGTTTTGGATATCTGTCAAGGAGGAGCGATGGCGCATTTCACGTGTGAGGTCGTCTACCGCGGCATCTTCCAGAAGAATCTCGCGGCGCGGATCTGTCGCGGCATCGTGTTGTCGTCTCGCAAGGCCGGCCGGTGGGGCATCGCCTTCGGCCGCTACGGCGACAGCCCCCAGCGCAACGGCATTCCCGCCAAGGATTTCGCGATCGTCGCCGACACCCAGGAAGAGCTCGAGCAGAACATGGCGCGCTACGAGCCCAAGGAGGTCGATGTCACCATCTGCGTCGACGACACCCTGTCCAAGGGCGTCGAGTCCTGGGCCTGGTACGGGCTGCAGCCCATCAACCGGCTGACCGTCCCGAACGGCACCGTTCTCATGACCTCGCTCCAGCGTCCCGAGGAGCTGCTCAAGGACATCCATAAGAAGGAGGCGCCCTACAACCTGGCGCTGATCCCGGCCAAGGCCTCCTTCTCGGGTCTCTGGGTCTACAAAGAGGATCACACCGAGGCGCGGATCCTGGGCGCCCTCGCCAAGCTCCAGCCGGGCTTCCTCTCGCTCGACGCGGTCTGCGCGGCGATCCGGGAGGCGGAGTGGGGCTCCGACCTCAAGGCGGCTTCGGCCCGCAAGGCGCACGACCGGCTCCAGACGCGCCCGGTCACGATCACCGAGGGCAATCCCGAGACGCCCTTCTCCTTCGAGAAGCCCAAGTGGTGGGAGATGCGCGAGGGCGTGAGCATCCCGGCGATCCCGGTGGGCAAGCCCATGGAGGGCGGCAAGGGCTACGTGCCCGAGCGCAACCCCTACTTCAAGAAGTACACCACGCGCGCCATGCGCCCGGTCATCGACTTCGACAAGTGCGTCAAGTGCACCCTCTGCTGGATCCAGTGCCCCGACTCCTGCTTCGACGTGACATCCGACGGCCTCTATGACGCCAACATGGAGTCGTGCTGCGGCTGTGGGGTGTGCGAGGCGGTGTGCCCCGCGAAGGACTGCGTCACCATGGTCAGCGAGGCGGCCTTCGAGGACAACGCGAGCCAGTGGGAGATGTGGCGCAAGGATAAGGGTGCGTACCAGACCTGGATGACCAACAAGATCCACTCGAAGGAGCACATCACGCGCTCGCACGGCTTCCGCTTCCGCGGGCAATACGATCAGGAGATCAAGCAGGATCTGGAGCAGGGGGGCATCGACATCACAACCGGCATCCCGGGCGAGAACGCCGCGGGCAAGCAGCGCTAGGGCAGGGAGGAGATCCCAATGGCAGTGGAGACCAGGAAACCAGCGGCGGGCACGGCGGCTTCAGACGACCGGGAGATGCTCATCTCCGGCAGCGAGGCGTGCGCCGAGGCCCTGACCCTGGCAGACCTCGACGTGGTGACCGCGTACCCGATCCGTCCCTACGACACCGTCATGCAGGCCATCGCCAAGAAGATCGCCAACGGCCAGCTGGTCGCCGAGTACATCGTGGCCGAGGGCGAGCACAGCCAGTTCGAGATCGTCAAGCACGCCTCGACCGTGGGCGCGCGCGTGTTCTGCGGCTCCTCGGGCGTGGGCTGGATGTACGCCATGGAGTGCCTGACGGTGACGCCGCCGCTGCGCGTCCCCATGGTCGCCATGGTCGGCAACCGGGCGCTCGACGACCCGGGCGCCTTCGGCGTCGAGCACAACGACGCGCTGACGGTGCGCGACCTCGGCTGGATGCTGATCTGGGTGGACACGGCGCAGGAGATGCTCGACACGACGCTCCTGGCCTACCGCATCGGCGAGGACCGGCGGGTCTTCCTGCCCACCGCGATCTCGGCCGACGGTGCCTTCCTCACGCACTCGCAGTCGATCGTGCAGGTGCCGACCAAGGCCAAGGTGGACAAGTTCCTCCCGCGCTACGACCGCGGTGACCTCCTCCTCCACCCGGACAACCCCATCACGGTGGCGCCCCAGGCCAACGAGGACTGGGTGATCGAGATCCGGCGCCAGAACAACGAGGCGATGCACCGCGCCTACACCGTCATCGAGGAGGCGTATGCCGACTTCCGGCGCGTCTTCGGCCGTGGCCCCGAGAATCCCTGGTTCGAGGAGTACATGACCGAGGACGCCGACGTCATCCTCATGGGCATGGGCACGATCTCGCTGCCGTTCAAGGTCGGCATCCGCAACATGCGGGCCAAGGGGATGAAGGTCGGTCTCATCCGGCCGCGCTGGTTCCGGCCCTTCCCGACGGAGAAGATGGTGACGGCGCTCCAGAAGGCCAAGGCCGTCGGCGTCATCGACCGCGACTACTCCTTCGGCTCGCCCTTCGGCTCGGGCGTGGTCGCCAACGAGATCCGCGCGGCCATGTACAACGCCGACAAGCGGCCGCCGCTCCTGTCCTTCATCTGCGGCTTGGGCGGCCGCGAGGTCACGCTGGAGAATGTCTACAAGGCCACGGATCTCTGCTTCGAGGCCGCGAAGTCAGGCAAGTCTCCACTCACAACCCAGTGGCTGGGCGTCAGAGAGTAAGGGAGAGCTACGACATGGCTTTAACGTTTACGAACGCGACGCAGATCCTCGAGCCTTTCCGGGGAGTTAAGAAGGTCACCCTCGAAGAGTACTTCACCTCGGGGCACCGCACCTGCCAGGGCTGCGAATCAGCGCTGGTGATGAAGCTCATGGTCAAGGCGGCGGGTCCGCGGACCATAGTCCTGGGCGCGACCGGCTGCATGTACGTCGCGAACACGACGTACTACACGACGCCCTGGGTGGTGCCGTGGATGCACACGCAGCTCGGCTCCTCGGGCTCGGCCGCGCTCGGCACGGCCGCGGGGCTCAAGGCGCTCATGAAAAAGGGCAAGATGAAAGCCGAGCCCATCAACGTCATCGCTTTCTGCGGCGACGGCGGCGGGGCGGACATGGGCTTGGGCGCGATCTCCGCGACCCTGACCCACAAGGAGTACAACTCGCTCATCCTGATGTACGACAACGAGTCCTACGCCAATACGGACATCCAGCTCTCGGGCTCGACGCCGTACGGCGCCAACACCACGTTCAGCCCGCCGGGCTCGGTCAAGCGCCTGATCCACACCCGCTGGAAGAAGAACATGGCGGGCATGCTGGCGGCCGGCCACCCCGAGTGCCGGTACGTCGCGACGGTCGATGCTTCGTACGCCGTCGAGATGATGAACAAGGTCAGGAAGGCGCTCTCGATCGGCGGGCCGACCTTCATCCACTCCCTCGACCCGTGCCCGAAGGGCTGGGACTACGACCCCATGCTCAGCCACGAGCTGGGCGAGCTGGCCGTCGAGACCGGCATCTTCCCGCTCTACGAGGTCGAGGACGGCGTGGTGCGCCACTACGGCAAGACCAAGGCCATCGTCGAAGGGCGCGCGCGCAAGCCGGTGCGGGAGTACCTCCTCAAGCAGGGCCGCTTCGCCCACTTCCTCGAGGAGGACATCGAGTACTTCCAGGCCAAGGTGGACGAGATGTGGAACAAGTGGGAGATCCCGGGCGTTATTCCGTTCTGGAAGGAAGGCCGCCCGCGGTAGGGGCCGTCCGGCAACGGGGGTCGGGTTGCGGCCTCGAGTCGCGCCCGGCCCCTATAGGTACCACCGCGGCCAGTGCGGATCCATCCGTCCCGTGCTCGCACAGACTTGCGCCAAGGTCAGGTGGCTGTTTCGGCCTCTCAACTGCCCGCTCCGCAAGGAGGGTAGGACATGACACGTCAACGACGACGGATTGTGGGGCTGATGCTCGCGGCTGTCCTTACTGCCAGCGGGCCCGGCGCCGCTCAGGCGGCGTGGGAGCCGACCAAGCCCATCGAGTTCGTCATCCCCGCCGGCACCGGCGGCGGCGCGGACCAGATGGCCCGCCTCATCGCCGGGCTCGCGGAGAAGCACAAGCTCTCGCCGCGGCCCATCATCGCCGTCAACAAGTCAGGGGGCGCCGGGGCAGAGGGGTTCCTGCACGTCAAGGGCAAGAAGGGTGACGCCCATACCATCGTCATCACCTTGTCGAACCTCTTCACGACGCCGCTCCACACGGGCATCCCGTTCAGCTGGAAGGACCTGACGCCAGTGGCTCGCATCGCCCTCGACGAGTTCGTCCTCTGGGTCAACGCCGAGACGCCCTACAAGACGGCCCGGGAGTATCTCGCGGCCGTCAAGGAGAAGAACGGCGCGATGAAGATGGGCGGCACCGGCTCGGCCCAGGAAGACCAGATCATCACCATTCTGCTCGAGCAGACACAGGGCGTGAAGTTCATCTATGTGCCCTTCAAGGGCGGCGGCGAGGTCTGCGTCAACCTCGTCGGCAAGCACGTGGACTCGACAGTCAACAACCCGATCGAGTGCGTCAGCCACTGGAAGGCCGGCCGGGTCCGTCCGCTGGCCGTCTTCGACTCGGCCCGCATCCCGGTGGCCGAGTGGAAGGACATTCCGACCGTCAAGGAGGCCCTCGGCGCCGACATCACGTACCTGATGCTGCGCGGCATCTTCGGACCGCCCGACATGCCTGCGGAGGCCGTGGCGTGGTACCAGGACTTCCTGAAGAAGGTAGCCGAGACGCCGGAGTTCAAGGACTACATGCAGCAGGCGGCGCTCAGGTCCGCCTGGCTCGTTGGGCCCGAGTTCAACAGCTGGCTCGGGCGCGAGGAGCAGGTGCACCGCGACCTCATGACCAAGGGTGGGCTGCTGAAGAAGTAGAGGAAGTGCCGGTGCGCGCGGCGGATCTGACGACGGCGGCGGTCCTGATCGCGGGCGGGCTCCTCGTGATCTGGGACTCGCTGCGCATCGGCATCGGCTGGGGCACCGACGGTCCCAAGAGCGGCTTCTTTCCCTTCTGGCTCGGGTTCATCATGGTCGGGGCCTGTCTGGTGATCGCGGCGAAGGCCTTCCGCCGCGCCGGCCGCACGCCCTTCATCCGGCGTGGGGCCATCGTGCCCGTTCTCAAGGTGCTGCTGCCGGCCGCGGGGTTCGTGCTCTCCACGCCCTGGATCGGACTCTACGTCGCGACGGCGGTGTACATGGCCGTCTACATGCGCTGGATCGGGCGGCACTCCTGGCTGTCCGTGGTCGTCGTGAGCGTGACCGTCTCGGCGATGACCTTCTACGTCTTCGAGATCTGGTTCCTCGTGCCCATGCCCAAGGGCCCCCTCGAGACATACCTCGGCTACTGACCCATGGGCTTCGAGAACCTCCTCCTCGGCTTCCAGGTCGCGCTCCAGCCGCACAATCTCCTCCTCGCCGTCATCGGCGTCGCGCTCGGTACCATCATCGGTGTGCTGCCGGGCCTGGGCGGCGCCAACGGAGTCGCCATCCTGCTGCCGCTGACCTTCTCCATGCAGCCGACCTCGGCCATCATCCTGCTGACCAGCCTCTACTGGGGCGCGCTCTTCGGCGGCGCCATCACATCCATCCTATTCAATATCCCGGGCGAGCCCTGGTCGGTGGCCACGACCTTCGACGGCTTTCCGATGGCGCGGAACGGGCAAGGGGGACAGGCGCTGACAGCCGCGTTCACCTCGTCCTTCGTCGGGGCGTTCTTCGCGGTGGTCCTCATCACGCTCTTCGCGCCGCTCCTGGCCGAGGTCGCGCTCAAGTTCGGTCCACCCGAGTTCTTCGCCATCCAGCTCCTGACGTTCTCGGCGTTCGTCGGGCTCGGCGGCGGCAGCCCGCTCAAGTCGCTCGTGTCGGTCCTGATCGGCTTCATCATGGCTTCGGTCGGGCTCGACATCGTGACCGGCACGCTGCGGATGACCTTCGGCATCACCGACCTGATGAAGGGCTTCGACTTCATCGTCGCCGTGATCGGCCTCTTCGGCATCGGCGAGATCCTTCTGACCATGGAGGAGGGGCTGGCCTTCAGGGGCGCCTCGGCGAAGATGAGGCCTCGCGTCGTGTGGGACACGTGGCGCATCCTGCCGCGCTACTGGCGGACCTTCCTGCGGAGCTGCTTCATCGGCTTTTGGATGGGCTTCAAGCCGGGCGGGGCGACGCCGGCCTCGTTCATGAGCTACTCCTTTGCCAAGCGCTTCTCGAAGCGGTCCGAGCGCTTCGGCCAGGGTGATATCGAAGGCGTCGTGGCGCCCGAGACGGCCGCGCACGCGGCTGGAGTTGCGGCTATGCTGCCGATGATCACGCTGGGTATCCCCGGTTCGCCGACGGCTGCGGTGATGCTGGGCGGGCTCATCATCTGGGGCCTCCAGCCCGGGCCCATGCTCTTCAAGGAGAAGCCCGATTTCGTCTGGGGGCTCATCGCGAGCATGTACACGGGCAACGTCATCGGTGTGATGATGGTCCTGGCCTTCGTGCCGCTCTTCGCCGCCATCCTGCGCGTGCCCTTCGCCATCCTCACGCCGCTCATCGTCTCCGTCTGCGCCGTCGGTGCCTACTCCGTCAACGGCCGCATGATAGACATCTGGTATATGCTCATGTTCGGCGTGATCGGCTACGTGTTCAAGAAGCTCGACTATCCTCTGGCGCCGCTCGTGCTCGCGCTGGTTCTGGGCGACCTGGCGGAGAACGCCCTGCGCCAGAGCCTCATCATGTCGCAGGGCTCGCTCCTGATCTTCCTTGAGCGGCCCATCTCCGGGGCCATCACGGCCGTGGCGCTCTTCTTCTTCGGGCTGCCCGCGATCACGCCCTGGTGGCGGCGCGTTCGCGGCCGGCCGGTCCCGGTCGGCGCCGCGCGCGGTCACTGATCGGCCACACGCGCCGCTCATCTCCACTTTCATTCGGACGGCATGCTCACACCGGCTGACCGCCGCAGCACCGAGAGTAATGCGGAGGGGATTTGGATGGAACAGGCCTTGTGGCACGCGATGTCGACCACGGAAGCGCTGCAGCGGCTCGAATCCACTCCCGAGGGGTTGAGCCGGGAAGAGGCGGTACGTCGCCTGGAGCGGTTCGGGCCGAACGTGTTGCGGGAAGAGAAGGGCATCAGTCCGTGGGAGATCCTTCTCGGCCAGTTCAAGAATTTCCTCATCTTGCTCCTGCTTGCCGCCACGCTGGTGTCGCTCTTCCTCGGGGAAACCCTGGACGCCATCGTCATCTTCGCCATCGTGATCGCCAGCGCGCTTCTGGGGTTCTACCAGGAGCATCGCGCGGAGCGAGCCCTGCAGGCACTCAAGGCGATGGTTTCCCCTGTGGCGTCAGTGCTGCGGGGCGGCGAAGAGCTGGCGATTCCGTCGGCCGAGGTGGTTCCCGGGGACGTCATTCTCCTCGCCGCGGGGGACCGGATCCCGGCGGACGGCCGCCTCCTCCTGGCGGCCAACGTTCGCATCGACGAGGCCTCACTGACGGGGGAATCCAGCGCCGTAGCAAAGGAAGCGGGTGCGGTATTTCCGCCGGACGCCGCGATCGGCGATCGGAGGAACATGGTCTTCGCCGGGACGGTGCAGACCTACGGGCGCGCCCGTGTGGCGGTGACGGCCACGGGGATGGAGACGGAGTTCGGTCGCATCGCCAGGATGCTGCAAGAAGTGCAGGATGAGCCATCCCCGCTGGCACAGAAGATGGATTTCATCGGTAAGCGGTTGGGGGTGGCCTGCCTGATCATCTCAGCCGTCATCATGGCGCTGGGCGTCCTGCGGGGTAATCCGGTCCTGGCGATGTTCATCTGGGGCGTGAGCCTGGCGATCGCCGCCGTGCCGGAGGCCCTGGCGGCCGTCGTGACCGGGGCCCTGGCCATCGGCGTGCAACGCGCCGCCCGACGCAAGGCCATCGTGCGCCGATTGCCCGCGGTCGAGACTCTTGGCTGTACCACCGTGATCTGCTCGGACAAGACCGGCACTCTCACGAAGAACGAGATGACAGTCCGTCAGCTCTACGTTGGGGACCGGATCCTCGATGTGACTGGGGTCGGATTCGAACCGTCCGGGAAGTTCGTCTCGGACTCGCAACCTTTGGACCCGCGTGACGACGTCACGCTGCGGCGTCTGCTCATTGCGGGAGCCCTCTGCAATGACGCTCGTCTGGTGCAGGCCGACGGGGGGTGGCATGTCAAGGGAGATCCTACCGAGGGAGCCCTCGTGGTGGCTGCGGCGAAGGCCAAGCTGGACGTCGGGGAGCTGCGAAGTCTCTGTCCCCGCGTGGGGGAGGTCCCGTTCGAGTCTGAGCGGAAGCGCATGAGCACCCTGCACGAGGACGCCGACGGATCCCTCCTCGCGTACCTCAAGGGAGCACCAGAGCTTCTCTTGGAGCGCTGCACTCATTGGGAGCGGCAAGGTCGGCGGGAACCGCTGACGGCGGAGACCCGCCGGGCGATCCAGGAGGAGAACGACGTCATGGCGCGGGCGGCACTGCGGGTCCTGGGAGTGGCGTACCGGAGCGTCGGAAACCCGGCCCCGTCCTGCACCGCGGATGCCCTGGAGGTGGATCTGACCTTTCTGGGCTTGGTGGGGATGATCGACCCGCCTCGGGAGGAAGTGAAGCTGGCGATCCGATCATGCCGCGAGGCGGGGATCCGTTCCGTCATGGTGACGGGAGACCACAAGCTGACAGCCGCGGCCATTGCGCACGAGCTGGGCCTCTTGGGCGAGGGAGGCAAGGACTCCCGACGCGTTCTCGAAGGGCGCGACCTGGAGCGGATGACTGATGCGGATCTCACGCAGATCGTCGAGGATGTCGGGGTCTACGCCCGGGTCTCGCCGGAGCACAAGATGAAGATCGTCCGGGCGTGGAAAGAGCGGGGCCACGTGGTGGCGATGACCGGAGATGGGGTCAACGACGCGCCCGCCTTGAAGCTGGCGGATATCGGGGTGGCCATGGGGATCACGGGCACGGACGTGACGAAAGAGGCCGCTGACATGGTCCTCATGGACGATAATTTCGCGACCATCGTGGCGGCCGTGGAGGAAGGCAGAATCATTTACGACAACATCAAGAAGTACCTCGTGTACCTCCTCTCGGCCAATCTCGGGGAGATTTTCGTCTTGGGCTTCGCCGGGCTTGTGGGCTTACCGCTGCCCCTGATAGCTTTGCAGATCCTCTGGGTGAACCTGACCACAGACGGGCCGCCCGCGCTGGCCCTCGGGGTCGAGCCCCCAGAGCCGGACCTCATGCGCCGCCCTCCGCGAGACCCGGGCGAGTCCGTGTTCACGACGGGGATGTACGTGGCGATGCTCGGCATGGGCCTCATCATGTTCTTTGGCCTGGTCCCCGTCTTCTACGTCTATTGGCAGGAGGAGGGGCTGACCAAGGGCCAGACCATGGTGCTGGCGAGCATGATCTTGTTCGAGCTGTTCCGGGCCTTCAGCTGCCGATCCATGCGCTTCACGATTCTGCGCCTCGGCTTCCTCACCAACCGATGGATGATCGTGGCCACTGCCACCTCTTTCCTGATGCTGTTGGCGGTGATCTACATTCCGTCCTGGGGAAGAGCCTTTCACACGGTGCCCATCGGCCTGGGCGACTGGGCGGTCGCCGTGGCCGTCGGCGGAGGGGGCTTCGTCGTGGTCGAAGTGGGAAAGTGGCTCGTGGAGCGAAGGCGCCCAGGATTGGAGCGGTCGCCCGCGTAGGCTCGTCAGCGTGCTGCTGCGTATTCTGCTCCTCAGGCTCGCCGGAGGTGAGCCGCTGATGTGGATCATCCCCGTTGCTGAGGTCACCAGGGGAATGGACAATTCTGCGGTGGGCTCGGGGCTCGCGTGCGGTCGAGCCCGGGGAAGCGCGGCATGACGGCGCTGGTGGATCCCGAGTTCTGGGCGCGCCTCGTGGGCATCATCCTGATCGACATCTCCCTGGCCGGCGACAATGCCCTCGTGATCGCGCTGGCCGTACGCGAGCTTCCGGCACGCCAGCAGCTCCTCGGGCGGATCTGGGGCACGGTCGGCGCCGTGGGCCTCCGCGTTGTCTTCATCGCGGTCGTGAGCTTTCTCCTCCGGATCCCGCTGCTCCAGCTCGCGGGCGGTCTCGCCCTGATCTGGATTGCGGTCAGGCTGGTGCGGCCCGGTCAAGGCGAGCATGGGGAGGTGCGACACGGCACCTCGCTCAGGGAGGCGATCTGGATCATCATCGTGGCGGACGTGACCATGAGTCTCGACAACGTGCTCGGCGTCGCCGCCGCCGCCAAGGGTGACATGGTCCTCGTCATCTTCGGGGTCGCGCTCTCGCTGCCCCTCGTCGTCTGGGGCAGCGGACTCCTGGCGAGGCTCATGGCCCGCCAGGAGTGGATCGTCTGGGTTGGAGGCGCTGTGCTGGGATATGTCGCCGGAGAGATGATGGCCAATGATCCCATCGTGGAGCGCTGGCTTGGCCGCGCGGCCGAGCCAGCCGACCAGTGGCTGTCGATCGTCCTCGGCGTGTTCGTGTTCGGCCTCGGGTGGTGGCTCGCCAGGGCGGGCGCCCGCCGCCGTCAGCGCGAGCGGGCGGGCCAGCGCGAGCAGGATTAATGGACCTCGAGCCCGTCAAGTCCGTCCGGATCTACGAGGACATCGTCCGCCAGGTCAAGGCCTTGATCGCTGACGGGCACCTCAAGTCCGGCGACAGGCTGCCGCCCGAGCGGGACCTGGCCGAGCGCTTCCGCGTCAGCCGGACCTCGGTGCGCGAGGCGCTGCGATCGCTGCAGAGCCGCGGGCTCATCGAGATCCGGGCGGGGGAGGGCGCCTTCGTCTGCGACGTCTCGGTCGAGGCCCTCATCGAGCCCCTGGCGCTGGTCATCCTGCCCTACCGCGAGGCCGTGGCAGAGCTCTTCGAGGCGCGTCATCTCCTCGAGCCCGCGATCGCGGCCCTGGCGGCACGGCGTGCCACTCGCGAGGAGCTTGCCGAGATGGAGCGCATCCTCGCTGAGCAGGCGCGCGAGGTCGGGCGAGGACGTACCGGCATGGCTCAGGACTCGGCGCTCCACGCAGCCATCGCGCAGAGCGCCCACAACCGCGCCATCGTGCGCATCGTCAGCGCGCTCCTGGACTTGCTGGCGCAGAGCCGGGAGGAAAGCCTGCAGACCCCGGGCAGGCCGACCCGCTCCCACCAGGACCACCGGCGGATTCTCAAAGCCATCAGTCGGCGCGATGAGGCCGGAGCCCGCCGAGCCATGCTCGATCATCTGACAGCCGTGGAAAAGCTTGTCACGGGGGGTCTGGATCGGCGGCCGCCCACCCGCCGCGCTCCCAAGCCTCGTCCCAGGGCTCAGCGTCCCCGCTGAGGACCCGTAAGTGCCCGTTGCGCAACCATATTCATTGACATCGCGGCATCCCTCGGAGTAGCATTTCCGGATGACGCAGGCCTCTTCGAGGCCTGCCTTTCTTTCTCTGCACATCGTCCGGCCTGACGAGGCGGTCGCCGCCGAGAGGGTTGCTGAATGCCGCGCGCCACGCCACACAGGAGAGCACGGACCAAAGCCCCGAGGCCTGCCGCTCGCCAACCCAAGTACGTCTACTCCTTCGCCAACGGCAAGGCGGACGGCTCCAGCGCGCTCCGCCACCTTCTGGGCGGCAAGGGATGCGAGTTGGCGGAGATGACCAACCTGGGCGTGCCCGTGCCGCCAGGCTTCACGATCACGACGGACGCCTGGGCCGGGTACAGCTCCGGAGGCCGCAAGCATCCGGCGGGGCTCTGGGGACAGGTCCTGGCCGGCATGGCGCGCCTCGAGGCAGCGGTCGGGTTGAAGCTCGGGGATGCGGCCAAGCCGCTCCTGGTGTCGGTTCGGTCCGGAGCGCGCGCGTCGATGCCCGGCATGATGGACACCGTGCTGAACCTCGGGCTCAACGACCGGACGGTGATCGGCCTCGCGCGATGGACCAAGAACGAGCGGTTCGCGTGGGACTGCTACCGGCGGTTCATCACCATCTTCAGCGACGTGGCGCTCGGCATCGAGCGGCGCGCCTTCGAGGATCTGCTCGACCGCGCGAAGGCCGCCGCGCACGCCAAGACCGATGCCGATCTCCAGGCCGAGCCCCTCAAGGCCCTCGTGGCCGAGTTCAAGCGGCTCGTCCAGGCGCGCACGGGCCAGCCGTTCCCCCAGGATCCGCCCGAGCAGCTCAAGCTCGCGGTCAACGCGGTCTTCGACTCGTGGGTCGCGAAGAAGGCCGTGGACTACCGGCGCATCCACCGGCTGCCCGACGACTGGGGCACCGCGGTGACCGTCATGGCCATGGTGTTCGGCAACCTCGGGGAGCGCTCCGGCACGGGTGTGTGCTTCACCCGCGACCCGTCGAGCGGAGAGCGCCGCTTCTTCGGCGAGTTCCTCATCAACGCCCAGGGCGAGGACGTCGTGGCGGGCATCCGCACCCCGCAGCCGATCGCTACCCTCAAGGACAGCATGCCGGACGTCTACGACGAGCTCGTCGCTATCAAGGACCGGCTGGAGCGCCACTACCACGACATGCAGGACATCGAGTTCACCGTCCAGGAGGGGCGGCTCTTCATCCTGCAGACGCGCTCGGGCAAGCGCACCGCGGCCGCAGCCGTGCGCATCGCCGTCGAGATGGTCCGGGAAGGATTGTTCGACGACAGGCGGGTGAAGAACGCCTCCGAGCGTCGGGACACGGCGATTCACACGGCGCTCCAGCGCGTCGAGCCGGCCTCGCTCAACCAGCTGCTCGTGAAGACCGTGGACCCGCGGGCGCAGTATACGCCGATCGCCCGGGGGCTCGCCGCCACGCCGGCCGCCGCCGTGGGCAAGGTCGTGTTCGACCCGGAGAAGGCGGTCGAGATGGCGCTGCGCGAGGAGCACGTGATCCTGGTGCGGCACGAGACGTCGCCGGAGGACGTGGCCGGCATGCACGCCGCCCAGGGGGTGCTCACCTCCCGGGGCGGCTTGACATCTCACGCGGCGGTCGTCGCGAGAGGTTGGGGAAAGAGCTGCGTCGTGGGCGCGGGCGACGTGATCGTGGAGGAGGAGCAGGGGCTCTTCCGCGCGGGCCGGACCGTGGTGCGCGAAGGCCAGGTGGTGACCCTCAACGGCGCGACGGGTGAGGTGGTCATGGGTGCTCTGCCGCTGGTGGACCCCAAGCTCTCGGCGGAGTTCCGTCAGCTTTTGGATTGGGCCCGCGCGGCGAGCACGACCAAGGTACGCGCCAATGCCGACACGCCGGCGGATGCCTCGAAGGCGCGCGAGTTCGAGGCCGAAGGAATCGGGCTCGTGCGGACCGAGCACATGTTCTTCAAGGAAGACCGCATTCCGATCGTCCGCGAGATGATCATGGCCCGCGACGAGCAGGCACGCCGCAAGGCCGTGGACAGGCTCCTGCCGTTTCAACGGGAAGATTTCATCGGGATCTTCACCGCCATGAACGGCTTCCCGGTGACGATCCGGCTGCTGGATCCGCCGCTCCACGAGTTCCTGCCCAGCTACAGGGAAGTGCTCGAGGAGTACACGAGGCTCGACGCGCTCGGCATCAACCCGGCGCGGCACCAGGAGCTGGGCGCCATCAAGGCGCGGATCGAGGCGCTCGTGGAGGCGAACCCGATGCTCGGGCACCGCGGCTGCCGGCTCGGGATCACGTTCCCGGAGATCTACGAGATGCAGGTGCGGGCCATCATGGAGGCGGCCTGCGAGGTGGCCAAGCGGGGGGTGCAGGTGAAGCCGCCCGAGATCATGATCCCGCTGACCGGCACGGTCGCGGAGATGAAATTCACCCGCGACATGACGGTGCGGATGGCGGACAAGACGGTGGGCGAGATGGGCGTGAAGGTCGGGTACTCGGTGGGCACCATGATCGAGGTGCCCCGAGCGGCGCTGATCGCGGACAAGCTCGCCGACCACGCCGATTTCTTCTCATTCGGCACCAACGACCTGACCCAGATGACGTTCGGCTACAGCCGCGACGACATCGGGAAGTTCCTGCCCTTCTATCTCGAAAGGAAGGTGCTCACCGACGACCCCTTCGCGGTGCTGGACCAGGAAGGGGTCGGGGAGCTGATCAGGATCGGCATCGAGCGCGGCCGCAGAACGAAGAAGGACCTCAAGGTTGGTATCTGCGGTGAGCATGGCGGCGAGCCGGCCTCGGTCGAGTTCTGCCACCGCGTGGGCATGGACTACGTCTCGTGCTCTCCCTACATGGTGCCGATCGCCTGGCTCGCGTCGGCGCAGGCGCAGATCAAGGAGCCGCGGCGCGCGGCCCGCCCGCGGAGCGCGGTCAGAAGGAAGCGACATGCGTGACCTCCACGGCGTCTACGCGCCGGTGCCCACGCCGTTCCGCGGCGACGAGGTCGCGACGGACCGGCTGAAGGCGAATCTCGGCACATGGAACGAGACCCCGCTCAGCGGCTATGTCGTCCTGGGCTCGACGGGCGAGTTCCCGATGCTGTCCGAGAGCGAGCGTGATGCCGTCCTGGTCGCCGCGCGGGAGGCGATCCCCCGCGACAAGGCCTTCATCGCGGGCACGGGGACCAACTCCACGCTGCACACGATCCGGCAGACCAGGCGGGCGGCCGAGATCGGGGCGGACGCGGCCATCGTCATCACGCCGCACTACTTCACCAAGGGGTTCGCGCAGGCGGGGGCGCAGGTGCGCCACTACCTGGCAGTCGCCGAGGCGTCGCCGATCCCGATCATCCTTTACAACTTTCCGGTCAACACGGGAATCAACCTCGAGCCCGACACGGTCGCGCGGATCGCCGAGCATCCGAACGTCTGCGGCATCAAGGATTCCTCGGGCAATATCCCGCAGGCGGCGCACATCATCCACCTGACGCCCAAGACCTTCCACGTCATGGTGGGCTCGGCTGGAGCGCTGCTGCCGGCCCTGCCCATCGGCGCGTCGGGCGGCATCCTGGCGCTGGCGGTGATCGCCGCGCGGGAGTTCTGCGAGGTGTATTCGCTCGCGAAGCAGGGACGGTGGGAGGAGGCCAAGGCGCTCGCGGCGCGGATGGTGCTGGCGGACCGGGGCGTGCCTGGCCGCTACGGCATCGGCGGGCTCAAAGCGGCGCTGGACCTTCAGGGCCTCTACGGCGGCCCGTGCCGGGCGCCGCTCGGCACGCCGGGCGGCGACGGCATCGAAGAGATCAAGGAGAGCCTCGTTTCGGCGGGGCTCCTCTAACCAGATGCACCGATGGAGGGGCGGGCTGTGAAGCTTTCAGGCGCGCGGATTCTGCTCGAGTGTTTGAAGCGTGAAGGCGTGGACATCATCTTCGGCCTGCCCGGTGGCGCGGTGCTGCCGATCTACGACGTGCTGTACGACTTCGAAGGAATTCGCCACATCCTGGTCCGCCAGGAAGCGGCCGCCGGGCACGCGGCCGAGGGCTACTCCCGTACTACCGGCCGCACCGGTGTTTGCCTGGTCACCTCGGGCCCCGCGGCGACCAACCTGGTGACGGCGCTGCAGGATGCCCTCATGGACTCGATCCCGCTCGTCGCCTTCACGGGGCAGGTGCCGACGCACCTGATCGGCAACGACGCCTTCCAGGAGGCCGACAACGTCGGCATCACGCGCTCCGCGACCAAGCACAACTTCTTGGTCAAGGACGGCAAGGACCTCGCCGGGATCGTCAAAGAGGCCTTCCACATCGCGTCCACCGGCCGCCCAGGCCCGGTGCACGTGGACCTGCCGAAGGACGTCCTGGTCAAGGAGTGGACCTTCGAGTACCCGCAGAGCGTCCACCTGCGCTCCTACAACCCGACCTATGACGGCCACCCGGGGCAGATCAAGAAGGCCGCCCGCGCCCTCGTGCGGGCCAAGCGCCCCGTGCTCTACGTGGGCGGCGGCGTCATCTCGTCGAACGGCTCGCCGGAGCTCTACGAGCTGGCCGAGCTGACACAGGTGCCGGTGACCCAGACCCTCATGGGGCTGGGCGCCTTCCCGATGGCGCATCCGCTCTCGCTCGACATGCTGGGCATGCACGGGACGTACTACGCCAACATGGCCGTCCACAATTCGGATTGCCTCGTGGCCGTGGGCGCGCGCTTCGACGACCGCGTGACCGGCCGCGTGGACGCCTTCGCGCCCAATGCCGAGATTATCCACATCGACATCGATCCGTCGTCGATCTCGAAGAATATCCAGGTCGGCATCCCGATCGTGGGCGACTGCAAGCGCGTGCTGGCCAAGCTCGTGGGAGCCGTTCGCGAAGAGTTGAAGACCTACCCGCAGGGCGCCGTCAAGGAAGCTCGGCGCCAGTGGACGGAGCAGATCGCGGAGTGGAAGCGCGACCAGCCGCTCCGCTACGAGTGGAGCGATGACATCATCAAGCCGCAGTACGTGATCGAGGAGATCTCCAACCTGACCAATGGCGAGGCCTTGATGGTCACGGGCGTGGGCCAGCACCAGATGTGGACGGCGCAGTACTACCGGTTCAAGCGTCCGCGCATGTGGTGCACGTCGGGAGGCCTGGGCACCATGGGCTACGGCCTGCCGACGGCGATGGGCATTCAGGCGGGCAACCCCGGCAAGCTCGTGATCAACATCGACGGCGACGGCTCCTTCGCGATGAACAGCCAGGAGCTCGCGACCTGCTTCGAAGAGGGCCTGCCCGTGAAGACCGTCATCATCAACAACGGCGGCCACGGGATGGTGCGCCAGTGGCAGCGGATCATTTACAAGGAGCGCTTCTGCGCCATCGACCTCGGGTCGAGCCCCGACTTCGTCAAGCTCGCCGAGGCGTACGGCTGCACGGGAATCCGCGCCACCAAGCCGTCCGAGGTGGTGCCCGCCCTCGAGAAGATGATCGCGACGCCGGGTCCCGTCGTGCTGGACGTCCGGGTGAACAAGGACGAATGCGTCTTCCCGATGGTGCCCGCGGGCGGCGCCAACATCGACATGATCCTGGCGCCGCCGAGCACCGAAGCGCGCGACCGCGCCGCCAAGTCGCAGACGGGATTCTAGCCGTGGCCGAGGCGCCCGAGAATCCGAAGCACACGATCGCGGTCCTGGTCGAGAACAAGTTCGGCGTGCTCTCGCGAGTCGCCGGCCTCTTCTCGGCGCGGGGGTACAACATCGAGAGCCTCTCGGTAGGGGAGACGCTCGACCCGTCCGTGTCGCGCATGACGCTCGTCGTCGCCGGGGACGCCTTCGTCATCGAGCAGGTCATGAAGCAGCTGCACAAGCTCATCGACGTCATCAAGGTCATCAACCTGAGCGAAGAGACCCACGTGGAGCGCGAGATGCTGCTGATCCGCGTGAACGCGGAGCCGGCCGCCCGCGCCGAGATCCTCAGGGTCGTGGACATCTTCCGCGCGAAGGTCGTCGACGTCACCGCCGCCAGCTACACCCTCGAGGTGACGGGCGAGGAGTCCAAGATCGAGGCCATCCTCGAGCTGCTCCGGCCCTTCGGCATCCAGGAGGTCGTCCGCACGGGCAAGGTCGCCATCGCGCGGAGCCCGAAGATGCGGCTGCGGCGCGTGGAGGAGAAGCTCGGCAAGGCCGCTCCGGCGCGCCCGGCCAGCCAGGACCCGCGCGTGGTAGGATTCGCGGACTAACAACCCACAGGAGAGCACACGACATGCCGGCAAAGATTTTCTACGACCAGGACGCTGACCTCGGGCTGATCAAGGGCAAGAAGATCGCCATCATCGGCTACGGGAGCCAGGGGCACGCGCACGCGCTGAACCTGAAGGACTCGGGGCAGGAGGTCGTCGTCGGGCTCTACAAGGGCTCGAAGACCTGGGCCAGGGCCGAGAAGGAAGGCCACAAGGTCATGACGGTCAATGACGCCGCTGCGGCGGCGGACATCATCATGATCCTGCTCCCGGACCAGACCCAGCGGCAGGTCTACGAGGAGTCGATCAGGGGCGTGCTCGGCAAGGGCAAGACCCTCATGTTCGCCCACGGCTTCAACATCCACTTCAATCAGGTGGTGCCGTCGCCCGACGTGGACGTCTCGATGATCGCCCCCAAGGCCCCCGGCCACGTCATGCGCGACCTCTTCACCCAGGGCCCGGGAGTGCCGGCCCTCGTCGCCGTGTACCAGGACGTGTCCGGAAAGGCGCGGGACGTCGCGCTGGCATACGGCAAGGGCGTCGGCTGCACGCGCGCGGGCGTCATCGAGACCACGTTCAAGGAAGAGACGGAGACGGACCTGTTCGGCGAGCAGACCACGCTGTGCGGCGGCGTCTCGCACCTGATCACGAGCGCCTTCGAGACCCTGATCGAGGCGGGGTACCAGCCGGAGGTCGCGTACTTCGAGTGCATGCACGAGATGAAGCTGATCGTGGATCTCTTCTACCAGGGCGGTCTCGCCTACATGCGGTACTCCGTGTCCGACACGGCCGAGTATGGCGACTACACGCGCGGGCCGCGCGTCGTCAGTCCCGAGACGAAGGCGGAGATGAAGCGCATTCTGGCCGAGATCCAGTCCGGCCAGTTCGCGCGCGAGTGGATCCTGGAGAACCAGGCCCACCGCGCCGGCTTCCTCGCCATGCGCAAGCGCGAGGCCGAGCATCCGATCGAGGAGGTCGGGGCGCGGCTGCGCAAGATGATGTCCTGGATCAAGCCGCCGCGAGCGTAGCGGCCGAGGGGCGCGTGCGCATTCCCGTCGCCGCCGAGGGATGGCCCTTTATCTTCCCACCCGCGGTGGCGGCGTGTATTCTGGGTTGGGTGGGCTGGCGGTCGGCCGCGGCCGCCCTGGGGGCGGTGACCCTCTGCTGCCTGGGCTTCTTTCGCGATCCCGATCGGAGGGCGCCGGCTGTCCCGAACGCTGTCCTGGCTCCGGCGGACGGCCGCGTGATGCGGGTCGTGGAGATCGACGACCCGTGGGTGGGGCGTGCGGTGCGGGTATCCATATTCCTGTCGCCGCTCGACGTGCACGTCAACCGATCACCGGTGGCGGCGCTGGTCGAGGGCGTCCACTATGCGGCCGGGCGCTTCCTGGCCGCGTACCGGGACGAGGCCTCGGAGCTGAACGAGCGATGCACGTTGGTCCTCCAGGGCGAGACGGCGCGGGTCGGCGTGAAGCAGATCGCCGGCGTGGTCGCGCGGCGCATCGTGTGCCGGGCGAGGCAGGGAGACAAGCTCCAGGCCGGCGAGCGGTACGGGCTGATCCGGTTCGGCTCGCGGACGGACCTCGTGGTCCCGCGCGAGACCGAGATCCGGGTCACGGTAGGGGACAAGGTCAAGGGCGGCGAGACGATCATGGGCGTGCTGAGGTAGCGTCGGACATACCTGGCCGGGTGGACATGCTGTGACGGCGAGCCGGTCGAGGCGAGCCGAGGCGCGAGAATGGGGGCGTGCGGGGGCCATGTCGAGGCCCCCGCGGCTGAATAACAAACGGGATCGAACACTCGCAGCAGCGGCGAGAGCCCAGGGGGATATGGTGAGACGCCGACATCAGAGCGGGGACGGGGCGCGGCATCCGCGCCGCCGGCGCTGGCAGGAGTTGCGCGAGCATCCGCGTCGCGGCATCTTCCTGCTCCCGAGCCTGCTCACGACGGCCAATCTCTTCTGCGGCTTTCTCGCCATCGTGCTTTCGGCCCAGTTGCGCTTCGTCGAGGCGGCCGTGGCCGTCTTCGTCGGCATGGTGCTGGACATCCTCGACGGCAAGGTGGCGCGCCTGACCCGGACCACGACCCAGTTCGGCGTGGAGTTCGATTCGCTGGCCGACGTGGTCTCATTCTGCGTCGCCCCGGCCTTCATGCTCTACTCGCTGGCGCTCGCCCAAGCGGGCCGCGTCGCCTGGCTCGGCGCCTTCCTCTTCGTGATCTGCGGCGCCCTGCGCCTCGCGCGCTTCAACGTCCACCAGGGCGTCACGGACCGCCGCTACTTCGTGGGGCTGCCGACGCCCGCCGCGGCCGGCATCGTCGCTTCGACCGCGCTCCTGCTCGAGGGCGTCGAGATCGCGCGCTGGCAGGCGGCGGCGATCAGCGTGGGGACGGTCGTCGTGGCGCTCCTCATGGTCTCGACGTTCCGCTACTACAGCTTCAAGGAAGTGGACTTCGCGCGCCGCCGGCCCGCCCAGGTCCTCGTGCTCGTGGTCTTGGGCGTGCTCATCGTCGCGATACACCCGCAATGGTTCCTGTTTATTCTCTTCTCGCTGTACCTGCTGAGCGGTCCCACGCGCCCCGTGTGGGCGCGCCACCTCTTGGATCAACAGCAGCTCACCGAGAAGGTACCCAGGGACGCGCACTAGCGCGGTGGAGGACAGGCAATGGACCGGATAATCATCTTCGACACGACGCTCCGGGACGGCGAGCAGGCGCCGGGCTTCTCGATGAACACGCAGGAGAAGCTCGAGATGGCGCGGCAGCTCGCGCGCTTGAACGTGGACGTCATCGAGGCCGGCTTCCCCATCTCCTCGGACGACGACTTCGAGGCGGTGCGCGAGGTGGCGAAGCAGGTGGGCTCGCTCGAAGGCTCGCCCATCATCTGCGGTCTCAGCCGCGTCGGCCTGGGCGACATCGACCGGGCGTGGGAGGCGGTCAAGTACGCGCGGCGCTCGCGCATCCACACGTTCGTGGCGACATCGGACATCCACCTCAAGTACAAGCTCAGAAAGAGCCGCGCCGAGGTACTGAAGGCCTCGGTGGAAGCCGTCAAGCACGCGCGCGGGTACTGTGCGGACGTCGAGTTTTCGCCCGAGGATGCCTCGCGGACGGACTTCGACTACATGTGCGAAGTGCTGGAGGCGGTCATCGACGCCGGCGCGGGCACCATCAACATCCCCGACACGGTCGGCTACGCCATCCCCGAGGAGTGGTTCCACCGGATCATGAAGATCCGGGAGAAGGTGAAAAACAGCGCCAAGGCCGTCCTCTCCGTGCACTGTCACAACGACTTAGGCCAGGCGGTCGCCAACTCGCTGGCGGCCATCCGGGCGGGGGCGCGGCAGATCGAGTGCACCATCAACGGCATCGGAGAGCGGGCCGGCAACGCCTCCCTCGAGGAGGTCGTGATGGCGCTCAAGACGCGGAGGGACTTCTTCGAGACCGACACCGGGGTGCGAACGGAGGAGATCTTCAAGTCGTCGCGCCTGCTCTCGTCGATCACCGGCGTCCACGTCCAGCCGAACAAGGCCGTCGTCGGCGAGAACGCCTTCGCGCACGAGGCGGGCATCCACCAGGACGGGGTGCTCAAGGAGAAGCTGACGTACGAGATCATGCGGCCGGAGGATATCGGCCGGGCCGCCAACAAGCTCGTCATGGGGAAGCACTCGGGCCGGGCCGCCCTGGCGTCGCGGTTGAAGGAGCTCGGGTTCGAGCTCGAGGAGGCGGAGCTCGGCAAGGCCTTCAAGAGGTTCAAGGACCTCGCCGACAAGAAGAAAGAGATCTTCGACGAGGACCTGATCTCCATCGTCAAGGACGAGATCGCCCAGGTACCGGAGACGTACGCGCTCGACTACCTGCACACGATCAGCGGCACCGGCATCATCCCGTCGGCCACGGTGCGGCTGAAAAAGGACACGGAGCTCTTCCAGGACTCGGGCGTCGGCGACGGACCCGTGGACGCCGTGCTCAACGCCATCGACGCCATCACGGGCCTCAAGGGGAGGCTGCAGGACTATCAGCTCCGATCCGTCACCTCGGGCAAGGACGCTCTGGGCGAGGTCTCGGTCAGGGTGGATTTCGACGGCACCGTGGTGCCCGGCAAGGGCAGCTCGACGGACGTGATCGAGGCGAGCGCGCGTGCCTACGTGAACGCGCTCAACCGGCTGGTCCAGCCGGCCGTCAGGCAGAAGTCCAAAGAGAAAGAGATCGGCCCCTAGTGGTGACCCAATAGTGGCGACGCACAAGATCGCGCTTCTGGGCGGCGACGGCATCGGGCAGGAAGTGACACCCGAGGGCCGCCGGGTCCTCGAGGTGGTCGGCAAGGCCACGGGCGTCTCGTTCGAGTTCGAGCAGGCCCTCATCGGTGGGGCGGCCATCGACGCCGCCGGCGAACCGCTACCGCCCTCGACGCTCAGGCTCTGCGAGGAGAGCGATGCCATCCTCTTCGGCGCGGTCGGCGGGCCCAAGTGGGATCACCTGCCTCAGGAGCAGAAGCCCGAGCGGGGCCTCCTGGGTGTCCGCAAGGAGCTCGACCTCTTCGCCAACCTGAGACCCGCCAGGTGCTTCCCCATGCTGGTGGACGCCTCGCCCCTCAAGCGCGCGGTGGTCGAGGGCACGGACATCATGGTCGTCCGTGAGCTCACGGGCGGGCTCTACTTCGGTGAGCCCCGGGGGCGGGAGGAGTTCGCCGACGGCGGGGCCCGGGCCGTGAATACCATGGCCTATACATCCCGGGAGATCGAGCGGGTCGCCCGCGCCGCTTTCGACGTCGCCATGAAGCGCAAGAAGCGGCTGGCCTCCGTGGACAAGGCCAATGTGCTCGTAGTGTCGCAGCTGTGGCGCGAGGTGGTCACGCGCGTGGCGAAGGACTATCCCCAGGTGCAGCTCGAGCACGTGCTCGTGGACAACTGCGCGATGGCGCTCGTGCACAAGCCGACGCACTTCGACACCATCGTGACCGAGAACACCTTCGGCGACATCCTGTCCGACGAGGCCGCCATCCTGGCCGGCTCCATGGGCATGCTGCCGTCGGCGAGCCTTGGTGGCAGCAGGGGTCTCTACGAGCCGGTCCACGGGACGGCGCCGGACATCGCGGGCCAGGGCGTGGCCAACCCGATCGCGGCCATACTCTCGGCGGCCATGCTGCTGCGCTACTCGCTCGACAAGGGCACCGACGCCGACAGGATCGACGCGGCCGTGCTGCGCGTGCTCGAGCAGGGACACCGGACGCGCGACATCCACGCGGTGGGGATGAAGCTCGTCGGCACGCGGGAGATGGGCGATCTGATCTCCACCGAAGTCGAGAAGTCCTACTCTTGAGACCCGGGAGAAGGTAGAGGCAATGGCTTCAGACGTGACGGTCGCGATAGTCGGCGTGACGGGGGCGGTGGGGCAGACCACGCTCAAGATACTCGAGGAGCGCAAGTTTCCCGTGAAGGCGCTGCGCGTCTTCGCCTCGGAGCGCTCGGTGGGCAAGGCCGTCACGTTCAAGGGCGAGAGCATCCGTGTCGAGACACTGGGCCCGGAGGCTTTCCACGGCGTCGACGTGGCTTTCTTCTCGGCCGGCTCCGCGCAGTCCAGGGAGCACGCCCCGCGGGCCGTCAAGGCCGGTGCCGTCGTCGTGGACAAGTCGAGCGCGTACCGCATGGACCCGGCGGTGCCGCTCGTCGTGCCCGAGATCAACGCCCACGCGCTCCGCGAGCACCAGGGTATCGTCGCCTGTCCCAACTGCACGACGATCGTGACCGTGATGCCGCTCAAGCCACTCCACGACGCGGGCCGACTCCGCCGCGTCATCGCCACGAGCTACCAGGCCGTGTCGGGCGCGGGTGTCAACGGCGTCGACGAGCTCAGGACCCAGACGCTCCAGTGGGCCCGAGGCGAGGCCATCACGACGAAGCATTTCCCCCAGCAGATAGCCTTCAACGTCATCCCCCACATCGACAAGTTCCTCGACGGCGGCTACACCGGCGAGGAGATGAAGCTCGTCAACGAGGTGCGGAAGGTCCTCGAAGCGCCGGACCTCGCCATCTCTCCGACCACCGTGCGCGTGCCCGTATTCACGGCCCACTCGGTGGCGGTGAACGCCGAGACCGAGGTCGCGGTCGGACCCGACAGGGCCCGCGAGCTCTTCGCCGCCTTCCCCGGGCTCAAGCTCTGGGACGACCCGGCGCAGAACCGCTACCCGATGCCCATCTCGGTCGAGGGGCAGGACGACTGCTACGTCGGCCGCGTCCGCCAGGATCTCTCCCTGCCGAACGCGATCAACTTCTGGGTGGTGGGCGACCAGCTTCGCAAGGGCGCCGCGCTCACCGGAGTCCAGGTCGCCGAGCTGCTGATCCGCTGAAGGCGCGACGTGCGAACCCTGCGCCTGACCCTGGCCTACGACGGCACAGACTTCGCGGGCTGGCAGGTTCAGCCAGACTCTCCGACTGTGCAAGGGCTCGTGCGGGAGGCCTGCGCGCGTATCCTGGGCGGGCCGGTCAAGCTCACGGGCGCCAGCCGCACGGACGCGGGCGTCCACGCGCTCCGCCAGGTCGCGAGCTTCGCTACTGCATCCTCCCTCGATCCCGCCAAGCTCGCCCGTGGCCTCAACGCGCTCCTCCCCGATGCCGTCAGGGTGCTGGACGCGCGCGAGGCGCCCGCCGGCTTCGACGCGAGGCGCTCGGCCCTCGGCAAGCGATACCTCTACCTGATCGACCGGGGCAGGGTCGCCCACCCGCTCCTGCGTCGCGTCGCCTGGCACCCGCGCTTCGCCCTCGACCTGGACGCGATGCGGAGCGCGCTCGGCAGGATCCGCGGCAAGCACGACTTCTCCGCGTTCTGCGCCTCTCCCGGCCGGGGCCGCACGCCCACCTGCACGGTGCGCTCGGCCCGGCTCGTCTCGCGGGGTGATCGCGTAGCCGTTGTCGTGTCGGCCAACAGCTTCCTCCACCACATGGTGCGCAACATCGTGGGCAGCCTCGTCGAGGTGGGACGGGGTGCCCGCCCGTCTTCCTGGATGTCCGAGCTCCTGGCCGGCCGCGACCGCACTCGGTCGGGCCCCACCGCTCCGCCCCAAGGGCTCATGCTGCTGCGAGTGCTGTACGGGGAGGCCGGCCGTGGATGAGGCGCCTCGCGAGCCCGTACGCCACCGCGGCTTCAAAGAGAGGAAACGGGAAGACCACGCGCTGCAGCTCATCGAACGGCTCAAGGAGAGTCTCGACGACCTGGTCGAAGTCCGCAGGATCCTTCGGGAACTGGGCCGCTACTATGACCCGGTCCTGGGCGGGGCCATCATGGAGGTCGTCCATCAGCGGGCCATCGTCGAGGCGCTCGAGGCCGGGCGCCCTACCGAGGCCGTGGCGCTGATCGAGCAGCGCTACGAGATGTATTTAAAGGACAGGGCCCATCTAGGCCGGGGCGGCGAGGCCTGACGCGAGGCGTTACCGTTCTGCTATCTCGACGCTTGACACCCAGACGGGCTCGGCACGATAATCCGCGCAGTTGCACGCCACTGTCCTTCGCCCCCCTCAGACTCGATCAGAGGGGAAGTTTTGACGTGGTCCATGGGCCCTTTGTCACGTTCGAAATGGTGAACGCTCCAAAGAAGGAGAGGCGGCCATGAGTCTCACACGCAGGGACTTCTTCAAGTACGCGGGGACGACCGGCGCCGGCGTGGCCATGGGCACGGCGACGCTCGACCTCAAGCCAGTGGCGGCGGCGGCCACGGCGCTCAAGATCAAGGAAGCCAAGGTCCACACGAGCGTCTGTCCCTACTGTGCGGTCGGCTGCAACCAGCTCGTGTACTCGAAGGGCGACACGATCATCGACATCGAGGGGCACCCGGACACGCCCCACACGCTCGGCAAGCTCTGTCCCAAGGGCGCGGCGACCATCCAGCTTTCGAACAATCCTCTCCGCCCGACCAAGCCGCTCTACCGCGCGCCCGGCTCGGACAAGTGGGAGGAGAAGCCGATCGAGTGGATGTACGACGAGATCGCCAAGCGCTACTACGAGACGCGCGAGAAGTACTTCGTCGAGAAGGAGAAGGACAAGGACGGCAAGGACGTGACCGTGAACCGGCTCGAGGCCATTGCCTCGCTCGGCTCGGCCTGCATCGACAACGAGGAATGCTACCTCCTCACCAAGCTCAACCGCACCCTCGGCATCGTCTACCACGAGCACCAGGCCCGAATCTGACACTCGGCCACGGTCCCAGCTCTGGGGACCACGTTCGGGCGGGGGGCGATGACGACCAACCTGATCGACATCCAGCACGCGGATGTCGTCATGTGCACCAACAACATGGCCGAGAACCACCCGGTGGGCTTCCAGTGGGTGATGAAGGCCAAGGAGCGCGGCGCCAAGGTCATCCACGTCGATCCGCGCTTCACCCGCACGAGCGCCGTAGCGGACGTCCACGTGCCGCTGCGCTCGGGCACCAACATCGCCTTCTTCGGCGGCTTGATGAGCTACGCCATCCAGAACAACCTCTACTTCAAGGACTACGTCGTCTACTACACCAACGCCTCCTTCCTCATCGACCCCGCCTTCAAGACACCGACCGATCTCGGCGGCCTCTTCGAGGGCCTCGAGCAGACGGGCAAGGGCGGGACGGACCCCCACGTGGCCCAGACCTACAACAAGTCCACCTGGAAGTACCAGCTGGACGGCGAGGGCAATCCCAAGCGCGATCTCACGCTCAAGGACCCGAACTCGGTCTTCCAGCTCCTGAGACGTCACTACAGCCGCTACACGCCGGAGATGGTCGAGCGGATCTGCGGCATCCCGAAGGCGAAGTTCGTCGAAGTGGCGAAGCTCTACTGCGGCACCTCCGGCAGGGACAAGACGGGCACGATCACCTACGCGCTCAACCTGACGCAGCACACCAACGGCGTCCAGAACATCCGGGCGCTCTGCATGCTCCAGCTCCTGCTCGGCAATATCGGCCGTCCCGGGGGCGGCGTCACCGCCCTCCGCGGTCACGCAAACGTCCAGGGGGCCACCGACCTCGAGGTGCTCTACCACGAGCTGCCCGGCTACATGGCGGTGCCGCTCCGCGACGCCCATCCGGATCTCACGACCTATCTCGACAAAGAGACGCCCAAGGGCGGATTCTGGGCGAACAAGCCCAAGTTCTTCGTGAGCCTGCTGAAGGCCTTCTACGGCGACGCGGCGACCAAGGACAACGAGTTCGGCTACCAGTGGCTGCCCAAGCGCGCCTCCGCCGACGCCTACAGCCATCAGCACACCTTCGTGGACATGTACAAGGGCAAGGTCAAGGCCTTCTTCTGCGACGGGCAGAACCCGGCCGTGGGCGGGCCCAACGCCAAGCTCGCGCGCGCGGCGATGCAGAAGCTCGAGTGGATGGTGGTCGTGGACATCTTCCTGACCGAGACGGCGGACGTGTGGAGGACCCCCGGCACCGACCCGAAGGACGTCAAGACCGAGATGTTCTACATCCCGGCAGCGCCCGCCGCGGAGAAGGATGGCTCGCTGACCAACACGATGCGGCTGATCCAGTGGCACGAGAAGTCGGTCAACCCGCCCGGCCAGATCCAGACGGACGCGCAGTTCATCTGCACGCTCGCGCACAGGCTCCAGAAGCTGTACGCGGGCTCCAAGAAGGAGCGCGACCGCGGATTCCTTTCGGCGAACTTCACGTACGGCGGAAAGCCCGACCATCCGGAGATGGAGCTGGTCCTGAAGGAGATCAACGGCTTCGCCACCGAGGAGATCACGGACAAGGACGGCAAGGTCGTCTACAAGAAGGGCCAGGCGCTCAACACCTTCGCCCACATGACGGACGACGGCAAGACGGCCGGCGGCTGCTGGATCTACACCGGGGTCATCAACGAGACGCCCGACGGCAAGCTGGTCAACAAGGCCAACTCTCACAAGCCACCCGAGGCGACCGACTACCTCGCCCACGGCTGGGGCTTCGCGTGGCCGGCGAACCGGCGCATCATCTACAACCGCGCCTCCGCTGACCTCGCGGGCAAGCCCTGGAGCGAGAAGAAGAAGCTCATCTGGTGGGACCCCGAGGCGCCGGGCCAGACTCCGGACAAGAAGGGCAAGTGGGTCGGGCTCGACGTGCCGGACTTCAACGCCTTCCTTGCACCCGACGCCAAGGGCGGCGACAAGCCGTTCATCATGCGCGCCGACCTCGTCGGCGCCTTCTTTGGCCCCCTCAACGACGGCCCGTTCCCCGAGCACTACGAGCCGATCGAGTCCCCGACCCGGAACCTGCTCTCCACGCAGCAGAACAACCCGGTCGTCAAGATCTGGAGCCTTCCGGACCACAAGAACGACCTGGCGCCGCTGGGCTCGAAGGACTACCCGTACGTCATCACGACGTACAGGCTGACCGAGCACCACCTCTCGGGCGTCATGTCACGCTACCTGCCGATGCTGGCGGAGATGTTCGAGTCCCACTTCGCGGAGATCAGTCTGGAGCTGGCGAAGGAGCTGGGCATCGCCAGCGGCGACAAGGTGACCGTGTCCACGCCGCGCGGGAAGATCGTCGCCAAGGCCATGGTGACGCACCGCCTCAAGCCGTTCACGATCGACGGCAAGACGGTGCACCAGATCGGCGTGCCGTGGCACTGGGGATGGAAAGGGGTCGACTCGCTGCCCGGCAGCAAAGGCGACATCACCAATAACCTCTCGGCCACGGTGGCCGACCCGACCGTGTACATCCAGGAGACCAAAGCCTTCATGTGTAGCGTGAAGAAGGGGGAGGTGTAGCCATGGCCCGCACCCTGGCGATGTTCACGGACACCTCGTTGTGCATCGGCTGCCGCGCCTGCCAGGTCGCCTGCAAGCAGTGGAACGAGCTGCCGAGCGAGCAGGCGGAGTGGACGGGCTCGTACCAGAACCACGCGACGTTCACCGACAAGACCTACCGCCTGGTCCGCTTCCTCGAGAAGCCGCAGGCGAACGGCGAGCTCTCCTGGCTCCTCATGTCGGACGTGTGCAAGCACTGCGCCCAGGCGGGCTGCCTCGACGCGTGCCCCACCGGCGCGATCTACCGGACCGAGTTCGGCACCGTCAACATCAACCAGGATGTCTGCAACGGCTGCCGGTACTGCGTCAGCTCCTGCCCCTTCGGCGTCGTGTCGTTCAATCACGACACGGGACGGGCCAACAAGTGCACGTTCTGCAACGACCGCATCCACAACGGCCTGGGGCCCGCCTGCGCCAAGACGTGCCCGACGGAGTCCATCCAGTTCGGGTTCCGCGATGAGCTCGTGGCCAAGGCGGGCAAGCGGGTCGCCTCGCTCAGGGAGATGGGGTACACGCAGGCGCAGCTCTACGGCGCCGACTCCAACGGACCGCTGGGCGGGCTGAACGCCTTCTTCCTCCTGCTGGACACACCGTCGACGTACGGCCTGCCCGAGAAGCCGCTCCTGCCCCAGCGCAACGTGCTGGTCGATTCCCTTCTCTCGGTGGGCTCGGCGCTGCTCGTCGGCGTCGGCGCGGTCATCGCCTTCCGGGACCGCGGCGCCAGTGCCACCAAGGACGGCGGCGATGCTTAAGAACCCCGACTGGCACCTGTTGATCGTCTGGTACTTCTTCCTCGGCGGTATCGCCGGCGGCGCGTACTTCACGGCCGCCATCGCCGACAACTTTGGCAGTCCGAGGGACAAGAGCGTCGTCCGCATCGGTTACGTGCTGGCCCTCCTGCTGACCGCCCTCTGCGGCATCCTGCTGATCCTCGACCTCGGGGCGCCGAGCCGCTTCCTCAACATGCTCATGACATTCAAGTTCTGGGACCCGATGTCGATCGGGGCCTGGATGCTCGGTGTCTTCGGCCTCTTTGCCTTCGTGTCGTCGGCCCTGTCCTTCGTCGGCGGCGAGGGCGTCGCGCCGCTGAGGCGGCGGCTGAGCCTGCTCGGGACCGTGGCCGGCTTCTTCATCGCGGCTTACACCGGCGTGCTCCTCTCGGCGACGGCCCTGCCGTTCTGGACCAACGCCCGGCTCATGGGCGCGCTGTTTCTGGCATCCGGCGCCTCGACGGGTATGGCCGCGATCTCACTCCTGCTCTACCTCTCCGGTGAGTCGGCGGGCGATGGGTTCAAGAAAGTCAAGCGTGCCGACCGCTATGCCATCATCTTCGAGATTGTCGTGCTGGCGGCCTTCCTTGGCTTGCTGGGCGGGGCGGCCGGGCCGCTCGTCTCGGGCCAGCTGGCGCCGCTCTTCTGGGGCGGCCTCGTGGTCGTCGGGCTCGTGATCCCGCTGCTCGTGGATCTCACCGGGCTCACGCTCCCCGGAGCCGTTCCCGCTGCGCTCGTGCTGGTCGGGGGGTTCATCCTCCGCTACGTCATCATCATGGCCAACGCCTGAACGCGGCTCGGCCCGCCTGGACACCGCCGCGACGACCAAAGGGCCCCTGCCGGGGCCCTTTGCCTTTCCCGACGGGCATGGCACGATAGGGCCATGCGTACGTACTTCCAGGTCAAGAATGGCCGCCTGGACGAGGTCAAGGGCGACGTCGTCCGCGAGCAGCCGCTGACCGTGTACGTGGACGGCGAGCGCTTCCTGACCCTCCTCTGCTCGCCGTTCCAGCTGGAGCCCCTCGTGCTGGGCTACCTCTGGATGGAGAAGGTCATCGCGGGCCTCGACGAGGTCGTGGGACTTGAGATCTCCGAGGTGGACGGCCGCGCCGACGTGACCCTCCGCCAGCCGGTCACGCTCCCTACCGAGCGCATCCTGACCTCGGGCTGCGGCGGCGGCATCACGTTCCGCATCGATCCGCGGCTCTTCCCGCGCATCACGTCCGACCTGCGCGTGACCCCGGCTGATCTGGGCGACCGGATGCACGATCTCCTCCGCGAGGCCGTCCACTACCACGCCTCACGGGGCATCCACGGCGCCGCGCTCGCCGACCGCGACCGGGTCCTCCTCGTCGCCGAGGACGTGGGCCGCCACAACGCGGTGGACAAGCTCATGGGCCTGGCACTGCAGCGCGGCATGTCCACGACGGATCGCATCCTCCTGTCGACGGGCCGCGTGTCCTCCGAGATGCTGCTCAAGGCCGCCCGCATGAGCGTGCCCATCGTCGCTTCGCGCACATCGCCCACCGAGATGGCGGTGGCCTTGGCGGAACAGCTCGGTGTGACCGTGGTCGGCTACCTTCGCGGCGAAAGCCTCAACCTCTACGCTGGCCAGGCCCTCGATCTGCCGGGCGTGCCCTGAGCCATGCCGGACTACACGGGCCTGTGGGCGGAGTGGCAGGAGATGCTCGCGAGGCGGCTCGCCATGGGTGAGGCGCTCGCCCTGTGGACCTCGGTGCTGGATGGGTGGCGCCGCTTCAACGACAGCGGCATCGCGCGGTTGACGTGGAGCGCGGAGGACTGCCTGGAGCGCTGGAAACGTGGCGTGCCCCTTCTCGCCGACGCCACGCCCGCGATCGCGCGGGAGCCCCTCGAAGAGCTCCTGGGTCCACTCATGGAGCGGCTTGCCGCCGCTGGTCCGGACGACGCAGAGACGCTTCAGCGCTTCGCCGCCGCTTGGGACGAGAGCCGCATCGGCGCGGCCTCGCTTTTCCCGACATCCGGCAAGGACGGGGCCGCCGTGCTCCACGACGAGGTGGGCATCCCGGCCCACCTCGCGGGCTTCCTTGCCCTTGCAGGCTTGCGCCCCGCTCTCGAGACCTTCTTCTCCGGCGTCCGCACGCTGCCCGAGGGCCTCTGGGAACCTGGCTTCTGCCCGTGGTGCGGCGGGCTGCCCTCCTATGGCGACCTGCTCGAGGACGGCAGGCGGCGGCTGTCCTGCCATCTTTGTGGGGGATCGTGGACAGGGCCGCGGCTTCGCTGCCCCTTCTGCCAGGCGTGGCAATCGGGCGACATGGTGCGGCTCGTGGCCGAGGGCGCCGAGGAGGGTTACTTCGTGGAGGCGTGCCTGGCCTGCCGCGGCTATCTCAAGGGCCTGGACCGGCGGGAGCGCTGGAACGCGCTGTCGCCGCTCGTGGAAGACTGGGCCTCGCCCCACGTCGACTACTACGCCGCGCGGGAGGGATACTGGCGTGCGACGCCGACGCTCGCCCAGCTCCTGCCGCAAGACGAGGGTCCCGCTGCATGAACGCCGTCGTCTTCGACGTCGCGCTCACCGCCTACATCATCGCCGCGCTGGCGGCCGTGGGGTCGCTCTTCGGGCGCCGGGAAGACCTGGCGCGCTTCGCCCGCCTGCTGACCGCGGCCGGCTGGCTGTGCCACACGGCGGCCCTCGTCCTGCGGGGAGTCGAGCTCGGCCGCGCGCCGGTGCGAACCCTCGCCGAGGGTGTGTCGGTCGTGATCTGGGTCGCGGTGCTCCTCGGTCTCTGGATCGAGCACCGCTACGGGATCACGACCTTCGGCGCCTTCTTCCTGCCGGTGATCCTCGCGCTGGGCCTCGGTCTGCCGACGGGGCTCCGCGATCTCGCGCTCGAGCCGCAGTCGCAGAGCGGCTGGGCCCTCGTCCACGTGTCGCTGGTCCTGGTGGGATTGGCCGCGCTCGTCCTCAACTTCGGCAGCGCCCTCATGTACGTGCTCCAGGAGCGGCAGATCAAGTCCAAGCGCACCGGCACCATCTACTACGGGTTGCCGGCCCTCGAGACGCTCGACCACCTCACGCTGGTGACGCTCACCGTGGGTTTCCCGTTCCTCACCGTGGGGCTCCTCCTTGGCCTGCTCCAGGCGGGGCGGTCCTGGGCCAACGTGCTCGCGGGCGACCCGCTGGCGCTCTCCTCTCTGCTCATGTGGCTGGTCTACGCGGCGACGCTGTCGGGTCGTACCGTCGGCCGGTGGCGGGGGCGCCGGGCGGCGTACTTCGCGATCGCGGGCTTCTGCGTGCTGCTGGCGACCCTGGGCGCCGGGGCGCTCTTCCACGGGCGGCACGGCTCGTGATCGACGCGCTGTTCGTCGCCGGCCTGTCCCACCGCACGGCGCCCCTCGACGTCCGGGAGCAGCTGGCCCTCGAGGTGGACAAGCTGCGCGAGGTGCTGTCCGATCTTGCCGGGAGCGGGGTCTGCTCGGAGCTGATGATCCTCTCCACGTGCAACCGCGTCGAGGTCTATGGCGTCGCGGAGGTGCCCGGCGAAGCGCGCGGCGCCGCCTTCCGCCGGATGGGCGCCCACCGGGGCATGGATCTCCAGGCGCTCGAGCCGCTCCTCTACACGACGACGGGCGCCGAAGCCGTCCGGCACGCCTTCCGGGTTGCGGCGAGCCTCGACTCCATGGTCCTGGGCGAGCCGCAGATCCTGGGCCAGGTCAAGGACGCCTTCGCCCTCGCCCAATCGTGCCGGACGATAGGGCCGACGCTGCACGCGCTCATGAGCCAGGCATTCGCCGTCGCCAAGCGCGTGCGCACGGACACCGAGATCGGGCGCTACGCCGTGTCCGTGTCCTTCGCCGCCGTCGAGCTGGCGCGGAAGATCTTCGGCAGCCTCGACGGCAAGGCGGTGCTGCTGATCGGAGCGGGAGAGATGGGCGAGCTGGCGGCGCGACACCTCCAGGACCAGGGGGCGCTGCCGCTCTACGTCGCCAACCGGACCTGGCGCCGCGCCCAGGACCTGGCGCTGGAGCTCGCGGGCAACGCCGTCAGGTACGAGGACGTGCTCGCGGTGATGGCCGAGGTGGACATCGTCATCACCTCGACGGCCGCCCCCGAGCCCATCATCCGCGCGGCCGACGTCGGGACCGTGCTGCGGGCGCGGCACGCGCGCCCGCTCTTCTTCGTCGACATCGCCGTGCCGCGCAACGTCGAGCCCGCGGTCAACGATCTCGATAACGCCTTCTGCTACGACATCGACGATCTGCGCTCGGTGGTCGAGTCCAACATGCGCGAGCGCCAGCGGGAAGCGCAGCGGGGCGAGGCGCTCGTCGAGCGCGAGGTCGCCAAGTTCGCGGGCCGCCTCAAGGACCTCGAGGTGGTGCCGACCATCGTGTCGTTAAGGGAAAAACTGGAGGCCATTCGGCGCGGCGAGGTAGAGCGGGCACTCGCGCGCCTGCCGGGCGCGGACGAAGCGACGAGGCAGGCGCTCGAGGCGCTCTCGCAGGGCATCGTGAACAAGGTCCTTCACGCGCCCACGGTGAAGCTGCGCGACTCGTCGCGGGCGGGTCACGGGCACCGCTGGGTCGAGGTCATCTCGGAGGTGTTCGGGCTCGTGACCAAGGGGCGAAGCGGGCCCGGGTCATGAGGCTCCGCCTCGGGACCCGCGGAAGCCGCCTCGCCGTCGCCCAGGCCGGGCAGGTCGCCGACGCGCTCCGCGCGCGCGGCGCGGAGATCGAGATCGTGATCATCCGCACGTCCGGTGACCGCTTGGCGGAGGTCGCCCTCGCGGATTTCGGGGGCAAGGCGCTCTTCGTCAAGGAGATCGAGGAGGCGCTGCTCGACGGTCGGGTGGACGCAGGCGTGCACAGCCTCAAGGACATGCCCGCCGAGCTGCCCGGTGGCCTCTCGCTGCCGGCGTATCCGCCGCGCGAGGACCCGCGTGACGTCCTGCTGACGCGATCGGGCGGGGGGCTCGACGACCTGCCGCGGGGCGCGCGCGTCGCCACCTCGAGTCTGAGGCGGCGCGCCCTGCTGCTCGCCCGGCGCCCCGACCTCGTCATCGAGCCCATCCGCGGCAACGTGGACACGCGGCTGCGCAAGCTCGACGAAGGCCTCTGCGACGGCCTCGTCATGGCCCGCGCCGGGCTCGAGCGCCTGGGCCTCAAGCCCGAGCACGCGCACGCGCTGGCCGTGGAGGAGTTTCTCCCGGCGGTCGGGCAGGGAATCCTGGGGGTGGAGGCGAGAGAGGCCGACAGCGAGGTTCGGGAAGCGCTGCGGGGCGTGGATCACACCGGGACGAGGATGCAGGCTCTGGCCGAGCGCGCGTTCCTCCGCCGTCTCGGTGCGGGGTGCCACACGCCCGTGGCGGGTCACGCGCGCCTCGCCGGCGACGCCATCTCCATCGCCGGCCTCGTCGCGAGCGTCGACGGCGGCACCGTGCTCACGGGCGAGGTGAGCGGACCGGGCTCCCAGGCGGAAGCGCTCGGCGAGCGCCTGGCCGATGACCTCCTGGCCCGCGGCGCGCGCGCTCTTCTGGACGCCGGAGGCCAGGCGTGACAGCCGTCGCGGCGGCCAAGCCGCTGGCAGGTCGAGTCGTGGTCGTGACGCGCCCGCGCGCCCAGGCGCAGGCCTTCGCCGGTCTCCTGGAAGCGGCGGGCGCGCGCGTCCTCCTCGTGCCGACCATCGCCATCGAGCCTCCCGCTTCGTGGGAGCCGCTTGACCGCGCGCTCGAGCGCCTCGGCGACTACCGGTGGGCCGTCTTCACCAGCGTCAACGGCGTGGAGATGACGCGGCGCCGCCTCGAGGACAAGGGGCGCGGTGCGGACGCGCTTCGCGGGCTTCGCCTTGCCGCGATCGGCCCCGCCACCGCTGAAGCTCTCCACGCGCTGGGGCTCGAGGCCGAGGTCGTGCCCGATGAGTATGTCGCCGAGGGCCTCGCCGCGAGGCTCCGCGGTCTGATCCGGCCGGGCGAGCGCGTGCTGCTCGCCAGGGCCGCCCTGGCCCGCGATGTGCTCGTGACACTGCTCGAGGCCGCGGGCGCCGCGGTGGACGAGGTGCCGGCCTACCGGACGCAGCCGGCCGCGGCGGACGCGGGTCCACTCCGTCGGGAGCTCATCCTGGGCAGGGTCGACGTCGTCACCTTCACCAGCTCGTCCACCGTTCATCACTTCGCGGCGCTCTTCCCGGGCGAGGACCTGCCGCGGCTCCTCCGGGGCGTGGCCGTGGCCTGCATCGGCCCCGTCACGCGCGCCACCGCGCAAGAGCTCGGACTCGAGACACGCATCGTCCCGAGGGAGTACACTATCCCGGCGCTGACCCGGGCCATCGCCGATCACTACGCGTCGCGGAAGCCGGACGCCGGATGATTCGATCTGGCTGCATCTTGAAGATGAACAGGGAGGCCTGAGACATGCCGTACCCACTATATCGGCCCCGTCGTCTCCGCGAATCGCCGCTCGTCCGCAAGATGGTCCGCGAGACCGTCCTCCGCACGGACGACCTCATCTATCCGCTCTTTGCCGTCCACGGCCGCGGCGTGCGCGAGCCGATCGGGCCCATGCCGGGCCAGTGTCGCCTGTCCGTCGACGAGCTGCTGAAGGAGTGCAAGGACGCCGCCTCGATGGGCATCCCCGCGGTGCTGCTCTTCGGCCTGCCGGCGGAGAAAGACCCGCGCGGAAGCGAGGCCTACGCGGAGGACGGCATCATCCAGCAGGCCGTGCGCGCGGTGAAGGAGACCATCCCCGATCTCCTCGTCGTGACCGACGTCTGCCTCTGCGAGTACACGAGCCACGGACACTGCGGCGTCGTCGAGGAAGGCAGGGTCAAGAACGACCCGACGCTGGACCTCCTTGCGCGCACGGCGGTGTCTCATGTCGAGGCGGGCTCCGACATGGTGGCGCCGTCGGACATGATGGACGGTCGCGTGGCGGCCATTCGCGAGGCCCTCGACGAATCGGGCTACCAGGAGACGCCGATCATGGCCTACTCGGCCAAGTACGCCTCGGCATTCTACGGGCCGTTCAGGGAGGCGGTGGACTCGGCGCCGCAGTTCGGCGACCGGCGCTCCTACCAGATGGACCCCGCGAACTCGGTCGAGGCGATGCGCGAGGTCGCGCTCGACGTGGACGAGGGCGCCGACATCGTGATGGTCAAGCCGGCGCTGCCGTACCTCGACGTCATCGCCCGGGTCAAGAACGAGTTTGGGCTTCCCGTGGCGGCCTACTCGGTGTCCGGCGAGTACGCCATGATCCGCGCGGCGGGCCAGCTCGGCTGGCTCGACGAAGAGGCCGCCATGATGGAGGCGCTGACGGGCATCAGGCGCGCCGGCGCCGACATCGTCATCACCTATTTCGCCAAAGAGGCGGCTCGGCTCCTGGAGCGGAGGCGGGCGTGAGGATATCCGCAAAGGGAGAGTACGCTGTCAAGGCGATGCTCGACCTGGCGCTGTGCGACGACGGCGAGACGCTCCAGCCCATCCAGGACATCGCCAGGCGCCAGGGGATTCCGCAGCGCTACCTCGAGCAGGTGCTGCTCGGGCTCAAGCGGGCGGGGTTTCTGCACTCGCGGCGCGGCTCCGCGGGGGGCTACCGTCTCGCCAAGCCGCCCGACCAGATCACGGTCGGCGCGCTGCTTCGCGCCGTCGAGGGCCAGACGGGCGTTGGCCTCGCCGGGCGCGGCGCGCGCGGGTCTGCCGGTGACGCGGGCAGCGATCTCATCCAGCTCTGGCGGGCTGTTTCGGAGGCCGTGGACACGGTGGTCGACGGCACGACGCTCGAGGATCTCAGGCGGCAGGCGGCGGAGCGGCGGGCCTCGACCAAGCCCATGTACCATATCTGATTTTTTTTAACCTGGAACCAGCGTTCCCGATAGGATTGGACGCCATGCCCCAGCGCAGACCCGCAGCCGCGGCTCGACCGCGGATCGCCGCTTCGGTGCTCGACGCCGTCGGCGGCACGCCGCTCGTGAGGCTCAACAGACTGCCCGCCGCAGGCGGCGCGACGGTCCTCGGCAAGATGGAGTCGCTCAACCCGGGCGGCAGCGTCAAGGACAGGATCGCCGTGTCCATGATCGAGGACGCGGAGCGCCGGGGACTGCTCAAGCCGGGCGCGGTCGTGGTCGAGCCGACGAGCGGCAACACGGGGATAGGGCTCGCCATGGTCTGCGCGGTCCGCGGCTACCGGCTCATCCTGACGATGCCCGACGACATGAGCGTGGAGCGCCAGCGCCTGCTCTCGCGCTACGGCGCCGAGATCCACCTGACGCCGGCCATCGAGGGCATGAGCGGCGCCGTGTTCGCGGCGCAGGAGCTCCAGCGCGAGCACCCCGACTACTTCATGCCCCAGCAATTCGAGAACCGCGCCAATCCCGAGGCGCACCGGCGGACGACGGCACTCGAGATCCTGGACGCGACCGAGGAGCGCGTGCATGCGTTCGTCGCCGGCGTGGGCACGGGCGGCACCATCACGGGCGTGGGCGAGGTGCTCAAAGAGCGCGTCCCCGGCATCCGCGTGATCGGCGTCGAGCCGGCGCGCTCGCCGGTGCTCACGGGCGGCAGGTCGCGGCCCCACGGCATCCAGGGCATCGGCGCATCCTTCGTGCCGGGCGTGCTCAACCGCGCCGTCCTCGACGAGGTCATCCTGGTGCGCGACGAGGACGCCACCGCGACGGCCCGCCGCCTGGCGCGGGAGGAGGGGCTGCTGGTCGGCATCTCGGCCGGCGCCAACGTCTGGGCCGCATGCCGCGTCGCCGAGGCGCTGCCGTCGGACCGGGTCGTCGTGACGGTGCTGTGCGATACTGGCGAACGCTATCTCAGCGTGTCGTTCTAGCAATGCAAGGAGAAGGGCCATGAGCATTGACGTCTATATCCCGACGCCGTTTCGCCGCGCCACGAACAACAAGGACCGCGTGTCTGTCGATGCGCGCGACGTCCGCGGGCTGCTCGACGAGCTCGAGGGGCGCTTCAGCGGCCTCAAGGGCCTCGTGCGCAACGACGCGGGTGAGATCCACGATCACGTCAACGTCTACGTGAACAACGAGGGCATCGAGTCGCTGCAGGGGCTTCAGACTTCCCTCAAGGACGGCGACGAGGTCTCGATCATTCCAGCCCTTGCGGGGGGCGGGCCAGCCCTTGCGGGGGGCGGGCCAGCCCTTGCGGGGGGCGGGCCAGCCCTTGCCGGGCGGGCAGGTCCTGCTCTTGCCGGCGGCGAGCCGGCCCTCGCCCGGGCCTGACTCGCGCACGATGATCCTGACGCCGGAAGAGTACACGCGGATCGAGACCCAGGCGATGGCCGAATATCCGTCCGAGTGCTGCGGAGTCGTGATGGCGCGACCGGGTGCCGCGCCCGAGCGGCTACTCCTGGCGTGCCGCAACATCCAGGACGAGCTGCACGCCAAGGACCCGAAGCGCCACCCCCGCGACGCGCGGACGGCCTACTACATCGATCCGCGGGACCTGATCGCGATGGGGCGCCGCGAGGCGCAGGGTTTCAAGGTCCTGACGATCTACCATTCGCACATCGACGCCGGCGCCTACTTTTCGCCTACCGACAAGCACAACGCCCTCATCAACGGCGAGCCCGCCTATCCCGACGCGACCTACGTGGTGCTCTCGGTCGTGGAGCGGCGGGTAGCGGAGGCCGGGGTGTTCCGCTGGGACGCGGCGCTCCGCGACTTCGTCCGTGTGGATGGATGGAAGCCAGGTGAATAGTCCCGAGTGTTCCGACGCGCTCTTCGCCAGAGCCCAGCAGGTGATCCCCGGCGGCGTGAACAGCCCCGTGCGGGCTTTTCGCGGAGTCGGCGGCCGTCCCTTCTTCGTCGCGCGCGCAGAAGGCTGCCGCATCACGGACGTCGACGGGCGCACCTACATCGACTTTCTCGGCTCCTGGGGCCCGCTGATCCTGGGTCACGCGGCTCCGATGCTGATCGAGGCGGTGGGCGAGGCGCTTCGGCGCGGGACGAGCTACGGCGCTCCCACGGCGGCCGAGGTGGACATGGCGGAGCTCATCTCGCGCGCGGTGCCCTCGATGGAGATGTCGCGCCTCGTCTCCTCCGGCACCGAGGCGGCGATGAGCGCCATCCGTCTGGCGCGAGGCGCCACGGGGCGGGACGCCATCGTCAAGTTCGAGGGGTGCTACCACGGCCACGCCGACAGCCTGCTGGTCAAGGCGGGCTCGGGCGGCGCGACCTTCGGCCTGCCCGACAGCCTGGGCGTTCCCGCGGCCCTGGCGGCGCTGACCGTGACCGTGCCGTTCAATGACCTTCCTGCCGTCGAGCGCGTCATGGCGGCGCGGGGGCGGGAAGTGGCCGCGATCATCGTCGAGCCCGTCGCCGGCAACATGGGCGTGGTGCCGCCGGCGCCCGGCTTCCTCCAGGGGTTGAGGGTCCTCTGCGACAGGCACGGGGCGCTGCTGATCTTCGACGAGGTGATCACGGGCTTTCGCGTCGCCTACGGCGGGGCTCAGGCTCTCTACGGCGTGCGGCCGGATCTCACGTGCCTCGGCAAGATCATCGGGGGCGGCCTACCGGTGGGCGCCTACGGCGGAGCGCGGGCGATCATGGAGCGCGTCGCGCCACTCGGCGGCGTCTACCAGGCCGGCACGCTGTCGGGCAATCCGCTCGCGGTGGCGGCGGGGCTCGCCACCCTGCGCGCGCTCGCGAGCCCGGAAGTCTATCAGCGCCTCGAGGATTCCGGGGCGCGGCTCGAGGCCGGCCTCGTCGACGGGGCCAAGGCCGCCGGACTGCCGCTCACCGTCAACCGCGTGGGCTCGATGCTCACCGCGTTCTTCACCCTCGGGCCGGTGACCGACTATGCTTCGGCCAAGCGCTCGGACACCGCGCGCTACGGCCGTTTCTTCCACGCCATGCTCGACGGTGGCGTGTTCCTCGCGGCCTCGCAGTTCGAGGCGGGCTTCGTGGGACTGGCCCACGGCGCCTCCGACCTCGCCGAGGCAGAGCGGGTCGCCCGCCGGGCCTTCGAGCAGGTCCGCTGAGCTTCAGACCTCCAGATCGCTATTGACCTCTGTTTTTTCGCGTGATACGGTTCACAAGGCCGCGAACTCGGAGCCTCGTTATTCCGCATGCCGGCCGCCCCGGATGCACGTTTTTGGGATTGTATGTCTTGGGGGATCGCACGCGGTGGGATCTCACGTCTTGCCCGCGCGATGCCGCGCGAGGAGCGAACGAGCGTAGATGGCCGGTGAGCTTGCTGTTCCCGCCCGGACGCGCGCGCCCCAGTCCCACACCGTCGATCTCGTCCCGCGGTCGGGCTGCCATGGGAAGTTGAATCAGCCGGGGCGAGGCGAATGAGCGGGATGGACCGCCGGTCCTTCTTCAAGATCGTCGCCACCTCGGGCGTGGCCGTCGCCGCGGCTGGCTGCGGGCAGGACGCCAACGAGCTGATTGGGCGACTGCCGGAAAAACTCATCCCGTACGTCGTCCCGCCAGAAGGGATCGTCCCCGGCGTGGCCGCGTACTTCTCCACGGTGTGCCGCGAGTGCCCGGCGGGCTGCGGGCTCGTGGCCAAGAATCGCGACGGGCGCATCATCAAGCTCGAAGGCAACCCCGACCACCCCGTCAACGCGGGAGCCTTGTGCATCCGCGGGCAGGCGGCGCTCCAGGGCCTCTATCATCCTGACCGGCATCGGAGCCCGCTCATTGCTGGCAAGGCCGTCGCATGGGACGAGGCAGGAAAGCAGCTCGCCGACAAGCTGGGCGCGCTGGTCAACGGACGCCAGGGAAGCCGGATTGCCCTCGTGAGCGGGCTGGAGACGGGCAGCCTCGGGCGGCTCATGGACGAGTGGACGAAGGCCCTCGGGGCGCGCCCGCGCATCGCGTACGAGCCGCTGGGCTACGAAGCGCTGCGCGCGGCCAACCGCGCGACGTTCGGCCGCGACACCATTCCGCACTACGCCATCGAGGACGCGGGCTATCTCCTGTCCTTCGGGGCCGACTTCCTCGAAACGTGGCTCAACCCGGTCGCGTATGCGGGCGCCTTCGCGCGCATGCACGCGCTCGGGCGCGGGCGGGCCGGCACGTTCGTCGCCGTCGAGCCGCGCCAGTCCATGACGGCCGCCAACGCGGATGAGTGGCTGCGCAACGCTCCGGGTGCCGAAGGCGTCGTCGCGCTCGCGATGCTCAAGGTCATCGTGGACGAGGGGCTGCAGGCGAAGGAGGCGGACGCGGGCACGCTCCGTGCGGCGGTGAAGGGTGTCGACCTCGCCAAGTCGGCGGAGGCTTCGGGCGTGTCCGCCGAGGCGATCAAGCGCGTCGCCCACGACTTCGCGGGGGCGAAGGACGCGCTCGCGGTGGGTGGCGGCATGGCGGCGGCGGCGCCGCAGGCCACCGACACTCTCATTGCCATAAACCTTCTCAACGTCGCGGTCGGCGCCGTCGGGAAGACCGTCCGCTTCGGCGCGGATTCCGCGCTCGGCAAGGCGAGCCCCTACAGCGAGATGGTCAAGCTTTCGAAGGCCATGGCAGGGGGCGAGATCGAGGTGCTGATCCTGGCCGACGTCAATCCGGTCTATGGCATGCCGCCCAAGTCGGGCTTCGCCGACGCTCTCGCCAAAGTCCCGCTGGTGGTGAGTCTGTCGAGCCGCCCCAACGAGACCTCGGCCAGGGCCGCGCTCGTGCTGCCGTCCCTGCACCCGCTCGAGTCGTGGGGCGACTACGTCCCGCGCGACGGAGTCATCGGGCTCATGCAGCCGACCATGGGGCCGGTCGTGATCGACGGCAAGCCCGTGGACGGCAAGGCCACGGGCGACATTCTGCTGTCCGTCGGACGTCAGGCCCTCGGAACGGCGGAGGGCAAGGGACCGCTCAAGTGGGCGAGCTTCCAGGACTACGTCAAGGAGCAGTGGCAGGGCTTCGCGCGCGAATACGGCGCGGGCAAGGCGCTGCCAGATTTTTGGGAGGAGTCGCTCAGGCGCGGCGGCGCGTGGCGTATCCCCACGGCGGCGGCTGCTGCCGGTGCCAAGCTCGACGCGAGCCGCTTCGGCGTCCTGCCGGTCAAGCTCGAGGGCGATGGCACCCACGCGCTCATCGTGTATCCATCCCTGCGCTTCTACGATGGGCGCAGCGCCGACCAGCCGTGGCTCCAGGAAGCGCCCGATACCATGACGCAGATCGCCTGGGACGGATGGGTCGAAGTGCCGGGAGAGACCGCGTCCCGGCTCGGGCTGTCCCGCGGCGACATCGTCAAGCTGACCTCGCCCCACGGCAGCATCGAGCTGCCTGCGTGGCCGTCCGCGACGCTGCACCCGGGCGCGGTGGCCGTCGCCATGGGGCAGGGGCACGAGTTCCCCGGCGACTACGCCAGGGGCGGCAGGCTCCGCAGCAATGTCGGCGGCGACGTGGTCCTCAACACGGGCGCCAACCCGATTCGCCTTCTGGGCGGCACGCCCGAGGCCGCTTCGGGCGGGCTGCCGCATCTGGCCGTCAAAGTCTCGCTCGCCAAAACGGGCGCACGCCGGCCGCTCGCCATCCCGCAGTCGACCTTCGACGACGAGAACCGGGGCATCGCCGACATCGTCGGGCTCGCGGCGGCGCGCGAGATGGAGCTGCGCGGCAAGCCGCCCGAGGACGCGAGCCGCCCGAGCATGTATCCGCAAGTCAAGTATCCCGACTACCGCTGGGGCATGGCGGTGGATCTCGATGCCTGCACGGGCTGCCAGGCCTGCGTGGTCGCCTGCTCGGCGGAGAACAACGTGCCGGTGGTGGGCAAGGCGCAGGTCGCGTACGGCCGCACCCAGCAGTGGATTCGCATCGAGCGGTGGGAGAAGGGCCCAAGCGGCAAGGTCAACGTCTTCTTGCCGATGTTCTGCCAGCACTGCGAGATCGCGCCGTGCGAGCCCGTCTGCCCCGTCTACGCCGCCTACCACACGAGGGAAGGGCTCAACGCCCAGGTCTACAACCGCTGCGTCGGCACCCGCTACTGCGGCAACAACTGCCCGTACCACGTGCGCCGCTTCAACTGGTTCAACTACATCTGGACCGCGCCGCTCGATCTCCAGCTGAACCCCGACGTGACGGTGCGCCAGCTGGGCGTGATGGAGAAGTGCACGATGTGCCTCCAGCGCATCGAGAAGGGCAAGGACGAGGCGCGCGACGCAGGGCGGAAGGTCAGGGACGGTGACGTCCAAACCGCCTGCCAGCAGACCTGCCCGACCCAGGCCATCACCTTCGGCAACCTCAAGGAGGGGGCAAGCCGGGTCTCCAAGCTCTCGGCGAATCCCAGGAGCTACCACGTCCTGCACGAGCTCGGGACGCGGCCGGCGGTGACCTATCTTGCTCGCGTGGTCCGCCAGGAGACGGCGGCCCACGGGACTTCCCCCGGGGTTCCCAAGGAGCACAAGTCATGAGTGTGGCGACCCCGCCGGGCCAGCCGACCTGGGCGGACGTCAACAGGGACGTCGCCCGGACAGTCGGCATGCCGGGGGAGACCTACTTCGCGTGGATGTGCCTCGTGGCCCTCACCCTCGGGTGCGGCGTGGCAGCCTGGGCGTTCCAGATCTATACCGGCATGGGCGCGGCGGGCAAGCGCACGCCCCAGATGTGGGCGATGTACATCACGACCTTCGTGTTCTGGATCGGCATCGGGCACGCGGGCACCCTGATCTCGGCGATCCTGTACCTGTTCCGGGCGAAGTGGCGGACGTCGATCTACCGGGGCGCCGAGGCAATGACGGTCTTCGCCGTCATGACGGCGGGGCTCTTCCCCCTGATTCACGCGGGCCGGATGTGGTTCGCCTACTGGCTGATGCCGTACCCGAACCAGCGCTACCTCTGGCCGAACTTCAAGTCGCCGCTGGTGTGGGACGTCTTCGCGATCTCGACGTACCTGACCATCAGCGTGGTCTTCTTCATCGTGGGCCTCGTGCCGGACGTCGCGGCGCTGCGGGATCAGTCGACCGGCTTCAAGAAGAAGGTCTACACCGTGATCTCGCTCGGCTGGGAGGGGTCGGACTCGCAGTGGCGCCACTACCGCCGCGCGTACGGCCTGCTGGCCGCCCTGGCGACGCCGCTCGTGCTCTCGGTGCACAGCGTCGTGTCCTTCGACTTCGCGATGGCGCTCGTGCCGGGGTGGCACTCGACCCTCTTCGCGCCGTTCTTCGTGGACGGGGCCATCTTCTCCGGCTTTGCCATGGTGCTGTTGCTGATGATCCCCATGCGCTACCTCTTCAACTGGTACGCCTACATCGGGGACAAGCACCTGGACGCCATGGCCAAGCTGATCCTGGTCACGAGCCTCGTGCTGACCTACTTCTACGTGTGCGAGGCCTTCACATCCTGGTACAGCGGCGAGGGCTACGAGCGGGCGTCGCTCTTCTACCGGGCCACGCGGCAGTACGCCTGGGCGTTCTGGCTCCAGTACCTCTGCAACAGCGTGGTGCCGATCGTGCTGTTCTCGAAGAAGGCGCGTACCCACGTGCCGACGCTGTACGTGGTCTCGATCTTCGTGCTGGTCGGCATGTGGTTCGAGCGCTTCAACATCATCGTCCTCGGCCTGGGCTTCGACTTCTACCCGTACACCTGGGGCACGTACTACCCGACGGTGACGGATTCGACCATCATCGCGGGATCGTTCGCGTGGTTCCTCCTGCTGTTCCTGGGCTTCATCCGGGTGATGCCGTCGCTGTCCATCGTGGAGGTGAAGGAGGTGCTGCCGCACCCGCTCAAGCACGCCCACGGGGGAGGCCACTAGCATGGCCAACGTGCTGGGGGTGTTCGCCCACGTCGACACGACCCTGGACGCGATCCGGAAGCTCCGGGAGAAGGGCTTCTCCGACCTGACCGTGTACACTCCCGTGCCGATCGAGGAGATCGAGCGGGAGGTGGAACGGGTGCGGCCTCTCAGCAAGGTCCGCCTGTTCACGCTCACGGGCGCCCTGACCGGGACGAGCCTGGGCTTCTTCCTGACCATCTGGTCCTCCGTCCAGTGGAGCCTGGTGACGGGCGGCAAGGACCCGGTCTCGTTTCCCCCCTTCATCATCATTGCCTTCGAGCTCACGATCCTGCTGGGCGGGCTCGCCTCGGCGCTCGCCATCCTGGTTCTCGGGCGCCTGCCGAGGCTCAAGCCCTCGGCGACCTACGATCCGCGCTTCACCCTGGATCGTTTCGGCGTGGCCGTGAGCTGCCCGCCCGAGCTGGCCACGGCCGTCGGCTCGCTCCTGACCGCGTCGGGCGCGGAGGAGGTGAGGCGATGATGAAGTACGTCTTCGTCCTCGTGCTCCTGGGCGTGGGCGCGGTCGCGGGCGTCCAGGGCCTGATCCTCGTGTACCGGTGGACCCACGACATGATCAATACCCAGCGCGTGATGCCTGGCGAGATGAGCTTCGCCATGGCGCCCGGCAGTCTGCCGCGCACGGGCGGCCAGCTCTACTACTCGAAGGAGCAGCGCGACGCCGCGGCGCTCAGGCAGAATCCGGTGCCCGCCACCGCCGAGTCCATCAAGAAGGGCGGGGATCTCTATGTCGTCTACTGCACGCCCTGCCACGGCGCCTCGGGCAAGGGCAACGGTCTCGTGGCGGCCAAGTTCGTGACGCCAGCGGATCTGACCAACCCGGACCTTCAGAAGGCGCGGACCGACGGCTACTGGCAGAGCTATCTCTCGGTGGGCGGGGCCGTCATGCCGTCCTACAGCGAGTCGATGTCCGCCGAGGAGCGCTGGCACGTGATCAACTACGTCAGGACGCTGGCGGCGAAATGAGCGCGGTCGGTGTCCTCTGGATCCTGGCCGCCGCCGGCGCCGGAGCCTTCCTGGTCGGCGTCTTTCAGCCCGACCCGAAGGCGACCTGGGGCATCTACCTCGTCAACATGATCTTCTGGTCGTGCCTCGCCATCACGGGTCCGGCGCTGGCGGGGGCGATCCAGATCACCGAGGGTCGCTGGTCGCCGTCGGTCAAGCGCATCGCGCTGACGACGGCGGGCTTCCTGCCGGTCTCGTTCGTCGGGTTCGTGATCCTCTTCTTCGGGCGGGCGACGCTGTACCCCTGGGTGACGAAGCCCCTCGAGAACAAGGCCGAGTGGCTCAATGTCCCGTTCATGTCGCTCCGGATCGCCGTGGGCACGGCCGTGCTGTACTGGATTGCCATCACCTTCGCCAAGGCCGTGTTCGCCCAGGACGCCGCCCCTGCCGACACGCCCCAGGCGGTCGCGCGGCGGAACAAGCTGGCTACCGCCCTCCTGATGCTCTTCGTGGTCGTGGTCTCCCTCTGGGCCTTCGACCTCGTGATGACGCTCGACCCGGTCTGGTACAGCGGGCTGTTCGGCGGCTACTACGTGGTCAAGGCGCTGTACACCGGCTTCGGGCTCGTGACCTTCCTGACCATACGGGCGAACGCGCGCGGCATCACCAATGTCGCGCCCTCGGGCATCCAGGACATGGCCAAGCTGACCTTCGCCATGTCCGTCATGTGGATGTACTTCTTCTTCTCGCAATACCTCGTGATCTGGTATGGCAACGTGCCGATCGAGACGCGCTTCTTCACCGCGCGCTTCTTCAACCCGCCGTGGGGCGTGGTCGCCTGGCTCGTCCTCATCGTCGGATGGCTGATCCCGTTCGCGTACCTGCTCAAGCGGCTCACGGGCCGGCCCCCCACGCGCCACAAGGTCTTCACGGTCATCCTCTTCTTCGGCTGGATCGCGATCTTCGTCGAGCACGTGCTGGTGGTGTTCCCTTCGCTCGACAAGAACATCGGCTTTCCACTGGGGATCAAGGAGGTCCTGATCACTGCCGGCTTCTTCGCCCTCTTCGCGCTCAGCCGCCGCAGGTTCATCGCGAAGTACCAGCCCGTCCTCCGCCAGCCCAACTAGATCCCGCCGCCTGCGCCGGCGGTCGCGGGGCCAGTTGCCCGCCACGCCTGCTGTCTGCCACGCCTGTTGTCTGCCACGCCTGTTGTCTGCCACGCCTGTTGTCTGCCACGCCTGTTGTCTGCCACGCCTGTTGTCTGGTAGTCCCGCGGTACAATGCCCTCGTGATCTCCGTCGAAGAGGCCCTCGAGCGTATCCTGGCCCGCGTCGGCGTGCTCGGCGACGAGCAGGTGCCGCTGACGCGCGCGTTCCGCCGCGTCCTCGCCGAGAGCGTGGTCTCGAGCCTCGACGTCCCGCCCTGGCCCAATTCCTCCATGGACGGCTACGCGCTCCGGAGCGGCGACACGCGGCGCGCCTCGGCGTCGGCGCCCGTCCGGCTTACCGTGTCGGGACGGGTGGCGGCCGGGCACGTCGCCCCACGCGCGGTCGGGCCGAGTGAGGCCTTCCGGATCTTCACCGGTGGGCCAATGCCGGAAGGCGCCGACAGTGTCATTCCCCAGGAGGACGTGACCGTGGACGAAGGAGCGATCGTCGTTCCACGCCCGGTCAATGCGGGCGACTTCGTCCGCCCCCGGGGCGAGGACATGCGCGCGGGCGAGGGCGTGCTCGAACGCGGGCGGCTGCTGGGCCCCGCCGAGCTGGGTCTCGTCGCGGCGCTCGGCCGCTCCCAGGTGCGTGTGCTCCGCCGGCCGCGAGTCGGCGTCCTGTCCACGGGTGACGAGATCGTGGACCTGGGCGGGCACCCAGGACCCGGGCAGATTCCGAACTCGAATACGTATTCGCTGATGGCGCAGGTCGAGGAGGCCGGCGGCGAGCCCGTGTCGCTGGGTGTGGCGCCGGATCGGCTGGACGAGATCGAGGCGCGCCTCCGATGGGGCCTCGACTGCGATCTGCTGATCTCCTCGGCGGGCGTCTCGGTGGGCGAGCACGACTTCGTGAAGGCCGCGCTCGAGCGTCTCGGCGCCGAGCAGCACCTGTGGCTCGTGGACATGCGGCCCGGCAAGCCGGTCGCCTTCGCGACCATTCCCTCCACGGGGAAATGCGCGTTGCCCGTGTTCGCGCTGCCGGGCAACCCCGTGTCCGCCATGGTCACCTTCGAGCTCTTCGTGCGCCCGGCCCTCCTGAGGCTCGGCGGTCACGCGCGGCTTCAGCGCGCCGTCGTCCAGGCGCGAGCGGAGGCTCCCATCGCCAATGCGGGAAGGCGCCGCGGCTACCTGCGCGTGACGCTGTCGGCCGGCGACGACGGCGGCTATCGCGCGCGGCTCACCGGCGGCCAGAGCTCGGGTATCCTGCGCTCGATGGTCGCCGCCGACGGCCTGGCGATCGTGCCGGGAGACACCACGGTGGAAGCGGGCGCTACCGTGCCCGTGATCTTGCTTCGCGACGTCCGCTAATTCGCTGTCCTGTCGAGTTTACGGCGGGTGGGGGCGGGGGCAGCCTCCGCGGACCACACTGAGGGTGCCCTCCCGGGACCCATATCTTCTGCGGAGGTTCTCGAAGCCGAAGACCGAGGTCTCGTGGTCCCGTCGAGACGACGCAGAGCGCTCGCGACTCAGCGTGGTCCCGGAGGGCACCCCCCAGTCCCGCCCGGTGATTCACCGGGAGCTCGACGAACCAGAGCGATGCGAAACGAGAAACGCTCACCGCCCGCGCTCCCGTACATCGCGCGGAGGGTCAGCCAGCATCCCACCAGCATCGAGGCGAGCGTGACGAGGCTGCCGACCGCGAGCGTGGATCCATTGGTCAGCCCCTGGGTGATGTTGCAGCCCTCGGCGAGAATCGCGGAGCCTCCCATGACAACGCCACCCGAGAAGATCTTCACGAGGGACCAGCCGGGCGGGAGCTTCCAGCGGAAGTCGCCCGCGGTCCAGGCGGCGACGAATGCGCCGATTGGCACGGCTATCACCATGACCATGCTCCAGTTGACGCGGTTGGGGAAGCCGACGAGCGGGTACGTCAGGAGCTCGCCGGTGTTGACCGCGAAGGTGATGCCTGAGGCGCGCTCGCCGAAGCTCGACGCCCACCAGCCGGCCGCGATGAGCGCGCCGACGGCCGCGCCCGTGACGTGCCAGGGCCACTTGCCGTGCTGGGCCTGCCCCCGCGAGCGGAAGAGCCAGAAGCCGCCGGCCACCCACAGCGCCGTGATGACGATCCAGGGCGAGAGACCGAGGAGCGTGGCAAGCGTGGGCGGCGCGTCGGCGACGGTTACCGCGGGCGCCTGGAGCGCCGCGCGCACGGAGGAGAGCGCGCCCACCCTCACCGCCGTCGCGCCCATCGCGAAGCCCAGCAGGATGACCCACGCGCCGACCGCGCCCTCGCCGACGCGATACCACGTGCTGCCCGAGCAGCCGCCGGACAGCACCATGCCCGCGCCGAAGAGGAGCCCGCCAATGCCGTTCGACATCCAGTGGAACGGACGGATGGGAACCTCGACGAGCCCGGCGGCGGACAGCGCCTGCACCGCGACCATCGCGACGAGCAGGGCCAGCGCGTAGGCTCGCGCGATGGTCGCGTCGCCCATGAAGAACAGATTGGACACCGCCCGCATGAGGCAGAATCCGCCGCGCTGGATGACGTAACCGAACGCCGCGCCCGCGATGACGGCCGAGACGTAGAAGGGCCAAGCGGCTTCGGCCATGTGCGCATGCTAGCGAAAAGGCTCCGGCGAGTCAAAAGTGTCCTTGGTACGGCCGCAAGTTTGACTTGGCGTGGAGGCCGGTGCTACGGTGCCGTGATGCTCTCACTCACCGCCCGCGCGCTGCTCTGCGGCGTGGCCGCGGCCGCGCTCGCCGGCTGCACGAGTGGTCGCGGGGCTCAAGCACCCCAGGACGGAGCGCCGGCCAGAATCACGCTCGCCGACGTGAAGAACGCGCAGGACGCGCAGGCGCAGGAGCTCGCGCGCCTCGCGGGCGACGTCAAGGCGATGGACGCGCAGCAAGCATTCCTCGTGGCCGAGATCAAGAGTCTCAGCGAGCAGCTGGCCAAGCTCAAGTCATCCCTCGACGATGCCGAGAGCGCGATGCGCTCGCTTCGCGCGACGCCCGTGCCGCCGGAGTCGCGCCCCGCCGCCGTGCCAGCGCCGCCGCCGACACCGGCTCCCGCGCCCGCGCCGCCCCCCGCCACGCCGCCCGCGCCGAAGCCTGCCGCGCCCGCGGCGACCGCGCCCGCCCCCGCCTCGCCCAGCCCAAGTCCGACGCCCTCGCGCAATGCCGAGGCGGACAGGATTTTCACCGCCGCGCTCGCCAGGCTGCGTGCCGGGGATGACGGGCAGGCGGCGCTCGAGTTCACCGAGTTCGTGATGCAATACCCCGCGCATCCACAGGCAGCGGCAGCGCAGAATTATATCGGCGAGGCGTACTACCGCCAGCGCGACTACCGTCAGGCCATGGGCGAGTACCAGAAGACGGTGGACGGGTACACGCAGGCGGCACAGGTCTCCGAAGCCCTGCTCAAGATCGGCCTCTGCCAGCGCGCGCTGGGCGACGGCGCGCGCGCGAAGGCCACCTGGGAGCAGGTGGTCAAGCAATTCCCGAAGAGCGACGCGGCCCGGCAGGCCCGCACGCTTTTGGCGGCGCGCCCTGCCGGCGGCCGATAGCGGGTTTGCAGGAGCGTCGATGGTGGTCTGCTATACTGATTTTCACTCTGTCGAGCCGACGGACGAACCCATGAGCGCCACGCACGAGCGTATCCGGATGGAGACAGATCGCGCGCCGAGGCAGATCTCGCTCGGCGACACGGAGTACCCTGCCAACCTGCGCGAGATCCAGGCGCCGCCCGGGCGACTGTACGTGCGCGGCACGCTCGCCGAGAGCGACGCTCTTGCGGTCGCCATCGTGGGCTCGCGCGCGGCGACGCCCTACGGCGTGGCCGTGGCGGAGCGGCTCGCGGCCGATCTCGCGGCCCGCGGCGTCACCGTGGTGAGCGGGCTCGCGCGCGGCATCGACAGCGCCGCCCATCGCGGGGCGCTCCGGGCCGGCGGGCGGACGATCGCGGTGCTGGGCTCCGGCGTGGACGTGGTCTACCCGCCCGAGAATCGCCGGCTGGCGGGAGAGGTCGAAGCGTCCGGTGCGCTCGTGTCGCAGTTCGAGCCCGGGACGCCGCCGCTGGCGGGATATTTTCCGGCCCGCAACCGCGTGATCGCCGGGCTGTCGCTGGGCGTGGTGGTCGTGGAGGCCGCGGAGCGGAGCGGCTCGCTGATCACGGCGGGGCTGGCGGGCGAGCTCGGTCGCGAGGTCATGGCCGTGCCCGGGCTCCTGACGAGTCCGCAGAGCGTGGGAGCGCACCGGCTCATCCAGGACGGCGCCGCGCTCATCCAGGACTGGCAGGACGTTGTCGGCCAGCTGCCACTGCACTGGCGCGACCAGATCCGCGCGCTCTCGCCAGTGGTTTCGCAGGCCGGACAACCGGCGCGGGAAGACGATACAGAAACTGGCGTTCTTCTGCGGATCATCAGCGAGGAGCCGATGGGCATCGACAGCATCATCGAGCGCAGCGGGATGGCGGCGGGCCGCGCCTCGGCTCTGCTGGTGACGCTCGAGGTGGAAGGACGCATCCGGCAGCTCGACGGCAAGCGCTTCGTACAGGTGAGACTCGGATGAAGGCCAAGGGCGGCAGGAAGAAGTCCCCGGTGTCGACGAAGTCTCCGGTGCCAACGAAGTCCCTCGTGCCAACGAAGTCCCTCGTGCCAACGAAGTCCCTCGTGGTCGTCGAGTCGCCCACCAAGGTCAAGACGATCCAGAAGTACCTGGATTCGCGCTACATCGTCAAGGCCTCGATGGGGCATGTCCGCGACCTGCCCAAGAGCAAACTGGGCGTCGACGAGAAGAAGGACTTCAAGCCCGACTACCGCGTCCTGCCGGCGAAGAAGAAGGTGCTCGACGACCTCAAAAAGGCCGCCGAGAGGGTCGGGGCCCTCTACATCGCCACGGACCCCGATCGCGAAGGCGAGGCGATCGGCTGGCATCTCGCCCAGGAGCTGGGCGTGGCCAAGGCCAAGACGTACCGGATCATGTTCAACGAGATCACGGAGCGCGCGGTCAAGGCCGCCTTCCAGCATCCCGGCAAGATCGACACCAAGAAGGTGGACGCGCAGCAGGCACGGCGCATCCTCGACCGGCTGGTGGGCTACAAGCTCTCGCCGCTGCTCTGGCAGAAGATCCGTCGCGGTCTCTCGGCCGGGCGTGTCCAGTCCATCGCGGTGCGGCTCCTCACCGAGCGGGAGCGCGAGATCCTGGCCTTCATCGCCAGCGAGTACTGGTCGCTCCACGCGCGTCTCAGGGGCAAGAACCCGCCGGAGTTCACCGCCACGCTGCGCGAGGTCAAGGGCGAGAAGATCGCGCTGGGGACGGAGGCCGCCACGATGGCGGTCATGACGTCGCTGCACGGCGCCACCTGGCGGGTCAAGAGCGTGACGCGCGGCGAGCGCCGGCGCAACCCCGCGGCGCCCTTCATCACCTCCACGCTGCAGCAGGAGGCGAGCCGCAAGCTCCACTTCACGGCCAAGAAGACCATGATGCTGGCCCAGCAGCTGTACGAGGGCATCGAGCTGGGGAGCGAGGGCGCGGTCGGCCTCATCACCTACATGCGCACCGACGCCGTCCGCGTCGCGCGGGAGGCCCAGGACGAGGCGCGCAGCTGGATCACGGGGCGACTCGGGCGGGAATATCTCCCCGACGCCCCGCCCGCCTACAAGGCGAAGAAGAGCGCCCAGGAGGCCCACGAGGCCATCCGGCCGAGCGCCGTCGAGCGGGAGCCCAAGGTCGTGGCGCGCCACCTCTCCAAGGACCAGCTCACGCTCTACCGCCTGGTCTGGGAGCGTTTCCTGGCGAGCCAGATGCTGCCGGCCGTATACGACACTGTGGCGGCCGACATCGAGGCCGGCACGTGCCTCTTCAGGGCGCAGGGGTCGACGCTCAAGTTCGCGGGCTTCATGGCGGTCTACGTCGAGTCGCGCGAGGAATCGGAGGCGGTGCCCGAGGAGGAGCAGGAGGCCGTGGTGCCCCCGCTCACCGAGGGCGAGGTGCTCAAGCTCCTGGCCCTCGACCCCAAGCAGCACTTCACCCAGCCGCCGCCGCGCTACACCGAGGCCTCGCTGGTCAAGACGCTCGAGGAGCGGGGGATCGGGCGGCCGTCCACCTATGCCCAGATCCTCTCGACGATCCAGGACAGGGAGTACGTGCGGCGGGAGAAGGGCACGCTGTTCCCGAGCGAGCTGGGGATGCTCGTCACCGACCGGCTGGTGCCGTTCTTTCCCGAGATCATGGACATCGACTTCACCGCCCAGCTCGAGGAGTCGCTCGACAAGGTCGAGGAAGGCGATGCCGACTGGGTGGAGCTGGTCGGGAAGTTCAACAGGCAGTTCGACAAGGACATCCGCAAGGCGAAGACGGGCATGCCGGACAACAAAATCGGGGAGGACACGGGTGAGAAGTGCCCGGATTGCGGCAAGCCGGTCCTGGAGAAGTGGGGGCGCTTCGGCAAGTTCCTGGCGTGCTCGGGCTACCCCGACTGCAAGTACACCAAGGACCTGGGCGGCCGCGAGAAGCCCGCCGACGAGATGACGGAAGAGGTCTGCCCCACGTGCGCCAAGCCGATGGTGATCAAGCACGGCCGCTTCGGCAAGTTCATCGCCTGCTCGGGCTACCCCGAATGCAAGACGACCAAGCCCGTGACCCTGGGGATCACGTGCCCCGAAGAGGGCTGCGGCGGCCAGCTCGTCGAGCGGCGCAGCAAGCGGGGCAAGATCTTCTACGCGTGCAGCAAGTATCCCGAGTGCAAATTCGTCGCCTGGGCGCGCCCCATCGCCCTACCCTGCCCGAAGTGCGGCGCGACGTTCCTGACGGAGCGCGTGGCGAAGGGCGGCAAGCGAACCCGCGCCTGCATTCGCGGCGAGTGCGACTACAAGGAAGAGGTCGCCCCCTCGGTGGCGTGAGCCTGCGGCCATGAAGGATCCCGCGGCCGAATTCCTCCGCTACCTCGATCTCCAGCGCGGCGCCTCGCGGCACACGCTCCGGGGCTACGCTGCCGACCTGGCCGAGTTCGGCGCGTTCCTCTCCCGCGAAGGCATCGGCGGCATAGTGGACGCGGACTCGAGGGCGGTCCGGGCATGGCTCGCGCAGCTCCACGACAGAAAGCTCGCCAAGAGCTCCATCGCGCGCAAGCTCGCCACGGTGAGAAGCTGCTTCAGGTACCTGGCCCGCGTCGGCCGGCTCGAGGTCAATCCCGCCCGCCAGGTCGGGAGCCCCCGACTGCCCAAGCGGCTGCCTTCCTTCCTGCCCAAGGACGAGTCGAAGGACCTGCTGGATGCCGACACGGGGCGGTCGGACGCGGGGCTGCGGGACCACGCCCTGCTCGAGCTCCTCTACGCCACCGGTCTCCGCGTGGCCGAGTGCTGCGGCCTCGATCTCGACGACGTCGACCGGCGTCGCGGCGCGGTGCGGGTCATGGGGAAAGGCGGCAAGGAGCGCGTGGTGCCGGCCGGAGACGCGGCGCTCGAGGCGCTGGACGCCTGGCTCTCGGTGCGCGGCGAGGGCAGGGGCGCGCTCTTCACCAATCCGCGCGGCGGGCGGCTCGGGACGCGGAGCGTGCACCGGATCGTCAAGCGCCGGGCGCGGGCCGCCGGCATCGATAGGCGCGTGACGCCTCACACGCTGCGCCATACCTTCGCCACGCACATGCTCGGCGAGGGCGCGGACCTGCGTCTCATCCAGGAGCTCCTGGGCCACAGCCGGCTCAGCACCACCCAGCGCTACACCCACGTAAGTCCCGAACAGCTGATGAAGGTCTACGACTCGGCCCACCCCAGGGCGAACTAGCGCGATGACGACGACCAGCGATGCCTTTCATGCAACGACCGTCGCCTGCGTCCGCCACAAGGGGCGCGTGGCGCTGGCGGGTGACGGGCAGGTCTCGATCGGCCAGACGATCGTCAAGGCCGGGGCGCGCAAGGTACGCAAGGTCTACCACGGGCGCGTGCTGGCCGGCTTCGCCGGCACCGCCGCCGACGCCTTCACGCTCTTCGCGAAGTTCGAAGCCAAGCTCGAGGAGCACCGCGGCAACCTGTCCCGGGCCGCCGTCGAGCTGGCGAAGGACTGGCGGATGGACCGCGTGCTGCGAAGGCTCGAGGCGCTGCTGGCCGTGGCGGATGCCGAGGTTTCCTTCATCGTGTCCGGCACGGGCGATGTGATCGAGCCCGACGACGGGCTCATCGGCATCGGCTCGGGTGGGCCGTACGCGCTGGCGGCGGCGCGGGCCCTGTGCGCCCACTCCGACCTCCCGGCCGAGCAGATCGCCCTGCAAGCTCTCCGGATAGCCGCGGGCATCTGCGTCTACACGAATGACCACATTTCTGTAGAAACGCTCGAATGAGCGACACAAACGGAGTGCAGTTCGGATGAGCCGCATTCATCCAGCCTTCATGTCGAAGACGGCGATGTACCACGAGCCTTCTTCGCGCCTTTGGCGCTCATCCGAACTGCACTCCGTGAGAGGCGGGGGGTGCTCGTGAGTTTGGCGACGCCGCTCACGCCGACACAGATCGTCGCCGAGCTGGACCGCTACATCGTGGGCCAGGAGGCGGCCAAGAAGGCGGTCGCCATCGCGCTCCGCAACCGCTGGCGGCGCCAGAACCTGCCGGCCGAGCTCCGCGACGAGGTCGCGCCCAAGAACATCATCATGATCGGGCCGACCGGGGTCGGGAAGACCGAGATCGCACGCAGGCTGGCAAAGCTCTCGCAGGCGCCCTTCATCAAGGTGGAGGCCTCCAAGTACACCGAGGTCGGCTACGTCGGGCGCGACGTCGAGTCCATGATCAGGGACCTGACCGAGCTCTCGGTCACCCTGGTCAAGGCCGAGATGGCCGCCGCGGTGCGCGAGCGGGCCGAGGCCCTGGCCGAGGAGCGGGTACTCGATCTCCTGCTGCCCCGCCGCGCCGGGGAAGCGTTCTCGAGCGGCACGCTCGAGGAGGTGTCCCCCGACGCCTCGAGAGACGCGACCCGCGACAAGCTTCGGGCTCAGCTCAAGGCGGGCAAGCTCGACGAGCGCATGATCGAGCTGGACGTCCAGGCCCAGGCCGGTCCCATGTTCGAGATCTTCTCGGGCCAGGGTATGGAAGAGGTCGGCATGAACATCAAGGACATGCTGGCCAATCTCATGCCCGGCAAGACCCGCCGGCGACGGCTCAAGGTGGGCGAGGCGCGGCGGCTCCTTGCCCAAGAGGAGGCCCAGAAGCTGGTCGACGTGGACGAGGCGGTGAGCCAAGCCATCCGCCGGGTGGAGGACTCCGGCATCGTCTTCCTCGACGAGCTCGACAAGATCGCGGGCCGGGAGGGGGCGCATGGCCCTGACGTCTCCCGGGAGGGGGTCCAGCGCGACCTCCTCCCGATCGTGGAGGGCTCCACGGTGACGACGAAGTACGGCATGGTCAGGACGGACCACGTCTTGTTCATCGCCGCCGGGGCCTTCCACGTGTCCAAGCCCTCGGACCTGATCCCCGAGCTCCAGGGCCGCTTCCCCATTCGGGTCGAGCTCGAGCCCTTGACGCGGGAGGATTTTGTCCGCATTCTGAGCGAACCGCAAAACGCCCTCATCCGCCAGTACGTGGAGCTGTTGAAGACGGAGGGCGTGACGCTCGCGTTCGGGCAGGACGCGGTGGAGGAGGTGGCCGAGATCGCCTCCACGGTCAACCACCGCGCCGAGAACATCGGAGCACGGAGGCTGTACACGGTCATGGAAAAGCTGCTGGAGGAGGTCTCCTTTGCCGCGCCGGAGATGCGCGGCCAGGAGGTCAAGATCGACGCGCACTACGTGCGCGCCCACCTGGCCCCCGTCCTCAAGGACGAGGATCTCTCGCGCTACATCCTTTAAGATGGATACGGACACGAAGGCCATGGTCCAGCGGGCGGAGGTGCTGCTCGAGGCGCTGCCGTACATCCGCGCCTTCCAGGGCAAGACCCTCGTCATCAAGTACGGCGGGGCGGCCATGGAGCAGGCCGACCTCAAGGAGCAGTTCGCCAAAGACGTGCTCCTGTTGAGGCTGGTCGGCATGCGCCCCGTCATCGTCCACGGCGGCGGCCCGCAGATTGGCGCCCTCATGAAGCGGCTCGGCAAGGAGCCGCACTTCGTGGGCGGGATGCGCGTGACGGACGCCGAGACCATGGAGATCGTCGAGATGGTGCTGGTCGGCAAGATCAACAAGGAGATCGTCGGCCTGATCAACCTCCATGGGGGCCGGGCGGTGGGGCTCAGCGGCAAGGACGGCTCCCTGATCCGCGCGCGCAAGCGGCTGCACCGGCAGGCCGACGGGAGCATGGCCGACATCGGGCTCGTCGGCGAGGTCGAGGCGGTCAACCCCGAGCCCATCCGGGTGCTGGAGGACGGCGGCTTCATTCCCGTGATCGCTCCCGTGGGCGTCGGCACCGACGGCGAGACGTACAACATCAACGCCGACCTCGTGGCGGGCGACGTGGCCGCGGCGCTCTTTGCCGAGAAGCTGATCCATCTCACGGACGTGCAGGGCATCAAGGACGGCGACGGCAAGCACGTCTCGACGCTGACCAAGCGGGAGGCGGAGCGACTGATGAAGAACAACGTGATCGACGGCGGCATGCTGCCGAAGGTCGAGTCGGCGCTGCGGGCGCTGTCCGGTGGAGCGCAGAAGGCGCACATCATCGACGGGCGCGTGCCCCACGCGATCCTCCTCGAAGTTCTCACGAAGGAAGGCATCGGGACGGAGATCGTCCTCTAGCAGGCAGGACGACCTGCATCGTGCTGCTGACGCCGTATTCGTGTAATAGAGTTGTCACGGAGGGGAGACAGAGAGTGGACACGAAGCGGATGTTCGAGCTGTCGGACAAGCACCTCATGACCTTCGCCAAGCGCTACCCGGTAGCCCTGGTGCGGGGGGAGGGGTCGCGCGTCTGGGACTCGAACGGCAAGCGATACCTGGACTTCACCGGCGGAATTGCGGTGACGGCGCTGGGTCACAGCCACCCGAAGGTCGTGGGAACGCTGCGCGAGCAGGCGGCGACTCTCCTCCACGTGTCCAACCTTTTCCACATCCCGCAGCAGGCGCAGCTGGCCCAGCTCCTCTGCGAGCATTCCTTCGCCGACCGCGTCTTCTTCTCGAACTCCGGCGCCGAGGCCAACGAGACGGCCATCAAGCTCGCCCGGAAATGGGCCAAGGAGCACGGATCGAGCGATCGCGGCGACATCATCAGCATGCGGGGCGGCTTCCACGGCCGGACCCTGGCGACCGTCACGGCCACGGCGCAGGAGAAGTACCACCACGGCTTCGAGCCGCTGCCGGGGGGCTTCAAGTACGTCGCCTTCAACGACCTCAAGGCCCTCGAGCGCGCGATCGACAGCCGGACCGCGGCCGTCCTGGTCGAGCCCATCCAGGGCGAGGGCGGGGTCAACGTGCCCGACGACGGCTATGTGCCGGGGATGCGAAAGCTCTGCGACGAGGCGGGGATCCTGCTCATCCTCGACGAGATCCAGACCGGCATGGGACGCACCGGCAAGATCTGGGCCTATGAGCATTCGGGGGTTGCGCCCGACATCATGACGGTGGCCAAGGCCCTGGCCAATGGCGTGCCGATAGGCGCGACGCTCGCCACCGAAGATGTCGCCCGGGTCTTCACTCCCGGGACGCACGGCTCGACCTTCGGCGGCAACCCGCTCGCGACGGCCGTCGGTCTGACCGTCTTCGGCACGCTCATCGAGGACAGGCTGGCCGAGCGGGCCGGGCGCATGGGCAAGCTGCTCTTGCAGGGGCTCGAGGCCATCCGGGCCAAGCAGCCGAAGGCCGTGAAGGAGATCCGCGGCCGCGGTCTCTTGGTGGGCCTGGACCTGGTGGCGCCGATGGCCGACGCGGTGACCGCCTGCCGCGAGCGGGGGCTCCTCGTCCTCACGGCCGGGGACAATACGCTGCGCCTGGCGCCGCCCCTCATCGTCCTCGAGAAGGAGATCGCGGAGGCCTGCGGCATCATCGACGCCGCCCTCGAGGCCGTCACCCCGTGAGCCACTTACTCTCGATTCGTGATCTGGACAGGAAGCACGTCGTCGACATCTTCAAACTGACCGCCGAGCTCAAGGCCAAGCTCAAGGCGGGCCAGCGGGTCAGCCCGCTCGCGGGCCGCACGATCGCGCTCATCTTCGAGAAGCCATCGCTGCGGACGCGCGTGACCTTCGAGGTCGCCATGGTCCAGCTGGGCGGGGCGGCCGTGTACCTCTCGGCCCAGGACATAGGTCCGGGCAAGCGCGAGTCGGTGCCCGACATTGCGCGGAACCTCTCGCGCTGGGTGGACGGCATCGCCGCGCGGGTCTTCGCCCACAAGACGCTCGAGGAGCTCGCCCGGCACGCGACGATTCCCGTGATCAACGCGCTCTCGGACCTCGAGCACCCCTGCCAGGCGATGGCCGATCTCTACACGCTCTGGGAGCGGGGGATCCCGCTCAAGGGCCTCGAGCTCGCGTGGATCGGCGACGGAAACAACGTCTTCAACTCGCTGCTGCTCCTCTGCGCGCTGGCCGGGGTCAGGGTGCGGGCGGCCTGCCCGCCCGGCTACGAGCCCGCGCCCGCCGTGCTCGAGGCCGCCCGCGCGCTGGGCGGCGTGGTGCGGGTCACCACGGACGCGCGCGAGGCGGCAGAGGGCGCTGACGTGGTCTACACCGACGTCTGGATCAGCATGGGTCAGGAGGCCGAGCGCGAGAAGCGGCTCGAGGCCTTCCAGCGCTACCAGGTCAACGACACGCTCCTGGGCTTCGCCTCGCCCAAGGCGCTCGTCATGCACTGCCTGCCGGCGCATCGCGGGGACGAGATCACCGATGCGGTCCTGGACGGGCCGCGCAGCATCGTCCTCGACCAGGCCGAGAACCGCCTGCACGTCCAGAAGGGCATCGTGATGCACCTGTCGGGGGCGGCGTGACCCGGTCCGTCAAGAAGGTCGTGCTCGCCTATTCCGGGGGGCTCGACACCTCCGTCATCCTGCGCTGGCTCATCGAGACCTACCACTGCGACGTGATCGCATACTGCGCCGACCTGGGGCAGGGTGAGGAGCTGATCCCGGTCCGCGACAAGGCGCTGCGCACCGGGGCCTCGACCGTCCACATCCGCGACCTGCGCGACGAATTCGTCAGCGACTTCGTCTTCCCCATGCTGCGCGCCAACGCCATCTACGAGGGCTCCTACCTCATGGGCACCTCGATCGCGCGGCCGCTCATCGCCAAGGCCCAAGTCGACATCGCGCTCGCCGAGGGCGCGGACGCCGTGAGTCACGGCGCGACCGGCAAGGGCAATGACCAAGTGCGCTTCGAGCTGACGTACGCCGCCCTCGCCCCCGAGCTGACCGTGATCGCGCCGTGGCGCGAGTGGGATCTCAACTCGCGGACCGCGCTCATGGAGTTCGCGCGGAAGCACGACATCCCCGTGCCCGTCACGGCGGAGCGGCCCTATTCAACGGACCGCAACCTCTTCCACATCTCCTTCGAGGGCGGGATCCTCGAGGATCCGTGGGCCGAGCCGCCGCCCAAGATGTTCCTGCTGACCAACTCGCCTGAGTCCGCCCCCGACGTGCCGATCTACGTCGAGATCGACTACGAGGCGGGCAACCCGGTGGCGGTGGACGGCAAGAAGCTCGGGCCCGTGGCGCTGCTCGAGACGCTCAACCGGCTCGGCGGCGAGCACGGCATCGGCCGCGTGGACCTGGTCGAGAACCGCTACGTCGGCATGAAATCGCGCGGCGTCTACGAGACGCCCGGCGGCACCATCCTGCACGCCGCGCACCGGGCCCTCGAATCGCTCGCCCTCGACCGCGAGGTGCTGCACCTGCGCGATTCCCTCGTGCCGCGCTACGCCGAGATGATCTACTACGGCTTCTGGTTCGCTCCCGAGCGCGAGGCGCTCCAGGGCCTCATGGACCAGGTCCAGCGAGACGTCATCGGCACCGTGAGGCTCAAGCTCTACAAGGGCACGCTGACCGTCGCCGGGCGCCGGTCGCCCCGGTCGCTCTACCGCACCGATTTCGTCACCTTCGAGGCCGACCGCGTGTACCGCCAGCAGGACGCTGAAGGCTTCATCAACCTCAACGCGCTCCGCCTCAAGATTCGCTCCCTCCGCGACCGCAGCCGGTAGAGGCCGTCCTCGGCCATGCGCGTGCACGTGGCGCTGACACCGGGGGAGTTCCCCGATCTCGCGCTCCAAGGCCGCGCGGCCCTCGTCGTGGACGTGCTTCGTGCCACGAGCATGGTCATCGCCGCCTGCGACGCGGGCTGCGCGCGCGTCATTCCCGTGGCCAGCGCCGCGGAGGCGCGCGAGCGGGCCAGGGCGCTCCGTCCCGAGCCCGTCCTCCTGGCCGGCGAGCGCGACGGAGAGCCCATCGAGGACTTCGATCTGGGCAATTCTCCTCTCGACTGCAGCCCCGAGCGCGTCGGCGGGCGGAGCATCCTGCTGACCACGACCAACGGCACGGCCGCCATGCTCAAGGCCTCCCAGGCCGCCTCGGCGGCCGTTGCCGCGCTGACGAATGTCGGGGCGGCGGCGCGCTGGGCAGTCTCGCAGGGGCGAGATCTGACCGTGCTCTGTGCGGGTGACACGGGAGGGTTTTCCCTCGAAGATGCCGTGTGCGCCGGCCTCCTGACCGAGGGCATCGGACGGGCGGTGGCCGGGGCGACGCTGAGCGACGCTGCGCAGGCGGCCCGCGCCCTTGGGACCGTCTACGGCGAGCACCTCGACAGGCTGCGGCACGATTCCGGCTGGGCGCGGCATCTCGAGGGCCGAAGGCGCGGGCCCGACCTCGACTGCTGTCTCAGGCTCGACGCGTCAGCCCTCGTGCCGGTGCTGGCGGGCGGGGCCATTACGGCGGGGCCCGGCGCCTTGACTCGGCCCGCCGCGAAGGCCGATACTCGGTCGGGTGGCCCCGCGGGCCCGGGTGGAATTCGATGAACCTTCCCATCGCGCTGACTCTGTTCCGGATCGTCGTGGTCCCCCTCATCATCGTCTTCGTGATTTCCTCCGACCGCGTGAGAGTGCTCATCGCCGCCGTGATCTTCGTCGCCGCCTCGCTCACCGACTGGCTCGACGGACGCCTCGCCCGCCGCCGGAACCAGGTGACGCAATTCGGGACCCTGCTCGACCCCGTGGCGGACAAGCTGCTCGTGGCGGCGGCTCTCATCGCGCTGCTGCAGGTGGACATGATCGGCGCCTGGGTCGCCGTGGTCATCATAGGCCGCGAGCTGGCGGTGACGGGACTCCGTGGCGTCGCGCTCTCCATGGGCGTGGTGGTGCCCGCCTCCTCGTTCGGCAAGGTCAAGACCGTCTCCCAGTACGTCGCCATCACGGTCCTCATCCTCGAGCGCGGGGTGCCGCGCGAGTACGTGCCCTTCCACCTCATCTCGGTCGGCGTCTTGTGGGTGGCCGTGGGCCTGACGGTCGTGTCCGGCGCCGACTACTTCTACCGGTTCTTCCTCAAGGCGGGGCCGCGGGCGATCATCAAGGACCAGGAACGCTGGCCGTGAGGGCGCTCGGCCTGGTGGTCGTCTACCTGATCGGCGCCATTCCCACGGGTTTCCTCGTCGCCCGCGCGGCGGGGGGCATCGATATCCGGGGCAAGGGCAGCGGCAATATCGGCGCCACCAATGTGCTCCGGACTCTCGGCCCCGTCCTCGCGGTGCTGACATTGCTCGGCGACGTCGCGAAGGGGTATGTCGCGGTCCGGGTGGCGGAGGTGATCGGGCCCGAGCCCGTGTGGGAAGCCGCCGGTGCGGTGGTCGCCATCATGGGCAACTGCTGGCCGGTGTTTCTCCGCTTCAAGGGAGGCAAAGGCGTGGCGACGGCGCTGGGCGCCTTCCTCAGGCTGACGCCTGCGGCCATCGTGCTGGCGGCGATCGTCTGGATAGTCCTCGTGGCGGCCTTCCGCTATGTCTCGCTCGGCTCCATCCTGGGCAGCGTGAGCCTGGCGATCGGCGCGTGGATCCTCGGCTATTCGCCGACGTACGCGGCGGCGGCGGCCTGCGCCGCCGCGCTCATCGTGTGGCGGCACCACGAGAACGTGAAGCGGCTCGTCTCGGGCACGGAGCACCGGCTTGGCAAGCCGGCCTCGGCCGCATGACATTCCCCGCATGACATCCAGTGGCCGCGTGGCGGCGGTGATCGGAGCCGGCAGCTGGGGCACGGCGCTGGCCGTCCAGCTCGGCCGGAGCGGCATGGCGGTGCGGCTCTGGGCTCGCGACCCGGTGCTGGCCCGTGCCATCGCAGGCACGCGAGAGAACCGGCGCTACCTCCCCGACGTGGTCCTTCCCGCGGGCGTTCTCGCGACTGCCGACCACGCCCTCGCGCTCGACGGCTGCTCACTCGTGGTCCTCGCAGTCCCGTCCCACTTTCTCCGAGGTGTCCTCGGGCCGATGGCCGCCGCGGTCCCGCCCGGGTCGGTGCTGCTTTCGGCGACCAAGGGCCTCGAGCCCTCGAGCGCGCTGCGCATGTCCGAGCTCCTCTCACAGGTCGTGCCTGGGCGCGGGGTCGCGGTGCTCTCGGGCCCATCCTTCGCCCGCGAGGTGGCGGCGGGCTTGCCCACCGCCCTCGTCGTGGCCTCGACGGACGCCGTGGTGGCGCGGACCCTCCAGGAGTGGTTGAGCGCTCCCGCCTTCCGGCTCTACACGAACCGCGACATCGTCGGGGTCGAGATCGGTGGCGCGCTGAAAAACGTGATGGCGATCGCCACCGGCTTGTCCGACGGGCTCGGGCTGGGCGAGAACGCGCGCGCGGCACTCATCACCCGCGGCCTGGCCGAAACCGGCCGCCTGGCGCTCCGACTCGGAGGGCAGCCCGCGACGCTCGCGGGTCTGGCCGGGCTGGGCGATCTCGTCCTGACCTGCACGGGCTCGCAGAGCCGCAATCACCGGCTCGGGCTGGCCATCGCCAACGGCCTGACGCTGACCCAGGCGGAAGGATCCTCACCCATGGTGGCCGAGGGTGTCCGCACTGTCGCTTCCGCCCGGATGCTGGCGGCCCGCGTCGGGGTCAGCTTGCCGATTTGCGACGAGGTCTCGGCGGTGCTCTTCGGGGCCAAGCCCGTAAGGGAGGCGCTGGCCTCGCTCCTGGCACGGGGGCCACGCGCCGAAGAGGAGCAGGCGGCCCGTGCCTGAACTGAGGCGCGATCCCGTCGTCGGGCGCTGGGTGATCATCTCGACCGAGCGCTCCAGGCGGCCATCCGATTTCGCCACCGCACCGGTTCGCCCGCAGACCATCGACCCCTGCGTCTTCTGCCCCGGTCAGGAATCGCGCACGCCCGAGGAGATCCTCGCGGTGCGCACGCCGGGCAGCGCGCCCAATGGGCCGGGCTGGGAGCTGCGCGTGGTGCCCAACAAGTTCCCGGCGCTCAGGATAGAAGGGGAGCTCGAGCCGGCGGGGGAGGGCGTCTACGACCGGATGAACGGCATCGGCGCCCACGAGGTCATCATCGAGACTCCCGACCACAACGCGTCGCTGGCGGGACTGCCGGAGACCCAGGTCGTCACCGTGCTCGAGGCGTGGCGCCAGCGCATGGTCGACCTCCAGAAGGATGCCCGCTTCGAATACGTCAGCGTCTTCAAGAACCACGGCGAGGCAGCCGGCGCGTCGCTCGAGCATCCGCACTCGCAGCTCATCGCCACCCCCATCGTGCCCACGATGGTGGAGCAGGAGCTGGAGGGGGCGCTCCGCCACTTCCGCATGAAGAAGCGCTGCATCTGGTGCGACATCATACGGCAGGAGATGCAGGGCAAGGGCCACGGCCTCGGCCGGCTCATCCTGGGTGAGGGGGGCTTCTTGGCGCTCTGCCCCTATGCCCCACGCTTTCCCTTCGAGACCTGGATACTGCCCGAGAGCCACCGTTCGAGCTACGAGGACGCTCTGGGCACGGACCGTCAGGCCCTGGCGAGGGTCCTGGGCGAGCTCCTGAGGCGGATGAACCAGGTATTGGGCGATCCGCCCTGGAACCTGAGCCTCCACTCGGCCCCGCTCAGGTCTCCGACCCTCGATCACTTCCACTGGCACCTCGAGATCATCCCGAAAGTGACCAAGGTAGCCGGATTCGAGTGGGGCACCGGCTTCTTCATCAATCCAACCCCCCCGGAGGAGGCCGCCAGGTACCTGCGCGCCGGGCAGTCGAGAGTGACCTAAGTTGACACCCCCTAGTGCATTTGTTACACTGCCCCAGATTCGTGACACAGAAGGGTTTTTGCGGGAATAGCTCAGTGGTAGAGCACAACCTTGCCAAGGTTGGGGTCGCGGGTTCGAATCCCGTTTCCCGCTCCATAGGTTCGAGGCGGGGGCCGGGAGGTGCGCCGGACCCTGTTGGGTTATGTGGCGGCGTAGCCAAGTGGTCAAGGCGGAGGTCTGCAAAACCTCTATTCAGCGGTTCGAATCCGCTCGCCGCCTCCATTACAGGCCGGCGAGAGCCGCAGGCGCCGGGGTGGCGGAACTGGGAGACGCAGCGGACTTAAAATCCGCTGGCCCCTTGGGGCCGTGGGGGTTCGATTCCCTCCCTCGGCACCAGCAGCGCGATGAACTTCAGCGCGAGCGCCGCAGCATCGAACGCTCGGGGTAATGGAGGAGACGAAGGTGCAGACCCTCAAGGTCGCGCGCAAGACGTTCACGATGTTGAGCGAGCACAGGACCCAGATCCTCGACATCACCAAGACGATCCGCGACGTCATGCTGAGCGCCGACATCAAGGAAGGCATCCTGCTCGTCAACTCGCTGCACACGACGTGCGCGCTCTTCGTCAACGAGTTCCAGGGCGCGCTGGTCGAGGACCTCAAGTCCATGATCGAGACGCTGGTGGCCGAGAACGACGGGTACCGGCACGACGACCCCCGCTACTCGGATTGCGAGCGCGGCAACGCGCATTCGCACCTCCGCGCCGCGCTGCTGGGCCGGAGCATCGCCGTCGGCATCAGCGGAGGGGAGCTGTCGCTGGGCCGCTTCCAGTCGATCCTCTTCGCCGAGCTCGACGGGCCGCGGCCGCGCAGCATAGACGTCCAGATCATGGGAGTTTAACTTGGAGGGGGCTGTGCGCGCCCCTTCCAAACCTCCCCCCGAGAAACGGATTGCGCCGGCTAAGCCGGCGCTCGAAGCGGGACATTCCCACCCGTGAGCCGCTCCTCCGATCGGCCGTGGTAGACTCACTCCATGTCGTGGAAACTGAAGAGGAAAGCCCAGAGTCTCGTCGCCTCTGAAGAGGGCGTCGTCCGCAAGGATTGGGGCGGCCGCGTTTCGGTTGCGCTGGTCTATCCCAATACCTACGCGGTGGGCATGTCCAACCTGGGCTTCCAGACGATCTATGAGCACCTGAACGCCCTGCCCGAGGCCGTCTGCGAGCGCGTCTTCTTCCCCGACCCCGAGGATTCCGACGAGTACGCGCGTACCGGCACCGAGCCGTTTTCTCTCGAGTCGCTGCGCCCGCTCCGCGACTTCGACCTGGTCGGGTTCTCCGTCACCTACGAGGGAGACTACATCAACGTGCTGCGCCTCCTCCGAATGGCGGGGATTCCCGTCCGGGCGGCGGATCGGGCCCCGGGCGACCCCCTGGTGCTCATGGGCGGCGTCTGCGCCTTCTCGAACCCGGAGCCCGTGTCGCCCTTCATGGACGCCATCGCCGTCGGCGAGGGGGAAGAGCTGGTCGCGGAGATCATCGAGGTCTACCGATCCTGCCGCGCCGACGGGCAGGAGGGCCTGCGACACCGTCTCATGGAGCGGCTCAAGCCCCTCCGGGGCATCTACGTGCCGGCGGCCTACAACGTGCGCTACGCCGGGGATGGGACCATCGGTGCGGTTACGCCGCGGGAGGCGGGCGTCGCGGCGCTGGTCGTGAAGAGGCGGCTCGGTGACGTCAACCGTTTCGAGACCCGCTCCGTGCTCAAGACGCCGAAGGCGGAATACGGTCACATGGCCCTCCTCGAGGTCGGCAAGGGGTGCGGAAGAGGCTGCCGTTTCTGCCTGGAAGGCCAGGTCTACCGGCCCGTGCGCCACCGGAGCCTCGAGTCGCTGCGCGAATCCGTCGCGCAGATCGCCAAGGAGTCCAAGCGCGTAGGTCTCGTGGGCGCCTGCGTGTCGGACTACCCGTGGATAGGCGACCTGATGAAGATGCTCGAGGAGTACGGTGTGGAGGTCTCGATCTCCTCGCTGCGGGCCGACAGCTTGACCGAAGACCTGGTCGCCGCGCTCCACCGCGGAGGCCACCGGACGCTGACGATGGCGCCCGAGGCGGGCACGGAGAGGCTCCGTCGAGTCATCCGTAAAGTCATCACCGACGAGCAGCTCTACGCCGCCTGCGACCTCCTGCGCAAGTACGGCATCCCCAACCTCAAGTGCTACTTCATGATCGGCCAGCCGACCGAGACGATGGAGGACGTGGAGGCCATCCCCGATCTGGCGCGCCGCATGCTCGAGCGGCTGCGCGTGCCCGGACCCGACGGCCACCCCTTCGGCAAGCTGACGCTGTCGGTGTCCTCCTTCGTGCCCAAGCCGTGGACCCCCTTCCAGTGGGCGGCGTTCGACGAGCCGCGCGACCTCGAGGCCAAGCTCGAAGCGATCAAGAGCGGCGCGCGGCGGCTCCAGGTGCGGGTGGTGCACGAGAACCCGCGCGAGGCCGGGCTCCAGGCGCTGCTGGCGCGCGGCGACCGCCGGGTCGCCGACTTTCTCGAGATCGCCGCGCGGCTCGACGGCGACTGGCGCCAGGCGCTCCGCGAGTGGGGCACGGATCCCTCTTTCTACACCCGGCGCGAGCGAGCTCCGGGCGAGATCATGCCGTGGGATCACTTCGACGTCGGCGTCAAGAAGGCCGGGCTCCTTCGCGAATGGCAGCGCGCCGGGCTGGGCGAGGCGGTGCCCGCATGAGCCACCGCGTCCTGGTGGGAGAGGCCGCCGACTTCGGGGCGGGGGAGGGCAGGGTCGTGGAGACCGACGGCAAGACTCTCGCGCTCTTCAACGTGGACGGGGCCTTCTATGCCCTCGACAATGCCTGCGCGCACCGCGGCGGGCCGCTCGGCGAGGGAGATCTCGATGGCACGGTGGTCGTGTGCCCGTGGCATGCCTGGCGCTGGGACGTGAAGACCGGCGCCAACATCAACAATCCGGCTGTCAAGATCACTTGCTTCCCCGTGTGGATGGACGGCGGCCGCGTCTTCGTGGAGCTGCCGTGATCCGCGACACCTTCGCGCGGCCGCTGCGCAACCTCCGCCTCTCCGTCACGGACCGCTGCAACCTCCGCTGCGCCTACTGCATGCCGGAAGAGGAATACGCCTGGCTGCCGCGCGCCGACATCCTGACCTTTGAGGAGATCGCCCGCCTGGTGGGCGCCTTCGCCGACCTGGGCGTGGACAAGGTCCGGTTCACCGGCGGCGAGCCGCTGCTCCGCAAGGACCTGCCTCGCCTCGTCAGGATGATCGCGGGCGAGCCACGCATCCGCGACCTCGCGATCACCACCAACGGCATTCTGCTCGGCCAGCAGGCTCAGGCGCTGCGGGACGCGGGCATCCATCGGGTCACCGTGAGCCTCGACACGCTCAAGCCCGACCGCTTCCTGGCGCTGACGCGGCGCGACGCGCACCCGCAGGTTCTCGAGGGCATCGAGTTCGTGAGCCGCATGGGCTGGCCCGGGCTCAAGCTCGACACGGTGGTCATGCGCGGGATCAACGACGACGAGGTCGTGGACCTGCTCGAGTTCGCGCGGCGGATGGGCGCCGAGATCCGTTTCATCGAGTACATGGACGTGGGCGGGGCGACACGGTGGTCGATGGACCAGGTGGTGTCCCGCGCGGATATCCTCGAGCGTGTGCGGGCGCGCTACGGGCGGATCGAGCCCATCGTCGAGGAGTCCTCGGCGCCGGCGGACCGCTTCCGCCTGCCGGACGGCTTGACCTTCGGGATCATCTCCTCGACCACGGCCCCTTTCTGCAGCGCCTGCGACAGGAGCCGGCTCACCGCCGACGGGCAGTGGCTCCTCTGCCTGTACGCCACGGCGGGGATGGACCTCAGAAAACCCTTGAGGGATGGTCAGTCAAGTGCCGAGCTCGCATCACTGATCCGCTCGGCTTGGCAGGCGCGGCGGGACCGCGGCGCCGAGGAGCGCCTGGCGCTCAAGGACAGGCGGCCGCTGATCCAGATCGGCGAGCTCAAGGCCAAGCCCCATCTCGAGATGCATACGCGCGGGGGTTAGGCGACCGCGGTGAGCACCCCGACGCGCGGCAGGCCCGATGACGTGGCGCCCGACAAGGTGACAGTGGACGTCGCCGAACGCGGCGCCAATGGGCAGACGTCGAGCCGGCGTCTCTTCATGCAGCTTCAGGCCTTCGGCGGCTGTGGCGACGCCAAGGCGCTCGCCGCGTCGCTCGAGAGGAGCCAGATCGAGGCGGTGCTCTACGGCGATCTTCACGATTCCCGCGGGGTGGGGCTGCTGAGCTTCGCCGAGGATCCGGCCTTCTTCGTCACGCGGCTGCGCGAGGTGTTGGGCGCCGAGCCCTTCGGCGGCCTCGCCCGCAAGCCCGAGCTGACCATGTTCGGCCGGAGCTACTCGAGCGGGTTCGAGCCCGACCTCGAGGACTGGCTGCTCAACCGTCCGCGCCGCACCGTGCTCAATCCCGCCTGGCCCTGGGCGCTGTGGTATCCGCTGCGTCGGACGGGAGCCTTCGCGAAACTGCCGGCACAGGAGCAGGGCGCGATCCTGCGCGAGCACGGCACCATCGGCCGAGCTTACGGCGATGCGGACCTGGCTCACGACATCAGGCTGGCGTGCCACGGCCTCGACACCCGGGACAACGATTTCCTGATCGGCCTCTGCGGCAAAGAGCTCCAGCCGCTGTCGCACCTCGTCCACACCATGCGCAAGACCGCCCAGACCTCCGAGTACATCGCGAGTCTCGGCCCCTTCTTCGTGGGCCGCGCGATCTGGCAGAGCCCGCTCCGATGACGGCCCTTCGGTGTTTCCGGAGCGCGTTCCTCCTGGTGGCCCTGGTCCTGCTGGCCGGATGTGCCTCGGTGCCATCGAAGCCTCTCACCGACATCCGCGCCATAGAGGGCAAGTGGCGGGGCACCATCACCGTCGGCCTCGGCCCGCCGCAGTTCTACTACCTCACGATCAATCCCGACGCCACGATCGTCGCGACCTGGGGCCCGAACTGGCAGTGGGGCACGATCACGCTCACCGGCGGCCAGGCGCGCTTCGAGCTGTCTCACCTCACGAGCGGGACCCTGCTCTACTACGACGGGCCCGACGGTCGTGTCATCACGATGAATCCCGACTTCGGCGGCTGGTACGTCTACGTCACCCCGCTCACGTAGGCTCGGATGCTCCGAATGACGACACCGACCGTGATCGCCCGCGCCACGCTGGTCCTGCTCGCCGCCGCCTTCCTCCTAGGCGCCTCCAACGTGACGGGCAAGCCGATCACCGACATCCGTATGATCGAGGGCAAGTGGCGGGGCCAGATCGCGTTCGCCGGCGGGCCGTACGAGATCTACTACCTGACGATCAATCCTGATGCCACCATCGTCGCGGCCTGGGGCGCCAACACGCGCTGGGGCAAGGTGACGCTCACCGACGGCAAGGCGCGCTTCAGCTTTCCGACCTCGAGCGGCGTCCTGTACTACTACGAGGAGAAAGACGGGCGCGTCATCACGCTGCGGCCGGACTTCGGGGGCTGGGACGTGCAGGTGAGACCCCTCAAGTAGTGCGGCCGGCCGCCGCTCGCCAGGCGGCCACGTTGTCTTCGATCTGGCGGGCGTGGACGTCGAGATGTTCGGCGTAGATCTTGAGCCAGTTCTCGGCCGAGTAGGCGCCCGACGCGGTATGGCGCCCGACGCGCTGCCAGGCGTCCTCGGGCAGGCGGCGGAGGAGGGCGACGGTGTTCGCGCGCACGGCCTCCACCACGGCGAGCGCGGGCTCGAGCGGATGGCCGTCGTAGTCGAAGCGACGGGCCCACGCGGCCTCGTCGTAACCCTGGATGGCCGGATCAGGCTCCGCGGCGAGGTACCGGATGCGGGCGGCGCCATTGGTTTCGGAGTCCGCGCAGTGGACGACCACCTCGTGAGCCGACCATTCGCCGGCCTTCGGTCGCCACCGGAGCGCTCCGGCCGGCACGTTCGCGAGCGCCGCCTTCAGCCGTGACGGACCATCGGCGTAGCGATCGATCAGCGCCTCCCGCTCGGACCGGCTGAGTGCCATTTAGGTCAACGGGGCAGGGAGGTCCGAGTTGCCCATCAGGTAGAGATCGACGCCGCGGGCCGCGCTGCGCCCCTCGGCGATGGCCCAGACGATCAGGGACTGACCGCGCTGGATGTCGCCGGCGGCGAAGACGCCGGGCACGCTCGTCATCCAGGTCCGGTCCCGCCAGACGTTCCCGCGGTCGGTGAGCCTGACGCCCAGGTCGCTCAGCAGCCCCTCGCGCCTCGGCCCGAGGAAGCCCATGGCCAGGAGCACGAGGTCGGCCTCCATGGAGTACTCGGTGCCCGGGACGTTCTTGAACGTCATGCGGCCGCTCTCCACGACCATCTCGACCCGCGCGGCGTGGAGCGTCGTCACGCGGCCGTCCGCACCGGAGAAGTGGGTCGTGTTGACGGAGAATTCGCGCACGCCGCCCTCTTCGTGGGCCGAAGTGGCGCGGAAGATATTCGGCCAGAGCGGCCATGGGTTCCTGTCGGCGTCCCGCTCGTCTGGGGGTCGCGGCAGGATCTCGAACTGGGTCACCGAGCGCGCGCCCTGGCGGTGGACGGTGCCGAGACAATCGGCGCCGGTATCGCCGCCGCCGATGATCACGACGTTCTTGTCGTTCGCCGTGATGAAGTCGCTGTCCGGGACTGTGTCGCCCTCGGAGCGCCGGTTCTGGAGCGTCAGATAGTCCATCGCGAAGTGGATGCCGGAGAGCTCACGCCCGGGGATCTCGAGGTCGCGCGGCCACTCCGCGCCCCCCGCCAGTACGAGCGCGTCGAAGTCCTTTCGGATCGTCTCGACCGGCAGGGTCGCGCCCACATGGACGCCGGTCTTGAAGGCGATCCCGGCGGCCTCCATGAGCCTGAGGCGGCGGTCGAGGACGCGCTTCTCCATCTTGAACTCCGGGATACCGTAGCGCAGGAGCCCGCCGATCCTGTCGGCCTTCTCGAAGACCGTGACGGCGTGGCCGGCGCGACTCAGCTGCTCGGCGGCGGCGAGCCCGGCGGGGCCCGATCCGATGACGGCGACCTTCTTGCCCGTGCGCACGGCGGGGGCGTCCGGGGCGACCCAGCCCTCGTCGAACGCGTGCTCGATGATGCCGACCTCGACCTGCTTGATCGTGACAGGGTCGTCGTTGATGCCGAGCACGCAGGAGCCCTCGCACGGGGCGGGGCAGAGGCGGCCCGTGAACTCCGGGAAGTTGTTCGTGGCGTGGAGGCGGTCGATCGCTTCCCGCCAGCGGTCCCGGTACACGAGGTCGTTCCAGTCTGGAATCAGGTTGCCGAGCGGGCAGCCCTGGTGGCAGAAGGGGATGCCGCAGTCCATGCAGCGCGCGCCCTGCTTCTTGAGCTTGTCCGCCTCGAACGGCAGGTAGACCTCCTGCCAGTCGTGGACGCGCTCGTCGACGGGACGCCGCTTCGGCGTCTCACGCTTGATCTCGAGGAATCCGGTGATCTTGCCCATGGATTCGGCTGGGGCGCTAGTTGTGGGCGGAGGCCATGACGGCCTCATCGACGGACATCCCGCTCTCCTCGGCCTTCTTGATGGCCTGGAGCACGCGCTTGTAGTCGCGCGGCATGATCTTGACGAACAGCCGCTGCGTCGCCTCCCAGCTGACGAGGAGGCGCGCGGCCACGGGGCTCTGGGTGTGGCGGATGTGTCGCGAGAGGAGGTCCTTGACGAGCTCGACGTCCTCGACGTCGACCAGCGGCTCGAGGTCCACCATGCCCAGGTTGCACCGGCGCTTGAAGTCGCCTGCCTCGTCGAGGACGTAGGCGATGCCGCCAGACATCCCGGCCGCGAAATTGCGTCCCGTGCGGCCGATGACCACCACGCGGCCGCCCGTCATGTACTCGCAGCCGTGGTCCCCGGCGCCTTCCACCACCGCGAGCGCGCCGCTGTTCCTGACGCCGAACCGCTCGCCGGCCACGCCCCGGAAGTAGGCCTCGCCGCTCGTGGCGCCATAGAGGACCACGTTGCCGATCAGGATGTTGTCTTCGGCGACGAACGTCGACTCGCGGGGCGGGTAGACGATGAGCTTGCCGCCCGAGAGGCCCTTGCCGAGATAGTCGTTGGCGTCGCCCTCGAGCGTCAGCGTGATGCCGCGCGGCACGAAGGCGCCGAAGCTCTGGCCCGCCGAGCCCGTGAAGTGAATGCGGATGCTGTCGTCCGGCAGCCCGTCCGGGCCGTGCAGGCGCGTCAGCTCCGAGCCGAGAATGGTTCCCACGGTGCGGTTGACGTTCCGGATGGGCAGGCGGATGTCCACCGGCTCGCGGCGCTCGAGCGCCTCGCGGCAGAGCGGCACGAGCGTCGTCACGTCGAGGGACTTCTCGAGACCATGGTCCTGGTCGACCACCTTCCGGACGGCGACCTCCGGCCCGACCTGCGGCCGATGGAGGACGGAGGAGAGATCGAGGCCGCGGGCCTTCCAGTGGTCGACGGCCTTGCGGACGTCGAGGAGGTCCGAGCGGCCGATCATCTCGTCCATCGTGCGGACGCCCAGGCTCGCCATGTGCTCGCGGACGTCCTGCGCAACGAAGTGGAAGAAGGCCTCGACGAGCTCGGGCTTGCCCTCGAACTTGGCGCGGAGCTTCGGGTCCTGGGTCGCGATGCCGACGGGGCAGGTGTTGAGATGGCAGACGCGCATCATGATGCAGCCCATGACGACGAGCGGCGCCGTCGAGAAGCCGTACTCCTCGGCGCCGAGCAGCGCGGCGATGACGACGTCGCGCCCGGTCTTCATCTGCCCGTCGTTCTGGACGATGATCCGGTCACGGAGCTTGTTCATGACCAGGACCTGCTGGGTCTCGGCGAGCCCGAGCTCCCACGGGACACCGCCGTGCTTGATCGAGGTCAAGGGGGAGGCGCCGGTACCGCCGTCGTGGCCGGAGATCAGCACCACGTCCGAATGGGCCTTGGCGACGCCCGCCGCGACAGTGCCGACGCCGACCTCGGCGACCAGCTTGACGCTGATCCGCGCGCGCGGATTCGAGTTCTTGAGGTCGTGGATCAGCTGAGCCAGGTCCTCGATCGAGTAGATGTCGTGGTGCGGGGGCGGCGAGATGAGCCCGACGCCCGGCATCGAGTGGCGGACCTTGGCGATCCAGGGGTAGACCTTGTGGCCGGGCAGCTGGCCGCCCTCACCGGGCTTGGCTCCCTGGGCCATCTTGATCTGGAGCTCGTCCGCGTTGATCAAGTACCAGCTCGTGACGCCGAAGCGCCCGGAGGCAACCTGCTTGACCGCGCTGCGCCGCCAGTCGCCGTTCGGGTCGCGCGTATAGCGCGCCGGGTCCTCGCCGCCTTCGCCGGTGTTGGAGCGGCCGCCCATGCGGTTCATGGCGATGGCCAGCGTCTCGTGGGCCTCGAGGCTGATCGAGCCGTAGGACATGGCGCCCGTGGCGAAGCGCTTCAGGATGGCCTCGACGGGCTCGACCTCGTCGATCGGGACAGGATCTAACGCGCGCCTGAAGGTGAAAAGCCCCCTGAGGGTCGCCAGGTGCTCGTTCTGCCTGTTGACGAGATCCGTGTACTCCTTGAAGATCGCGTACTGCTTCGAGCGCGTGGCGTGCTGGAGCTTGAAGACGGTGTCGGGATTGAAGAGATGGTACTCGCCGTCGCGCCGCCACTGGTACTCGCCGCCCCAGTCGAGCTCGGGCTCGCCCACGGGCCGCTCCGGGAAGGCGCGGTGGTGGCGCGACAGCGCCTCGGCGGCGATGACATCGAGGCCGATTCCGCCGATCCTCGAGGCCGTCCAGGTGAAGTAGCGGTCCACGAAATCTTTCGCGAGGCCGATGGCCTCGAAGATCTGGGCCGCCCGGTACGACTGGATGGTCGAGATGCCCATCTTCGAGATGACCTTGAGCACGCCCTTGTTGAGCGCCTTGATGTAGTTCTTGATCGCGGTCTTGTGGTCGAGCGCCGGCAGCATGGACTGGCGGATCATGTCGTCGAGCGTCTCGAATGCGAGGTACGGGTTGATGGCGCCGGCGCCATATCCCAGGAGCAGCGCCATGTGGTGGATCTCGCGCGGCTCGCCCGTCTCGATGACGAGGCCGACCTTGACGCGCTGGCCCTCGCGGATCAGGTGGTGGTGGACGCCCGCCGTGGCGAGGAGCGCCGGGATCGGCGCGTGCTCGCGATCCACGCCGCGGTCGGACAGGATCAGGTAGCTGAAACCCTCGGCCACGGCCTGGCTGGCCCGGCGGCAGAGCTCCTCCATGGCGCGCGCCAGGCCGTCCGCGCCCTCGGCCACGGGGAAGAGCATGGGCACCGTCGTGGCTTTGAACCCGGGCAGGTCCACGTGGCGGATCTTCGCCAGCTCCGCGTTGTCGAGGATGGGTGTCTTGAGCTTGATCTGCCGGCAAGCCTCGGGCGTGGGCTCGAGGAGATTGCCCTCGGGCCCGATGCTGGTCGCGATCTGGGTCACCAGCTCCTCGCGGATGCCGTCGAGCGGCGGGTTCGTCACCTGGGCAAAGAGCTGCTTGAAGTAGTCGTAGAGGAGCCGCGGCCGGTCCGAGAGCACCGCGAGCGAGGTGTCGGTGCCCATGGAGCCTATGGGCTCCTCGCCCGCCGTCGCCATCGGCGCCAGCAGCAGGCGCAGGTCCTCGTGGGTGTAGCCGAAGGCCTGCTGGCGCTGGAGGACGGTGTCGTGGTCGGGCTCGGGCAGGTGCGGCGGCTCGGGCAGGGTCTCGAGCGGCTTGAGATGCGTGGCCAGCCACTCGCCGTACGGATACTGGGTCGCGAAGGCGCGCTTGAGCTCGCCGTCGTCGATGATGCGGCCCTGGGCCGTGTCCACGAGGAAGATCCGGCCGGGGTGGAGGCGCTCCTTGATCAGCACGCGCTCGGGCGGGATGTCGAGCACGCCCACCTCCGAAGCCATCACCACGAGCCCGTCCTTCGTGATGTAGTACCGCGACGGGCGGAGTCCGTTCCGGTCGAGGACCGCGCCGATGACGGTCCCGTCGGTGAAGGCGATCGAGGCCGGCCCGTCCCACGGCTCCATGAGGCAGCCGTGGTACTCGTAGAAGTCCTTGCGCTCGGCGGGCATGGACTCGTGGCCGCTCCACGCCTCGGGAATCATCATCAGGACCGCCAGCGGGAGCGGGCGTCCGGCCATCACCAGGAGCTCCAGCACGTTGTCGAAGACGGCCGTGTCGCTGCCGCCCTCGACGACGATCGGGAGGATCTTCCTGAGATCATCGCCGAGCACGTTCGACCGGCAGAGCGCTTCCCGCGCGTGCATCCAGTTGATGTTGCCGCGCAGCGTGTTGATCTCGCCGTTGTGCGCGATGTACCGGTACGGGTGCGCCAAGGGCCAGGACGGGAAGGTATTGGTGGAGAAGCGCTGGTGAACGAGGGCGAGCGCGGATTCCACGAGCGGGTCCACGATGTCCGGGAACATGGTCTCGATCTGGTCGGCCGAGAGCATGCCCTTGTAGATGAGCGTGTTGGCGGAGAGGCTCGGCAGGTAGAAGGCGCCGCGGCCCGGGATGTCCGAGCGCCGCATCGCGTGCTCGACGCGCTTGCGGATGACGTAGAGCTTGCGCTCGAAGGCCTGCGCGTCGGAGATGCCGGCGCCGCGCCCGATGAAAACCTGTTCGATGACGGGCTCGGCCGCGCGCGCGCTCGGTCCCACCGGAGAGTCGTCGGTGGGCACCCGGCGCCACCCGAGCAGGGCCTGGCCCTCCTCGCGGACGATCGCGTCCATCATCGCGCGGCACCGGGCGGCCTCGGCCGCGTCGCGCGGCAGGAAGACCAGCCCGGCGCCGTAGTGTCTGGGCGCGGGGAGGCTCCAGCCGAGCGTGGCGCACTCGCGGGCGAGGAAGGCGTGCGGCATCTGGATGAGGATGCCGGCGCCGTCTCCGGTATTGACCTCGCAGCCGCAGGCGCCGCGATGGAGGAGGTTCTTGAGGACCTGGAGGGCCTGGCTGACGATGGCGTGGGATTGCCTGCCCTTGATGTCCACGACGAAGCCGACGCCGCAGGCGTCGTGCTCGTGGGCGGGATCGTAGAGGCCCTGCGCCGCGGGCATCCGGCCAGGCGTCGTCGCTGACATTCCGCCTATCTTCTTCATGCCGTCTTTCTTTTCCATCCCGCTCCGGCCTCCACGTCTTTGTGAATTGCCCGAACAACCCGACTTGACGAGTGAGACTACACCACGGCAGAGCATTAGCCAAGCACAAAATGGAAAAACGTAGCATTAGTAACTCTAATAGGCTAAGCTCGGACCATGAACCTCGACACGCTCAAGCTCTACTGCGACGTCGTGAGACTGCGGAGCTTTTCGCGCGCCGCGGCCGCCAACGGCGTCACGCAGTCGGCGGCCAGCCAGTCCATCCAGCAGCTCGAGGGCGATCTCGACGTGCCGCTCCTCGACCGCTCTCGCAGGCCCCTGGTCGCGACCGAGGCCGGCCGCGTATTCTTCGACGCCTGCCGCGATCTCATCGACGGCTTCGAGAAGGCGCGGGCCGGCCTGCTCGCTTCCCGGGACCGGGTGGAGGGGACGGTGCGCGTCGCGGCGATCTACTCGGTGGGGCTGCATGACATGAGCCGCCACATGCAGCCCTTCATGTCGGCGCATCCGCACGCGCGCGTGCTGCTCGAATGCCTGCACCCGCACAAGGTGGTCGAGGCGGTTCTCAACGACGAGGCCGACGTGGGCGTGCTGTCCTATCCGGCGGCGACGCGGACGCTCAGTGTCCTGCCGCTCCGCTCCGAGCCCATGGTGCTGGTGACGCACCCGAGCCACCGTCTCGCCAGGCGGAAGCAGGTGGTACCAGCCGACCTCGCGGGGGAGAAGTTCGTCGCCTTCGACCGTGACCTGGCGGTGCGCAAGGCGATCGACCGCGCGCTCAAGCAGCACGGGGTCAAGGTGGACGTCGTCATGGAATTCGACAACGTCGAGACGATCAAGCAGGCCATCGGCATCGCCGCCGGCCTGAGCATCCTGCCGCGGCCCACCGTGGTGATGGAGTCGGGCATGCGGACGCTGGCCACGGTGCCGCTGGCGCTGCCCGGCCTCGCGCGGCCGATCGGGCTCATCTACCGGCGGGGCAGGCGCCTCACGCCCGCCGTCGCGCGCTTCATCGAGACCCTCCGCAAAGCGGACGAATCCCCGGGTCCCTAGACGGGCCATTGCCCCGTGGTCCGGGCGCCGCTTCGAAAGAGCGCGTGGTACGTTATTGGGCATGGCGGAGCAGGCGATGGAGGTGCAGAAGTTCGTGAGCCGGGGCGGGATCCGCGTCTACGGGATGCCCGTCGAGACGTTCCCGGGGCACGTCAACAATATCTACCTGATCGTCGACGGCGACACGCTGACACTCGTGGACGTCGGCTCCGGCACCGACGACTCGGTCGAGGGACTCCACCAGCGCTTCGAGGAAGTGCGGGCGCGCTTCGGGGAGCGCGTGTCGATCGACGACATCCGCCACGTCGTCATCACCCACGCCCACATCGATCATTTCGGCTGGGTCGGCCACTTCACCCGCGAGACGGGGGCGCGCGTCTGGGTGCACGAGCTGGACGCCCGCGTGCTGAGCCGCTTCGAGGAGCGGATGGTCCTCGCGTCCAAGGACATGGGCGTCTTCCTCGAGCGAGCCGGAGTCAAGCCGGAGCTCAAGGCCGAGCTCGAGACCATGTACCAGTTCTCGAAGGCCTTCTTCAAGTCGGTGACCATCGATGGCGTGGTCAAGGACGGCCAGCGCATCATCAACGGCTACCGGGCCCACCACACGCCCGGCCACTGCCCGGGACAGATCTGCCTCGAGGTGGACGACTTCCTCTTCACGGCCGATCACGTGCTCTCCCGCATCACGCCCCACCAGTCGCCGGCCTCCATCACGCCCTTCTGCGGGCTCGAGTTGTACCTCCAGTCGCTCGAAAAAGTCCGGCGGCTGGGAGGCATCAGGCTCGCGCTGCCCGGGCACGAGGCGCCGATCGCAGACATGCCGGCACGCATCGGCGTCATCGCGGCCCACCACGAGCGTCGGCTTGGCCAGGTCCTCGATCTCTGCCGTGATCCGCTGACGCTGGTGGAGGTGTCCAGGCGCCTGTTCGGGCCGAGGGAAGGCTACACCCGCCTGCTCGCGCTCGAAGAAGCGGGGGCGCACGTCGAGTACCTCTTCCAGCGCGGCGAGCTCGGCATCGCCAACCTACGCCAAGTCAGCGAGCAAGCCAATCCCGTGATCCAGTACGAAACCCGACGAGGAGCCGCCGCATGACTGCGTCGCTGATCATCGCCGCCAGCGAGGTGGACTCGAACCTCTACTACGCCTGCCGGTTCATGGCGCCGGACCCCTTCGTCTTCCTCCAGGTCGGGGACAGGACGATCCTGCTCATGTCCGACCTCGAGGTGGACCGCGCCCGGCAGCAGGCCCGCGTGGACGAGGTGCTGTCGCTGTCCGCGTGGGAAACCAAGGCCAAGCAGCGCTGGCCGCAGCCGAGGCTCACCGATACCGTCAGCCTGCTCCTCGAAGACTACGGCGTCGCGGCCGTCGAGGTGCCCGCCGACTTCCCGCTCGAGGCGGCCGACCGGCTGCGCGAGCGCGGGGTGACGGTGCGGGCGCGGCCGCACCCGTTCTTCCCTGAGCGCGTGGTCAAGTCGGCCGAAGAGGTGGCGGCCATCGAGCTGGCCCAGGGCCACACCGAGACCGCGCTCGCCGCGGCGCTCGATGTCCTCAGTCAGAGCGTCATCCGCGGCAACGATGTCGTCTACAAGGGCAGGCCCCTGACCTCCGAAGACCTGAGGAAGGTCGTCAACGTGTCGCTGATGAAGAACGACTGCATCGCCCAGCACACCATCATCGCCTGCGGCGAGCAGGGCGTGGATCCGCACAACGAGGGCACGGGCCCGATCCGCCCCAACCAGGGCATCATCTTCGACATCTTCCCGCGCTCCTCGACCTCGCGCTACTTCGCGGACATGACGCGCACCGTGGTCAAGGGCAAGGCGCCCGACGAGCTCAAGCGGATCTACGACGCCGTCCTTGCGGCGCAGCTCCGCGGCATCGAGCTGGTCAGGGACGGCGCTTCCGGCGCGGCGATCCACGCCGAAGTCGCGAGCGCCATGGAGGCGCGCGGCTACACGACGGGGGTGGTGGACGGACGCAACCAGGGGTTCTTTCATGGCACCGGTCACGGCGTCGGCCTCGACATACACGAGCTGCCCCGCATCAGCCGGGTCGACTACGAGCTCAAGACGGGGCAGGTGGTGACGGTCGAGCCCGGTCTCTACTACCCGGGGCGGGGTGCCGTCCGCATCGAGGACATGGTTCTCGTCGAGGCCACCGGCTGCCGGAAGCTGACGCGCTCCCCCAAAATGGAGCTCCTCGAGCTCTAGCAGGCGGGCCTCCGGACGGCACGGAGAACTCCGGTGGTCAGACCGTAGATAACCTTGCCAATCCGAGGGCTTTTGGGTAGCATGAAGTCGTAGCGACTCCCGCCTGGAGGGGGTTTCCAGTGAGTGCGAGCGGGCGTCGCTCTGCGCCGAGGTTGGGAAGCCACTGAAAGGACTACGGGAATCATGAGCGACACGGTAATGCCTGCGCCTTCCGTGGCGAAGCCGAGCCGGACGCTGAGCCGCGCTGTCATCCGCTTCGCCGGCGATTCAGGCGACGGCATGCAGGTCACCGGCGAGCAGTTCACCACCGAGGCGGCCTGGGCCGGCAACGATATCTCGACGCTGCCGAATTTCCCGGCGGAGATCCGCGCCCCCGCCGGCACGCTCTTCGGCGTGTCCAGCTTTCAGCTCCAGTTCGGCAGCCAGCGGGTCTACACGCCGGGCGACCGCCTCGACACGCTCATCGCGATGAACCCCGCGGCGCTCAAGGTGCACCTGGCCGATCTCAAGGCGGGCGGCATCCTGATCGTCAACACGGCGGCCTTCGACCAGCGCAATCTGGAGAAGGCCGGCTACCCGAAGGATGACAAGGGCCTGCCCAAGAACCCCCTCGCCGATCCGGGGCTGGCCGAGAAGTACCGCCTCTACCAGGTCGACATCGGCGCGATGACGAAGAAGTCCCTCGAGGACCTGCCGCTCAACGCGAAGGAGAAGGAGCGCTGCAAGAACTTCTTCGCGCTGGGACTCGTCTCCTGGATCTACACGCGGCCGCTCGACCCGACGCTCGACGCCATCAAGAAGCGCTTCGCCAAGAACCCGACGTTCGTCGAAGCCAATATCCGGGTCCTCAAGGCGGGCCACGCCTTCGGCGAGACGGCCGAGATGTTCTCCGAGCACTACGGCGTCGAGCCGGCCGAGATGCCCGCGGGTCTCTACCGCAGCATGACGGGCAACCGGGCGCTCGCGTGGGGCCTGCTCGCCGCGGCCGAGCGCACCAAGATCCCGATCGTCTTCGGCGCCTACCCGATCACGCCGGCCTCGAGCATCCTGGAAGAGCTTGCGCTGCACAAGCGCTGGAGGGTCCGCACGTTCCAGGCCGAGGACGAGATCGCGGCCGTCACTTCCGCCATCGGCGCCTCGTTCGGCGGCGCCCTCGGCGTCACGGCCTCGAGCGGCCCGGGCATCGCGCTCAAGGGGGAAGGGATCGGGCTCGCGGTGATGGCGGAGCTGCCGCTGGTGATCTTCGACATTCAGCGAGGCGGCCCGAGCACCGGCCTGCCGACCAAGACCGAGCAGGCCGATCTGATGCAGGCCATGTACGGGCGAAACAGCGAGAGCCCCATCGTCGTCATCGCGCCGTGCACGCCCGGCGATTGCTTCTTCATGGCCTATGAAGCGGTGCGCATCGCGATCAAGTACATGGTGCCGGTCATGGTCCTCTCGGACGGGTATCTCGCCAACGGCTCCGAGCCCTGGCTGATCCCGGACTTCAAGACGCTGCCGGACATCCCAGTCGAGTTCCGCACCGACAAGAAAGGCTTCGCGCCGTACCTGCGCGACCCGGCGACGCTGGCGCGGCCCTGGGTGCGCCCCGGCACGCCCGGCCTCGAGCACCGGATCGGCGGCATCGAGAAGCAGGATGTCACGGGCAATATCTCGTACGAGGCCGACAACCACGACCACATGGTCCGCATACGCGCCGGGAAGGTCGGGCGCGTGGCGCAGGAGATCCCGCCGACGGTGATCAACGGCAAGGAATCGGGCGACGTGCTCGTGGTCGGGTGGGGAGGCACCTACGGCGCGATCACCGCCGCCGTCGAGGAAGCGCAGCTGGAGGGCAAGGCGGTCGCCTCCGTTCACATCCGCCACCTGAACCCGCTGCCGCCGGACCTCGGCCAGATCCTCCGGCAGTATCGCCGCGTCCTCGTGCCGGAGATCAACAGCGGCCAGCTCGTGCGTATCCTGAGGGCCGAGTACCTCGTGGATGCGGTCGGGTTCAACCGCGTCCGCGGCATGCCGCTGGCGAGCCAGGAGCTTCTCGAGGCCATCAATCAACTTCTGGAGGCGAAGGAGTGAGCACGGTCACGGGCACCCCCGGCGCGGTGCCAAAGTACACGAAGAAGGACTTCGAGTCCGACCAGGACGTGCGCTGGTGCCCCGGCTGCGGGGACTACGCGATTCTGAGCGCGATGCAGAAGACGATGCCGGATCTCGGCATCCCCAAGGAGGACATCGTGTTCATCTCGGGCATCGGCTGTTCGAGCCGCTTCCCGTACTACATGAACACGTACGGCTTCCACACGATCCACGGCCGCGCGCCGGCCCTGGCAACCGGGCTCAAGCTGGCCCGGCCGGAGCTCAAGGTCTTCGTGATCACGGGGGATGGCGACGGGCTGTCGATCGGCGGCAACCACCTGCTGCACGTGCTGCGGCGCAACGTGGACGTCACGATCCTGCTCTTCAACAACCGGATCTACGGGTTGACGAAGGGCCAGTACTCGCCGACGAGTGAGGTCGGCAAGGTGACGAAGTCCACGCCGATGGGCTCGGCCGACCGGCCGGTCAGCCCGTGCGTCTTCGCCCTCGCGGCCGGCGCCACGTACGTGGCGCGCACGCTGGACCGCAACATCGGCCACATGGAGGAGACGATCAAGCGGGCCGCCCACCACAAGGGCGCGGCCTTCGTCGAGATCCTCCAGAACTGCAACGTCTACAACGACCTCGCGTGGAACGTGCTCTACGACAAGGAGTCGAAGGTGCAGTTCGAGTTGCGGCTCCAGCACGGCAAGCCGATCATCTGGGGCCCGGCCGACGATCGGCGCGGGCTCATGCTCGACCGGCTCAAGCCCACGGTCGTCAAGGTCAAGGACGTGGCCGAGAGCGCGCTCTGGGTGCACGACGAGACCGACCGCGGGACCGCGACCTTGCTGGCCCAGCTCTGGGCGCCCCACTTCCCGATCCCGCTGGGGACGCTGCTCAGCGAGACGGGCGAGCCGACGTACGAGGAGATCGTGGTCCAGCAGGAGCAGAAGGTCATCTCGGACCGGGGTCCCGGCGACGTCGCCAAGCTCCTAGTATCTGGTGAGACCTGGAAAATCGGTTAACGCAGGCGGCCGATAAGGGCCCATCTGCGTCATTTATCTAGAAGAGTTCGGGGCGCCCTCGGCCGCAGGTTCAACGTGGAGAGGCTACGCCTCACCTGCGGGATCTACTCAGCCCGCGTCTCGCGTCGGCCGCTGGCCGCCGCTCAACTCGAACTGCGGGGCGCCGCCTCGCATCTGGACCCTTCTCGACCGCCTGTACTATGCAGGCGTGAGAAACCTATGGATCTCAATCCCAGCCTCCTCCGCGAGCTCGAGCGCATCGTTGGTGCCCAGGGAGTCATTGCGACCGCGGAAGGCCGGCTCGCCTACGAGTGCGACATGCACACGTTCTACAAGGGCGCGCCGGACGTGGTGGTGCTGCCCGAGAGCACCCTGCAGGTCGCCCAGCTGGTGCGCCTCTGCCGCCGCGAGCACGTCGCCCTGGTGCCGCGCGGCTCGGGCACGGGGCTGATCGGCGGCGCGATGGCGCCGGTCGGCGGCGTCATGGTCTCGCTGACCCGGATGAACCGGGTCCTCGAGCTCGACTTTGCCAACCGCTGCGCCACCGTCCAGCCGGGGCTCATCAACCTGTGGCTTTCGCAGGCCACGCGCGAGCACGGCTACTACTTCGCCCCCGATCCCTCGAGCCAGATGGTCTCCTCCATCGGCGGCAATGCCTCGACCAACGCCGGCGGCCCGCACTGCCTCAAGTACGGCATCACGGTCAACCACGTGCTGGGGCTCGAGGTGGTCACCGGGTCGGGGGAGATCCTGTCGGTGGGCGGCAAGGCGCACGACCATCCGGGTTACGATCTCACGGGCGCGCTCGTCGGCGGCGAAGGGACCCTCGGTCTGCTGACGGCCATCACCGTGCGGCTCCTCCACGTGCCGGCCGGCGTGAAGACCCTGCTCGCCTCCTTCTCGGCGATCGACGACGCGTCGGAGACCGTCTCGGCCATCGTGGCCGCGGGCATCATCCCGGCGGCGCTCGAGATGATCGACGAGACCTTTGTCCGGGCGATCAACGAGGGTATCGGCGCCGGCTATCCCAAGGGAGCGGGCGCCGTGCTGCTGATCGAGCTCGACGGCCCCGCGGCCGAGATCGAGGCCCAGGCGGGGCGCATCGTGCAGATCTGCCGGGACCACGCGGCGCTCGAGATCCGGGTCGCCCAGGACGAGGCCGAGCGGGCGCTGCTCTGGAAGGGGCGCAAGGAGGCGGCCGGCGTGGTCGGGCGCATGTCGCCGAGCTGGATCCTGCAGGACGCCGTGGTGCCGCGCTCGCGGCTGCCGGAGATCATGCGGAAGGTGCAGGCCATCGGCGCCCGCCATCGTCTCGTCATCGCCAACGTCTTCCACGCGGGCGACGGCAATCTCCACCCGATGATCCTCTACAACGACCTCGAGCCCGGCGAGATCGAGCGGGCCGTGGCGGCCAACGACGAGCTCCTGCGCGCGTGCCTCGCCATGGGTGGCAGCGTCACCGGCGAGCACGGAGTCGGACTCGACAAGGCCTCGAGCATGCCGCTCCAGTTCGGCGCCGCCGATCTGAACTTCATGGCGCGCTTCAGGCGCGCCTTCGACCCGGATGGAATCATGAACCCGGGCAAGCTCCTGCCCTCGCACCCGGCCTGCGGCGAAGCCTTCAGACCTTCCGTTGCCCGGCTTCCTGCCGGCGCGTGGGTCTGACAGTGGCCGTCTTGGCGCAGGCCCCAGGGGACGCCCTCGCCGCCATCGTCGGTGGCGAGCATCTCACCACGGCTCCGCCCGATCTCGCGGCGGCGGCTGTTGACGGGGTCATCCCACGCTGGCTGGCCCGCCCGGCTTCGCTGGACGAGGTCAGCCGGCTGATCGCCCTCGCATCCGCCGAAGGTTTGGCCGTCGCCCCGCGGGGCAGCGGGTCGGCGCTCGACCTCGGCGCGCCACCGGCCCGGCTGGACCTGGTTGTCGACCTCTCGCGGCTGACGGCCATTGTCGACTATGTCCCCGCCGATATGGTGGCGACGGCGCAGGCGGGCGTGACGCTCGACATCCTCGCCCGCGAGCTGGGCAAGCACGGGCAGATGCTGGCGCTGGACCCGCATGGCGGCGCCTCGCGCAGCGTGGGCGGAGTGCTCGCGACCAATGCCAGCGGGCCGCGGCGCTTCCGCTACGGCACCGGGCGCGATCTCCTGCTCGGAGCCCGATTCGTCCAGGCGGACGGCACGGTGACGTGGGGCGGATCCAAGGTCGTCAAGTCGGTGACGGGTTACGACATCCCAAAGCTCCTGACGGGCTCGCTCGGCACCTTGGGCGTCATCGTCGAGGCGACGCTGAGACTCCATCCCGTGCAACCCGCCTCCGGCTCATGGCTCTTCTCCTTCCCCTCGCGCGAGGCCGCGGGCGCGCTCGCGAGTTCCGTCCTCGCGTCGAGCCTCGAGCCCGACCGCCTGGCGTGGCTCAACGCCGCGGCGCTCGGGCGCGTGGGGCAGGACCCGGCTCCGGCCGCGGTGGCGGTGTCGGTCGCGAGCGTGGCGGAGGCGGTCACCTCCCAGGGCGCTCTGCTCGGCGCGATGGCGTCGCGACTGGGCGCCCGTATCTCGACGCTCGACGAGAGTTTTTGGCCGCGCGTGGGCGGCGCGCTCGCGGATCCCATCGTGGTGAAGATCGCGAGCGAGATACGGCGTCTGCCGTTCTGGGCCGGCGAGATCGAGAGCGCCGGCGCACGCCACGGACTGTCGGCGGCGGTGGTAGGCGAGGCGGGCAATGGGATCCTCCGCGCCGCGTTCGAGGGCAGCGTCTTGCCCGAGAGCTGGGCGCGGGAGATCATCGCGCCGCTTCGCGAGGCGCTCGCGGCCGAGGGCGGGAACCTTGTGGTCGAGCGCGCGCCGCTCGGTCTGAAGCGAGCCGCCGACGTCTGGGGGCCGGTGCCTGAGGCGGCGCTCGCGGTGATGAAGCGGCTCAAGGCCGAGTTCGACCCGCGTGGCACGCTCAACCCCGGGCGCTTCGTGGGTGGCCTATGAGCGCGATCGCGACGGCGCCCAGCGCCTTCGACGCGACCGACGCGCCGTCGATGGACGGGTTGAGAGCCTGCGTCCACTGCGGCATCTGCCTGCCGCAGTGCCCGACCTACCGCGTGCTCGGTCAGGAGATGGACTCACCGCGCGGGCGCGTCTATCTCATGCGCGCGGCGGCCGAAGGACGCATCGGGCTCACGCCGGGCCTGGCACGCCACCTCGACCTCTGCCTCGGTTGTCGCGGCTGCGAGACGGCCTGCCCCTCCGGAGTTCAGTTCGGGCAGCTCCTCGAGGCGACCCGCGGCCAGCTCGAGCGGCAGGGTGTTCGCGCGCCCGAGAGCGACCACGCGACCAGGCGCTGGGCGCTCGAGACCTTTCCGTACCCGGCGCGGCTCGCTCCGCTTCTCTGGGGGCTCCGCCTCTACCAGGCGTCGGGGCTCCAGGCCCTCGTGCGCGGGTCGGGCATGCTCGCGCCGTGGAAGAAGCTCAAGGCGATGGAGGCGCTGCTCCCGGCGGTGCGATCGGGGGCGCCGCTTCCCGAGTACATCCCCGCGCGCGGCACGCCCAAGGGCCGCGCCGGGCTTCTGACCGGCTGCGTCCAGCGCTTCTTCTATAGTGACGTCAATGAGCGGACCGCGCGGCTGCTCTCGGCGGCCGGATGGGATGTCGTCGTGCCGCAGGCTCAGGGCTGCTGCGGGGCGCTCCACCTCCACGCGGGACGGCTCGATGAGTTCCGCGGGATGGCGTCGCGCCTCATGGCGGTCTTCGGCGAGGTCGTGGACGTGGTGGTAACCAATGCCGCAGGCTGCGGCTCGGCGCTCAAGGAGTACGGCCACTGGCTTCCGGGCGGGGGGCCTTCCGCCTTCGCGGCGAAGGTACGAGACATCAGCGAGGTGCTGGTCGAGTCGGACCTGCCGCTGGGGGAGCTCAAGGAGACCGTCGCGTACCACGACGCCTGTCACCTCGTCCACGGCCAGCAGGTACGCGCCCAGCCCCGCGAGCTCTTGCGGCGCATCCCGGGCTTGACGGTGGTGGATATCAAGGATTCCGACCTGTGCTGCGGCAGCGCGGGGATCTACAATCTCACCGAGCCGGCCATGGCCGAGGCGCTCGGCAGGATGAAGGTCGAGCGCATCCGCGAAACGGGCGCGCGCATCGTGGCTGCGGGCAACCCCGGCTGTCTCATGCAGATCGCGCGGCACGCGCACGAGATGGGCTTCGACCTCGAGGTCGTCCACCCCGTCGATCTCCTGGCCCGCGCCCTGAGGAACGCATGAAGATCAGGATCGAGGACCATGTCAAGCTCGACGTTTCCAAGATGGCCAAGATCGCGCTCGCGACGACGGACCGCGCCCAGCTCGATCTCTACTGCGTGGCGCCGGGTCAGTCTCAGAAGCCCCATACCCACGGCGACCAGGACAAGATCTATTACGTCCTCGAGGGCGCGGGGCGCTTCTCACTCGCCGGGAAGGACCTGCGCATGGCGGCCGGCGAGGCGCTCGTCGCCGCCGCCGGAGTCGAGCACGGCCTCGTCAACGACGGCACCAATCCGCTGCTCGTCCTCGTCGTGGTGACGCCGCCGCCTCCTCACGGGACGCCGCCGGCGCCGGGAGCGACGAAGCCGTGAAGGCCTCGATCATGATCACCTGCCTCGGCGACATGTTCTTCCCCGAGGTGGGCGTGGCCATGGTCACGCTGCTGCGGCGCCTGGGCGTGACCGTGGACTTCCCACGGGGGCAGACCTGCTGCGGGATGCCGCTCTTCAATTCCGGTTACCACCACCACGCGGCCATCGTCGCCGCCCGCACGGTCGGGCTCTTCGCCGACGCCGAGCACGTGGTCGTGCCGTCGGGCTCCTGCGCGTGGATGGTCAAGACGGAGTACGTGGGGCTCCTCGAGGACGATCCGGCGCTCAAGGCCGCCGCCCTGGCGCTCGCGAAGAAGACGTACGAGCTGTCGCAGTTCCTGGTGGACGTGCTCGGCGTGACGAGCGTCGAGTCCTCCTTCAGGGGCAAGGTCACGTACCACGACTCCTGCCACCTGCTGCGGGGCCTGGGCGAGTCGCGCGCGCCTCGGACATTGCTGAGCGGCGTCAAGGGGTGCGAGCTGGTGGAGCTGCCGGGCGCGGACGAGTGCTGCGGGTTCGGCGGCTCCTTCTCGGTGAGGCTGCCCGAGGTGTCCACCGCCATCCTCGACAAGAAGCTCGCCAACGCGGAGAGCACGGGTGTCGACTGCCTCGTCGCCTGCGACGCGGGCTGCCTCATGCAGATGGGCGGCGGGCTCTCCCGGCGCGGCTCGCGGCTGCGGGCCGTGCACCTGGCCCAGATCCTGGCGGGCGAGGGGACGCGGTGAGCGACGCGAGCCTCCGGACTCCCTTTCCCCAGAGGGCGCACGCCGCGCTCGAGGATGCGCATCTCCAGGAGGCGCTCGGCATCGCGACGACCAAGTTCATCGGCCTCCGCAAGGAGTCCTTCGCGGGCTTTCCCGAGGGCGAGGCGCTGCGCGACAGGGCGCGCGCCATCAAGGAAGGCACGCTCCAGCAGCTCGACCGGCACCTCGAGCGCCTGGCCGATAACATCGAGCGGCTGGGCGGGCATGTCCACTGGGCCGCGACGGGGGACGAGGCGCGCGAGATCGTCCTGCGACTCTGCCGCGACAAGGGCGTCCGGATGGCCGTCAAGAGCAAATCCATGGCCACGGAGGAGATCGAGCTCAACGACGCCCTCGAGGCCGCAGGCGTCAAGCCCGTCGAGACGGACCTGGGCGAGTACATCATCCAGCTCGCCCACGAGAAGCCCTCGCACATCATCGCCCCCGCCATCCACAAGACCAAGGGGCAGGTCGCCGAGCTCTTCTCGAAGGAGCTCGGCGGCCACTTCGAGGCCGATCCGGAAGTGCTCACGGCCGTGGCGAGGAAGGAGCTCAGGCAGAAGTTCCTCGACGCCGACATGGGCATCACCGGGGCGAACTTCGCCGTGGCGGAGACCGGGACCATCGTCCTCGTGACCAACGAGGGCAACGGGCGCATGGTCACCTCGCTGCCGCGCATCCACGTGGCCGTCATGGGGATGGAAAAGGTCATCCCGACCATGACGGACCTCATGGTCTTCCTCGCCATCCTGGCGCGGAGCGCGACGGGGCAAAAGCTCTCCTCGTATACGACCTTCGTGCGCGGGCCGCGCCAAGCCGGGGAGACCGAGGGCCCGGACGAGCTCCACCTGATCCTCATGGACAACGGCCGCACCCGCCAGATCGCGGGCACGCTGCGGGAAGCCCTCTACTGCCTGCGCTGCGGGGCGTGTCTCAACGTCTGCCCCGTCTACCGGCAGATCGGCGGCCACGCCTACGGTTATACCTACCCGGGGCCCATCGGTATCCTGCTGACGGCCATGCTCAAGGGCGCGGCTTCGGTCAAGGACCTGGCGCATGCGTCGTCGCTCTGTGGCGCCTGCAGGGACGTCTGCCCGGTGCGCATCGACATCCCGCGGATGCTGGTGGATCTCCGCGAGCAGCTCGACCGGGACACGATCGCGTCGTGGCCCGAGCGGATGGTGTTCGGGCTGGCCCGCCGGATCATGACCAGGCCCGCGCTCTTCCGGCTGGGCGCCGTGCTGGGCCGAATCGCGCAAAGGCCCTTCGTCAGGAACGGCAGGGTCAGGGGGCTGCCGCTCGTCTTCGGGAAGTGGACGCGCACGCGCGACCTGCCGCCGGTGGCGCCCCGCACCTTCAGCGAGCGGTGGCCGGAGCTCCAGCGTCAGAAGAACTTCGAGCGGCCATGACGACCCGCGCCGAGTTCCTCGGGAGCATACGCCGGGAGATGGACAAGACCCGGGGTCTCTTCGAGACACGCCCCGTGCCGCGCCCCGCCGACGGGCACCAGGCGGCCGAGGTCGTGAGGCGCCAGATGCTCGAGCGCTGGCCTCAGGCCCTGGCACGCTTTCGCGACGAGTTCGAGCGCGTCGCGGGCGTTTTCCACCGCGTGGCGAGCATGAACGAGGTTCCGGCGGTGATCGGTCGCATCGCCCGGGAGCGCCAGGCGACGAGCGTAGTGTCGTGGCACCCTGGAGCGCTCGGCGTGGATCTTCGCCAGAGCCTGGGCCAGGAGGGGCTCGCGGTCACCGTGGCCCCGGATGCGGACCCCGACCTGGCGGCGCGCGAGAGTCACCGGGACGCGGCGGCCCGCGCCGAGATCGGCGTGACCGGCGTGGACTGGGCGCTCGCGGAGACCGGGACGCTCGTGCTCGTGTCGGGACGGGGACGGCCGCGCTCCACCTCTCTCCTGCCGGCGACGCACGTGGCGGTCTTCGGGCGCGACAGGCTGGTCGAGTCGCTCGAGCAGGTGGGCATCATGCTGGAGGATTTCCACGCCGACCCGGCTCGGACGATGTCGGGCGCCGTCATCAATTTCATCACGGGACCGTCGCGCACCGCCGACATCGAGCTGACCCTCACGCGAGGGGTCCACGGCCCCAAGGAAGTCCACGCCATCTTCGTGGAGGAGCAATGAACGCGCGCCTCTTCACGGTGGCGGAGGTCAACGCGCTGATCCCGAAGCTCAGCGAGCTCATGCGCGAGGCGATGGAGCTCCACCGCCGCGCGAGCTCGCTCCAGGAGGCGCTCAGCGAGGAGCGGGACCGGATCCGGGCCTCGGGCGGCGCCATGGTGGACCAGCACGACTGGAAGGGCAGGGTCGAGAGGCTCGACGGTTACGCGATAGAGATCAAGCAGGTGCTGCAGCAGGTCCTGGAGCTGGGCGGCGTCACCAAGGACCTCGAGACGGGCCTGGTGGATTTCCCCGGCCTGGTCCCGCAGGCGGCGGGGACTCAGCCCGTCAATCTCTGCTGGCGCCACGGCGAAGACGCGGTGCGCTTCTGGCATGGCTTCGACGAGGGGTATGCGCAGAGAAAGCCGCTGCCGTGACCACGTCGGCCGTCATCTTCGACCTCTTCGACACCTTGGTCCTCCTCGATCGCGAGAGGCTGCCCGAGGTGCACGTCAACGGCAAGACGCGCCGCACGACCGCCGGGCATCTCCACCAGGCGTTCCAGCCGTTCGCTCCGGGCCTCTCCCTGGAGGGCTTCGTCGACGCGCTCTACTGGAGCTGGCAGGAGGCGGAGCGCATACGCGGCGAGTCACACCGGGAGGTGACCGCGCCTGAGCGCTTCGGCATGATGTTCGGGCGCCTGGGTTTGGGCGACGGCCGGGTGCCGCCTGAGGCGCTCCAGATGCTGCTGGCGACCCACATGAGGGAGCTCTCGAAAGCCGTGGTCTTTCCCGAGCACCACGGCGAGCTGCTGAGGCGTCTCAGGAAGCGTCACAGGCTGGCGGTGGTGTCGAACTTCGATTACACGCCCACGGCGCGGCACATCCTCGAGCGTGAAGGCGTGGCCGATCTCTTCGAGACGGTGGTGGTCTCCGACGAAGTCGGGTGGCGCAAGCCCAAGCCCGTCATCTTCGAGCTGGCGTTGCGGCGCCTTGGTCTTCCCGCCGGCGAGGCGCTCTTCGTCGGCGACCGCGCGGATGTCGACGTCGCGGGCGCCCAGGGCGTGGGCATGCCCGTGGCCTGGATCAACCGGGACTCGAGCCCCTTGCCCGGGGACGTCCAGGCGCCGGAGTTCGAGATACGGGACCTGGCCGAGCTCGAGCGTATCCTGAGCATCTAGAAGGACATTCGAAGCATCGAAAGAACAGCGCATCCGCAGGACGAGACCAACAGAAAGGTAAGGACAGAACATGGCGCCGACACGGAAGGTCGTCATCATCGGCTCGGGTCCCGCGGGCTATACCGCGGCGATCTACGCGGCGAGGGCCAATCTGGCGCCCGTGATGTTCACCGGCATCCAGCCGGGCGGCCAGCTCATGCTGACGACGCTCGTCGAGAACTATCCCGGCTTCGTGGAAGGCATCGATGGGCCCCCGCTCATGGAGACCTTCAAGGCCCAGGCGCTTCGCTTCGGCACCGAGATGATCGCCGACGACGTGACGGACGTGGATCTCCGCAGCCGGCCGTTCAAGATCAAGGCCGACGACGCGGCCGTCGAGGCCGACACGGTCATCATTGCAACTGGCGCCACCGCGAAACTCATCGGCCTGCCGAACGAGTCCAAGCTCATGGGGCGCGGCGTCAGCACCTGCGCCACCTGTGACGGCTTCTTCTTCAAGGACCAGAACATCATGGTCGTGGGCGGCGGGGATTCGGCGATGGAAGAGGCGCTCTATCTCTCGCGCCTCGGCCGCCAGGTGCAGGTGGTCCATCGCCGCGACACCCTCCGCGCCTCGAAGATCATGCAGGAACGGGCCTTGAAGAACCCCAAGATCGAGTTCATCTGGGACACGCGCGTCGAGGACGTCCTGGACCCGGCCAAGGGCAAGGTGACGGCGGTGCGCCTCAAAAATCTCAAGACGGGCGCCCAGTGGGAGACGCCGGTGGACGGGCTCTTCGTCGCCATCGGTCATCTGCCGAACACGGCCGTGTTCAAGGGGCAGATCGACCTGCTCCCGAACGAATACATCAAGATCGCGCCAGGGACGACCCAGACCTCCGTGCGTGGCGTCTTCGCGGCGGGCGACGTCGCCGACTTCACCTACCGCCAGGCGGTCACCGCCGCCGGCACCGGCTGCATGGCCGCGCTCGAGGCCGAGCGCTACCTCGAGGCGCACCACTCCGGCCACTGAGGGCGCCGCGCGCGGCTAGTCACGCGCGGTCTGGCGGAGAAGGCTTGCGGAGAGCCGGGGTGAGGAACGTGCCGAGGCCGTGGGTCCAGGGTCCATGCCCGGGCCCAACAACATCCGAGGACCGATGAGGGTCTCTGGGTTGGCTAGAGAGCGTAGGAAACAGAACACCCGTTCTCAGTCACGGCCGGTCTCGTCCTGGGCCGATCTCGGCCTTGGCACAGCCCGCGGCGAACCGGCCCTCCATCAGCGCGTCACGGATCTGGGCATGGACGCGCTCCTCGAGGATGTCCCGGGTTAGCAGGCTGACGGGCAGGGTGCTGTCCACGCTGTGGGGCAATGAGCTGGCACGGCCCGAGATTGGTGTCAAGGATACGTAAGAACGAGTCACAGATTGGCGGGGGATCGGCCCGGGCTGAGACCGGCCGTGAGTGAGAATGAGCTCCCCTGGGTCCGCGCGCTCCCGCGTCCGGTGTCTCCCCGCCCGCGGGCCGACCTGTGGGCGAAGCGCCCGCCGACGGTGGTGCGCCTGCCGAAGGGCTTGACGGGGGCCGGCGGAGGCGGGATGGTGGGGCGCGGCCGAGGAGCAGGGGGAAAGGGTTGGCGGGCGGGAAAGGGCGTTTGGCCAAAAAAAACTGGAGGAGTCTCACATGGCGCAAGCACGGAACATCTGCTTCGATCGGGTCCTACCGAAAGACCTGATGCGATTCCAGCAGACCAGGCGCGGGCGGGCCGGCGGCCCGGCGCGTGCGATCTCGCCGATCGGCAAGAGCTGGATGAACGGTTCGACGCTGCGCGTGCGCCTTATGTCCGGGACGGCCACCCAGAAGGCCAACGCCCGCACGCAGGCCGGGTGGTGGGAGCAGGTCGCGAACCTCAAGTTCGTCTTCGACGACGCGCTCGACGCGGACATCCGCATCACGTTCGACCCGGACGACGGCGCGTGGTCGTACGTCGGCACGGACTGCCGCAGCATTCCGGCGAACCAGGCGACGATGAATCTCGGGTTCGAGGACAGCGGGACGGCCGCCCACGAGTTCGGGCACGCGATCGGGCTTGCCCACGAGCACCAGAATCCGGCGGGCGGCATCCAGTGGAACGAGCCGCTCGTGCTCCAGGCGCTCTCCGGGTCGCCGAACTTCTGGAACGAGGCGACGATCCGCCACAACGTGCTGCTCAAGTACGCCGCGGACCAGATCAACGGCACCGCGTTCGACCCGAAGTCGATCATGCTCTACTTCTTCCCGGCGTCCTGGACGCTGAACGGGATCGGCACCGAAGCGAACGACGTGCTCTCGGAAGTCGACAAGCAGTTCATCGCCGGCGCCAGGATGTACCCGAACACGGGTGTCACTCCGTCGGAGGCGGTGGAACTCAAGGTGAATGTCGCGGCCCGGACGAAGGCTGCGATCGGCAAGGTCGGGGAAGAGGACCTCTTCCGCTTCACGGTTACGGCCGGCGGCCGCCACGTGATCGACACGCGCGGTCCCACCGATGTGGTGATGAAGCTCTTCGGGCCGAACAGCCAGACGGCGCTGATCGCCGAGGACGACGACTCCGGCGTCGACACCAATGCGCGGATCGCGGCCGACCTGATCGCCGGCGGGTACTTCGTGCAGGTGCGGCACTACAACCGCGCGAGCGGCATGGGGAACTACACGATCAAGGTGCGCCGGCTGTGACGTGCTCGCGCCTGCGCTCATCGCAGGCCGTGGCGCGCCGCCAGCGCCTGGATTTTTGGGAACCCGATGAACTCGTCGAAAGCGGCCTCTGCGGTGAGCCGCCCCTCGACAGCGCCCCGATCCCTCCCGGTGCGGAACGCGGCCAGCACCTCTCCCACGGCGCGATGGGCGGCGTAAAGGAGCAGGGAGTAGTAGAGCACGAGCTTGACACCGGCCGCCTCTTCCTCAGCCACGCTCGACCCCGGCGAATCCACCGCACAGATGGGATGGGGAAGCCGGTGCCGCACGCCCGCCAGAGCCGGAGCGCGGACACCGGCCGGGAACACCATGTCCGCCCCTGCTGCGCCGTAGGCCAGGCACCGGTCGACGGCGTCCTCGAGGCCCCCGCCGCCCCGGAGCCAGCCGGCATCGGTCCGGGCGATGATGACGAAGTCCGGGTCCTGGCGCGCATCCACGGCCGCCTTGACCTTCTCGACCATCTCCGCCTTCGACAGCACGCGCCCGGGCACATCCAGGTGCTTGCCGAACTCGTGGTCTTCCACGTGAATGCCGGCCACGCCCGCGCGCTCGAATTCGCGCACTGTCCGCCAGAGTGTCGTCGCATTGCCGAACCCATTCTCGGCATCGGCGATGACCGGGATGCCCTGCACCGCGCCCACCGCCGCTGCGGCGTGATCGACCATCTCCCGCATGCTGACGAGGCCCGCATCGGGGAGTCCGAGCCGGCTGGCTGCTGTGGCGTACGAGCCGATATACGCCGGCTGAAAGCCCGCCATCTCCACTAGACGGGCGCTCACAGCATCATAGGCGCCCGGGGCGACGATGATACCCGGCGCGCGCAAGAGCTCCCTCAATCCGCGTGGTCCGCGCATGTAATCTCCTCCCGGAAGGAGTCCCCTCGCGGGCCACCCCTATCATGGTTTCCCACGGCCTTCGCCGCTCGTTGGCAGACGGCCTGGCGGCCCAAGCGGAGCCGGCCACGATGATAGCCCATCGTGCCCCAGGGACATCAGTGCCAGGCGAATGCAGTTGATGGCCACGATCGACGAGCCTGCCGTCATTCCCCGGATCCACCCTGGCGCCATGTCGCGCGGTCCGTTCCGGTCCGGCTGCTCCGGTCGGTTTGATCTCTCCGGCACACTTTGGCAGGATCGCTCCACGATGCCGGAATTCTCATCCGCGCTGTGCCAACGAGTGCTCCTGCTCGCGCTGCACGCCGACTACCTCGCGTTGTGCGCCGCCGTCCGTAACATCCTCAGCGCGGTCCCCCTGCTCGTCTTCATGGGCGCGATGCTTCAGCAGAGCGGGATCGCTCGGGAGTTGCTGTCCTGCCTTCAGGTGCTGCTGCGCCGGATCCCGGGCGGCCTCGCCGTGGCCGTGAGCTTGATCGGCGTCATCTTGGCGCCGATGGCGGGCATGGTCGGCGCCGGTGTCGGCACGCTGGCGCTGATCGCGTTGCCAACCATGCTCGAGCAGGGATACAAGCCCTCCTTCGCCGCGGGCGTGGTCGCCGCCTCCGGCACGCTGGGCGTCGCCCTGCCGCCTGGGATCATGCTGTTCTTTCTCGCCGACGCCATGGGTATGCAGGTACCGTTCATCTTCCTCGCGATGATCGGTCCAGGACTGCTGCTGTTCACACTCTACGTCGGCTACTACGTCCTGGTGTCGCGGCTTGATCCCGGTTCTGGCCCAACCACGCCCGGCGCGGGACACGCGACGGCGTCCGCGCGAGCCGCCCACTTCGTTCGCGGCCTCTTCCTGCCGATTGGCCTGATCGCCCTCATCCTCGGCGGCATCATCGCCGGCTGGACGACACTGTCGGAATCCGCCGCGTTCGGCGCAGCGGGCGCGATGGTCCTGGCTGCGCTCTGCGGGGCCCTCTCACTGCGCCGGCTCCATGCGGTCATTGTTCAGACCACGGTCATGACGGCGATGGTCTTCCTCATCTTCGTGGCCGCTTCGGTCTTCTCGCTGGTCTTCCGGCTCCTCGGAGGCGTCGACCGCGTCGCCGGCTTCCTGACCGACCTGCGCCTGGGCAACTGGGGCACGCTGGCGGTCGTGCTCGGCGTGATCTTCGTGCTCGGCTGCTTCATCGACTGGCTCGAGATCGCTCTGATCTCGTTCGTGATCTTCCGTCCCGTGCTGGATAGCCTCGATTTCTCGGGCCACATCGACCGACCATACCTCGCGTTCGGGTGGATCACGATCCTGGTCGTGCTCGCACTGCAGAGCTCGTTCCTCACGCCGCCATTTGGCTTTGCCCTGTTCTTCCTTCGGGGTTCGGCACCGCCCGGCGTTGGGATGGCTGACATCTATCGGGGTATCGTCCCCTTCATCATCATCCAGCTCATCGCGATCGGCTGTGTCGCCGCAGTACCGCAACTCGCGACGTGGCTCCCGGACCAATTGCTGGACCTACGGGCGGTTGTGAGAGGAATCAAAGCCAACGAATGAGGCGGTTGTAATCCAGAGGACTGGCTTCCTCCACGACGGCGCCGCGCCCGGTGACGAGACGCTCGTCCTCGACTCGGCGCACGGGTTTGCCGACGCCCTCGCGCGCCGCACGGCCGAGCGACTGGACGACGCCATCGGACGCCGCTACTCCGCGAACTGGGCCGCGCGCCAGCGCAGCGCCGCGCCGAGCCCTTCCTTCTCGCGGATCTCGTCGAACTTCACGCCGACCTCGGTGCGCGCCGCGTAGAGCGCCGCGAGCACGTCGACCCCGGCCTGCATGGCGTTGAGGAAGCCGGCGCACTCCGCGCCGCGGTTGACGGCGAGCTTGGTGGCGGCGAGCGCCTCAGGCGACATCAGCGCCATGCGCCGCGCGACCTTCAGCGTGGCCTCCGCGAGCTCGGCGCGCGGCACGACACGGTTGACCATCCCGTAGGCGAGCGCCGTCGGCGCGTCGATCGGATCGCCGAGGTAGAGCAGCTCGCGGGCGCGCTTGAGCCCGATCACCCACGGCATGACCATCACGGGCCCAACGCTGGAGAAGCGGATCTCCGGCTCGCCGAAGAGCGCGTCGTCGGCGGCGATGGTGAGGTCGCACACCATGGCCAGCTCGCAGCCGCCGCCCAGGCAGTGGCCCTGCACCGAGGCGATCACCGGCTTCTTCATCGTCCACGGCGTCAGCTCGAGCGCGGCGTCGTCGCTGAGCGAGGCGTGCCACGCCAGCGCGTTGCCGCGTCGCGCGGCGCGTGCCGGGCTCGGCGAGATGTCGTAGCCGGCGGAGAAGCTGCGGCCCTCCGCGCGCAGGATCACCACGCTCGTCGTCGGGTCGCGGTCCGCCTCGTGGAAGCGCTCGACCAGCGTCTTCTTGAGCTCGGGGCTGATGGCGTTGAGCTTCTCGGGGCGGTTGAGGGTGACGACGCCGACGCGGCCGTCGACTTCGTAGGTGACGAGGCTCATCGTGTCCTCCTTGTCGCGCTGCGCTTCACTTCGGCGGAGCGAGCGGGACGAAGACCGATACGCGCGGGTCGGGGCCGACCTCGCGCGTGACGTGCCCCTGGCCCGTGAGGTCTTCGGCGATGAGAATGTCGCCGGGCCCGAGCCGGCGCACGGTGCCGTCGCCGATCTCGATGTCGACGGCGCCGGAAAGCGTGAAGACGGCCACGTGCGCCGGCGCGTGGTGCCAGGGGTTGGAGCGCTTGGGCTCGAAGCGGCGGATGACGATGCTGCTGCCGGGAATCAGCTCGGCGACCTCGGACTGGTCGCCGCGCGGCTCGAACTTCGGCTCGATGTCCTGGAAGTGCGATTTCCCGTCCGGACCGGTATGGATGCGGATGATCGCCATATGGCCTCCTCGGAACGGTCGGTCACGTCGCCCAGATTCTACCAGCCGCGACGGGCGAGCGGGCGCGGCGGACGTTTTCGCTTGACAGCCTCGAGTCACTGCTGCCGCAAGGCGCCCGGGGCAGTCGATATCTATCGTCCCAGCGTCCCGCCGCGCCTCCGGTGAGCAAGATTCGGAGCGGCCAGACCGAAAATCATTCCGGGGTCCATCCTCGGTCACCGGCGGCGCTCCCAGGAGGCGCGAAATCCGGGGTGTAGAGTCCCAGCAGAAGGAGATTGCGATGACGAACGAGCCCGCGGAAACGTCTCGCCGCCTGGCCTGCGATGCTAGCCGCGTGGTGATGCGCCACGACGCCGATGGCCGCGTGCAGGAGGTCGGGGCCCGCACCCGGACCATTCCCGCCGCCCTGCGGCGCGTCCTCCAGCATCGCGATCGCACCTGCCGCTTCCCCGGCTGCGGCGGGCGCTTCACCCAGGGCCATCACATCCGTCATTGGGCCCAGGGCGGCCCGACCACGCTCTCAAACCTGGCCCTTCTCTGCCGCCGGCATCACCGCGCGGTCCACGAAGAAGGTTACCAGGTCGAACGGCTGCCTGACGGCGATCTCAGGTTCCGGCGACCGAACGGTTGGCTCCTGCCCGAGGTCCCGCCGACCGCGCCAGTACCTGCCGATCCCGTCGAGCGTCTTCGCGAGCGGCATCAAGAGGAGGGCCTGCGCATTCGCGCGCGCACGGCCTGCCCGACCTGGCTGGGCGAACGCCTCGATCTGGGCTACGCCATCGACGTCCTGCACCCGCTGGCGCGGGCACCGGGACGCCCTCCGGCCGCGCCCGGACTTCCGCCCTGGCCAATAGCGGGCCGAGGGGGTAGCGGCACAAGTGATCCAGTCGCGTCCGGTCGCGCGCTGCGGATCAGCCGGGCCGGCTCGCCCCGATCGCGGCGGCGATGAACCGGGGCGCCTCGGCCTGGACCCGCACGATGTCCGGCAGGAAGCGGATGTCCACGAAGCCGGCCGCCTCCATAGCCCCTTTCCACTGGCCGGGCGTGAGGAATCCGCCGCTCGGCCGGTAGAGCGGGTGGAGCCGTGGAGACCGGAAGGTCTCGGTCAGGTTGAAGACGAACTCCGATTCGATCGGCTGCCGGGGCTGGGAGCGCACACACTCGGACACGATGAGGCGGCCGCCCGGTTCGAGAGCCCGGAGCACCTCGCCCAGCGTGAAGTCCAGGTCGTGGGCCACGTGGAGCGTGTTGACGGCGTAGACGACCGAGATGCTCCCGGGCAGGACCCCCTGATCCCCGAAGGCGCGGTTCATGTCGAGAGGGCCGAATGTGGCGCGCGCCGACCCCGGGAGCCGCGCCCTGAGCGCCTGCTCTCCACGGCGCAGGAACGCGGGCACGAACTCCGTGAAGCGGTATTCCGCGATCGCGCCGAGCCGACCGGCCGCCTCCAGCCGATCCAGCAGCGCCACGGCTCCGCTGCCGAGCCCCCCGCCCAGCTCGAGGATCACGCCGCCGGACCTGGGCAGCCACTGCTCGACCGCGAGCGCTGCCATGCGGTTATTGACGACATAGAGGCCGTTGTCGTTGGAGAAGTAGTCGATCCAGAGCCTGAGCCGCCGGGGGGAGAAGAGCACCTCTTCGCCGGTGGCCTCGCCGCGCAGGAATGCCGGGTAATCTCGCGCGACGGTCTCCGCGAGGGTATACGCGGGGATCCACGACGGCTCGTGCCGGCGCTGCTCCTCCCGCACAGGGGCCGGGTCGAGTGCCGGGAGTGACCCGAGCGACCGGTACCGGGGCGCGGCGCCATCGGGAAGCTCCTCGAGCAGCCCCCGCGCCGCCAGAAGCCGGAGCATCCAGTCGAGCGGCACGAGGGCCTGTTCGGCCTCGAGCGTGGCGCGAGCCGCGATCTCCCGCGCCGTGCCCGGCTCCCGCATCGCCGGCTCGAGCCCGGTCTCCCGGACCGCCTGCAGCACGAGCCGGTAGATGAACTCGTCGTAGAGAAGGTGCAACCGGACGTATGAGGCGTCGAAGAGGGGCACGAGCTCGGGCGGAAGCAGCCGTTGCAGCACCGCCGCCGCGGCAGGAGCTTCGGCGTGCCCGATGCTGCTGGCCGTGTCCATGCCAGTATCCTGGATCACGCGGGGACCGGGTTCCAGACGTCGAAGAAATTAAACCACTGTGTCGGGTGCTGGCGCACCACGCTCTCGAGTAGCGCGACCCAGGCGCGCGCCGCCTCCTCTTCGCCGCCGCGCGGGACGTGGATCGGCTCGAGCACCTTGACCGCGTAGCGATAGTCCGTGTCGAGAAGGCAGAACGCCGGCACCATCGGCACGCCAACGGCGCTGGCCAGCAGATATGGCCCCAGCGGGAATGGCGCGGGCTTGCCGAAGAAGGGGATCCGCACGTCGCCGCGGGTGCCGAGCGCCCGGTCGCCCTGGACGGCGACCACGTCGCCTCGCCGGAGCGCCGCGACCAGCTCCAGCGAGATGGTGGGCCGGGAGCGGGCGACGAAGCGCACGCCGTCGCCGTCCCTGCGCACCCACTGCTCCAGCTCGCGGGCTTCCTCCTCGGCCACGACGACGTGCGTGGTCCGGGCGGTGCGTCCTGCCAGGAGGCGGCCTGCCAGCTCCCAGTTGCCCACGTGCGCGCTCGGCGAGATGAATCCCCCCGCCGGAGGCATGAGCCGATGCGCGTCTTTCGCCAGAGTGACGTAGGGGACGAGGCGCGCCATCGGCTGCCTGTTCGTGGACACGAGATCGCTGAAGCACATCGCGAAATCGGTGAACGTGGCCACCGTCAGCGCCTCCAGCCGGGATTCCGTCGCCCCCGTCACGAGCGCAAGCGTGTTCCGGACGGCCGCGCGCTCCACCGGCATCCACCACGGAGCGAAGCGGCCGAGCTGGCGCGCGAGCCGGAGCCGGGCCCGACGGGGGAGCCAACCGAGGCCCGCCGCCACGCGGTAGAAATCCGCGCGATTGTAGGCATGCGTGTACCAGCGCGGCCTCCGGGCGGGCCGGTCGGACGTCAGCGAGAGCGGCATGGCGGCGCGCCGCGCCCTGACCCTACTGCCATCGGACCAGCACTTTGATCTTCGGGAACTCCGGGGACTTGCCCTCGACATCCACGACCCGCAGGGTCTGATCCGAAGACTCGAGCAGCAGGTTGTTGTTGCTGAAGCCCACGAACTTGCCCCACGCCTTCGGCACGGCCACCTCGTATTTTGGCGTCGTGGTCTGCGCGTGCGCAGGCTGGGGACGGACCGCGCTGGCCCAATTGGCCTCCGGCAGCCACGGGCGGGCGGCGATCAGGGAAAGCGCCACGGCGATCACGGTGAGCACGGCCTTCGTGTAGCGGTCGGCGATCATGGCTTTCCTCCTGGTACGCGGTGCACTGCGCATCTCTACGTCACCCCGCCATCGACGGCCAGGACCTGGCCCGTGATGTAGCTGGCTTCGTCGGAGGCGAGGAACGCCACCGCGTTCGCCACCTCTTCCGGTGTTCCAGCCCGGCCAAATGCGGCCAGCTTGATGATCCCCTCGGTGATCTCCGGCGGCAGCCCGCTCGTCAGGTCGGTCGGGATATAGCCGGGCGCGACGGCGTTCACCGCGATATTCCTCCCACCGTACTCCTTCGCCATCGACTTCGTGAAGCCGATGATCCCGGCCTTCGCAGCGGCGTAGTTCGTCTGCCCCGCGCCGCCGATCACGCCGACGACGGAGGTGATGTTGACGATGCGGCCGTATCGCTGCTTCATCATCTGGCGCACGGCGGCCCTGCTGCAGTTGAACACGCTCTTGAGGTTCTGCTGGATGATGACGTCGAAGTCTTCCTCCTTCATCGAGGCGAGCAGGCCATCGCGGGTCGTTCCCGCGTTGTTGACGAGGATATCGAGCCGGCCGTAGGCGTCGATCGCGGCCTTGACGACGTGCTGCGCCGTGGCGAAGTGGCTGACGTCACCCTGCACCGCCGTCGCTTCACCGCCCCCTGCCTTGATCCGGGCAACGACGTCATCCGCCGCCGTAGCGCTCTTGTTGTAGTTCACGACGATCCGCGCGCCCAGGGCTCCGAGCCTGATCGCGCACGCCCGCCCGATGCCGCGCGACGCGCCGGTCACGAGCGCCACTCGTCCAACGAGGATCGTCACAACGGGATCATACGCAGGCCCGCCGGCCTAGTTGCCGACCTGGACCGGGGCGCCGAGCTCGCGCAGCATGGCGATGGCGGAGAGATAGGAGAGCTTGCCGGTGCGCGGGTTCTCGGACGGCACATTCTCGATCTCGATGCGGAGGCGGCCGAACTCGCCCTCGACCGTGATGCGGTGCTGGTTGCGCTCTTGCCCGGGGACGGCGTAGATCCTGATGCGTGTCTTCTCGGGCCCGATGCTGGCGAGCGAGACGGCCGCGACCACGTTGACGTTGGCGGGGAACGCCTTGACGGCCTCGGTCGCCGGCCCCTCGAAGATGAGCGTCTCTTCACGGATGGCGTCGAGGTCGATCTTCCGCTCCGCGATCCACGGCGCGCCGGCAAGGCCGCGCGGCGGCTTGCGGGTTTCCATGGTCACGGAGGTGATGCCGCCCTCGCGCGCCCCTTTCATGCCGTCGAGCCCGGCGATGGCGCCCGAGGGAACGAGGATGCGGCAGCCGTGCTTCTCGGCCAGGCGCGCCCACTCGTCCAGCACGCCGACGAGCCCGCCCACCGAGAGGACCATGAGGTGCTTGCCCCCCGCCAGGACGGAAGGGCCGAACTCGCGGAGGGCGGCCTGCGTCGCGGCCTCGACGACCACGTCGGACTCGCGGATCAGCCACTCGAGGCCGAGCGCCCGGTGACCGTGCGCCGTGGCCGGGTCGCGGACGGTCACGCCGGCCAGCGCGATGCCGGGGATGCCCTTCGTGATGGCCTGGGCGATGTGAGTGCCGATGACTCCCATGCCGACGATGCCGACCTTGATCATGGCGTTCACGCCCCCCGGCACGGAGGATAGCAATGGGCCGGGGAGGCGGCAAGGGGCGTGCTAAAATGCCGCACCAGAGGCGCATGGATGCCCGTCGCGGATAGGCTCAGACAGCCCCTCGACCGGCTCTGCCGCGAGTTCGACTGGACTCTGCGCGTCGGGCAGGACGCGATACAGTTCCCCCTCCGCTACACCGATCCCGCCGACATCGAGCTGGCCGGGCTCTTCGCTTCGTGCATGGCCTACGGCCGCGTGGACCTCTTCGGCGCGCAGGTGAGCCGGGTGCTCGACAGGATGGGCGAGTCGCCGGCGCGCTTCGTCTGGGGCTTCGACCTCGAGAAACACCGGGAGGTGTTTGCCGGCTTCGGCTACCGCTTCAACCGGGAGCGCGACGTGCTGGCCTTCTGCCTGGCCGCCCAGCGGATTGTCGTCCGCCACGGCTCGCTCAAGGCGTTCTTCCTCGAGGGCTATTCCCCCGAGCATGCTCACGTCGGTCCGGCCGTCGAGCATTTCGCGGCGGGCTTCCTCGGGCAGGACCTCTCGGCCGTCTTTCCGCGCAACCGGCTTTCGAACGGCTACAAACACTGGTTCCCGCTGCCGTCCACCGGAGGGGCGTGCAAGCGCCTCCACCTCTATCTCCGCTGGATGGTCAGGCGCGAGGCGCCCGACTTCGGAATCTGGTCCGAGGTGCCACCCTCCGCGCTCATGATGCCGGTGGACACGCACATCGAGAACATGGCGCGCTCCATCGGGCTCACGCGCCGGCGGAGCCGCAACTGGCCCATGGTCGAAGAGATCACCGCGGGGCTCAGGCAGCTCGACCCGGAAGACCCCGTGAAGTACGACTTCGCGCTCTGCCACAAGCGCATGTCGGGCCAGTGCCTCAATCGCCGCGCCGCGGAGGTCTGCGCGCCCTGCGGATTGAGACCCGCCTGCGTCCACTGGCGGGGGAGGAGGACGCGGTGATGCCCGGGTGGGCCGTCGTCCTCCTGGCGGTGCTCGTGCTCGTGATCGGCCTGGCGGCCTGGGCGCTCTACCGCGTCGCGGGGCGGCTCGGAGAGATGGAGGCTCGCCGCGGCCAGCCGGATCAGTCGCTGCTCCTGCTCCAGCGCGAGGTCGAGGCCGCGCGAAACGAAGGGCAGAAGGGGCTCGCGGAGACGGCGACCTCGCTCCGGAACGAGCTCGCGCAGTTCTCGGCCCAGATGACCGCGCAGATGGGGCAGGTGGGAGCCAGTGTCCAGCAGCAACTCCAGCACGTGGGACGCGTGGTGGGTGACGTCCAGGGCAGCCTCGGCAAGCTCGGAGAGACCAACCAGCGCATCTTCGAGGTGGGTAAGAGCATCGCCGGTCTCGAGCAGATCCTCAAGTCGCCCAAGGTCCGGGGAGGCCTCGGGGAAACCTTCCTCGAAAATCTCCTCTCCCAGATGCTCATGGGACACTACGAGCTCCAGTACCAGTTCTCGACGGGCGACCGCGTGGACGCCGTCGTGCGCATCGGCGACCGCCTGGTGCCGGTGGACGCCAAGTTCCCCCTCGAGAACTTCCAGCGCATGGTCCAGGAGACCGACGACGGCGCGCGCAAGCAGTGGCGCCGGGCCTTCGTCCGCGACATCAAGGCGCGGGTGGACGAGATCGCCAAGAAATACATCCTGCCCGACGAGGGCACGTACGACTTCGCCTTGATGTACATCCCGGCCGAGAACGTCTACTTCGAGGCGGTCACGAGGGACGACTCGCTCGACGAGGACCCGCCCGGGGTCTACGCCGCGTCCAGGCGCGTCATCCCCGTGTCGCCCAACAGCCTCTACGCCTACCTGCGCGTCATCGTGCTCGGCCTGAAGGGACTGCAGATCGAGCGGAGCGCCCAGGAGATCCAGGAGCGCCTGACGCGTTTGGGCGGCGACCTCGACAAGTTCCGGGAGGCCTTCGACGTGGTGGGCCGTCACCTGACGAACGCCCGCAACAAGTACGACGAGGCGGGCGCCGCGCTGAACCGCGTCGAGGCCAAGCTCGAGGGTATCGAGAAGCCCGCGGATCAACGCGCGCTTCCCGGCGTGGGCGCATGATCGCGGGCGCGGCCGCGTCGCCGGGTGGCGCCAGGGCTCCCGCGCGCGCAGTTGTGATACGATGACGCCATGAACCCGATACCCTTCCAGGTCTTCGGAATCAATCTGCTCGTGCGCCTCATGCCCGAGCCGCCTGCCGACGTGCGCGTCCACTGTCCCAAGGGCTCGCCCATCCGCTATGGAGAAGTTGTCGGGCGTGGCGACGGGTTCGACGAGGGCGCCAACGCCTTCCGCGAGATGCCGGCGATCAAGAGCGTCGTCGCGTTCGAGGAGAACCCGGAGGAGATCGAGGGCCACTTCTTCTACCTCGCCGGCGAGGAGCACCGCGTGATCCGCCTCGACGCGATCATCCTCTCCTTCCCGCTGGAGTAGCCCCGCCCCGCTGTGAGCCTGCTCTCGCGCGTCTTCGAGCACATCGGCGGCGAGGAGGTGGTGGAGCTCACGCGCGCCCTGGTCCGCATCCCGAGCGTCTACCGCCCCGGCGAGCCCGGCGCCAACGAAGCCCTCGTCGCTGCCTTCGTCGAGTCCTGGTTCAGGCGCGAGGGTCTCCCTGTGGAAGTACAGCAGGTGGCGCCCGGCCGCCCGAATGTCCTGGCCTGGATCGGCGAGAAGGGGCCGGGCCGGCGCTGCCTGCTCCTCGAGGGTCATACCGACGTCGTCACCGAGGGCGATCCGAAGGATTGGACGCGGCCGCCCTTCGCGGCCGAGATGATCGACGGCCGCATCTACGGGCGCGGAGCCGCGGACATGAAGAGCGGGCTCGCGGCCGCCATGGTCACGCTCGCGGCTTTCAGGCGCGCGGGCGTCACGCCGAAGGGCAAGCTGGTCGTGGGCGCGCTCGTGGACGAGGAGGACGGCATGCAGGGCGTCCGCCACCTCGTGACGACGGCAGCCGGCCGGGAGCTGGACGCGGCCATCATCTGCGAGCCGGAGCAGAACGAGCTCTGCCTCGAGCAGCGCGGCGTGGTGTGGGCGCGCATCCGGACCCGCGGCAAGATGGCCCACGGCGCCATGCCCGAGGCGGGGGTCAACCCCATCACGGCGCTCGGCGCCATCCTCGCTCGGGTGCCCGCCCTCGAGAAGGGGCTGCGCAGGCAGTGCGAGAGGAGCCGCTACCTCAAGCCGCCGACCGTAACACCCACCATCATCCAGGCGCCGCCGCGCGGCGGGGGAGCGCCCCAGTCCAATGTCATTCCCGCTGCGGCCGAGCTGACGCTCGACGTGCGGATCACGCCGGGCATCGCATCGGAGGGCATCCAGGCCGAGCTCGAGGGCCTCTGCCGGGCGGCCGAGGCCGCCGTGCCCGGCGTCAAGCTCGAGTGGGAGGCGGTCAATCCCTTCAGGCTCGCGACCAAGGTGGCGAAGTCAGAAGCCCTGGTCCGGGCCATGATCCACGGCGTGAGGAAGGCGACAGGATCCGCGCCCCGTTACGGCGGCGTCCCGGGCTCGACGGACGGGACCATATTGAGGATTGAGCTCGGCATCCCCATCGTCACCTGCGGGCCGGGCAACCGGCTCATCCCGCACCAGATCGACGAGTATGTCGAGGCTCAGGAAGTCGTCGACGCGGCAAGGATTTACGCTGCCTCGGCTCTGAAGTACCTCGAAGCGTAAGCTCACCATGAACGCCGCTGATCGTCCGCAGCTCAGGCCGCTCGAAGCGTTCCCGGTGGAGCAGGACGGCCTGCGGCTCATCGCGCTTCGCGACCCTTCGGGCTTCACCGAGCAGGTCGTCCTCCTGCCCATTCCGGTGCTCGACGTCGTCTCGCTCTTCGACGGGGAGCACTCCGTGGCCGAGATCCACCGGGTCGTGTCGATCCGCCATGGCGAGCAGGCGCCCGGGCTCGAGGACATCGCCACCTTCGCGGCGCGGCTCGACGACGCGGGCTTCCTCGACAGCCCGCGCTTCGCGGAGCGCCGTCGGCGCATCGAAGAGGCATGGCTGGGGAATCCCTCGCGGCCGGCGGCTCACGCGGGCGGCGCGTACGCGGGCGATGCGGACCTCCTGCGAGGCCAGATCGACGGCTTCTTCGTTCATCCCGAAGGGCCCGGGCTTGCAGCGCGACGCGCGGCGCCGCAGCGTCTCCGGGGGCTCATCGCTCCCCATATCGACTTCCACCGGGGCGGGCCGACCTATGCCTGGGCCTACCGCGAGCTGCTCGAATGCTCCGATGCGGACCTCTTCGTCATCCTCGGCACCTGCCACGGAGGCATGGACGACCCGTTCGCCGTGACGCTCAAGCCCTACGACACGCCGCTCGGCGCCACCGAGCCCGATCGCGCTTTCTTCGAGGCGCTCCAGCGCCGCTACGGCCACGACCTGCTGGCGTCCGAAACGGCCCACCGGAGCGAGCACTCGATCGAGTTCCAGGCAGTGATGCTGCGGCGGCTGCTGGCCCACCGGCCGTTCACGGTCCTGCCCGTGCTGGCGTCCTTTCTCCACGAAGCCGTCTGGACCGGCGGCCTGCCCGAAGCGGACCCGCGCGTTCCCCGCTTTCTCGACGCTCTCGCGGAAAGCATCGCCGGGTCGGACCGGAAAGTCTGCGTCATCGCGGGAGTGGATCTGGCGCACGTCGGCCCGCGCTTCGGTGATGCGCTGCCGAACACCGAGGCCGTTCTCGAGCGCGTGGCCCGCGAGGACAGGGTGATGCTCGAGACCGTGAAGGCCGGGAATGCGGCGGCCTTCTATGGATCGGTCGCGGCGGACGGGGACAGCCGCCGCATCTGCGGGCTCTCGCCCATCTACGCTTTCCTGCGCGCGCTGCCGGGAGCGCGCGGAGACCTGCTCCGCTACAGCCAGGCGCCCGATCCACAGGGAGCGGTGAGCTTCTGCGCCGTGGCGTTTTCCTGATGGCTTCGAGCGATCCCTCGACGTGGAAGCTGCCGCGGCTCCGCGTCGACCGCGACGGGGGATGGTTCCACGAGGACGAAGAGGTGAGCCACGAAGGCATACTTTCGAGCCTCCGTGAAGGCCTCCAGGTCGATTCCTCCGGCCACTTCCTCCAGCTCGGCCCGGTGCGCGTGCCCGTCGAGGTCGAGGACGCGCCGTTCGTCGTCGTCCGATTCGAGGCGGAAGGAGAGGGCTTCGCGATCTGGCTGAATGACGGCAGCCGCGAGGCGCTCGACCCGGCGAGCCTGGCGCTGCGCCAGGGAGATGTGCCCTATTGCCGGGTGAAGGACGGGCGCTTCGAAGCGCGCTTCAGCCGCGCCGCGGCGTGGCAGCTTCTTCAGCGGGTGGACACGCCGCCGGGCGGCGGCCCTCCGACCCTCGTCGATTCCGGGCGGCGTTACCCGCTGGGCGCCTGACCACGGACTTCCTTGAGCGTCGCCAGCATCTCGTCGTGAATCTTGCCGTTGGACGCGACGACGGCCGGCGCGCCGAGGTCGACCGGGCCTCCGCCGGGAGTCGTCACGCGGCCTCCCGCCTCCTCGACCATGAGGCAGCCCGCGGCCACGTCCCAGGGCCCGAGCTTGAGCTCCCAGAACGCGTCGAGTCGCCCCGCGGCGACCAGGGCCAGGTTGATCGCGGCGGAGCCCATCTCGCGCACGCTCCTGCAGCGCACCATGAAGGCCGCGTGCTCGGCCAGGTTGTTGTCCCGGATCTTGCGGATGTCGTAGGGATAGCCGGTCGAGAGCAGGCTCTCGTCCAGCGTCGGAGTCTCGGACACGCGCATGGGCGCGCCGTTGAGGAAGGCGCCCTCCCCGCGCCGCGCGGTGAAGCACTCGTCGCGGTTGGGGTCGTAGACGACGCCGAGCGCCACGACCCCGCTGATCTCGAGCGCGATGGAGACAGCGAAAAAGGGCATCCCGTGAGCGTAGTTGGTCGTGCCGTCCAATGGATCGACGATCCAGCGATGCGAAGGCCGGCCCGCGCGGCCTCCGCCTTCTTCCGCCAGCACCGCGTGGCCGGGGAAGCGCTCCGCGATGCAGCCCACGATGAGCGCCTCGGCCTGGCGGTCCATCTCGGTGACGATGTTGCTCGGGCTGCCCTTGTAGTCGATGGTGCGCAACGCTCCGAGGCGTCCGAGAAGGAGGCCGCCGGCGCGCCTGGCGGCGTCCACCGCGACCTCGAGGAAGGGATCGGCCATGTCATTCGAAGCGTAGCACACGCGCGGGTTGACAGCCGTGCGACCCTTCGACGAATGTCGGCGAAAGGAGAGCCGTGCGCATCGTCGTGATGGGTTCCGGCGGCACCGGCGGGTACTTCGGCGCGAAGCTCGCGCGGGCGGGGGAGGACGTCACCTTCGTGGCGCGCGGCGCGCACCTCGAGGCCATCCGGGCGCGGGGTCTCCGCGTGAAGTCGGCCATCGACGGAGAGTGGACGGTTCGGACTCCCGCCGTCGAGCGGCTGGACGGCCTGCCGCCGGCCGACCTGGTCCTCTTCTGCGTCAAGTCCTTCGACACCGAGGGCGCGGCCGAGATCATCAAGCCCGTCGTGGGGAAGGACACGGGCGTCCTGCCGGTCCAGAACGGCGTGGACAATGGGGAGAAGCTCGAGCGCATCCTGGGGCCGGGCCACGTGCTGGGAGGCGTCGCCCAGGTGCTGGCGACGATCGAGGCGCCGGGCGTCGTCAGCCACCGGTTCCTGGGACGCATCATCTTCGGCGAGCTGGATGGTCGCGAGACGGAGCGGGCGCGGGCGTTTCTCCAGGCGTGCAAACGGGCCGGAATCCAGGCCGAGATCTCCTCCAACATGCTTCGAGCCCTGTGGGAGAAGTACGTGTTGATCGCGGCGCAGGCCGGCATGACCGCGCTGACGCGTTGCCCGGCCGGGATCGTCCGGTCCCTGCCCGAGACGCGGGAGATGTACCGTTGCATCCTCGGCGAGATGGTGGCGCTCGGAAACGCCGCGGGGGCGGGTCTCGACGCGGAGGTGCCGGAGCGATGCATGGCCATGCTCGACAATCTCGGCGCCGCCTTCACGTCCTCGCTCCACCACGACCTGGCGGAGGGCAGGCGCCTGGAGCTGGAGGCGCTCCACGGTCACGCCGTGCGCCTGGGTGAGCGCCACGGCATTCCGACGCCGATGCTCATCGCCGTGTACGCGGCGCTCAAGCCGTACGCCGACGGGCCGCCGCAGGCGGCGCAGGGCTAGCCTCGGTATACTGGGCGGGTGTCTCCCGCCCGCCGCGTCCTCGGTTACCTCCGTCCCTACGCCGCCCGCTACGGCGCGGGCATCGCCTGCCTGGCGCTCGCCACGGGACTCTCGCTGGGGATTCCGTGGCAGGTCAAGGGCGCGGTGGACGATCTCCGCGGCGGAGGCGGCGCGCTCGGGTTCCACGCCGCCGCGATTGTCTTCCTGGCCGTCCTGCACGCCCTGGCGAGGCTGGGCTCGCGCTTCACGGTCCTGGGCGCCGGGCAATGGGTCGAGCACGACGTCCGGCGCGACCTCTACGCCCACCTCGAGACCCTGCCCCCGGCCTTCTACCTGACCCATCGCACGGGCGACCTCATGTCGCGGGCGACCAACGACGTCCAGGCGCTGCGCGCGCTCGCGGGCTTCGGGGCCGTCATGCTGGTGGGCACCTCGTTCACCTTCGCGGGCACGCTCGCGGCGATGTGGGCCATTGATCCCCGGCTCACGCTCTGGGCGCTCGCGCCTTCGCCGCTGCTCGTTCTTCTCGCGCGCCGCTTCAACCACCAGGTGGACGTCGAGTCCACGGCCGTGCAGGAGCAGCTGGGCGCGCTCTCGGCCAGGGTGCAGGAGAATCTGGCGGGCATGCCCATCGTGCGCGCGTACACGATGGAGGCGCGGGAAATCGACGCCTTCGGCCGGCTCAACGGCGAGTACCTCGCGCGCAGCCTCAGGCTCGCGCGCACCCAGGCGGCCTTCTCCCCCATGCTCGGGCTCATCTCCGGCTTGGGCGGGCTCATCATCCTGTGGGTCGGTGGCACGGCGGTTCTCGAGGGACGCCTGACGCTGGGCGCCTTCGTGGCGTTCACCGGCTACCTCGCCTACCTGGCCTGGCCGACTCTCGCCCTCGGCTGGACGCTCGCCAATCTCAAGCGCGGGCTCGCCGCCATGACGCGCATCGCCGTGATCCTCGAGACCTCCGGCCATGCGGCAGAGCCCGAGACGACCGCGGCGGCCCCGTTGCTCCAGGGCCCCGTAGAATTCAGGGGACTTTCCTTCGGCTACGACGGCCGTGGCCGGGCGCTCGAGGATGTCAGCTTCACAGTGCCGGAGGGAGCGACCGTGGTCGTGGTGGGGCCGACGGGCAGCGGCAAGTCCACGCTGGGCGCGCTCGTGAGCCGGCTGTACGAGCCACCGCCCGGAACGGTCTTCGTCGGCGGGCACGACGTCCGGGAGCTGCCGCGCGAGCGGCTCCGGCGGTCGATAGGCTACGTTCCCCAAGAGGCCTTTCTCTTCTCGCGGTCGATCAGCGACAACGTGGCGCTCGGCGACGAGTCGGCGCCGGAGGCCCGCCTCCGCACATCCGCGGAGACCGCGGGGCTGGGTCCCGAGATCGAGGGCTTTCCCGAGGGCTGGGCGACCGTGGTCGGGGAGCGGGGGCTGACGCTGTCGGGGGGCCAGCGCCAGCGCGTGGCGCTCGCGCGCTCGCTCGTGCCCGAGCCGCCGATTCTCGTGCTGGACGACGTCTTCTCGGCGGTGGACGCCGGCAAGGAGGCGGAGATCCTTCGCTCGCTCCGGGCCGCCGTGGCCGGGCGGACCACGCTCGTGATGACCCACCGCTTGCGGGTCGCGCAGGAGGCGGACCGGATCGTCGTCCTCGACGAAGGTCGAGTCGCCGAGCAGGGAACGCACGCCGCCCTCCTCGCCTCGGGCGGGCTCTACGCCCGCCTCTGGCGCATCCAGCAAATCGAGCAAGAGTTGGCGAATGAGTAGTCAGGGATGCCCGCATGACTAACGAAGGACGGCCGCGATGACCGACCAAGCACGGTCGTCCGCTGATGGATAATAATAACCCCGACCAAGATCCGGAGCTGCTGGGGAAGGCGTACGACCCGCGGCTCATGCGCCGGCTCTGGGGCGTGACGCGCCCCCACGGCCGGCTCGTGCTGCTCGCCATGCTCCTCTTCCCGGCGGTGGCGGCGCTCGAGCTCCTGCAGCCGTGGCTGACCAAGATCGCCATCGACCGATACATCTTGACCGGCGATTGGCCGGGGCTCACGCGCATCGCGGTGGCCTACCTGGCATGCCTGCTCGCCCTCTACGGATTGCGCGTCGCGGTCTCGTACCTGACGCAGCTCGCGGGCCAGCGCGTCATGCACGACCTGCGCGCGGCGCTCTTCGCCCATCTCCAGCGCCAGGACGCGGCCTTCTTCGACCGGAGCCCGGTCGGGCGGCTGATGACGCGTGTCCTGACGGACGTCGAGGCCATCAACGAGCTCTTCGCCAGCGGCGCCATGGCCGTGGTGGGCGACGTGCTGACGCTTGCGGGCATCGTGGTCCTGATGCTGCTCCTCAACTGGGAGCTGGCCCTGGTCACCTTCGCCCTCGTGCCCGTCCTGCTGGTAGGCGCGGCGTACTTCCGGCTGAAAGCCCGCGGCAGCTACCGCACGGTCCGAACCCGGCTGGCGCGGCTCAACGGCTTTCTCCAGGAGTCGCTCCAGGGCATGGCCGTGATCCAGCTGTTTGCCCGCGAGCGAAGGGAAGCGGAGCTCTTCGGGGCGCTCAACGGCGACCTCCGCCGCTCGCAGTTCCGCTCGACCTTCTACGACGCGATGCTCTACGCCGGTGTCGAGGCCATCGGCTCGACGGCGGTGGCGCTGCTCTTGTGGTTCGGCGGCGGCCAGGTGCTGTCGAGCGCGCTCACCTTCGGCGGGCTCGTGGCTTTCCTCGAGTACACGGCGCGCTTCTTCCTGCCCATCAGGGATTTGGGCGCCAAGTACGCGGTCATGCAGGCCGCCACCGTCGCCGCCGAGCGGGTCTTCGGCCTGCTCGACTCGGAGCCCGCCGTCCGGTCCCCGGCGGGCGGCGCCGTTGCCGGCGCGCCCGGGGCGGCAGCCGTCGAGTTCCGAAACGTCTGGTTCGCCTACGAGGGCGAGGACTGGGTGCTCCGCGACTGCTCGTTCACGGTCGCGATGGGAGAGCGCGTGGCGCTCGTGGGGCCGACCGGCGAGGGCAAGAGCACGATCGTGCGGCTGATGACGCGCGGCTACGACGCCTCGCGGGGAGAAGTGCTGGTGGGCGGCCGCGACGTCCGCGAGTGGGACCTGACCGCGCTGCGCCGCCAGGTCGGCGTCATCCCCCAGGAAGTGTTCCTCTTCACGGGCACCGTGGAGGACAACTTGAGAGTCGGAGCGGGCGCGGCGGCCCGGGGCGAGGAGGTCGACCGTGCCCTCCGGACCGCACGCGCGGACCGGGTGGTGGCGTCGCTCCCGCACGGCCTCGGGCAGGAAATCCACGAGCGCGGCCAGAACCTCTCGCAGGGGCAGCGCCAGCTGCTGGCCATCGCCCGCGCGCTCCTTTATAATCCGGCCGTCCTGGCGCTGGACGAGGCGACGTCGAGCGTGGACCCCGAGTCGGAGGCGCTGATCCGCGCGGGGCTGGAGGAGCTGTTGCGAGGCCGGAGCAGCGTCGTCATCGCTCACCGGCTCTCGACGATCCAGACCGCGGACAGGATCCTCGTGCTGCACCGCGGGCGCGTCCACGAGGCGGGCCGCCACGCGGAGCTGCTGGCGCGCGGCGGCCTCTACGCGCGGCTGTACGAACTGCAGTTCGGGGACGTGGGATCGTGAGAGACTTTCAGCGTCACGCCTGGCAGCGCCGCGTCTGGCGGCTGGTCGTGAAGATTCCCAGGGGGAGGGTCGCCACGTATGGCCAGATCGCGGTGTGGCTCGGCTGGCCGAGACGCGCGCGCATGGTGGGCATGGCGATGCGTCAGTGCCCGCCGGGGGTGCCGTGGCAGCGCGTCGTCAACGCCCAGGGTGGTATCAGCCGTCGGGCAGCCGTCGGCAGCATGCTGACCCAGCGTATCCTGCTCGAGCAGGAAGGCGTGGCGCTCAGACGCGGCCGCGTGCCGCTGGCGCGCTATCGGTGGCAGGGGCCCAAGAGAGCGTCTCGATCACGTAGCCGACACGGAGGATGACATGCGCCTCGGCTTGAACATGGGCTATTCCGGTTCCGCCCTCAGGATAGACGTGCCGATGGTGCAGGAGGCGGACAGGCTGGGCTTCCACTCGGTATGGTCGGCGGAGGCGTACGGCTCCGACGCGGTCACGACCATCACCTGGGTGGCGGCGCTGACGAAGCGCATCGGCGTCGGCACGGCGATCATGCAGATCCCGGCGCGCACGCCGACCCTGACGGCGACGACCGCGATCACGCTCGACCAACTCTCGGGCGGTCGCTTCCTCCTCGGTCTCGGCGTCTCGGGGCCGCAGGTCGTCGAGGGATGGCACGGGGTGGCGTTCGGCAAGCCGCTCCTGAGGACCCGCGAGTACGTCGAAGTCGTGCGGTCGGTCTGGCGCCGCGAGAAGCCGCTGGAATTCAAGGGGCAGTACTACCAGATCCCCTATGCGGGCCCCGACGCGACCGGACTCGGCAAGCCGCTCAAGTCCATCCTGCACGGCCGCTCCGACATCCCCATCTACCTGGCGGCCATCGGCCCGAAGAACGTGGCGCTGGCGGCTGAGATCGCCGATGGCTGGCTGCCGGTCTTCTTCTCGCCCCGGCGAGTGGGCGTGTTCACGGAGTCGCTCGAGACGGGCTTCGCGCGGGCCGGGGGAGGCAAGTCGCTCGCGCGCTTCGACCTGGCTCCAACGGTGCCCGTGATGCTGGGTGACGATGTCGCCGCCTGTCGCGCCATGGTCAAGCCCCGGCTCGCGCTCTATGTCGGCGGCATGGGCGCGCGCGGCAGGAACTTCTACAACGACCTCGTCTGCCGCTACGGCTACGAGGCGGCGGCCAGGACCATCCAGGATCTCTACCTCTCTGGCAAGAAGGAGGAGGCGGCGGCGGCAGTGCCCGACGCTCTCGTGGACGAGGTGGCGCTCTGCGGCCCCAAGGAGCGGATCCGCGAGCGCCTCGAGATCTGGAAGAGCTCGGGAGTGACCACCATGATCTGCGGCGTGGCGCAGGTGGACGCGCTGCGGCTCATGGCCGAGCTGGCGCTCTGAGCGGCGCGTGAAGCCGGCGGCGCTCCGCGTTCAGTCCGCCCTTGACGCGCTGGGCCTCGGCCGAGGCGTGGTGGAGCTCGCCGTGGAGGCGCGCACATCCCAGCAGGCAGCCGACGCCGTGGGTGTCCACGTGGGGCAGATCGCGAAGTCTCTCGTATTCATCGTGGACGACGCGCCGGTCATGGTCGTCGCCTCGGGGGTCAACCGCGTGGACGAGGGCAAGCTGGGGCGGCTGGCGGGCGGGACGGTGCGCCGCGCCGATGCCGAGACCGTCAAGCGGGCGACCGGCTACACCATCGGCGGGGTGCCGCCGCTCGGCCACGATACGGCGCTCCCCATCTGGGTGGACGAGGACCTGCTGCGCCACGACCTGATCTACGCCGCCGCCGGCGTGCCCGAGTGCGTCGTCCCGCTGACGCCTGACGAGCTCCTGCGGGCCACAGGCGGTCGCGTCGCCGACGTGAAGGAGTCGAAGGCGTCGCTGAAAGGAGAACTCGCATGAAGCTCAAGGACAGGGTGGCGATAGTCACGGGCGCCGGCTCGGGCATCGGACAGGCCTCGGCGCTCCTCTTCGCGGCGGAGGGCGCCAAGGTCGCCGTCGTGGACCTCAAGCCGGACGCCGCGCGGGCGACGGCCGAGCAGATCGAGCGGAACGGCGGCCAGGCGATGGCCATAGTCGCAGACGTCAGCCGCGCCGAGGACAACCGCGAGGCGGTTGCGCAGACGCACGCCCGCTGGGGGCGTCTTGACGTGTTGTACGCCAATGCGGGCGTCCCCCAGTGGCCGAGCGCCGTGGAGGAGATGGACGAGAGCGCTTTCGACCGGATCATGGCCGTGAACGTGAAAGGCGTGTTCCTCGGCGTCAAGTTCGCGGTGCCCGTCATGAAGACGCAGAAGAGCGGTGTCATCCTCATCACCGGCTCCACGGCGGCGTTCAAGCCCCGGCCCGGCGGCCAGTGCTACGCGGCATCGAAAGGCGCCGTGACGACCATGGGCCAGAGTCTTGCGCTCGAGCTCGCGCCATTCGGCATCCGCGTCGTGGTGATCGCGCCGGTGGCGACGGAGACGCCCATGCTCCCCACCTTCATGGGCAAGAAAGAGGTGGACGACGAGGGCATGAAGCGCTACCGGGCAACCGTCCCGCTCGGGCGGCTCAACCGGCCCGAGGACGTCGCGAAGGCGGCGCTCTTCCTCGCCTCGGACGACGCCGCGATGGTGACGGGCAGCCCCTTCATCGTGGATGGCGGCTGCTGCGCGTGAACGTCGTCCCGCTGGCGGCCGACTCGCTCGGCATGCGCTCGATGGCGACCTATGTCGAGTGCGGGCAGACGCGCGTCCTCATCGACCCCGGCGCGGCGCTGGCACCCAACCGCTTCGGGCTGCCTCCGGCGGACGAGGAGTGGGAGGGCCTCAAGCGCTCCAACGACCGCATCTCGACCTACGCCGCGCGCGCGAACCTCATCTTCGTCAGCCACTATCACGAGGACCACTTCCGTCACGATCCCGGCCTCTACCAGGGCCGCACCGTGTGGGCCAAGGACGCGAAGCGGATGATCAACCCGCGCCAGGCCCAGCGGGCTGGGGAGCTCTGGAAGGCCATCGGCGGCGGCTGCCGTCTCGATTCGGCGGATGGCAGGACCATGGAGACCGCGGACGCCCGCCTCGCCGCCTCGCCGCCACTCGCCCACGGCGTCGAGGGCACCGGGCTCGGCTACGTGGTGGCGCTCACGGTCACCGACCTGCGTGAAGGCACCCGCTTCGTCCACGCCTCGGATGTCCAGGGACCGCTCTCCGCCGTCGCCGCCGCCTACCTGATCCGCGAGAGGCCGGACATCCTCTACCTCTCGGGGCCGCCCGCCTATCTCGAGCACCAGCTCGGGGCCGCGCTCATCGACCAGGGCGTCGACCACCTCCTGCGCGTGTTGGACCGGACGGAGTGCCGCGTGATCCTCGATCATCACGCGCTGCGCACGCCGAACTACCCGGAGCGCTTCGAGCGCCTGTGGCGGACGGGAAGGGTCGTGACGGCGGCCGGCTACCTCGGGCTCGAGGACGCGGCGCTCGAGTCCAGGCGCCGGAGCCTCTGGGCGGGCCGGCGCAAGCCCGCTTCGCCCATGGAGCGGCGATTGAAGAGACCCGGCCGGTCGGATATGATCGACCGCAGACGTGACATCCCACGAGTGAAAGGAGGATCACACGAATGACCGAAACGACATCGCCGAGTGTCGGAGATGCGGCGCCCGGTTTCACCCTGAAGACGATCGGTCTCAAGGAAGTGAGCCTGAAGGACTACCCGGGCAAGAACGTCGTGCTGCTGTTCTACCCGCTGGACTGGACCCCAGGCTGATCCAAGTGCATGCCCGCCTTCGATAAGCGCGTGAAGGACTTCGAGGCGGCGAATACCCAGGTCCTGGGTATCAGCACGGACAGCCCCTTCAGCCACGAGAACTGGGCCAAGGCGGTCGGGATCTCGAACTATCCGCTCCTCTCCGACGTGCAGCGGTCGGTCAGCAAGGACTATGGCGTCTACTGGCCGGACTGGAACGCGAATGTGCGCGCCACTTTCATCGTCGATAAGCGGGGCAAGATCGCCTTCGTCGAGCGCTACGGCAAAGGTGAGCTGCCCGACCCGGACAAGATCCTGGCCGAGGTCAAGAAGCTGGGTTAGCCGCGCGAGGCGCCGGCCGGGGGCGAGGACGAGACCCCGGCCGGCGCGCGTCTCGAAGTCAGCGCGACGCCCAGGAGGACGGCGGCCCCGCCCAGGAGGCCGCTCACCGTGATCCGCTCTCCCAGCATCGCCCACGCCAGAAGTACCCCGACCACGGGCTGAAGGTTCATGAAGACGGCGGAGCGGCTGGGCCCCACCAGGTGGACCGCCTCGTACCACCAGATGTGAGCGACCGATCCGAGGATGGCCTGGTAGAAGACGACGCCCCACGCGACGGGCGAGGTGAACTCGGGCGCCGCGAACAGGCTCGCCGTGAGAAAGGGCAGCGGCAGGAGCATCAACGACCCCAGGATGTACGCCGCGGTGGTGGCGACGACGGGAGAGTGGCGAGCGAGCACACGCTTGCCGTAGACCGTGTACACGGCCCAACCCACCTGCGCCGCCAGCAGGATGAAGTCGCCGGGCCGGAGGTTGAGGTGCATGATGGCCCGCCAGCTGCCCTTGGTGATGATGAGCCCGACACCGGCCGCGGAGCAGGCCACGCCCGTCCACTGCAGTGGCCCCAGCCGCTCGCCAAGATAGAGCCGCGCGCCGATGGCGACCATGACGGGCGTGGCGGGCTGCAGCAGCACGGCGCTCGACGCCGTCGTGAAGGCGATCGCGAGGTACGTGCCACCCGTGGAGACGAAGATGCCCGCGAAGCCGAGGAACGCGAGCGGCCCCAGGTCGCGCCACCGAAGCGCCGTGAGCTCTGCTGCGCCCCGGCGGAGCAGGAGGCTGCTCAGGAAGACGGAGGCGATGCCGCAGCGAAGCGCGACGAGAACCAGGGGCGGAAAGCTCTGCAGCGCGAGTTTGGCGAAGGCCGGGTACGAGCCCCAGAGGGCGGAGATGAGCGTCAGCGCCGCGTACGCGCCGGTTTGACCCGGGCCGAACACCCGCCTATCATAGCGCCTCCGCCATGCCCGACTACATCATCGAGCGGCGCCTCTGGCTGCCGAGGCCGCGCCCCGACGTGTTCGCGTTCTTCGCCGATCCCCGCAACCTCGTCGCTGTGCAGCCGGCGTGGGCGCGCCCGACGTGGCTCGCCGAGCCGCCGGCCCGGCTGGACGCTGGAGCGCTGCTGGACTTCGCGGTGCGCGTGGCGGGCGTGCGGGTTCGCTGGCGCGTGATGGTGCGCGAGTTCGACTCGCCCTTCCGCTTCGTGGACGTCCAGCTGTGGGGGCCCTTCGCGCGCTGGGAGCACCGGCACCGTTTCCTCGAAGGCCCCGAGACGATTGCCGGGAGCGCGATCGGAACGTGGATCGAGGATCGCGTGACCTACAGCCTGCCGTGGGGCCTGCTCGGGCGCGCCGCGCACGCCTTCGGAGTAGGGCGCAGGATCGTGGCGCTCTTCGACTGCCGCGACGGGTGCCTCCGGGACCGCTTCGGCCCGGTGTGATGCCGGCTCAGGCCGCCTCTGGGAGGTGGATGCCGAGGCCGGCCAGGCGCGGGCGCACGCGCTCGGTCAGGAGCCCGATGCGCGAGAGATTGGCGATCATGGCCGCGTGCATGTCCCGCTTGAAGTATTTCCGGAAGGCGGCATAGTCGCTGCGCGCCGCCACGTCCCTGCGGTAGGTCTGCACGTCCCGGAGCTGTGCCTCGGAAAAGCCCATGTCGCGGTAGGCGTCGACCGGGAAGAAGCCCGTCAGGACCTTCTCGATGGCGGTGCAGGTGAAGTCCTCCATCTCGACCTTCTCGGCGGCGGACGCCTCGCGGATCACGCCGGGCAGCGCGAGCATCCCGAAGCCCATGTGCCGGGACTCGTCCTGGAGGATCCGGCCGCAGATCTCGCGCAAGAGGGGGTCGTGGGCGCACTCGCCCATCATCTTGAACATCGAGACCGCGAACGTCTCGGCGACCAGCTGGAGCGCGATGGTCTTGATGTACCAGCGGGAGTCCGTGAGGATGCTGTCGAAGAGCACCCGCTCGTTGTCCGGCATCGGGTAGTGGAGCCCGCCGAGCCGCTGCGCGATGTAGCGCTCCAGGACCTCGTTGTGTCGCGCCTCGTCCATGACCTGGGTCGCCTGGAAGAATTTCTGGTCGGCGCCGGAGATCATGTCCACGAGCTGGCTGCAGGCCAGGAGCGCCCCCTGCTCGCCGTAGACCAGCACTGACAGCCGCCAGGCCGTGATGCGCCGGTTGAGCTCGACGCGCTCCTTCTCGGAGAGCCTGGCCCAGATGGGGCTGCCGTAAATGTCCACCAGCTCGTCGGCCAGCGTGCGGCCGTCGTCCGGCTCCGGCGCGTCCCAGGCGATGTCGCGGGAGGCGTTCCACTGGTCGCGCTTGGCCTTCTCGTAGAGGCCCCGCATGTCCTGTGCCTGGACCGCGTAATCGAATTCGAAGATGGTGTTCATCGAGCCTGGGATCACGCGGCGCTCCATGGGGCCTCCGACGGCCGAGCCGGCCGGTACGCTGGGGACTGCTGGATGCGGACTCTTCAGTATGATTTCTGAACTCTAGGGTTTTTACCATGCGAGCGGGCGCGACGTCAAGTAGACTCCGGGGTCATAGACTCCGGGGTCATGAACGCGAGGCGTCAGGCGGTCACGAACCAGATCCTCCGCACGGCGGCCGACCTCTTCCGGGAGCGCGGCTACCGGGCCTCGACGCTCGACGACATCGCCAGACGGCTCGGGATGTCCAAAGCCTCCTTGTACGGCTACTTCCGGGCCAAGGAGGAAATGCTGGCCGCGATCTCGCGGGAGACCATCGAGGGTTTCACGCGCGAGCTCTCACTCGTGCTCCGCTCGAGCCTGCCGCCCGAGGACAAGCTCCGGCGGGTCGTCCGCCAGCACGTGCGATTCGTCATCGCTAACCGCTCGTTCCTGACCGTCTTCTTCAGCGAGGAGCCCAATCTCCCGGCTCGCTTCGCCCGCCAGCTGGCGGCTCAGAAGAACCGCTACGACAGGGGCGTCGAGTCCATCGTGGTCGACGGCATCCGTCGCGGAGCATTTCGGGAGGTGCCACCGCGGCTCGTCGTCTTTGGGCTCCTGGGCATGCTCAACTGGCTTTACAAATGGTACAACCCGTCCGGCCGCTGGGGAGCCGAGGAGATATCGGCGGCTTTCCTCACCCTGATCGAGGGCGGGCTTCTGACGGCGCCGCGGCGCGGCCCACGACTGTCCTCGCGGTTGAGAAGGCTCCGGCGGGAGCTCCAGTTGGTGGAGCGGGCGCTCGATGGCTGATCTCCTGGGCGCCCACATGTCCATCGCGGGCGGCCTGCACCGGGCCCTCGAGCGCGGCCGGGACGTCGGCTGCTCCGTGGTCCAGATCTTCCTCAAGAACCAGCTCCAGTGGGCCGCCAAGCCGTACACGCAGGAGGACATCCGGCAGTTCGCGGCCGCCTGGAAGGCGACGGGCATCCGGACCGTGTTCGCGCATTCGTCCTACCTCATCAACCTGGCGGCGCAGGAGCCGGCGGAGTGGACGCGCGCCGTCAACGCGTTTCACGACGAGCTCGAGCGCGCCGAGGCGCTGGCGCTTCCCTTCGTGATCATCCACCCGGGGTCCCACAAGGGGCTGGGTCTCGAGGCGGGCATGCGGCGCGTCGTGGGCGCACTCGACGAGGTGACGTCGAGGACGTGCGGCTATCATGTCCGTGTCCTGATCGAGAACACCGCGGGCGGCGGCGCGACCATCGGGCGGAGCTTCGAGGAGCTGGCCGCGCTCCTCGGCGGCGCGCGCCAGCCTGAGCGTCTCGGGGTCTGCCTCGACACCTGCCACCTCTTCGCCGCCGGTTACGACCTGCGCACGCGCGAAGGCTACGCGGGCGTGATGAAGTCGTGCGCCAGGAGTGTCGGGCTTCGCCACGTGCGGGCCTTCCACCTCAATGACGCCAGGGCTCCACTTGGGTCAGGCCTCGACCGTCACGAGAAGATAGGCAGGGGGCGGCTCGGACGGGAGGCGTTCCGCTGGCTGATGAGAGACCCGCGCTTCGCCCGCGTGCCCATGGCGCTCGAGACGCCCAAGGAGCCGGAGCCCAAGGCGGACAGGGACGCGCTCGCCCTGCTCCGGAAACTCCGCGCTAGCGGGAGCGCGTGACGCCGGCGCGCGCGCAGGCAACCCGCACCGGGCACTCCGAGCACTTGGGCGAGACAGGCTGGCAGATGTTCTGCCCGAAGGACACGAGCAGGTCGTTGTAGCCTATCCAGTACCGCCTCGGCAGGCGGGCCCGCAGCGCCGTCTCGGTTTCTTCGGGGTTCCTGGTGTTGACGTACCCGAGGCGGTTCGAGATGCGGTGGACGTGGATGTCCACGCAGATGCCCGGCTTGTTGAAGCCCTGGGTGACCACCAGGTTCGCCGTCTTCCGCCCCACGCCCTTGAGGGTGAGCAGCGCGTCGATCTCGTCCGGCACGCGGCCATCGAACCGCAACAGGAGATCGCGGCAGACGCCGAGGATGACCCGCGCCTTGGTCCGATAGAAGCCGACGGGGAAGATGGCGCGCTCGATCCGCGTGGGCGTCAGGCGAAGCATGGACTCGGGCGTGTCGGCGAGGGCGAAGAGGCGCGCGGCCGCCGGTCCCGTCGTCTCGTCCTTGGTGCGCAGCGACAGCAGGCAGGCGATCAACACTCGGAAGGGATCGCGTCGCTCGGCCGCCACCTCGGCGAGCGAGGTCGTGCGCCAGCGCGGGGCGTGACGCCCCAGGACCTGGATGACGCGGCCGATCTGGAGCCGCGGCCTCCGTCGGCTCAGGGGCGATCCTTGATCTGGTCGAGCAGGGCTTTGGCCTGCGGAACGTCCTTCACGGTCCAGTCGGCTGGATTGCTCGGCGCCCTCTCGTCCAGCACGGCCAGCGCCTCGCGTCGGGCGTCCGCCGCCCGGCCTTTCTTCGAGAGCGTTCGGGCCAGGCCGATGCGCATGTTGGTGTAGTGCGGGTCGAGCTCGAGCCCCTTGCGGAACATGGCCTCGGAGCGGTCGAGATCCCCACCGGCGAAGCCCGGCACCTCGTAGTAGATGCTGCCGCCCAGCGCGTAGGCGGGAGCGTAGAACGGATCCAGGTCGAGCGCGGCTTCCATCGCGCCCTTCACAGTCGGCAGGAGGAAGAGCGAGCGCATCACGCCCTTGGTCTGGCCCCAGCGGCCCGTGTTGGTGCCGTACCAGAAGCGCGCCGGCGCGCTCCTCGGCGCCAGCTCCACGGCGCGCTTGGCGACCTGCCTCCCGCGATCGTAGGCCTCGAGCTTCTCCTCCGGTGTCTTCGCCCGCACGTCGCCGTACATGAAGCAGACCTGCGAGAGGGCGAGGAGCGTGTCCAGATCGGGGCTCTTCTGCGCCGCCTGCTCGAGCGCGGCCCGGAGCTCGTCGATCTTCTGGAGGTTCTCGTTGTAGCGCGTCGCCCAGACGTGGAGGTCGGCGACGAGCGGCGACTGCGCCCACGCAGGCAGGGCCGCCACGACGAGGAGCAGGGCGGCCGGGAGCGCGCGCATGAGCCCGATGCTAGGAGCGGCCGCCGCTCCTGTCAACTCGAACCCGGTCCGGCTGTTTCCTGCACGCCCGCAGCGGGGCGAGATTACTTGAAAGGACCGCCCCACTGCGGATGGCCACGAGGCGCCGCGCGATAGGTGGGGGCCGGACCGGGGGCCGGTGACTCCAGAACAGCAACCGAGGGCTGAGGCGAAGCCGCGGGAGTACCCTCGCTCGGGGGTGGCTGGTTCACCGGCCGCTTGGGCTTGCCCGGGTCCCTCAGCATCACCTCGAGCATGCCCTCGGAGCGTTTGATGACGACTCGGTCCGGCTCGATCCGCTCCAGCTGTCCTCCGGCCACCGCATCCCCGGCCCTGTAGCTGGAGACGCGCTTGCTGACCGGATCTTCCAGGTAGGCCAGCCCCATATCGGTGCCGATCACGACGCCGTGGAGGACCGGCTTCGCGGCGGAGACGAGCGGCGCCGCTGGAGCCGCCCCTTCCGAGCGTGAGGAGCTGAAGAGATTCTGCCTCACCACGTCGTCATAGGAGCCGAAGGATTGCCGAACCGGGGGGGACGCATCCTTGCCGGACGGAGCCGGGTGAAAAGGTCGAGCGGTTGGCGGTGGCGGAAGCGCGGGCGTGGTCGACAGGAGCCACACGATCCCGACCGACAGGAAGACGGCGACGACGACGAGAAGCAGATTGAGCGCAAGCAGCGGCTTGGACATCGGGCCTCCAGTCGCCGACCGGTCGAGCTCGAAAGCCGGGGCAAGCATACACGTCGCACCGCGGGTACGCAACGGTATGGAGCCCAGGGACCGCCCCAATCAGAACGCGGCGGGTTGCGGGCGCGGCCGAGCGTGATGACTTGTGACTTGAATCACAGCATCGCGACGCAGCGCCTGCAACGGGCCACAAGCCACTTGACACGGCGCCTGTTTGGATAGACCTTCGCGCGCACCGGGGATTCGCGTGGCATCCGATGGAGGGGCTCATGTCCGTGAAATCTACGTCATGGCGGCAGACGAGTCCCATGCCCGAGGGTGACCGCGGGCCCACGACGCCGCAACAGATCCTGGCGATAGACGACGATACGATCATCCAGGAGACCCTCTCCTTTTTCCTCGGCGACGGGTACCGCGTCGTGCGCGCGGCCACGGGCGTCGATGCTCTGAGGAAATTGCGTCGTGAGTCCGTGGACCTCGTCGTGCTCGACCATCGTCTGCCGGACCGCACCGGGCTCGAGATCCTGCCCGAGCTGAGATCCATTCGCCCGACGCTCCCCGTGATCATGCTGACGGGCTACGGCTCGGAGTGGATCTGCGCCACGGCCTTCAAACTGGGTGTCGTGGACTATCTCCAGAAGCCCGTGAGCGCTGTCGACCTTGTCGCGGCGGTGAGGCGAATCCTCTCGCCGGCCGCTTCGCCGGGCGCGCCTCCTCCTTCCGGGGACCCGATGCCGACGGGTGTAGGGTCTCCGGTATGCATACCGGTCGAGAAGGTCACCGCACTGATACGGCAACGCTACTGGGAAAACTTTTCCCTGTCCGCCTTGGCGAGCCAGGTCGGGATGAGCAAGTCTCGTCTCTCGCACCGGTTCCACGCGGTGCAGGGGGTCACCTTTCGCGACTACGTCCTGAACATCCGGCTCGAGCGGGCCAAGGCTCTGCTGGCCGCCGGTCACGTCTCTATCACCGAAGTCGCCCAAGGGGTCGGGTTCAGCGACCTCCCTCGCTTTGATAAAGTGTTCAAGCGCTACACGGGAGTCACCCCTTCCGCGTACCGCGCCTCGGCTTCTGGCCGCAGCACGAAGTAGCAAGTATTTGGCAACAAACTACTAGCCCTCCGTCTGACGCCTCTCTAAAGTTCCACGATCATGACCTCCAGAGCGATCTTCACATCGTAGCGCCCACGGCCTGATCGTCGGGCGGATTCCCGCTACACCCTCGCCCGCTACTTCCGGGTTCGGGGCGACCCGCGCGGGCGGAAAAGGGGGTGATGTCAGCGCTGTTGACCACGACGGAAGCACCCGCGATGCGACAGAGAGGCAGGCAGTGCATCCAACCAAGGAGTGGGCCCATGGCCAAGAGAATCGGGATCCGTCTTCTTCTCGGTCTGATGTTCGGTGCGCTTCTCACCTTCCAGGCGCCGCCGGCTCGCGCGGCAGGCAGCAACGCCGCGTGTCTCGATGAGGATGTGTTCTTCGGCCCGGGAAGCGGCGAAGACATCCTGGTGCCTCCGGGATACAAGGTCGAAGTCTTCGCTTCCGGGCTGAACTTCCCCACCAATATCGCGTTCCTGGGGACCCAATCCAGCTTTGAAGTCTATGTCACCGAAGCGGGGACGTCTTTGCCGGGTCGGTGCAATGCCGCGGTTGGCTACCCGTCGTCGGACGCAACGAACCCCTTCCTGCCGCAACTCCGGGTCATGAGCCAGACCGGCACTACGCTCCGGACACTGGGGCGGCCGCCGTCCGTCGCGCTGAGGGAAAACCCCGCCTACCTGCACGCCCCCACGATTGGGATCGCCTTCGAGTTGGACTTTGGCGGCGGCGGTCTCTTCGTCAGCGATTCGCTCCAGGGAGTTCGGGGGGCGCAGGGTCCCAAGAACTCCTCCCGGATCCTGAGTCTCGACCGGATGACTGGTGCCGTTACACAGTTGATCACCGGGCTGCCCACCGGCGACCATCCGACCGAACAGCTCACCGTGAAGAACGGGTACATCTACTGGTCGCAGGGTTCAGCCACGAACTCAGGGGTCACGGGCCATGACAACGGCGCAGACGTCGGCGGCCCCCCGGACCTCGACACCCAGCACGAGATTCCCTGCCAGGATGTCGTCCTGAGCGGCAACAACTTCGACTCCGGAGACGGACATGTGAGCGGGGGGTGGTTGTTTCACGGCCTCCCGGGCGCAGCCGGTCAGGTCGTCCCCGCCTTTGATTCGGCGACGCAGATTGGGATGTGCACGGGAGCGATCCTTCGGGCCACCGTGGGGAGTCCGCAGAACACCGTCGAGCCCGTCTCGTGGGGATACCGGAACCCCTTCGGCATCCGCTTCGCCCCCGGCAATCATCCCCTCAACGGTGCTCTCCTTGTAACGGAGAACGGTGAGGACGAGCGCGGCGCGCGGCCAACCAACAACTCGCCGGATCGCCTGCAGGTCACGCGCGGCGGGTTGGACTACCACGGATGGCCGGATCGCTTCGGCTTCCTGGACTCGACGCAGGCCATATTCAAGCCGGTTGGCGGCCCCGCCGATGACTGCGTGCCCTGCGCCAAGGGCCATACGGTCTCGCCTCTGCTCACGTTCGCGCCTCAGCCGCCGATCGCTCCGCTGGCAATCGAGCCCGCCAACGTCGCCGCCGTGGGGCTGGACTTCGTTCCCCAGAGTTTCTTCGGAGCCGGGAACACGGGCGACAAGGTAGGGAAGGGCGACGCCCTCGTCACCCGGGAAGGGGATTTCGGCTTCTCCAAGGCAAATGGCGAGCCCGAAGCGGGTCACGACGTCGAGCGTGTGCATTTCCTCAATGGTGGAGGAATCCAGCTCTCCCGGTTCGCCTTCAATTGCAAGGTGCAGGATCAGATCACCGAAGGCGGACGCAAGCGGTGCATCAACCCAGCGGAGCAGGCCTTCGTCGAAAAGATCCGCGGGATCAACCGTCCCGTCGACGGCAAGTTCGGGCCGGACGGCGCCTTCTACGTCGTGGACTTCGGCGCCGTGCGGGACTTCGGCCGGTCCGATAAGCGCAGCAAGTTCAAGAACCCCGATGATGCACCGCTGGTCCAGATCCCCGCTACCGGTGTGATCTGGAAGATCAGCAAGCAGTAAACGCCCATCGATCGTGAGGGTGGGGCGGCCAGGACTCCTGGCCGCCCCACGGAGCGCCCCGTGCCCTTACCCAGCGCCACTCACAGGGTGCCGCTCGCGATGGCCGTTGCCTCCCTCCTCCTGCTTGCTCCCACCTCCCAGGCTCTCGCGGGGAGCCTGTGCCACGTGGACAAGGCGGTGTCGGAGGGGCTGAGCAGAGCGACGGCGCAGGCCTCAGCCGACTTTCTCGCGGCGGCCAGTCAGGTCTTGCTCGCCTTCAAGACCGCCGAAGAGCCATCCGAGGACCCGGAGCCACGGGCGGCGAGCACGAGGGCGCTGCTCGACAGGGCGACCTCCGGCTACAGGCAGGCGCTGAGCTTGACGGATGATCTGAAGCGAGCGGATCTCTTTCTCAAGGAACGGCCGCTCGAGGGTCTTCGGATCAAGCTTGGGATGACGCCGGGAACGCTCAACCAGACCAGGTGGGAGATCATCGCCAAGACCGTGACGGAGTCACCAACCCCCGCCGCGGATCTGATCGGCGTCTGCGTTGCGAGCGCGGCGACCCTCAAGGCGTCCACGTCGGCCGTGAAGGCCGGCATGCCCGCGATGCAGGTCCGGCGAGGTATCTACACCTGGTGGCTTGCCCTCACGCACGGCATGCTGGTGTCGGATGTATTTGATTCGTCGGTCCGGTGAGCGCCTCCGCACTAGCACTTGATCTGACCTGTCCTGGTGGCTACTGTAAAGGGCGCATGCCGAAGGTGAGCTCCCTCCTGACCCGAATTCTTGCCGGGCGTCGCCGGCCGTGAGGCAGCTCACGGTCGTGGCCACGGCGCTCTGGCTGGGAACCATGGGCTTCTTCGCGTTCGTGGTGGCGCCCGCCGCCTTCACCACGCTCGAGCGCGGCGCCGCGGGCAAGTTCGTGGGCGCGGTCTTCCCGCGCTACTACGCGCTGGGCCTGGCGTTCGGGGTGGCAGCCATGGTGGGGCTGGGCGCGCGATGGATAGGGGGCGCGTGGCGCGGCTGGGATTGGCTGCCCACCGGTCTCGTCCTGCTCATGCTCGCCCTGACGCTCTACGCGGGCGCGGTCGTGCTGCCGGCGGCCCACGCGGCTCGGGTGGCCCTCGCGGAAGCCGGCGTGAATCCCTCGGCCTCCGCGGCCTTTGCCCGGCTCCACCGCCTGTCCGGCATTCTCAATGCGATCGTCATGCTCTCCGGCGTGGTGGTCCTCGTGCTCGAGATGGCGAGGCGCCGGTGAGGGAGTTCGAGCCGCTCGGCCTCGACCACGTGGTGCTTCGGGTCCGAGACCAGGAGGCGTCCCGCCGCTTCTACACCGAAGTGCTCGGCTGCGCCGTGGACCATGTCAACGAGCGGATCTCGCTCCTCCAGCTCCGCTTCGGGGAGCACCTGATCGACCTCTTGCCCGGCCCGCCGTCGACCGAGGGCCTCGACCACGTGTGCCTGTCCATCCGTTGCGGCGATCTCGGTGCGGTGCGCGAAGCGCTCGCCGCGCGGGGCGTGAAGCTCGAAGGCGACGTGGTCGACAGGCGCGGCGCCTACGGCGCGGGCCCGTCGCTCTATCTCCGCGACCCCGACGGCTACCTGATCGAGCTCAAGCCCCGCTGAGGGCGAGGCTCATCAACGCTCTCACGAGCTCTCCCGGGGGCACGGCCCCGCCCTGGGTGGCCGACTGGAGCAGACACCCCTCGGCCGCGCCCAGCATGACAGCGGCGACAGCGCCCGTGACGATCTCCCTCCTGAACACTCCCGCCGCCACGCCCGCCTGGAGAATCTCCTCGAGCAACAGCCGGAGCTGCTCGCGCTGCCAGGCCAAGGCCAGCCGGTGGTGCTTGTCGTGACGCGCCCGCATCCAGCCCGTCAGCAGCATCTCGGAAAAGTCCGGGTCGCTCTGGCCGTAGGCGCCGAAGACGATCTCCATGGCGCCCTCGAGCCTGACTGCGGGAGGCTCGCCTTCGCGGGCGACGCGGGCGACGGCCGCGACGATGGGCGCGAAGCGTTCTTCTATAGCCTGGATGCCCGACGCGGGCGGCTCGGGAGTGTGGGACGTCGCGGACTTTCGGCCGGGAGCTTTCCGCTTCACGCACCGATTATCCCACGCGAGGGCGGAGATGTTCCTAGGGGGACGGCTGCGGGGGCGGCGGGGGGCGCGGCGGCGGGACCGGCGTCTTCGGCGGTGCGGGCGGGCCCATCTTGAGGGACTGCTCGAGCTCGGGTGTCGCCTTGCGCATCTGGTCCGTGATACGCGCCCCGTCGCCGGGCGTGCCGATCACCCGCGGGGTGATGAGCATGAGCAGCTCGGTCTTCTCGATCTTGTCTTCGGTGGAGCCGAAGAGGTAGCCCAGCACCGGAATCCGGTTCAGGAAGGGGATGCCCGTTTTGATCTTGGTCCGCTTGTTCTGGATGAGGCCTCCCAGGACGAGCGTCTGGTTGTTGAGCAGCACCACGGAGGTTTCCGCCTCGCGCTTCCTGAAGCGGGGCGAGTTGATCGGCGGGGGCTCGTTCTCACCGACGTCGTTGACCTCCTGCTTGACATCGAGGGCCACGGTGCCCTGCTCGCCGATGCGCGGGGTGACCGTCAGGATGATGCCGGCGTCCTTGTACTCGACCGTCTGCGTGATGGAGTTGCCCGTGTCGCCGCCTGCCGAGACGGGTACCTGCTGGGAGGTGACGATGGGCACCGAGGTCGAGACGTTGATGACCGCCTTCTTGTTCTCGCTGGTCAGAATGGAGGGGCTTGACAGGATATTGACCTTGTTCTCGGTGGCGAGCGCGTTGAGCGCCGAGATGAACTCACTGGCCGCGAAGGCGAACACATTGAAGCCGACCGGGAGGATCGCGCCACCGGAGCTGCTCGAACTGGGTATGATTCCCTGGCCCGGCAGCGAGGGCGTGGCGCCCTGGGCGTTCTGGGTATTGCTGATGGTGAATTTCCCGCTGCGCACGGCCCACTCGATGCCGAGCTTGGTATCGTCGGTCAGCGTCACTTCCGCGGCCATCACCTCGATCAACACCTGGCGCGACATGCGGTCGAGCTTCTTGATGGTCGCCTCGATCTCCTTGTAGAGCCGCGGGTACGTCGTCACGATGATCGCATTGGTGGTCTCGTCGGCGATGAAGCGGATATCAGGCGCCGCCGGCCCGCCCTCGACCGCGAGCCCGGGCACGCCTGTGCCCGCGGGGCGCGGCGACGGCGTCGCGGTCGAGACCGGCGGCACGGCGCCTACCCGGTACTGCTCGGAGCCCCCAGGCCCGCGCGTCGGCTGGGTGGTCGTCTGGGGGCGGTCGCCGCGACCGTAGATGGCGTCGAGCGTGGCCGCCAAGTCCTTGGCCTTGGTGTTTTCGTTGAAGTAGATGAAGACCCGCTGCCCGCCGTAGACATCCACGTCCAGCTTGTCGATGAGCCGCCGGATAGCGCTCGTGTCCTGCTTGCCCGCATAGATCACGATGGAATTGGACCGGCGCTCCGCCACGATGAGCGGCACGCGGTCCCCGGGCGCTGCGCCCTCGGCGCCCGTCCGGGGAGCCGCCCCGGGTGCGGCGCCCGGCGCCGGCGGCACGCCCGCGCCCGTTACGGCGCCCCCGCGAACGCGCCCGGTGCCGAAGAGCTGGGAGAGCATCTGGGCCAACTCCTGGGCGTCGGCATGCTTGATCTGGATGATCTGGGGCTCGTCCAGCGCGACCTCGACGTCGATGAGCTTGACGATGTCGAGCAGTCGGCGGATGTTCGCCGCCGTGTCGGTCAGGATGAGGAGGTTGGTCTCCCGGTGGGCGGCGATGGTGCCCTGGCCCGGCACGAAGGGCCGCAGCAGGGTGACGGCCTCGGCGGCGGTGACGTACTGCAGCCGCACGATCTGGGTCATCACCTGGTCACCCGGCACGCCGGGGTCGATCTCGCGCCCCACGATGGTCCGGACCGGCTGCTGCGGCGCGCCCTCGCGTGGAATGATCCGGTAGAGATTGCCCGAGCGCACGGCTGTCAAGCCGTTCACATCGAGTATGGTGAGCAGGACGTTAAAGACGTCGTTGCTGGCTATTTTTCCGATCGTCTGCACGGTGACCTTGCGCCCGCGCGCCGCGGGAGACAGCACGTAGTTGAAGCCGACGATCTCCGCTGCGGCCTGGATCACGACCTCGACGTCCGCGTTGTCGAAGTTGAACACGATGAACCGCTGGGGCGACCCGCCGGGCGGCCCCTGCGCGGTGTCCTCAGCGGGGACGGGGGGCGTCACTCGCCGCTCGCGAGGCGCAGGCGGAGGCGGGCGTGGTGGAACGGGCGCGGGTGTCGGCGTTGGGGCCGGGGCCGGAGCCTGAGCCGTCTCGACGGGCTGGACCGGACCCACCGACATCGTCTGGCCGGTGGCAGCCTGAAGCGCCCCGGACTGGCCGGGAGCCTGCTCCGGCTTGCTGGCCGGCGCCGCGCCCTCGGTCATGACCTCGATTTTGGTCGGTCCGGGCTCCGTGATCGGCGCGCGCGCTGGGGCGCGGCCGGCGCCGGAGGAGAAAGATGAGCATCCGGCAAGGAACAGCGCCAGCGAGACAAGACAAGCGGCTCTCAATCGGCCAGTCATCGGGATGTCGTGATTCTAGTCGTCGTCATCATCCGACCGGTTGCCGGCGCCCGATGACTGGCCGCGGGCGCCCGATGACCTGGGCGGACCCGGCGGCTGGCTGGGCGCCGGGCCCGGTATCACCCGTCTCACCGCCGGGGCCGGGGGAACTGGTGCTGCGGGGGCTGAGGGGGCTCCGGGGACTCCGGGGGGCCGGGGCGCGCCCGGGGCGGGACTCACACCGGCAGCCGGGGGCTTGGGTTTCGCGGGATCGTTGAGGAGCACCTCGAAGGTGCCCTCCGGGCCCGTGATCATGATCCGGTCCGCGCTGATGGTCTTGATCTGTCCTGGGCCCACAGTGTCCCCTACGGTATAGCCGAACACCCCCTTGACCAAGGAGTCTTCGAGGTAGGCGCGGCTCCTCGGGCCGTCGAGGACCACGCCGTGCAGGATCGGCCTGCCGGCCGGCTTGGCGGACGCGACCACGGACGTTTCGGAGCGACCCGGGTTGAAGAGGCTCCGCGCGGAAATCATGCTGTACGCGCTGAGGTCGGCGGCCAGGCCGCGGTCAGGCACGGGTGCCGCGCCGGACGTGGGCGAGGGCTGCGAGGCCCGCGGCGCGGGGGGCGCGGGAAGCGGCCGCGAGACGAGGAGCTCGCGCGCGAGCGCGATGGCGAAGACGAGCCCGAGGGCCGCGACGGGGACGGTGAGCAGGACAACGCGCCTCGACAACGCTACTCCTTCCCTGGAACGGCGGGCTTGTCGTCAGCCTTGGTCGGCGGGCCTGGCAGGACGTACCCCGACACCGTGAGCGTGGTCAGCAGGTCACGCGCCTGGCCGACGGCCACCACGCGAATGTTCATGTCCCGCAGGGTCAGGAGTCTGGGCGTCTGCTCGAGCAAATGGAGCAGCGCCACGATCTCCCGCACACTGCCCGCGACAGCGATCTCGATCGGAACCTCCTGCAGGCCCGCCAAGTCCACCGGCGGCAAGACGCGCTCGCTGCGGACTTCGACCTTCGCTCTCTCGGCTACCTCCTTGACGAGCTTCTGCAGCTCCGACGCGGCCAGCGGCGCCGTGGACCCCGGCAGCAGGCGCGCCGACTCCGCCTCGAGCCGGCTGGCCAGCGCCTGCTGCTCGGCCGCCACCCGGTCGCGCTGGGCGACGAGCTGCCTGCGCCGCTCGAGCGTGGCCTCGCGCGCCGGCACGAGCTGGGCGAGCTCGGCGTTGCGGTTCATCATTGGCTCGACCACCAACAGGTACGCGCCGACGAGGATGGCGCCGACCACACCCACCCCGATCAGCGAACGCTCCCTCCGCGAGATGGTGGGCATGTCTATGGCTCCATGGGCGGCTTGGCCATTCGCGCGGGTCCCAGGCTGGGCCGCGGGCCCTGATCGGTGGCCGCGGGTGGGAGGGGACGCTCGCGTCGCGGGCGCGCGGGCGCCAGCCCGGGCGGCGCGGGTGCGACCGCGGCCGGCGGCTGGGGCGGAGCCGGCGGCGGCGTTCCCACGCGGTTTTTGGGGCCCGGCTCCCACGCCGCCTTGACGCGAAACTGCTCCTTGCCTTGCCCCTTGGTGACAGGAGAGGTGAACTCCACCCGCTCGAGCCATGGCGAAGCTTCGAGCAGCGGGATGAGCTGGCTGGCCGCATTGGCCTGGCCCGTGATTTCCACGCCCTGGCGGTCCATGTTGAGCGCCTGGAGCCAGGCGTCCTGCGGGATCAGGTTGGTCAGCTCGCGCATGAGCGGGAGCGCCTGGATCCGACCGTCCTGCACGGTCCCGAGCGCGGCCAGCACGCGCTTCTTCTGGGTCACGTCCGCGAGCATGCGCTCGACCGTCTTGACCTCCGGATCGATGCGCCGGATCTCCTGGGCGATCCGATCGAGGTAGCGCTCCTTCTGATACGCCTGGGCGAAGACGAGCGTGAGCCCGAGCACCGTCGTCACCGCCACCGTCGCCGCCAGGGCGAGCTGGGCCGTCGAGAACGTCCAGGGGCGCACCGCTTCGGGGAGCAGGTTCAGGGGCGGGCGGCGGGAGCCGGCCGCCACCGCCAGTGCCAGCAGCCCCGCGCCGCGCTCTTCGTCCGGCAGCGCCTGGACGAGCTCCGCCGCCGCCCGCGTGTATGGCGGCTCGGAGACGGGGGCGCCGAGGTCGGCCAGCTCGGGCTCGGACAGGAAACGCTCCGCGTCATCGCCGGAGATCCAGATCGCGTCGAACTCGCGCCACGGGATGAGCGGCCGCGTGCGCTCGATCTCCGCCAGGAGTCCCCGGCCGTCCTCCACCGGCACGCTGCGACTCAGCCGGAGATGGCCGCGGCCGAGGAACACCAGCTCGGTGGTGCCGCCGTGGCGGTGAGCCCAGACAGCTCTGCGGGCCGGCACCACACGGGGCAGGAGGGCGCGGAGATCGTGGCAGGCCGCGGTGAGCGCGAGCGGCTTCCGCCTGGGCTCCTCGAGCAACCGGAGCGGCCGCTCGACTATCCGCCGCTCGCACGCGAGCACCAGCACGCGAAGGGGCCCGTCGGCCTTGCTCGGTAGCTCCCTCCAGTCGAACCGCATCTCCTCGGACGGGAAGGGGACGTGACGCTCCAGCTCGAAAGCCACCATCTGCGCCAGTTCGCCCGCGCCCGTGCGCGGCAGCTCGATCGCCTTCACGGTCACGAGGCTGCGATCGAGCCCCACCCGCACGCCGCGCATCTTGAGTCCGCGGGCCTCCAGCTCGGCTTTGAGCAGGGCGGGGGTGTTCTCGCTCGCCTCGATGGTGAAGGTATCCAGCTGTCCCCGGCCCGTGATGGCGGTCAGGGTCAGCCGGCCGTTGTGGATGAACAGCCCGGCGCGCGTTCTCATGACGGGACCACGCGCCAGGAAAGGATGACGACGCCGAGATCCGATGAGGCGCCCTGAGACTGGGCGGGCGGTTGAGCGGGCGGCTGAGCGGACGATTTGACGCCGCCCGGCGGCCCGCCCGACGACGGGGAGGTCGGCGGGGCGGCGCTGCCTCGCGACGGCGAAGCAGGCTGGCCGGTGCCGCCGGGCCGCACGGATGGAACTGCGGCGCGCCGCTGCAGGATCGCGACGACGCGGGCCCTGGGTTGCCCCGCCATCAGGCCGTCTCCCTCGATCCGGAAGGTGGCGCTGCCCACCGTCAATCCCTTGCCGGCGAAGCGCCCGGGCACGGCCGGGTACGGATTGCGGACGCGCGCCTGGGTGATGTCGGTGATCTCGGGGTCGGAGAGCCCAAGCGCCTTGAGCACGGGAACGGGCGCCGTGTTCATGTTCACCGTGTCCCGGCTGATCACCGTTGCGAGGTCAACGAGTCCCGGCTGCCCGCCCGCGCCCCCGTACACCTCGCGCGTGATACCCCGGATCTGCAGCAGTTCGCTCACGTCCTGCATCTGACTATTGCGCGCCCGGTAGGGCAGGGGAAGCCTGAGGTAATAGTCCTCGCTCTCGGCTCCGTTCGGGCGGGACAGGCTGTCGCCGTCTTTCCAATCCTGGAGCGAGTCGTTGATGACGTCGCGGTCCCGCTTCTCGATGCCCATGGCGGCCAGCAGACGGTCCACCCGATCGGGCGTGGCCGTGTTGAGGTTGATCCGCGACTCCTCGTCCGTGATCCGATACGTGAATTCGCCCGCTCCCAGCGGCACGCGGACACGCGGCAGCGTGGGCAGGCGTGTCGGTTGGGTCGCCCCCACCGGTATGCGGTAGAACACCAGGTCGCCGTTCTCGTCGAGCGCGTGGACGTCGCCGGGGCCGAGCACCTCGCGCATGGCCTGCTGCACCGCGGCCTCGGCCAGGTAGCCGGCCAGCAGCGTTCCTTTGTACGAGCGGACCATGGAAGCCTCGAGCCGCATGGAGAAGGCGAACTCCGTCACCACGACGCCCAGGAGCGCCAGCACCAGCATGACGGCCAGCAGCGCGAACCCCCGCTGGTCCTTCATAGCGGAGTGACCCGAAGGGGAATGACCAGCGGTGGATGGTCGATCCGACGGCTGCCGAACTGCGAGGTGAGCGTGACCTCGACCGCCAGGGGCAGCCCCTTCTCCTTCGTCGCGTCCCAGCGTTCTTCCCAATCGCCGCCGACCTCCCGGAGATAGCGGAAGCGGAGGGCTGTCACCGCGGGGTCCACGAGGAGCGGCGGCACGGGTTCGAAGGGGTCCTCGTTGGGCAGCGCCTTCTGGCGTATCGCCAGTCCCGGAGCGTCGCCGGTCTCGAGCGACAGCGTCACTGCCGTGAACGCGATGGGCACGGACGTCGGCACGGGGGGCGCCACGGTGACGAAGGCCAGCCGGTCGGGATCGCCCTGGAAGAGGATACCGCCCTTGTTCTCCGGGCCCGTCTCGGGGCGATAGAGGTAGCTGCCGCTCACCGCGTGGTCCACGAGTTGGTCCACGTTCCGCTCGTGCTCGAGCAGCTCCGCCCGGTTTTCGCCGCGGCTCCAGGCGGTCAGTCCCACCCGCAGTCCGCCAAACATGATCACGAGGAGCGCGCCCACGATGCTGAGCGCGATGACCACCTCGATGAGGGTGAAGCCGCGCTGTCGACCGCGCTTCATGCTCCTGGCGCCTTAGCCGGCACGGCAAGGGCGCGCAGTGTCGCCAGCTCCACCGAGCGGCCGCTTCCCCAGCGGACGGCGATGGACAGGCTGTAGAGCTCGACGGTAGGGCCGCTGGCCGGGCCGGTGGCCGAGGCGAACTCTTTCGGGACCGGCACGAGCGCGATGCGGCGCTCCCAGGTGAAGGGACCTTCCTGGCCGCCGTCCACCCCTTCGGCTTTCACCTCGGTCGCCCGGGCTATCCGGTCGGCCAGGCGCGTCGCCTCCTGATGGTCGCCCGAGAGCTTGACGAGCCGCAGTCCCTGGGAAGACAGCTGGATCATGGTGACGACGGCGAGGCTCAGGATCACCATGGCGACCAGGACTTCGAGAAGGGTGAATCCGCGGTTGTTTGCCCTCACGAGTCGACCCGGCGCGTGACGACGCGGCCCGTCATGGGGTCCACGGTGATGACGTAGACGCGCGGCCCCGGCGCCTGAACGCGGAAGCGGCCGCCGCTCGAGAGGCCTTGCGGGGAAAAGGTGACCGTACGCCGGAGCGGCGGATCCGCCTCGATGCGCACGGGCGCGGCGAGGTGCCGGGTGGCCTGCACCGTTCGAGCGTCACCGGGCCCGTTGGCCCCGTTCGGGATCAGCGCCAGCACGCCCGATTCGGAGTCGACCCGCACCTCGTAGCCGCGGTTGCGCGTGACCGCCTGCTCCCGCGCGGCCCGCATGAAATTGGCGACGCCGGCTGCCTCGGCGCGGATTCTCAAGCCGTCGGCGCCGCGGCCGATGGCCGGAACCCCCACGGCCAACGCGACGGCCAGGACGAGCAGGACTACGACCACTTCGATGAGGGTGTAGCCGCCTCTCATGGGCCCGCGTCTCACTTCACGGACCAGGACGTCACGTCCGCGTTCTCGCCTTCGCCCCCGGCCGCGCCGTCGAAGCCGTAGCTCACGATGTCGTACTCTCCGTGGTCCCCGGGGCAGCACTTGTACTGGTAGGGCTTGCCCCACGGATCGTTCGGCACGGCGGGCTTCTTGAGGTACGGACCGTTCCAATTCGGGACGTTGGGATTGCGGACCAGAGCGTCCAGTCCGACGGCGCTGGGCGGGTACGCGCCGACGTCCAGGCGGTACTGGTCCAGTGCGGCTCCGAACAGCTCGATCTGCGCTTTCGCTGTCGCCTGCTTTGACTGCCCGACGCGGCCGAAGAGCCGCGGCCCCACCAGCCCGGCGATCAGCCCCAGGATGATGATGACCACCAGCAGCTCGATGAGCGAGAAGCCGCGCTGGCCGCGGATACGAGCCGCGGCTTTGCTGAGGCTCCTCGTCGTGCTGCCGGCGATTGTCGGTGTTGGATGAGGCATGGGTTCAACCTCGGGCTGCGTAGACCGGTAACCCTATCTTACAGGGGAATGTCGGTGATCGAGAAAATCGCCAGGAGCATGGCGACGACGATGAAGCCCACGAGGAGACCCATGACCAGGATGATGCAGGGCTCGGCCAGGGCGATAAGGCGCTTCACCAGGGTCCGCGTATCGCTCTCGAATGCCGCGGCGGCCTTGAGCAGCATGTCGTCGAGGTGGCCCGTCTCCTCGCCGACCCGCACCATGTGGATGGCCAGGGGCGGGAAGGCCTTGGACTCGGTCATGGGCCCCGCCAGGCCGGCGCCCCGCTTGACCCCGTCCACCAGGCTGCCCACGGCGGCGGCCAGCACCTGGTTGGACATCATGTCCCTGACGACGGTCAGCGCCCCGATCATGGACACGCCGCTCTGGAGCAGGGTGCCCAGGATGCGCGTGAAGCGCGAGACCTCGGTCTTGAGCGCGACTTCGCCGATCACCGGGAGCCGCAGGAGCAACCGGTCCGCGCGAAGCCGGCCGGTGGCGGTGGAGAGGATCACGCGCCCCGCCAGCGCCACGGCGAGTGCGCCGAGCGCCAGCGCCCACCAGAAATGCTGCATCCACGTGCTGACCGAGAGCAGGACCTGGGTCGGGACCGGGATGCTCTGCCCCAGATCGCGGAAGATGTCCGCGAAGCGCGGGATCACGAAGGTCATGAGAAAGACCACCGCGCCGCTGCCGACGAGGGTGAGCAGGCTCGGATAGATCAGCGCGGAGACCAGCGCGTCCCGGAACGCCTGTGCCTCCTCCAGGAACTCGGCGAGCCGCTTGAGCGTGACTTCCAGCACGCCGCCCTTTTCGCCGGCCCGCACCATGTTGATGTAGAGCCGTGAGAACGGACGGGGGTGGTGCTTGGCCAGCGCGTCGCCGAGCGAGGCGCCGCCGCGCACGCTGCGTAGCACGTCGCCGGTGATGATCTTGATGCGCGCGCTCGCCGCCAGCTCTTCCTGGATGCCGAGCGCGCGGTCGAGCGGCAGGCCGGCCTCGAGGAGCATGGCCAGCTGCTGGGTGAAGGCGACCAGCTCCCGGCCCTTGACCCGGCCCTGTCCGAGAGTCGGCCAGGCGAGTCCCGCCAGACCGCGGCCCTCGGCCTGGGACGCCACCTCAATGGGGAAATAGGCGTCCCGCTGGAGGCGCTCGATCACGGCCCGGGCATCCGGCGCCTCCATGACGCCGTCGATCGTCTGGCCCCGCTGGTCCGCCGCGCGATAGACGAAGACCGCCACGCCGCTCTATGCCCCCTCTTCGGATTCTTCCTGCGTGACCCGCAGAATCTCGTCCACGGTCGTCACTCCGGCGCGGGCCTTGGCCCAGGCGTCGTCCCGCAGCGACACCATGCCCCGCTCCGCGGCGTGGCGGCGAATGGCTCCGGTAGGCGCCTTTTGCAGTATGAGCCGGCGCGCCTCCTCGGTGACCACAAAGAGCTCGTAGATGCCCACGCGACCGCGATAGCCGGTCCCGCGGCAGTCGGTGCAACCCTTGCCGCGGAAGAGCTCCGCGCCCTGGGTGTCGGTGACACCGATGGCCAGCAGGTCGGCCGGGTTCGGCGGGTGCGATGAGCGGCAGGCCGGGCAGATGCGGCGCACCAGGCGCTGGGCCAGCACGCCGTCGAGCACGGAGGAGAGGAGGTAGGGCTCGCAGCCCATATCTTGCAGTCGGGTGACGGCACCGGGGGCGTCATTCGTGTGGAGCGTGGAGAAGACCATGTGTCCGGTCAGTGCCGCCTGGATGGCAATCTCGGCCGTCTCCAGATCGCGGATCTCGCCGACCATGATCACGTCGGGATCCTGGCGAACGATGTGGCGCAGCCCGCTGGCGAAGGAGAGCCCGATCTTGGGCTTGACCGGGATCTGGTTCACGCCTTTGAGCTGGTATTCCACGGGGTCCTCGACCGTGATGATCTTCTTGTCGGCGGAGTTGATCTTGTCGAGCGCCGCGTAGAGCGTGGTGGTCTTGCCGGAGCCGGTTGGCCCCGTCACGAGCAGGATGCCGTGCGGGCGCCGGATGAGTCGATCGAAGGCGGCGGCCACGCTCGGGGCGAAGCCCAAGCGGTCAAAGGGCATGAACGCGGACGTGCGGTCGAGGAGCCGCATCACGACGGACTCGCCGTGGACGGTGGGGACGGTGGACACCCGGATGTCGATCCGCCGGCCGCCAGCCGTCACGCGGATACGGCCGTCCTGAGGCAGGCGCCGCTCGGCGATGTTCAGCTCGGCCATGATCTTGACGCGGGAGGTGAGCGCGGCCTGGAGCCGCCGGGGAGGGGACTCCTGCTCGTAGAGGATGCCGTCGACCCGATACCGCACCCGCAGCGTGTCCTCGAAGGGCTCGATGTGAATGTCCGAGGCCTCGGCGGCCATGGCTCCCTCGATCAGCAGGTTGACGAGACGGACCACCGGCGCCTCGAAGGCCATGTCGCGGAGCTGGTTGACGTCCTCTTCCCGATCCCCATCGCTCTCCGTCGGCGCGATGCCCTCCACGAGCTTCTGCAATGCCGTGGAGGCGCCGTAGGTGACCTCGATGGCTTCGACAATGGCCTGCGACGGCGCCACGCAAAGTTTGACCGTCATCCCGAGGTTCTGACGGAGATCGTCAAGGAGGATGGGATTGGTGGGATCGGCCGTGGCCACGGTGACGGTCGAGCCTTCCACGCTGACCGGGCATGCGACGTACTGCCGCAGGTACTTGGGAGAGAGGTTCTTGAGAAGCGGCAGGGTCGACGGCATCTCCTCGGACCCCAGGTACGGAATCCCCTGTTGGGCGGCCAGGGCTCGCAGCACGTCTTCCTGCGATGCCGCACCCATGGCGACCAGGACCTCTCCGAGCCGCTCGTGCCCCGCCTTGGAGCGGGACAGGGCATCTTGAAGCGTCTCGGTGCTGATGACGCGGGCCTCCACGAGGATCTGCCCAAGAGGCCGGCTGAGGGCTGCGATCGATGGCGTTGCCACAGTCTGTGAATTATCCGCCCCGCCGCCAGCGGCCGTCAAGCAATTTACTCCGCCTCCTGCATGAAAAGGTCGTATATCCGCAAACATACATTCTGGTGTGTGAGACCGTGGTAGCAGCCCTCGGTATCGTTGCAGGCGTGGGCGGTCCCCAACCGCCCCCCGCCTGGTATAAGATAAATTCAGTCATGTTGATCGATCCCCAATAACCCTTGGAGGAGATCCGCTTGTCACCCTCGCGATCCCGAGTTCTCGTCATCGGCCTTGATTGCGCCACCCCCGACCTCGTCTTCGATCGCTTTCTGCCCGGACTCCCCACACTGCGGGACTTGGTGGCGCGGGGACAATGGGGACGGCTCGAAAGCACCATCCCGCCCATTACCGTGCCCGCCTGGGCGGCCATGATGACCGGTAAGGACCCTGGTGTTCTCGGCGTGTACGGCTTCAGAAACCGCAAAGACTACTCCTATGACGGCCTGTCCACCGTGAGCTCCGGATCCGTCCGCGAGCCCTTGATTTGGGATTTGCTCTCCGCACAGGAGCGACCGAGCATCGTCGTCGGGGTGCCTCCGTCGTATCCTTCCAAGCCGATCGTTGGATGCTCGGTTGCCTGCTTCCTGACTCCCCCGGATCCGACCAAGCCCGCGACCCAGCCGCCAAGCCTCATCACCGAGATCGAGAAGGAGTACGGTGCCTACGCCTTCGACGTCCTGGACTTCCGAACGGACGACAAGGACCGGTTGCTGCGAGACATCCACCACATGACGAAGCAGCGCTTCAACGTATTCCGCCACCTCGTGAAGACCCGGCCGTGGGACTTCGCGATGGCGGTGGATATGGGGCCGGATCGGCTTCATCACGGATTCTGGAAATTCTTCGACCCGGCGCACCGCAAGCACGAGCCCGGCCATCCGCTGTCCACGGCCATCCCGGACTATTACCGGCTGGCCGACGCCGAGATCGGCGAGCTCCTCAAACAGGTCGGTGACGACACCACGGTCCTCGTCATGTCGGACCACGGCGCCAAACGCATGGACGGCGGTATTTGCATCAACGAATGGATGATCAGAGAGAGGCTGCTGACGCTCTCGGCCCCGGTGAAGGGGATCATGCCGTTTGCGAAAGCGCCGATCGACTGGTCGGGCACGATGGCCTGGGGCGAGGGCGGTTACTACAGCCGCATCTTCATGAACGTCAAGGGGCGGGAGCCCAAGGGAATCATCGAGCCCGGGGACTACAACAAGGTGCGCGACGATCTGGCCGCGCGGCTCGAGGGCATGACCGACGAGTCCGGTCGGGTGCTGGGAACCAAGGTCTACAAGCCGGAGAAGATCTACCGCGAGGTGCGCGGCGTGGCGCCCGATCTCATCGTGCTCTTCGGGGACCTTCACTGGCGCTCGGTGGGGACCTTCGGCCACGGTACGGTCTGGGTCTACGAGAACGACACGGGCCCCGACGACGCCAACCACGCCATGCACGGGCTCTATATCCTCGCGGGCCCGAACGTGACGGCCCGCGGCCGACAGGACGGACGCTGGAACCAGATCGCGCCGACCCTGCGCCGCCTCCTGGGGCTGGCGCAGCCGGCAGACGCGTCGGCGAGCCCGCTGCTCTGACAGCACCGCCGGATCCTGAGCCTTCCGGGACTTTCACGGGCGCCGGTGTGCCCGCCGTGGAGGTAAGAGGATCAAATTCGTGAAGTTTCCGGTATTGTTTCCAGGAACATAGCCAGGCCCCAATGCCCTGGACGCGAGCTGGCTCTGGCCTCGTGGCACGCCTGCGAACCTCCCCGCCACGGTCGGGCTCGCGCGGTCCCATCCGGCGGTCTCTAACCGGCCGGGAAGACAACCCTTTCAACCCTTCGCTGGGCACGAGACACGATGCTTCGCCGGAAATCCAATCGTTGCTTGACAGCAGGGCGCGCCTTCCGATACTCATTGGAGACCGTGTAATCAATCTCGTTCCGAGAGGATATCAGCCTCGTGAGTCACGGAGACGCAACGGGCCTTTCGATTCGGCTGCGGGACCAGGCTGCTCGGGAGAAGGCGACCGCTCCCGGCCGCAGCTGGCTCGCGACGCCGTCCATATCCTTTCGCCAACCCTCACGATAGGTCGCCCATGACCCGCAACGGCAAGTCCGACGTGTCTGTGGTGTTCCCTGCGTTCAACGAGGAGCTGAATCTCGAGGCAGTCGTGACCTCGGCCCTGACCATCCTTCCCCGGTTCACCCGCTCGTTCGAGATCATCATCGTCAACGACGGCAGCAAGGACCAGACAGGGGTGGTCGCCGGTCGGCTGGCCGGCCTGTCCGAGAAAGTGAAGGTCATTCACCACCCCCACAATCGCGGCTACGGCGCGGCGCTGAAGTCCGGGATCGAGCAGGCCAAGATGGACCTGGTGTTCTTCTGCGACTCGGACGGGCAGTTTGCGATCGAGGACATCTCTCGGCTCCTCGAGTGGATCGATCAGTACGACATGGTCATCGGCTATCGCGAGAAACGGCAGGATCCACGGCACCGGCTCTTGAACGCCAAGGCCTGGAATCTGCTGGTCCGGTTCCTGCTCGGACTCAAGGTCCACGACATCGACTGCGCCTTCAAGCTATTCCGGCGCGAGATCTTCGAGCGCATCCAGATCGACACCGTAGGCGCCATGGTCAACACCGAGATCCTGGCCCGGGCGCTCCGGAGCGGCTTCAAGCTCAAGGAGGTGCCGGTGCGGCATTTCCGGCGGCTGTACGGCGAACAGACGGGGGCCCGGCTGCGGGTCATCGTCAAGGCGTTTTACGAGCTCGCGAAGATCTATCGGAAGATCCGGTAGCCCGGTCGTGTCACCCTCCCTTCAGCGACCGCTCAAGCTCCTCGTCATCGGTCTGGACGGGGCAACGTGGAGCGTCATCGAGCCGCTGGCCCGTGCGGGGCGCGTCCCGAATCTCGCACGGATCATGCAGGGCGTCCAGGGTCCCCTGGAGTCCACCATTCCGCCTGTCACGCCCCCCGCGTGGACTTCCTTCATGACCGGCAAGAATCCCGGCAAGCACGGCCTCTACCATTTCGTGGAGCCGGAGCCGGGAAGCTATCAGATGCGCTATACGAACGCCCGGTCGCGAAGGGCCCGCACGATCTGGAGCATCCTGAGCGAGGCGGGCCGCCGGGTCGGGGTGGTCAATGTCCCGATGACCTTCCCGCCCGAGCCGGTCGACGGGTTCATGATCTCCGGCATGGACACGCCGGACGCCGCCAGCGACTTCATCTACCCCAAGAGTCTCGTCACTGACCTCAGGAAGGCCGTCGGCCCCGTCAAGCTCGACCTCCGGTACCTGGGATTCATGCACAGCGACGAGCGCCGTCGCCAGGTGCTCCAGGAGCTGGATGTAGTGGACGAGCAGCGCCTGCGTATGCTGCTCTACCTGCTCGAGCGCGAGCCGGTCGAGGTACTGATGGCGGTCTATGGCTCCCCGGACACCAGCCAGCACTACTTCTGGCACTACGCTGACTCCTCCCACTACCGCTACGACCCGCGTGGCGCGCAGACCTTCGGCAGCGCCATTGGCGATGTCTACGTGCGCCTCGACCGCCAGATCGGCGCGCTCATGGAGCGGGTGGCCGACGACGGCGCCGTGATGATCGTATCGGATCATGGTTTCGGTCCCACCTCGTCCAAGCTCCTCTACCTGAACCGCTACCTGGCCGAGCTGGGCCTCCTCGCGTACCGGAAAGCCGGGACGGCGGGGCTGGGTGGACTTGTCTCCCGCACCGTGCGCGGGACGGACCGGGTGCTGCGCGGCGCCCTGTCCTCCGACCAGAAGAAGCGGCTGGCCCGGATGTTCCCGAAGCTCCGCGTCCGGTGGGAGTCCTCGCTCACGGCGCTCAACGCTGTCGACTGGAGCGCGACCAAGGCGTACTGCAGCGAAGTCCTGGCCTCGCCGGCCAATATCTGGATCAACGTCCGGGGCCGCCAGCCCCAGGGCACGGTTGACCCAGGCGGGGAGTACCGCGAGGTGGTGGACTTCGTCGCCGAGCGGCTGCAGGCCCTGAAGGATCCGATGACGGGCCGGCCGCTGGTGCGGCGCGTGCTCCGCAAGGAGGAGGTCTACGATGGACCTTACGTCGACCAGGCGCCGGATGTTATGTTGGCGTGGTGGGAGGGGGAGGGGTTCAGCGCGAGGACCAGCCTTCCCCAAGACCGGGGCAGGCCGGTGGTCGCCGAGGCTTCTCCCGTGTCGGAGCGGGCGGAGTGGAGCGGCACGCACCGGCTGGAGGGAGTCCTGGCGATGCGCGGCTCCGGGATCCGGACGGGGGTCCGCGTGACGGGCGCCCGGATCGTGGATCTGGCGCCGACGATTCTCCATTTGCTGGGGCAGCCCGTCCCAGATGATATGGACGGCCGCGTGCTCACGGAGATCCTCGACCCGGAGCAGCTCGCGCGGCGGCCCGTGAGCTTCCAGACGACGGCGGCAACGGTCGAAGCGGAGGTCTCCGAAACCTACTCCGACGAAGAGGGCGAGATGATCCGGAAGCGGCTTCAGGACCTGGGCTATCTGGAGTAAGAAAAGGAGAGAGGGAGACTTCATGGGGCGGGTAGTCATCATCGGGCTGGACGGCGCGACGTTCGATCTCATCCGGCCCTGGGCCGCGGAAGGCAAGCTGCCCAGGCTGGCGCAGCTCCTGGCGGAAGGATCTGCGGGCAACCTGCGGTCCACCACGCCGCCTATGAGCCCGCCAGCCTGGTCGTCCTTCATGACCGGCAAGAACCCCGGCAAGCACGGGATCTTCGACTTCACGGAGCGCAAGCCCGGGACCTACGAGATCCAGTTCGTGAGCTCGCGGCACCGGAAGGCCGAGACGATCTGGAAGACGCTCTCCCGCGTTGGCCGGCGGGTCTGCGTGATCGGGGTCCCGACGACCTACCCGGTGGAGGCCGTCAACGGGGTGATGATCAGCGGCTTCGACGCGCCCACGATGAACGACAAGGCCATCCATCCTCCCGGGCTGTACGCCGAGATCAAGGAAAGAGTGGGCGAGTACATCATCTCGCCAAACGTCATGAAATTCGTGGACGACAGCCAGACGGACCTGGCGGTGGAGGCGATGCTCCAGTCCATCGACCGCAAGGCCGACATCGCCCGCTATCTCTGGAAGCGCGAGCCGTGGGACTGCTTCATGGTCGTCTTCGGCGAGACCGACAAGGTGGTCCACCACTTCTGGAAGTATCAGGACACCGGCTCCCCGCACTACGAGCCGCTCCCTCGGGACGCCCGCTTTCCGGAGCCGGTGCTGGCCGTCTACGAGCGCCTGGACGCCACCGTGGGCGAGTTCGCCGACCTGTGCGAGCCGGACACGACGTTGATGGTGGTTTCGGACCACGGAACGGGAGGGTCCTCGGACAAGATCATCTACGTCAACTCGTGGCTGGCCGAGCAGGGGTTCCTGGGGTTCCGCGGGTCGGGTGCCCTGGGAGGGCTCCACCGTCTCCGAAGGCGCCTGGACGCGCTCGCGGCGAAGGGGCTCGGCCGGGCCAAGGTATGGGCGCGGCGCCTGCTCTCGCCGGCGATTCGCAAGAACCTGCGCTACCGCACCGACGGGCTGGCTCCCCGGTTCGAGTCGATGCTGCGGTTCGCCCACATCGACTGGAAGCAGACCCGTGCGTACTCGGAGGAGAGCTCCTTCTACCCCGGGATCTGGATCAACCTCAAGGGCCGCGAGCCCAACGGCATCGTCCAGGCCGGAGCCGAGTACGAGGCGCTCCGGGACGCGCTCATCGAAGCGCTCCGGGGCTGGCGCGATCCCGAGACCGGGGACGCCGTGGTGGAACATGCGTGGCGGCGGGAGGAGATCTACCACGGGCCCTGGGTGGAGAAGGCGCCCGATCTCATGATCGGGTGGGGGCTGGACCGGGGCTACACGTACCTGAGCCGGCCCAGTTATACCTCCAAGGGAAAGCAGCCCATTCAGCGCCTGGACAGGAGGGAGTCGGGCATCTCCAAGTATATGATGAGCCGCTCGGGGAGCCACCGGGACCACGGCGTGCTGATGATCAAGGGGTCTGGTGCCACGCCCGGCGCGAACCTGGGCGAACCGGGGATCGTGGACGTGGCGCCGACGATTCTCTCCCTCCTGGAGGTGCCCATCCCGGAGGACATGGACGGGCGCGCGCTCATCGAGATTCGCCGGCATGACGCGGACGCGTCGGGCCGGGATGGCCGGCATGAGGAGAGGAAGGCCAATGTCTAGGGTCCTCGTCATCGCACTGGATGGCGCCACCTTCGATCTGATGAGGCCGTGGGTCGAGCAGGGACTGCTCCCCACCTTCGCGCGCCTCATGCGCGATGGCAGCTGGGGCGAGATGGCCTCCACGGTGCCACCAGTGACGGCTCCAGCGTTCACCTCGTTCATGACGGGGAAGAACCCCGGCAAGACCGCTGTCTTCCACTTCATCCAGCCGATCCCGGCGAGCTACGAGCTGCGCTACATCAATGCCGCGTCGCGCAGGTGCAGCTCCGTGTGGAAGATTCTCAGCGAGGCGGGCCGGAGCGTCGGGGCCATCGACGTGCCGATCACGTATCCCCCGGAAGAGGTGAACGGCTACATGATCGCGGGCACCGACACTCCCGACGAGCGCAGCGGGCTCACGCACCCCGCATCGCTCCACGACGAGCTGGCCCGAGCCTTCGGCGACGAGTACGTGCGCTTCGGCAGCATGCAGACCATGAGCAACATCCGGAAGGGTCCCCAGGTCTTTCTGGACGCCGAGCTGCGCGCGATCGACCAGCGCACGCGTCTGGCGCTGCACCTCATGCGGGAGCGGCCGACGGACGTCACCATGGTGTACTACAAGGCCACCGACCACGTGCAGCACCTCTTCTGGCACTACATGGACCCCGCGCACCCGCAGCACGACCCGGCCGGGGCGCGGGACCTCGGCGATGCCATCCTCCGCACCTACCAGCGGATCGACGACGCGGCCGCGCGGCTCCTCGGTGCGGTGCCGGCCGACACCAACGTTCTGGTAATGTCCGACCACGGCTTCGGCCCCTCGAGCCCCACCGTGCTCTACCTGAACCGCCACTTCGCCAAGATCGGGCTGCTCAAATACCGCGAGACCGCGCTCGGCGCGATGCACCCGCGGCGGCTGCTCCACGTGGTGGCCAAGCGCGCGCACCTGCTCCTCCAGCAGGCCCTGCCGCATCCGGTCAAGATCAGGCTGGCGCAGCTCTTTCCCTGGGCCCGGCGGAAGCTCGATTTCCACCGGACGAGCTTCGCCTCCATCGACTGGGCCCGCACCCAGGCCTACTGCACCGAGGTGATGGCCACCCTCTCCCCGGGCATCTGGATCAACCTGATCGGCCGCCAGCCCCAGGGAATCGTGCCGCCGGAGCGGTACGAGGAGGTGGCGAATGCGGTCATCGACAGCCTGTATGCGCTCACCGATCCCGCCACCGGCAAGCAGCTGATCACCCGGGTCCTCCGGCGGGAGGACATCTACAGCGGTCCCTATGCGCACCTGGCACCGGACCTCACGCTGGCCTCTTGGGAGGGCGAGACCTTCGTCTGCCGGCCGAGCACCCGAGGGCGGGACATCATCGAGAGCGAAGCGGGCCGACCGGTGAGCGGCTCGGACTGGACCGGGACCCACCGGATGAACGGGATCTTCATCGGTGCGGGCCCGGCTTTCCGCCCGGGCGCTCGGCCCTCGCCGAGCATCCTCGATCTGACGCCGACCATCCTTCACCTGGCGGGGGTGCCGGTCCCCGACGACATGGACGGGCGCGTCCTCGAGGATGCGCTCACGGAGGAATTCCTGGCTGGGCACCCGCTTCGCCGTCAGGCGGGTGACGACGTCGCGACGCCTGCCGGCGGGGACGACGATGGGTACTCCGAGGAGGAGGCCCAGAAGATCGAGGAGAAACTGCGTGGGCTCGGGTACATCGAATAGGCGCGGTGGCCTCGCCTATTGGACACTCGCTGGCAGGGCTGACGATCTACCTGGCGGCGACGCCCCGGACGCGCGTCGGCCAGGCCCTCCGGGAGGACTGGCGCAGGATCGTCGGCTTCATAGCGCTGGCGAATCTCCCGGACCTGGACTTCCTGATCGGGACCATCGTGTACGGTGAAGCCGAGCGCATCCATGGCGGGATCACTCACGGCCTGCCCTTCGCCGTGGCCGTTGCCCTCGTCGTCGCGCTCACCTGGCCCACGGAGGACCGGGGGCGCTCCTTCCTCCTCTGCCTCGCGGTGCTCGGCTCCCACGGCGTGATCGACCTGTTCACCTCGCACCGGGGGCTGGGGCTGGTGCAGACATCGGGCGTCACCATCCTGTCTCCCTTCGTGAGGGAGAAGATCGCCCCGCCCTTCGCGCTCTTCTACGGTTCCCTGCACGGGACGTGGGCCAAGCTCATGAGCCTGCACAACGTCGTGGTCGTGCTGTACGAGACCGTGATCTTCTCCGCCCTGCTCGGCTTCGTCGTATTCCTGAAGGAGCGGCGCGGTGACCGCCGCTGAGCGCGTTGCCTCTGCCCTCACCCGCGTAGAGCGCGCGCTGACCGCCGACCGCGTCGCCTTCAGTGTCGCGAGCATTGGGCTCGTGGCGGCGGCCCTCTTGAGTTGGCTCGTCACGCCGCTACAGTCAGGGATTCGAGGCTACTCCTTCCCGCTCCTGGGCCACGTGCTGCTGGCCGACGGCCGGCTGCGCCCCCTGCGGCTCTTCTCCTTCGGCATCGCGGCGCTCCTGCTGGCCATCGTGGTCGGCCTCGCGGCCTGGCGACAGTGGCGGCGGGCCGGCTTTTGGCTGGGCGCGGCCGCCGTGCTGCTCTCGCTCTACTTCGTGGGCCTGGTCACCCTCTGGCGCTCGGAGATCCTGGAGGCGGCGGTAGCCCAAAACCTCGAGCGCCTGAACATCAAGGTCTTCGACAGGATCGCGATCGGTGGCGTCGCCTCGCTCATGTACGTGAACGACCTGGGCACCGGCACGCTCTACGACCGGATCTGGAGCAGCCTCTGGCTGTATGGGTTCGGATGGCAGCTGGCCATCTCCTCAGGCCTCTTCCTGCAGTGCTGGGTCCTGGTCCGCGAGCGCCGCCTCGGGTGGCACGTGGTGGCGTTCGGCGGGGTCGTGCTGCTGTTGCTGGTGGGACTCGGCGGACGCGCCGTGGTCGCGGAGTTCTATGCGCTCCAGGGCGACGCCTTCGACGCCCGCGGCGACTTCACCGCGGCGCAGGAGGCGTACGAGCGAGCGCTCGGTTGGAACCGCGCTCTGGACTATAACCCTTCTCTCCAGCACCGGCTGGGCGAGGTCTACGCTCAGCTGGGCATCCTGGGCGAGCCCCAGACTTACATATACCGCGGTAACCTCTACCTCGCGCGGAACGAATTCCTGCAGGCCCGCCAGGCCTACGGCCAGGCCCTGGCCATCAGGAAGGACCAGCCCGTGGCCCTCCGCGGCCGCGTCGATACCTACGTGCAGGCGGGACTCGACCATTACCGGGACGAAGAGTTCCACAAGGCCATCGGGGAGTGGGAGCCGGCGCTGGAGCTGGACCCCGCGCAGGTGCAGGTGCCGTTTTTCCTTGGAAGGACGAACTTCGCGGTCCGGCGCGACCGGACGGCCATTCTGGCCAATGAGATGGCGCTGGAACGGACCGGGGACCAGCTCGTCAGGGCCGATCTCTTCATCGTCCTGGGTGACGCCTACTACCGGCTGGGCGAGTTCGTCCGGGCGCGGGAGATGTACAGTAGCTCCCTCAACCAGTATCAGTCGGTGACCTACCTCCTCAACTGGACGGCCCGAAAGCGGCTCCAGGGGATATGATCCGCGGCGGTTTCCGTCACCTCCGCGAGGGAGGGTTGCTGGCGCCCCTCGCGCTGGTCGCTGGCTTCGGCGTGGTCCTGGGCGGCATCGCGTGGACGACCTTTGTCGGGCCTGGCCCCGTCCGGTATCCCGTGGCTTGGCGAGCGCCCTGGATCGTCCTGCCCGGCAGCCCGATCACCCAGACGTACTTCCGGAAGAAGCTCTACCTGAGCGAGCCTCCCCGCCGGGCCTGGATCAAGGTCGTCGCGCCGAACACCTACACCCTCTATGTCAACGGTGAGCCGGTCGGCGGCGAGAAGAGCGTGCTCCGGAATGTAACCGGATTCCACGACATCACCGCGAAGCTCCTGGCCGGGACCAACGTCATCGGGTTCGATGTGGAGCAGAGCACCTATCGGGGCAGGGCCCGACTGGCCGTGGAGGGGGAGTTCGAGGGCTGGCACGGGATCCGCACCCCGATCGCCTCGGACACGACGTGGAAGGCCGCGCCGTACCGCCAGCGCCAGCCGGACGGCGGCCCGGCTTGGTTCGACATCGCCTTCGACGACACCACCTGGCCCAAGGCGGTGACGGCGGGCACGCCCGGGCCGGCAGACTACTCGGCCGTCCCGAAGCATCCGTGGGTCTTCACCGGTGGCTTCGAAGGCCACTGGGTCTGGGCTCCGCAGGCCGCCGCCGACAAGGTTTACTTCCGGCACAGACTCGAGGTGCCGGGCGGGGCGCGGGTCGGGTGGTTTCGGGTGGTCACGTCCGTCGGGTTCTCCCTGGTCATCAACGGCGTCCCCGTCGCTGAGCACAAGGGGCCAGCCGACGAGGCTCTCCCGGCGCCGCGGCTCCACGTGAGCGCGTACGACGTCACGCGGTTCCTGCGCGCGGGTCCCAACGTGATCGGGGTCAAGGCCTACACGAAGCGGGCCGAGCGCCGCCTCTACCTGGACGGTCTCGTGACCGACGGAGACGGGCGCGATCACCTCTTTGCGACGTCCCCGGAGTGGAAGGCGGCGGTATCCCCGTCCGGGGACTGGGCCGCGCGCGGCTACGACGACTCCGCCTGGTCCCCTGCCGTGACGGTCGCCCGGGTGATGCCGGGCGACGGGCCGCTGTCGGAGGGCATCCAGTCGACCGACCCGCCGGAGACGTACCGGCTGGTGAGGCTCGGCCTTTACCTCGGCATCCTGGTGCTCGGGGCGCTCGCCGCGATCGCGCTCTGGTACCTGGGCGCCGCCGCGCGGCGCCGGATCCGGGGCGTCGAGCTGAACGAGGCGCTCGGCCAGCAGGCCCCGGCCTTCGCTCTCGCCGTCGGAATCCTGCTGGCGGCGCTACTGGTGAGGTACGACTACCGGTTCGACCCCGCCTTCCCGTATCGCGCCGGTGTGATCCTGGCTGGCCTCGCTGTGCTCATCGGCGCCCAGCTTCTCCTGGTCTTCGAGCGGCGCTCCGATCCGCCGGCCGACGACGCCCGCGAGCCGTCGCCAGCACGGCGGGGACCATGGGGCTGGAGCTTCGTACGCCGCCACCGCTATGCCCTGCCGCTGGGGCTGCTCCTGCTGGTGGGGTTCGCCCTCCGCTACAGCGACGTCAATTTCGAGCCCCTGGGGCCCGATGAGTCCACCGCCATGCTGTCGGTCCAGGGTATTCTCGAGAGGGGATACCCGAGCTACCGGATTTCCGAGCTGATGCCCGGCCGGGAGAGCCACTCGAGCGAGATCGTCGGCTACCCGAAAGCGCTGGCCATCGTGTTCCTGGGCCCCACGGAGCTGGCGGCCCGGCTGCCCGCCGTTATCTTCGGGATGCTAACCATCCTGGTCATCTTCCTGCTGGGGCGCGCGCTCTTCGACACGCGCGTGGCCGCCGTGGCGGCCGTCGCCTTCGCGTTGCTCCCGGCGGCCATCTCCTTCACCCACTACAGCCGGTACCCGTCCCAGCTCACGTTGTTCTCCACGCTCACGGTCTACCTCTTCTACCGCGCGATCGCCAGCGAGCGGAGCGACCCCCGGTTCGTCTACTGGGCGACTGCCGCCGCCGTAGTCACCTACGTCAGCTGGGAGGGCGTGGCCTTCCTGCTGCCCGGGCTCCTCATGGGGCTCCTGGCGTACCGTCGGAATCTCAGATGGCTGGGAGACAAGCACCTCTGGATCGCTCTCGGCATCGTGACCCTGGTCATCTTCTTCCAGCAGAGCGCCCGCATCATCAACCAGGCCGACCGCATGTCGCTCGGATCCGGGCTCACGGACATTTCGGTCGGCCCGCTCTGGCTCTACCCGCAGTACGACCCGCTCGTGTACTTCCACAACCTCCTGTTCACGAAGAACCTGCAGGTGATCTCGGTGGCGATGCTCCTCGGGCTCCTGCTGTGCTGGCGCGACCGGAGGTTCACCTACCTCAACGCGGTGCTGGTCACCCCGCTCTTCCTGACCACCAACGTGCTCGAGACCCAGGAGTTCCGGCATGTGTACTACACGGTCCCGCTGCTGATCCTCTCCGGGACCAAGACGGTCTTCCTCGTGCTGGACCACGTGCTGCCGCTGGGGCGGGTCGGCGGGCGGCTGGGGATCAGCCTTCGACGCGCGGCGGAGGCGCTGCTGGTGATCCTCCTGCTCCTCACGGCCAACGACTACGTGCTCAAGCTCTACAACATGCCCGGATACGCCAACCCCTCAACCTGGCTGGGGGTCGGGGACGACCTCAACATGCGGGGGGCCAGCGCCTATGTGGCGGCGCACATGGCGCCCGGCGATGCGGTCATTGCGCGCCAGCCTACGTGGACGTACTGGTATCTGAAGCAGGTGGACTTTTTCATCAAGGAGGCGACCGACATCCCGGCAGCGGTGGCCGAGAAAGTCCCACTGCCAGTGCACCGGAAGAGCGGGGTGCTCCTGGTCAGCAGCGCGTTCGACCTCCAGCAGGTCCTGAACAAGACCTCGTCGGCCTGGATCGTCTCCAACACCAACCTCGGAGGGCTCGACCCGGACTCCATCGAGTTCGTGAACCAGAAGCTGAAGCTGGTCTACGAAGACCTCGGGGTGGGGGTCTACCGGTGGCAGAAGTGAGGCTCCGGGTCCTGACGCTGGGCGTGGGTGCCGCCGGGATCCTGGCGGCGGCCGCCGTCCTTCCCGGTAGTGCGGCGACATCCGCCGCGCCGGGCGGGGGAGGCCTCCGGCTCGAGGTGAGCCGCGACACGGCGGATGACTCGGGACTCTACGTCCGTGGGCAGAAGGCGGGCACCACGCCGGGTGGTGGCCCCGCAGGGCAGTTCGACCGCGCGGTGCTCGCCTCGCCCTACATCCGAGGCGGGATCATTCGCCTGGCCTGGAAGCACCTGGAGCCGAGCCAGGGCTCCCAAGACTGGACCCTCCTGGACAATATCGCGGGAGAGCTCAAGCAGCGGGGTCTCAAGTACATCGTGGTCGTCTCGGCCGGCTCAGACAGCCCGCCGTGGCTCCTCACCAACCCACGCGTGCAGACCTTCCACTTCGAGCGGAAGAAGCGCGGGGCCGTCGTCTCGCCGCTCCCTTGGGACGAGGCCTACCTCGAGGCCTGGGGGCGGTTCCTGAAGGCGCTGGGCGGGCACATCGCCGCCGATCCCGATTTCGTGGCGATCCGCGCGGGGGGCGTGCAGGCGGGGACGTCGGTGGAGATGGCGCTGCCCAAGATCCTGGCCCAACACGGCTACACCTCCGAGCGGGTCAAGCGCGTCTGGGCGGCGACGCTCGAGGTCTACGCCGAGGCCTTCCCCGGGAAGCGCTTCGTGATCACCATCGACAAGCTGATCGACACCACGGGCGAGTCCGGCGAGCAGACCGCGCGGGCCATCATCGACCAGGCGGTGGGCCGCTACGGCCGGCGCCTCGTGCTGTCCAACAGCGGGGTCAACCCCAAGCGCGAGGGCTTCTCCGCGCAGCTCATCTCGAGCTACACGTCGACGGATCGAGCCCTCGCCCAGCTCGGGCCGTGGGCGCCGATCACAGGGTCGTCCGCGAAGATGTCGCGGGGCAAGGGCGACCCTCCCGAGAAGCGCTTCCGCGACGTCTTCGACACCGCGCTCCGCATGCGGGCGCGGTACTTCGGGATCGATCAGCATGACCTGCTGGATCCGCGGCTCGAGGAGGGGCTGCGGTGGCTCGCCGCCAAGCGCGAGGCCGAGGAGGGCCAGCCCCTCAAGTTCACCGTCAAGGCCATCCCAGACCAGCCCGGTCTGCGCTACGCGGCGGCGAGTCTGCCCGCGGGAGCCGCCTTCGACGCGGCCACCCACGCCTTCGTCTGGACGCCGCGGTCCGGTCAGGCCGGGGTCTACCGCGGCGCGCGCTTCGAGGTGAGCGACGGCACCCGATCCACGTCCCTCGAAGTGCCGATCATCGTCCGGAGGAGCGCCAAGTGATGAACACGCCGGCGCGGAACCGGGAGCCGGCGCCGGAGGCCGAGGGCGCCGCGCCCACCCGGGTCCTGCTGATCCATCACACCATCGATCCCAACATGCTACCGGTGCTGACGCGCCTCGCCGCGTCACCGGGCATCACCCTCACCGTTCTCTTCGCGAGCCGCCTGCCCCCGCACCGGCAGTGGCCCGGCGAGCTGGACGGGGGCCTGGACTATCGGATCCTGCCGAGCGTCCAGGTGAACCTCGGCCGGCGGGGCGCGCCGATGGTCCTCCGGGCCAATCCCACCGTGCTCAGCGAGATCAGCCGCGCGCGACCGGATGTGGTGATCTCCACCCCATTCCCGAGCCTCACCAGCCTCGCGGCGCTCGCCGCGTGCCGGCTCCGGCACCGCCCGTTCATCCTGGACATCTACACCATGGGCAGCCCGAGCCTCGCGCGCCGCCTGCTGGGGCCGCTGCTCCGCGGCGTGGTGAGCCGGTGCGAGGGCTTCGTCGCCAAGAGCACGCGGACGGTACAGTATCTTCGCTCCCTGGGTGCGCCTGCCGACCGGATTTCCCTCTCCTTCCAGGCGATGGACTACGTCTCGCTCCGCGCACGGAGCCGGCTGAGCCCGGCGGACAAGGCGGTGGTGCGCGCGCGGCACGGCATCCCTGACGGGAAGGTGGTGCTCTACGTGGGACGCCTGGTGGAGCGGAAAGGCCTGCGCGTCCTCCTCGAAGCCTTCAAGCAGGTCAAGCGTGCCTGCCCCGACGCCGCCATCGTCCTCGTGGGCGACGGCTACCAGCGGGCCGAGCTGGAAGCGCTTGTGCGTCGCGAGGGCCTCGCTGATGTCCGGTTCACCGGCCCCATACCGTACCGGGAGCTCCCCCCGCTCTACGGCTTGGCCGATCTCTTCGTCCTGCCCTCGATCCCGGCCGCGGTCCGGGTCTGGGGAGAGGAAGTCTGGGGCTTCGTTGTCGCCGAGGCGGTTGCCTGCGGCCTTCCCGTCGTCGCGACGGATTACGTCGGCGGCTCGGACGACCTGATCCGGGACGGCGAGAACGGGCACGTGGTCGCCGCCGGAGACGTGGGGCAGCTCGCCACCGCCATCCGGCGAATCCTCGCGGACGATGCCCTGCGCGCGCGCATGGGGGTGGCGTCCGAGCGGCTCGCCGAGCGGTTCAGCTATGACGGAGCCGCCGAGGGCTACTGCGCGGCCATCCGCACGGCGCTCGGCAGGGCGCGCGGAGGCGGCAACGTCCGGAGCGGGCAGCAGCGCCAGCCGGCCGTCGAAGGTGACCCGTGAGCCGCGCCATCGCCGTCGCCCTGGTCCTGCTCCTCCTGCTGACCGGGGCGCCCGCTTCGGCCAAGAAGCAGCGGCCGGGCAAGAAGGACGTGGAGGCCGGTAATGCGCCCCTTCCGGCCGGCGTCACCGTGACCGCGCTGACGAGCCGCCACGTGGCGGTGACGTGGGGCACGCAAGCACCGACCTACGCTCAGGTCGAGTTGAGCCCGCAGCCGTTCAAGGGGAAGGCTCCCGAGGGAAGTCTCTTCCCGACGCCCGCGTTGTCCGCCACGGGATACACCCGCGTTCTCTCACGCGTCCACGACCTCTGCCCCGCCGATCTGACTCCCAATACGTCCTACTACGTGCGGGTGCGGAACCGGGATCAGGCGGGCACCGTCACCGTCTCGGAGCCCCTGACCGTCAGGACGCCGCCCGCGCTCGCCAGGGCGGAGCCAGCCGAGTTCGTCCGGAAGGACTGGATCGGGCTCTACGCCACGGACCAGTGGATGGGCAACAAGCGGATACGAGACAATCTCTTCAAGGCGCCGTACATCCGCGGCGCCTCGGTCAGCGACACGTGGAGCGATGTGGAGCCCGGTCGCGGACGGTTCCACTGGGAGGTGCTCGACCAGGCCCTCGCCGAGATCGAGCCCACCGGGAAGTTCGTCAAGCTTGCCCTCCGGGGAGCCTCGAAGATGGGCGGCAAGCGGAACCCGCACTGGGGGGAGGAGGGCGTGGAGGCGGTCGGCGGGCGGGAGACCGGGAAGCACGCCGGGGAGGACAAGGTGGTCAAGTGGGATCCGGTGTTCGCCTGCCGGTGGTGGCAGTTCGTCACCGCCTACGGCCAGCGCTACGACGAGCGCCTCCGCGGCCGGCTCGCCTTCGTCGGAATCTCCGGGGCCGGGTCGGGCGAGATGAACACGCGCGCCCAGACTATCGACGCATACCGGGCGCTCGGCTATACCGACGCGCAGATCGAGGCGAACATGCTGTGGGTTTGGCGGAACCTGCTCGAGATTTTCGCGGAGGCATTCCCGCACGCGCGCCTGAGCATCGTGCCAGGGGCGATCCCGCTGGTCGGCCGCAAGAAGTCCATCGAGCGGGACCTGGGAACGGAGGTGGTCCGGGCCGCGGTCGAGGCCTACGGCCGCCGTCTGGTCCTCTCCCACTCGGGCATAGCCGTTCAGAAAACCGGCGTTCTCATCTCGACCCAGAAGGGCCACCGCGACAAGGTGTGGATCGGCGGGCTCACGGAGCAGCCCACCAAGGCGCAGGACCCCGTGGTGGCGCTGCGTGAGCTGTTCGAGCGGGTCGTGTTCCCCGAGGGATATGCCTACCTCACGATCCACTCCGACGGGCTCGGTATCAATCCCAACCGCTGGGGTGACCTGAAGCCCCTCAAGGACTACCTCATCCAGGTGGAGCGGCGCTTCGCGGAGATGCGGAGCCGCCGTGACGAGCCCGCTTCGGCGCCTGTGCCGGCTGCTCCAGGAAGGCTGGCGCCCAAATGATCCCCCTCAAATTGCGGGAATGGGCTCAGGCCCCACATGTGGGGTGTTGAGCGCCCGGCGCACCACGGGTTGCGGTGAATGAAGCTCGGCCCAGTCCTTCTCAGGCGCCAGATCTTACGGTAACATTGTGGGCCGCTTAGCCGCTGGACGGGCTCAACATTTTTGGCTGAAGCGGCGATGTGTCGGGCTAAGATGCGAAACAGTCTCGGGTGAGGGGTCCGATCTCATTCGGGGTCGCGTCGGCGCTCGCCGTCACAGGATGGCGGCTCGATGAACAGTTACACTATCGCCCAATGACAACGACCAGGACCCTGAGAGCTGCGATGTTTCCGCTGGCCGGTCCGGCCCGGGACAGAGGGAACGGTTCCGGACGGACGCCAGACCACGGTCAGGCGCGGCCCTCGATCACTTTCAGCCCCGCCGCCTCATGCTATCCGCGTGCTGCGGCCGTCGGGGCGCCGGCGACCTGCGAGGACCTCCTGGCTGGGGTTGAGCGGTGGAGCCCTGACTGGCGGCCGCAGGCCTAGCCGCCCAGGGCGGAATCCATCACCATGCCTCGGAAGGAGGGACGGACCATCGTCGGAGCACTTCGGAAGCGCTGGGTACAGATCGGGCTGGGGTGCCTCGTGCTCCTGATTGTGGTGGCCTGGGTCGGTTGGCACGATTTCCGGGCGATGGTAAGGAAGAATCCGAGCGTCGCAAAGACCTTCGGCCCGGGCGTGGCCGTTCAGGTGGCCGAAGCCAAGACCGAGCAGCTCACCGACATCATCGGGGCCACCAGCTCCATCGAGGCCCTCGTCACGGTCCACCTCAAGGCCCTGGTCAGCGACAAGATCCTGCAGCTGGGCGCCGATCTGGGTGACCGGGTCAAGGCGGGGCAGGTGCTCGCGCGCATCGACCCCAAGATCTTCCAGACAGCCGTGGACAACGCGCGGAGCGACCTCGCCAAGGCTCGGGCCGACCTGGCCAAGACCGATAATCTCGCCAAGACCCAGCTCGAGGAGTTCAAGGCGGCCGTCGCCACCGCCAAAGACAACGTCCAGAAGACGACGACGGAGTTGCAGAACGCCCAGCTCACTCTCGAGAGGTTCCAGACCCTGTACAACGCGAAGGTGATCGCCAAGGCCGAGCTGGAGGCCGCGCAGGGGCGGTTGGACGCGGCCAAGGCGGGGCTGACCACCGCCCAGCAGGAGCTTGTCCGGGCCCAGAACGAGCTCAAGAACTACACGGTGACGAGCCAGCTTGCCCTGGCCACGGCGCGGGCCGCCGTCACCGCGGCGCTGGATCTGGCCGCCCGCACCGAGCGCGACCTGAAGAACACGGTGCTCACGGCGCCGGTGGAGTCGATCGTGCTCCAGCGCCTGAAGCAGGTGGGCGAAACGCCGGGGACGAGCGATGATGTGTTCGTCCTGGGAACCCTCGAGTCCATCTACGTGGTCGCCAAGGTCGCCGAGGAGCACGTGAGCCGGGTCCATGTGGGCGGCAGAGCCGAGACCGTCTTCGACGCCTTCCCGAACGAGAAGATTCCCGGCACGATTGCCAAGATCGACCCCACGACCGACGTCAAGAGCCGCACGTTCCAGGCGTACGTCAAGGTCGACAACCTGGAGCGGCGGTTGAAGCCCGGCCTCACCGGCTACACGCGGATCGAATGGAAGCGGACGGCGCTGACGGTCCCTCGGCTCGCCGTCGTCAAGAACGCCGAGGAAGCGATGGTGTTCGTCGTCGAGAGCGGCAGGGCCCGCATCCGCCCGGTCAAGGTGTTGAACGCGGCAGGCTCGAAAATGGAGATCGTCAACGGCCTCAGCGCGGGTGAGCGGGTGATCTACTTTCCGGTGCTCAAGCTCAAGGAGAACGACCCCGTGCATATCGGCGACGGGAACGGAGCGCCGGCGCAGCCGGCCGGCTCCGCGCGGGGTGCCGACGGAGCCGTCAAGAGGTGAGCGACTCCCCTCGCGAAGCAACCGCGGCGCTCCCGGCTCCGCGCCTGCGACAGGGTCAGCGCATCCTGAAGAACGCTGTGGTCGGCGTCGCCGCCGGCGTCATCGCCGGCGGCATCGAGGTTCCACTGATCGCGACGCTGGCCCGGTATCTCGGCGTGGCGGGTTTCGGGACCTACTCGTTCGTCATCGCGTTCGTTCGCGCGTTCCAGCACTTCGGCGACCTGGGTCTTCGCAGCATCCTGCTGCGTGAGATCGCCGCGGACCGTGACAACGCCGACAAGATCCTGGCGGTGGCGCGCGGACTGGTGTGGCTGCTGTCGGCGGCTGCATTCCTCATCATCGTGGGCCTGATCCACCTCTTCTCGTCCGACTCGGAGGTCGTCCGGCTGACCTACCTGGCAGGCCTGGCGCTCATCACGATCCTCCACGCCAACGCGTACGGCGCGGTCTGCCGGGCGTTCGAGGAGATGGAGTACAACGCCATCGGCCACGTGCTGGAACGCCTCGTGTTTTTCGTGGCCGTGCTCGTCGTCGTGTGGATGAACTGGGGTCTCCGGGCGGTGTTCGTGGGCCTGCTGTTGGCCAACCTGACGCTGTGGGGCTTCTACTACGTCGTGGTTCGGCGGAACTACCTCCGCCCATGGATCCTGTGGGACCTCAGGGCCGGGTGGCACATGGCCAAGGAAGCGGTGCCGGTGGGCATCGGCGTGATCCTGCGACGGCTCACCTGGTCCGTGGACATCGTGCTGCTGGCCAAGATGGTGGACGTCTCCAGCGCCGGCCTGTTCGGCGCGGCGTATCGCATTCCCGTGCTGATCCACCAGCTCTCGGTCACGCTGAGCCACCCGTTCGCGCCGGTGTACGCCAAGCTGGCCCGGGCGTCGACGGACAAGATCTCCGAGGCCTATGCGCAGAGCTTCAAGGCCTTCTGGGCGCTGGGCGTGCCCATCACGGTCGGGACCGTGGTGTTCGCCGACACGATCATCGATACCCTCTTCGGCGCGGCGTTCGCGCCCGCCGCGACCGCGCTGCAGATCCAGAGCATCGCCACGCTGTTCCTCTTTCCGACGTCGCTCTACGTCGGACTGTTCACCGCCCTGGGCCAGCAGCGGCTCTACATGATGATCGCCACCTCGTGTCTGGCGGTCAACGTGCTGTTCGACGTGCTCCTCATTCCCTGGTACAGCTTCATCGGCGCCTCGATCGGTACCGCGCTGGCGGAGATCACGTTCTTCGGTGTCGGCCTGTATTTCCTCCGCCGCCTCGACCTCCGCGTCCCGCTGCTCCGGGTCCTGTCCCTCCACCTGGTGGCGGGCGCCGTCCTGGGCGCCTTCGCGTACCAGCTGCGCGGGCTCCCGCTGGTGTGGGCCGTCCTCGGAGGAGCCGGTGGGCTGATGCTCTATGGCCCGCTGCTCCTGCTCCTGGGCGCCCTGAGGGTGGACGAGCTGGTGGTGCTCTGGCAGCGCTTCAGGCCACGGCGCGCCTCCGCCGGGCGCCCCGGGAAGCCCGTCGAGGAATGAGGGCGCCGTGACCGGCGGGGTCCCCGGAATGCTGGAGGCGGGGCGGCGGCCCATGCGGCAAGGCGCGAGGGCGCTCGTGGCCTCTGCGCTGGCCGTCGTCCTGGCGCTCGAGAGCGTCCCCGTCGCCTATGCGCAGGAGTACCCGCCCACCCCTCCCGGAGAGCCCGCGCCCCTTCCGGCCGAGCCGCTTCCAGTCCCCGCCCGGGTCTACGATCTCAAGCGCGCCATCGAGGTCGCCGTGCAGAACCACCCGGCGGTGGCCGTCTCGGGCATGCGGAGCCAGGCGGCCAAGACAGGGATCGCCGCAGAGGGGGCCAAGTACCGGCCCTTCATCCAAGGCAATGCCGCGGCTGAGCGCGTGCTGGCCGGCGACCAGAGCCGGGTCATCGGGGACACCTCGGTCACCAACACGGTTCCCGCGGAGCAGATCTACTCCGGCTCGCTCAACCTGGTCGTCCCGCTCGTCCGGGAAGGGAAGCTGGTGTTCGTGACGCTGCCGTCGGAGGAGGCCGCGAAGGCCCGCTACGAGGCGACCCGGAATCGGACGGTGCTCACGCAGAGCGACGTCGTCGGCAACGTGACCGTGACGTTCTACACCGCGCTGTCGGCCCAGGCGGACCTCAAGGTCAGCGAGCAGTTCGTCGAGCTGAACCGGGTCCTCCTCCAGGCGTCGCGGCTCAGGTTCCAGCAGCAGCTCGTCCCCGAGACGGAAGTGAAGGCCGCCGAGGCGGCCCTGGCCGCGTCCGAGGCCGACCTGGCGGTCGCGCGCATCAACGTGTCCCGCACGCTGAGCGACTTCGCCACCGCCGTCGGGGTGGATCCCTCGCCCGACGGCGTGGAGGGGATCGAGCTGCTGGAGCAGAGCGAGCTGCCATCGCCGCCGGACCCGCTGGAGAGCATGATCAAGCGGGTCGTGGTCAATCACCCGTCGGTGCTCGCCCAGGAGGCCACGGTGCGCGAGTCCGAGGCGATCCTCAAGGTGCTCGTGAGCCAGCGCTACCCAAACCTCGATTTCAGCACGAGGCTCGGCGGGGCCGACACCTCGGGGTCGACCACGAACCAGAGTGGGACCACCCAGGACACCGAGAGGAGGTTCTGGTCGCTGCGCGCCCTGCTCACGCTGAACTGGCGCATCTGGGACTTCGGCGCTCTCAGCCTCCGGCTCAAGGAGCAGAGCGAGACGATACAGGCGGAGAAGCTCGCCCTGGCCGAGGTGCGCAGCACAGTGTCCAAGGGTGTCATCACGGCGTACCGCAACGTGACCGGCAGCCGTGCGCGGCTGACCTCCGCCGAAAAGGCCGTGGATCTGGCCGAGCAGCTCGCGCGATCCGCCCGGGAGCGGTACCAGCAGAACCTCATCCCGCGCTCCGAGCTGCTCAGGGCGGAAGCCAACCTGGCCGCGGCGCGGAAGGCACTGATCCAGACCGAGTACTCGGTGCGGGTCGACCAGGCCATGCTGCGAATCGCGATGGGTACCGAAGGGCCCTGATGGGCCGCCCGATCATCCGTAGCAAGGCGCCGCTCAGGCTGAGCTTCGCCGGCGGCGGGACCGACGTGTCCCCATACGCGGACGAGCGCGGCGGCTGCGTGCTCAACGCGACCATCGACAAGTACGCGTTCGGCTCCCTCATGCCCACCGAGGACGGCATTCTGACCATCGACTCCCTCGACTACCACGTCGTCCAGCGGCACGAGGTGGACCGGCAGCTCGTCTACGACGGCGAGCTCGACCTGGTCAAGGCGGTGGTCAACGCCTTCGAGCCCGCCGCGAGCAAGGGGTGCGACATCTTCATCCACTGCGACGCGCCGCCGGGCTCCGGCCTGGGCTCCTCCTCGGCGATGGTCGTCGCCCAGATCGGGCTCTTCAAGGAGCGGCTGCGGATTCCGATCACGGACTACGAGATCGCGGAGCTCGCCTACCGCATCGAGCGGGTGGACGCGGGCATCCCGGGCGGCAGGCAGGACCACTACGCCGCCACGGTGGGTGGCTTCAACTTCATCGAGTTCCGGCGGGGCCAGGTCATCGTCAACACGCTGCGCATGAAGCCGGAGGTCGTCCACGAGCTCGAGTACAACCTGCTGCTCTGCTATCTGGGAGGGACCCGTCCCGCCGGGATCATCGACAGCCAGGTGGACGGCTACAAGGCGCGGCGGCAGGGGTCGATCGAGGCGATGGACGCGTTGAAGGACCTCGCGGTGGAGATGAAGGAGAACCTCCTGCGCGGGGAGCTGAGCGGGTTCGGGCGGCTCCTCCACCACGGTTGGGAAGCGAAGAAGAAGCTGGCGACATCCATCTCCAATCCGCGGATTGACGAGCTGTACGAGACGGCGATCAAGGCCGGAGCCCTCGGCGGCAAGCTGACGGGCGCCGGCGGCGGCGGCTACGCCATCTTCTACTGCGAGTTCAAGAAGAAGCACCGCGTGGCCGAGGCCCTGGCGCGGCTCGGCGTCTCGATGGTGCCCTTTTCGTTCGTGGATCGCGGTCTGCAGACGTGGAGGGTCGAGGGGTGAGCTCATCCGAGCGCTCCCTCGGCGTGGCGATGGTGGCCGCCTGTCCCTTTCCGGCCAACCACGGCTCGCCGGCGAGCATCCGCGAGATGTCGGAGGCGCTGGCGCGGCGTGGACATCGCGTGCACGTGGTGACCTATCCCATGCACCAGCCGCTGCCGGTAGGGCAGGTGACGGTCCACCGCGTCGGGGGCTTTCTCCGCTCGCGCCCGATCAGGGTCGGGCCGACCTACTACAAGCCGCTGCTCGATCTCCTGATGATCTTCACCCTGGTCCGGTGCATCCGCCGCGAGCGCCTCGACGTGATCCACGCGCACAACTACGAGGCCGCCCTGATCGGGTACGCGGCGAAGCGGCTGACCGGCCGCCCGCTGCTCTACAACGCCGTCTGCACCATGGAAGACGAGCTGCCGGGCTACGGGTTCATCCGGCCGCGGGCGCTGGCCGTGGGCCTCGCCCGGGTCCTCGACACGTTCGTCCCGCGCGGCGCGGACCAGGTCACCGTCGTCTCCGAGGAGCTGCGCGCCTTTCTCACCGCCCGGCGCGTCGAGCCCGAGCGGATCACGCTGGTGCCCGCGGGCGTGAACCCCGGGATGTTCGACGGCCACGATCCGGACGCGCTGCGGCGGCGGCTCGGGCTGGGCCGCGCCCCGCTCGTCATGTATACGGGCACGCTGGACGGGTTCCAGCGGGTGGACTACCTCGTGCGCGCCATGGCGCGGGTCGCGGCCAGGGTCCCCGACGCCCGGCTGGTGCTCGGCGTCAATCTCGGCTCGGAGGCCGACGAAGCGCGGGTCCTCGCCCAGGCGCGCGAGCTGGGTATCGGGGATCGTCTCGTGATAGTCCGGCCGACCCCGCTCGCGGAGCTGCCCGCCTTTCTCGCCGCCGCCGACGTGACCGTGTCGCCGAGGCCGGCCTGCCCCGGCTTCCCTGTGAAGCTCCTGAACTACATGGCGGCGCGCGCGCCCATCGTCACCTTCGAGGGCTCAGCCAAGGGCCTGCGCCATCTGGAGACCGGCTATCTCGCGAAGGACCACGACTGGGAGGGCCTGGCGCAGGGCATCATCACGCTGCTCGAGGACAGGTCCCTGGCTCGGGAGCTGGGGGAGCGGGCGCGGGCCTCGATCGTCGGGCGGCTGGATTGGCCGAGCCTGGCCGAGCGCATCGAAGGCGTCTATGGCCGGATGCTCTCGGGTCGCCCCGCGCCGAGGAGGGTGAAGACCGCGGAACGCTCCTCGTCGTAAAAGCCCTGTCTCGAGGCGGCTACCGCGGGTCGAGGATGCCCTTCTTGCTCAGCAGCGCGATGAGCTGATCGGCGGCGGCTTCAGGGGGCATTGCCGTCGTATCGATCCGGATCTCGGGATGCTCGGGCATCTCGTAGGGCGAGTCGATGCCGGTGAAGTTCTTGAGATCGCCGCGCCGGGCTTTTTTGTACAGCCCCTTCGGGTCCCGCTGCTCGGCCACGCCGAGCGGCGCGTCGACGAATATCTCGTAGAACTCGCCCGGCGTGACCAGCTCCCGGGCCATTCTCCGCTCCGCTCGGAAGGGCGAGATAAACGACACCAGGACGATCAGGCCGGCATCCACCATGAGGCGCGTGACCTCGGCGACGCGGCGGATGTTTTCGACACGGTCGGCCTCCGTGAAGCCCAGGTCCTTGTTCAGGCCGTGGCGAACGTTGTCGCCGTCGAGCAGATAGGTGTGCCGGCCCATCGCGTGGAGCTTCTTTTCGACGAAGTTCGCGATCGTCGATTTCCCTGCGCCGGACAACCCGGTGAACCACACCACGCACGGCTGCTGCCCTTTGAGCGCCGCATGCGCCTGCTTGTTGACCTCTACGGCCTGCCAATGAATGTTCTGTGAGCGGCGCAGCGCGAAGTGCAGAAGGCCCGCGCCGATCGTGTTGTTGGTTCGGCGGTCGACGAGGACGAAGCCGCCGGTGTCGCGGTTCTCCTTGTAGGCGTCGAAGGGGATGACCTGGTCGAGGTTGAGATTGCACACGCCGATTTCGTTCAGCTCCAGCTTCTTGGCCGCCAGGTGCTCGAGGGTGTTGACGTTCACCCTGTACTTCGGCGGCGCGATGGTGACGCCGACGGTCTTGGACCCGACCCTCAGCAGGTAGGGCCGCCCCGGCAGCATGGCATCCTCGCTCATCCAGATGATCGTCGCCTCGAACTGGTCGGCCACCCCGGCCGGCGCATCCGCGGTCGAGAGCAAGTCGCCCCGGCTGATGTCGATGTCGTCGGCGAGCGTGATCGTGATCGACTGGCCGGCGACCGCCAGATCGAGGTCGCCGTCCTGGGTCACGACGCGCGCCACCGTGCTTTCCCGGCCAGACGGCAGGACGCGAACGCGGTCACCGGGACGAACGGACCCGCCGACCACGCGTCCGGAGAAGCCGCGGAAGTCCAGGTTGGGGCGGTTCACCCACTGCACCGGCATGCGGAACGGGCCGCTCTGGAGGGCGTCCTCGATCTCCACCGTCTCGAGGTAGCCCATCAACGTCGGGCCGCCGTACCAGGGCGTGTTCGGGCTCGGCGCGGTGACGTTGTCGCCTTTGAGTGCCGACAGGGGGATGCAGACCACGTCGGTCAGCCCTGTGGCATGGGCGAACGCGCGGTACTCGTCCTCGATGCGGTCGAACACGGCCTTCGAATAGTCGACCAGGTCGAGCTTGTTGATCGCCAGCACGATCTTGCGGATACCGAGGAGGGAGACCAGGTAGCTGTGCCGCCGCGTCTGGGTCAGCACGCCCTTGCGGGCGTCGATCAGGAGCACGGCGACGTCGGCGGTGGAGGCTCCCGTGACCATGTTGCGGGTGTACTGCTCATGGCCGGGCGTGTCGGCGACGATGAACTTGCGCCGGTCGGTGGAGAAGAAGCGGTAGGCGACGTCGATGGTGATGCCTTGCTCCCGCTCGGCGATCAGGCCGTCGAGGAGCAGGGCGAAATCCAGCTCGCCGCCCTGGGTGCCGACCTTCTTCGAGTCGGCCTCGAGCGCGGCCAGCTGATCCTCGAACAGCATCTGCGACTCGTACAGCAGGCGCCCGATCAGCGTGCTCTTGCCATCGTCGACGCTGCCGCAGGTGAGGAAGCGCAGCAGGCTCTTGTGCTGGTGGGCATGCAGATACCGCTCGATGTTCTCGGCGATCAGGCGGGAGATGTGCGCCATCAGAAGTACCCCTCCTGCTTCTTCTTTTCCATGGATCCGGTCGAATCGTGGTCGATGACCCGCCCTTGCCGCTCGGAGGTTTTCGCGAGCAGCATTTCCTGGATGATGGCGGTCAGCGTGTCGGCGTCGCTTTCGATGGCGCCGGTCAGCGGGTAGCAGCCCAGCGTGCGGAAGCGGACCCGCTTCATCATCGGCGTCTCCCCCGGGGCCAGCGGCATGCGATCGTCGTCGACCATGATCAGGATGCCGTCCCGGACGACAACCGGCCGCTCCTGGGAGAAGTACAGCGGGACGATCGGGATGTTCTCCAGGTAGATGTACTGCCAGACGTCGAGCTCCGTCCAGTTGGAGAGCGGGAACACCCGCATGCTCTCCCCCCTGTTCTTGCGGGCATTGTAGACGCGCCACAGCTCGGGGCGCTGCAGCTTCGGGTCCCACCGGTGCTGCGCGGAGCGGAAGGAAAAGATGCGCTCCTTGGCGCGGGATTTCTCCTCGTCCCGGCGCGCGCCGCCGAACGCGGCGTCGAAGCCGTGCTTCTCGAGCGCCTGTTTGAGGCCCTCCGTCTTCCACGTGTCGGTGTGGACGGCGGAACCGTGCGTGAAGGGATTGATGCCCATCGCGAGGGCCTCGGGATTGACGTGCACCATCAGCTCGAGGCCGTGCTTCCTGGTGATCGCGTCGCGAAACTCGATCATCTCGCGGAACTTCCAGGTCGTGTCGACGTGGAGCAGGGGAAACGGCGGCTTGGACGGGTAGAAGGCCTTCAGCGCCAGGTGCAGCATGACGGAGCTGTCCTTGCCGATCGAGTAGAGCATGACCGGCTTCTCGCTCTCGGAGACGGCCTCGCGCATGACGTCGATGCTTTCCGCTTCCAGGCGCTGCAGGTGCGTCAAACTCGTCACCAAGCTCCCTCGCTTTCCCCGGCTGCGGGCCGGGCATTCCCCACGATTATGTATCACCCGGGGCCTCATTGTCAGCCTGGAGATTGCGCCCGGCGGACCACCCGAGGCCCGGATCCATCGCTGTGGGCGGCGGCTCTCCTGTGGCGTAGCGGAAGCTTCACGTGCCGGTCATCAACCCGCCGCGCATGTCCGGTATGCTGCCCGCGCAGAGTCGGCCGCCGACCGGGGTCCGGAAGGGGATAGGGCCGGTCGTGGAGGGTGTCGATCTCGTGACACCTGCAATGTTTTGCAGTGCCAGGGAATGCGAGGGGTGTCCTCTGCATGACACTCGTCGTGATTGGCAGAGTAAGGGCATGATTTCGGCATCTTTTTTCCTCGTAGATCGTCGCTGTCATGAATCGGCATTTGCTCGCCCGGAGAGGTCCCCAGGGGGCCGAATTGGTCTTGACACGACCAGACTCAATTGCTACTTTCACACGACCCGCTGGAAGGTATTCCGGCGAGGCGATCATATGAACCCATTCTCGAGCCGGGCTCCACGCAGGGTCGTAGCAGAATGAATCGAAAGACCGCGCCTCTCTGTAGACTCTCTCCGAAGTGGACCCTGGTGGGACTTTTCCTGGCCAGCCTGTTTCTGCTCTCGTCGCTCGCGTTTGCTGCCGATCCGAAGCCGCAGGCCTCTCCATCCCGCGCCGCGTCGTCCTCCGTGACCTTCCGCGACGGCCTGCTCAGCGTGGAGACTCGCGGCGAGTCCCTGGGGGATCTACTAGCCGAGGTCCAGAAGAAGAGCGGGATCAAGTTCCATGTCCGCAAGACGCTGCCTAGCGCCGCGGTCAGCGCGTCCTTCCGCGACGTCCCTGTCGAGACCGCCCTCAAGCGCCTGCTGGGGCGCGAGTTCGATCTGGTGTGGTTCTACACGGCTCCCAAGGCCGGAAAGGGCGCGCCGGCGCCGACGGAAGTCTGGGTCGTTGGGCGCGGCGAGCGAGTGGGCGGCATGGTGGCCGATGCGGGGAAGGGCGCGGCCAAGAGGCAGGTCAAGCCTGCGGACAGCCCCGCTCTCAAGGAGAGATTGGCGAAGATCGACGACCTGGCAGATGAGGATCCCGCGAAAGCACTGCCGCCGCTTCTCGGCGCGCTGGCCGACAAGGACCCGCGGATCCGGGCGGCCGCGGCCGAAGCGCTGGGCGAGGTCGGCGATCCCTCCGCCATCGAGCCACTCGGCAAGGCGCTGGCGAGTGATGCCGATTCCAACGTGAGGGAGGCGGCGGCGGAAGCGCTGGGCGATGTGGGTTCGCCCAACGCGATCCCGATGCTCCGCGGCGGGCTCAGGGACGCCGATTCCGACGTGCGGGAGGCGGTGGTGGATGCCCTCGCCGGGATTGGCGGACCGGAAGCCGAACGAGTGCTGCGCCAGGCCCTGGCGGATTCGGACGAGGATGTCCGCGACGCCGCGGCCGCCGCGCTGGCCAAAATGAAGCAGACGAAGAAGTGACCACCATCCAAAGGAGACGGCTCGTGAATGGCAAAGTGAAGCTCAGTGTGGTCGTGTCGCTGTGCATCATGGCTTCACTGCTTCTGCTGGCCGTGCCCTTCGGGGCCCAGGCGCAGTCGGGGCAGGATGTCGTCCTCCAGCCCGAGGGCACCGTGATCTGGAGCCAGCTGCCCCCGGCGGAGTTCGACGGCAACCGGCCGTCGTACGTTCCGCGGCGCCACCTGCCCCGCGATCCGGCGGCCCTGGCGACAGCGAAGGCGGCGGCCAATGCCGGCGCGTCCCAGGCCGCAGGCGCTTCCGACGAGATCGGCCCGCTCAACGTCAACCTGCTGACCAACTTCATCGGCCTGACGTTCGCGGACGGCGGCGGCTTCATCCCGCCCGACAACGCCACGGCCGCGGGCCCCAGCCACGTCTTCCAGATGATCAACGTCAGGGGCGCGGTCTTCGACAAGGTCACCGGCGCCAAGATCGGGGCGAACATCAACCTCGGCACCTTCTTCGGCACGGGAGGCCAGGGGCTCTCGGACCCGATCGTGCGCTTTGATCCAACGTCGAGCCGCTTTTTCGCTGCGATCATCACCACGACTGCCCCGCTGAAGTGGGCGATGGCCGTCTCGCAGACCAATAACCCAACCGGGGCCTGGTCGCTCTACTCGTTCGCGCCGAACCCGTCCAACTGCACCGACTACCCCAACATGGGAATCAGCGACGACAAGGTCGTCCTGACCGCGAACGCTTTCACCAACTGCAGCGGGTCCTTCCTCGGCGCCGAGTTCGTGGTCATCAACAAGGCCCAGCTCGTCGCGGGGACTGCCGCGGCCGCGACCTTCTTCGCCCCCGACGCCGGCGCCTTCACGTTCCGCGCGGCGCAGAACCTGTCCTCCGACAACAACATCTACATGGTGGCTCACAACGGGAACAACGGCACGACGAACATGCGGGTGTACACGGTCTCGGGCCTCCCCGCCGCCAGCACGGTCACCGGCACCATGCTCGTGAGCGGCGTTGGCCAGGCGGGCCTGACCGTGCTGCTGAAGCTCGGGTCCACCACCGTGCAGACGACCACGACCAACGCCAGCGGGGCCTACACGTTCAACGGGGTGGCCGCCGGGACGTACAACGTCAAGATCAAGAAGGTGCCGGGACCGGGCACCTTCTCGGGCAACATCTCCGTGGACGCGGTGGGTCAGGCCGGCCGCACGGTGAAGATCGGCAACGGCGGCGGCACGACCACCACCGACGGCAGCGGCAATTTCTCGAAGGCGGGCATACTGGCCGGGAACCATACCGTCACCATCAAGAATGTCCTCGTGGCCGGCAGCGGCGGCGGCGTCTCCTCGACGTTCGTGAACCGCGCAGTTCTTGCCATGACCGTGCCGCCCGACGCCCAGCAGAGCGGCGGGGCGCCGCTGATCGCGACCAACGACAACCGGCTGCTGGACGCCTCCTTCCGCAACGGCTCGCTCTTCACGACGGCCTGCGTGGCCTGCACTCCGGCGGGTGACGGCACCAGCCGCGCCTGCGTCAAGGTCACCCAGATCCTGAATCCTTCGACGACCGCGACCGTCAACCAGGACTTTAACTTCGGGATCAACACGATCTACATGTACTTCCCCGCGATCTCGATCACGAGCGCCAACGACGTGATCTCGGTGTTCTCACGCTCCTCGGCGGCAGAGTTCGCCGGGGTGTGGGCCAGCGGCCGGCTGAGCGGCGACGCGGCCAACACATTCCGGACGCCGACCCTCATCAAGGCGGGCGAGGCCCACTACAACCCCTTCGCCAACCGCTGGGGCGACTACTCGTCGGTTGCCATCGACCCGTCGGATCAGACCAAGGCGTGGGTATCGGGTGAGTACGCCTGTCCGGGCGGCTGCGCAAACGGCTCCAACTGGGGCACCTGGATCGGCCAGACCAGCATCACGCCATAGAGAACGGTTCTCAACCGGGCGCCGGCCGGCGCCGGCCGGCGCCCGGTTGCTCACAAGGGACAAGGACAAGAAACCAGCTCATGAAGAGAGCGCTCGCGATTCTGGCAGCAGCGGTGCTGCTTTCGCTGGTCTCCAGCGGGGTGGGGTTCGCGCAGAACAAAAACTGGGGACCCCACGACACCTTCGTGCCGGGCGAGGTTCTGGTGAAGTTCAAGGATGGGACCTCCGCTCAGAAAATCGCGAATGCTCACGCTAGGCGCGCCGCGCGGCTCCTCCGCGTGCTGGGTCGTAGCAACGTCCACCACGTCCAGACCCCGCTGGCCGTGGCGGACGCGGTGAGCGGCTACCAGAGCGATCCTGACGTGGCGTACGCCGAGCCGAACTACATCTGGCGCGCCACGGTCATCCCCAACGACACGCGCTTCGGTGAGCTGTGGGGCTTCCACAACACCGGGCAGGTGATCCTGGGCGTACCCGGGACGCCCGACGCCGACATCGACGCGCCGAAGGCCTGGAACATCCAGACGGGCAGCTCGAGCATCATCGTGGGCATCGTCGACACGGGCCGCCAGGACCACACGGACCTGGTCGGCAACCGGTGGGTCAACCCCGGCGAGATCGCCGCCAACGGCGTGGACGACGACGGCAACGGCAAGATCGACGACGTCTTCGGCTGGAACTTCTTCGGCAACAATAATGTCCTCTACGGCTCGGACGCCTGCGACGACGCCCACGGCACGCACACGGCCGGCACCGTCGGCGCCAAGGGCAACAACGCCCTGGGCGTGACCGGCGTCAACTGGAACGTCAGCATCATGAGCCTCAAGTTCCTGGGCGGCGCGGGCTGCAGCGGCTCGACGGCCGACGCGGTCCTGGCGGTGCAGTACGCCGCCTCCAAGGGCGCCAAGCTGACCAGCAATAGCTGGGGCGGCGGCGGCTTCTCCCAGGCTCTGCTCGATGCCATCAACGCCTCCGGCATCCTCTTCATCGCCGCGGCGGGGAACAACAACGCCAACAACGACGTCACCCCGTTCTACCCGTGCAACCTGCCGACGCCGCTCATGATCTGTGTGGCCGCGACCACCAAGACGGACGCCAGGTCCAGCTTCTCCAATTTCGGCGCCACCAAGGTGCACCTGGGCGCTCCCGGGTCGCAGATCCTGAGCACGGTGCCGGTGAACGCCTTCTCGTACTTCGACGGCACCTCCATGGCGACGCCTCACGTGGCGGGCGTGGCGGCGCTCATCGCCGCCCAGTTCCCCGGCATCAGCGCCGCCGATATCAAGTGCCGGATCCTCCAGAACGTGGACCCGATTCCCGCGCTGGCCGGCATCACCGTCACGGGCGGGCGCCTCAACGCCTTCAAGGCGCTCAGCAATGCGTGCGTGGCGAACACCATCACCGGCAGCATCGGCATCAACGGCGTCGGCCAGGCGAGCAAGACCGTGAAGCTGAAGCTGGGCAGCACCCTCGTCGCGACCACCACGACCAACGGCAGCGGCAACTACACCTTCAACGCGGTCAACGCCGGGACCTACAAGGTCCAGATCCTCGGGCTGTCGGGCTCGGGCACCTACTCGGGCAACGTCTCGGTCAACGGGGTGGGTGAGTCCGGCAAGACGGTCAAGGTGAGCAACGGCGGGGGGACGACCACCACCGACGGCAGCGGCAATTTCTCCAAGGCGGCCGTGCCGGCCGGGAACCACAAGGTCATCATTAAGAACGTGGACGTTCCGTAGCATGGCAGACAGGGTAGAGGGGAAATAGGGTGAACCTGCTCGTGTATGGTGTCGCGGTGCCGTGGGCGCTGATGGCCGGCGGCTGCGGGATCGCGTATGCGCTCTTGCGCCAGGGGAATCGGGTGGTGGAGCGCCTCGACGTGCTCGAAGAGAGGCTCGAGGTGGTGCAGGATGACCTGCTGGCCTCCCAGTCCGAGACGCTGGCAGCTCTTCCGGCCGGCGCCGAAGCGCCGGCGTTCGAGCTGCCGGACCTCCACGGGCGCCGTGTCTCGCTGGAGCAATACCGCGGGCGTCGCGTCGTGCTGATCTTCTTCAGCCCGACCTGTCCTATCTGCCAGGAAATGGCCCCGGAGCTCGCGCGGCTCTCCCCTGACGCCAGCGACCGGCCTGTCCCCGTGATCGTGACGGTGGGCGAGCCGGAGGCCAACCGGGCGCTGGTCTCGGAGCACGGCATCCGCTGTCCTGTCCTGCTCGACGAAGCCAACAGGGTCAACGCGCTCTACCAGCCGGAAGGCACGCCGGCCGCCTATCTCATCGACGAGCTGGGGCTCATCGCCAAGGACAGAGCCGACGGTCCCCCTGCCGTGCTGGAGCTGGCGTCTTGGTACGTCGCCCCTGCCGCCGAGCCGGCTTCCGCGGCCGCGGAGCCCGAGATCGGCACCGAGATCGCAGCCGAGTCTAGAGAGGGACAGGGGGAGTCGAGGCGCGAAGTGCGCGTTCCCATTCGCGGCATTCCTCAGGATGGGATCGGCGTGGGCGATCTCGTCAAGCGCATGACGGACGCGATGGGCATCAAGGCGTGCCGGGGCTGCGAGAAGCGCCGCCAGGTGCTGAACCGGTGGGTGATCAAGGGCTCGCGTGGGGCGATGAAAGGCTCCGACCACACGCTGCGAGGCAAGGAGTGACGATGACGCCGCTGTCCCTGTCCATGGCGCTGGTGTGGGTCGTCGCGCTCTTGGCCGCCTGGATCGCCTACCAGATGGTTCGGAGCAATGGCCAGCTGTTCGAGGGCCTCGCCTTGACGGAGCGCACCCTGGCGGAAGTGGAGGAGAAGGTCGAGAAGGAGAAGCGCCAGGCGGAAGGGCTGCCTGCCGGCACTCAAGCCCCGGACTTCGAGCTGCCGGACCTGAACGGCCGGCGCGTGTCACTCGAGGGGCTCCGCGGGCGGCGGGTTCTGCTGGTGTTCTTCAGCGCGGACTGCGGCTACTGCAAGGGGCTCGCGCCTGAGCTGGCCCGGCTGCCGTGGGACGGCCGTGAGGGGTACCCGTTGCCCGTCGTGGTCACGACAGGTGGAGCGGAGGCCAACCGGGCGCTGGTCGCAGAGTACGGGATCCGCTGCCCCGTTCTCCTCCAGGAGCAGACCGAGGTGGCGACGCAGTACAGGACGACGGGCACGCCGGTGGGCTATCTCATTGACGAGAGCGGGCTGATCGCGGGCCGTATGGCGGCGGGTAGTGCCGGCATCCTGGCGCTGGCCCAGGCGCCCAACTCGGCCACGCCCGATGCGGCCATGAACGGCGCGAGCGTGAACGGCAACGGCGCCGAATCAGCCGCGGCGAGCGCGGAGATCACCGTTGCGAACGGGCCCGCCGGCGACGGGCGCAGGCCCCGCGGCGGTGGGGGCCTCGAGCCCGGCACGATGGCGCCCAGGTTCACCCTGCCGCGTCTGGACGGAGGCCGGCTCTCGCTGGACGACTACCGGGGGCGCCGCCTTCTCCTGGTCTTTTCCGACCCGCAGTGTGCGGCGTGCAACGTGATCATGCCGAAGCTGGAGGAGGTGTACCGCAACGTGCCGGGTCTACCGATCGTCATGGTGTCCCGCGGCGAGCCCGATGCGAACCGGCAGAAGGTCGCGGAGCTGGGCCTGACTTTCCCCGTTGTGCTGCAGAGACGGTGGGATCTCTCCCGGCAGTACAGGAAGCTCGCGACGCCCGCCGCCTATGTGATCGACGAGGACGGGCTCATCGCCTCCAAGGTGGTCGCGGGCGGGGCCCTACTCGCGCTCGCCCTTGAGGCGGCAGGGGCGGCTTCTGCGGGACGAGGTGTCTCGTGAGCTGGCTCGTGGTTGGCCTGGCGCTGCCCTGGCTGGCCGTTTTGCTTGGGTGCTATTTCTGCTACCAGATCCTGCTCCAGCGCCGCAGGATCCTCGCCCGGCTGGAGGGGATAGAGGACGAGATACACGACGAGCTGACCACGGGCGGACCGGCCGAGATGAGCATGGGAGCGAAGGCGACGGTCTTCGAGCTGCCCGACCTCGACGGCAAGCCGGTGTCGCTCAGAGACTTTATCGGGAAGCGGGTGCTCATGATCTTCGTGGGCCCGAGGTGCAAGTTCTCCCGACAGCTCGCGCCGGGACTGGCCGCCCTGCCGCTGGACGGCCGCGACGGGCGCCCGGCACTGCTGCTGGTATCGACAGGGGAGGCCGAGGAGAACCGGGAGTTCATCAAGGGGTTCGGACCCGACTGCAAGGTGATGCTCCAGGACGGCTGGACCGCCGGCGGGGCGTACGGGATAACCGGCAGCCCCATGGGCTACATCCTGGACAAGGAGGGTCTCATCGCCAGCCGGCTCACCATGGGCCACGAAGATCTGGTGGCCTTGGCGAAGGCGGCGGTATCGGAACCGGGCTCGGGGAGGCAGCGGCCGGGGCGCCGACGCCCCGCTGAGAGAGTCTAGGCGAGCCTCTCGTCTAGGCGCCGTACGAGGGAGGGCTCGGAGCGGTTTCAGCAGAGACCGGACCTGATGCATGAGTCAGGTGCCGGGGCGCGGGAAAGGAGGTGGGACAGACGGTTCGGCGGAAGCGGCCAGGTGTCTTCGGCAGGATCCGGGCGAGTCTGCCCGGGGCCGCTTGGACTTCCCCAAGCAGCGCAATGGAGACAAGGGGACAACGACATGAAGTGTAAGGCGACCATGGGCGACACCTTCGACAAGATGGCGAAGGCTTTGGCGACCACGATCTCGCGGCGCGACGCTTTCAAGTACGTCAGCGCCGGCGCACTCGCCACGATGCTGGCGAATGTGGGCGTGCGTCAAGCCGAGGCAGCCAGGTGCTCCGGCGCACAGGCGTGCGGCACCTGCCCGCCGACGGACTGCACCCCTCCCGACAACGGCGGACAGTGCCTCTGCCTCCGGAAGTTCAAAGAGGGCGTCTGCCAGTCGGACCTGAGGGCGAAGTGCGTTCAGAACGCGTTCTGCAGCGGCTTGCAGTCCTGCACGAGGAGCAGGGAGTGCCGTCTGGCGCTCGGCCAGAACTGGAAGTGCACCGATGGGGCCTGCTGCGGCGTCATTGGCGTGTGCACCGCGCTCTGCGGTACCGTGCCGCCGTGCTGCTCGGCTCAGGGTGGTGGATCTTCGCTGGCAGCTGCCTAGTAACCAGGAACATTCTGTAGCGTGGGGCCCCGCCACAGTGGCGGGGCCTCTTCCACCCCGGCCGACGCGTCGGCCGGGGAATGGCGCGGCAACACTCAGCGACGAGGGGAGAGTAATGGCAGTCCTGATCGTGCTCGGCGTAATCGTGCCGTGGGTCATTATCGTGCTGGGCTTCTGGCTGGGCTACAGGCTCCTGGCCCAGAACGGGGTGATCCTGGCGAAGATCGATGCGCTCGAGGCGGTGAGCGAAAACTTGGGCGCCCCAGGCCCGCAGGCCCACGTGACGGCCCCGAGAGGGCTCGACGCGGGCGTGACGGCCCCGGCCTTCGAGCTGCCGGAGCTTCACGGCGGCCGCGTCTCGCTCGAGCAGTTCCGGGGCCGGCGCGTCCTCCTCGTATTCTTCAGCTCGCAGTGCGTGTACTGCGAGTTGATGGCGCCGGAGCTCGGCAGGCTGACGCTGGACGGGCGCGACGGGCGCCCCCTGCCGCTGGTACTCACGGCGGCGAAGGCCGAGGAGATGCGTCCGTTCGCCGCCAAGCATGGGATCCGGTGCTCCATCCTGCTTCAGGAGCAGGGCGAGATCGCCAAAGCCTACAAGGCGACGGCCACTCCTTCCGGCTATCTGATCGACGAGGAAGGCACCCTCATCAGCGACCTGGCGGTGGGCGCCGAGCCTCTCATGGACCTGGCCACCAATCCGAACTCCCCTTTGATCAAGACCGCGCAGAACGTCGCCTTCCTCGGCATGCCCAAACGTCTCGAATCCTGAGCATGAAAGGGTTACCTCTTTCGGAGCGGAAATGGGGCGAAGAAAGCTTGAAAAAGAAGCGTATTCTCCTTGAGCCGAAGCCCAGCATTTGCTAAGTTGCCGCGACCTGACTCAGGGCCGGTCGCCTGCTGACACAATCAGCCTGCGGACTCACTCGGAGGAGGAGCCAGAGAAGTGTCGCTATTGGATGCGCTGATAGTGCTGCCGTGGGTGCTGGTGGCCTGCGGGTGCTGGCTCGGCTACGTCCTCATCCGCCAGAGTGATCGGATGATCGAGCGCCTCGAGCAGATGGAGCAGCAATTCGACACCCTCCACGACGAGGTCGAGGAGATGATGCCGCGGGAGGCCCTGCCCGCCGGTGCGGAGGCCCCGGCCTTCGAGCTGCCCGACCTCACGGGCCAGCCGGTCGCACTGGAGCAGTTCCGGGGCCGGCGCGTGTTGCTGATCTTCTTCAGCCCGACGTGCCCCTTCTGCCAGCAGATGGCGCCTGAGCTGGCCAAGCTGCCGTACGACGGGTCAGGTGGGCTGCCCGTTCCGGTCGTGATCGCGGTCGGCGATCCCGAAGCCAACCGCGCGCTGGTCGACGAGCACATGATCCGCTGCCCCTTCCTGCTCGACGAGGCGAAGGACGTCGTGGACGAGTACTACCCCGAAGGCACCCCCGCCGCCTACCTCATCGACGAGCAGGGGCTCATCGCGCGAGAGCGCGCCGACGGCGTCCCCACGATCATGGCGCTGGCCAGAACGCCGGCCCCTTCCGTCAGGCAGCCGGCCGAGAGCGGCGCCGTGTCGGGCCGCGGCGGGGCCGGGATCGGCGCCGGAGTCGCGGTCTCGGCCGACCCGCGCGCGGAGCAAGCCGGCGGAATGCACGAGGTCCACATACCGATCGCCAGCATCCCGCAGGAGGGGATCGGTGTCGGCGACCTGGTCAAGCGGATGACGGACAAGCTCGGGATCAAGCCCTGCCGTGGGGGCGGCTGCGAGCGGCGGCGGGTGGCGCTGAACCGGTGGGTGATCAGGGGGCCGAGGCGTGAAGGCCGCGGGCGGGAGGGCCGGCCATGACCTTCTTCACTCTCGCGGTCGTGGTGGCGCCCTCGATCATCGTGGCCGTCGCGGCGTGGCTCGGCTACGAAATGGTGCGCCGACAGGGCCGGCTCCTGATCCGTATCAGCTCGATCGGGATTTACCTCGAGGCCCTGCAGGAGCACATCGCCGACCTCAGACCTGCCGCTCTGCCCGAGGGTCTCTCCGCCGGGCTGAGATCCCCGCAGTTCGAACTGGACGATCTGGACGGTAGGCGCGTGAGGCTCTCGGATTTCCTGGGCCGGCGCGTGCTGCTGATCTTCTTCAGCCCGGACTGTTCCTACTGCCAGCGGATGGCCCCGGATCTGGCCAAGCTGCCCTGGGACGGCCGCGAGGGCCGACCCATCCCCCTGGTGGTCTCGACGGGTGACCGGGAGGCGAACCGGATGCTGGTGGCCGAGCACGGGATCCGCTGCCCGTTCGTGCTCCAGGAGCAGATGGGGGTGGCCGCGATGTTCGGCGCCCTGGGCACGCCCATCGGCTTCCTCGTGGACGAGCTCGGCATACTCGCCAGCGGCATGAAAGTGGGCGCCTCCGAGGTGCTGGCGCTGGCCAGCGTCCCGAGCCCGGCCGTAAACGGCGGAGGGGCGGCGGGGAGCGGGCAGGCGGGGGCGCACGACGTCACCGTCCGCGGTGACCGCCGGAGCGCTCTCCAGCGCAACGCCCACCGTGGCGGCGGCATCAGGCCGGGAACAATGGCGCCCCCATTTATCCTCCCGCGGCTGGACGCCGGCAGGCTCTCGCTCGACGACTATCGGGGGCGGCGGCTCCTCCTGGTCTTCTCGAGCCCGGACTGTCCGGCCTGCGACACGGTGGTGCCTGAGCTGGAGCAAATCCATCGCAGCCGGCCCGATCTGCCGATCGTGATGGTGACCCGCGGCGGGCCCGACGAGAACCGCAGGAAGATCGCCGAGCTGGGCGTGACCTTCCCGGTGGTGCTCCAGTCGAACTGGGAGGTGTCGCGACGGTACCGGAAGTTCGCGACGCCCGCCGCATACGTGATCGATGAGGAGGGCAACATCGCCTCCAACGTGGCCGTGGGTGGGGCCATCCTGGCCTTGGCCACCCGGGCTTCGGAGGCGCCGCGAAAGGAGGTGGGAGCACCGGTCACATGGCGGAAGTTCCGTTGAGAATAGCGGAGAACTTCACATCTGGCAGAGGAGACAGCATGAACACGCGTTTTGATGACCTGTCAAAGGTCCTGGGTAGCGCAGTGTCCCGCCGCCAGGCGCTCAAGTTCGTGGGCGCCACGGCGCTCGGCGCGATGCTCACGACCGTGGGCGTGCGGAAGGCGGAAGCCAATGAACAGCAGCGGGCCTGTAGGGACGCGGGCGACCCGGCCTGCACCGAACTCGGGTGCCACGGCACGGATCCGACCGGTACCTGCGGCTGCGTGCCGAAGGTGAAGAATGGCGTCGAGACCGGCAGGGGTATGTGTCACCAGAGCCAGTCCTGCTCGGGCTTGCGGTCCTGCCAGACCTCTGGCGAGTGCAGGGCGGCTTTGGGCAGGAACTGGAAGTGCGCCAACTCCTGCTGCCCGGGCGGCAGTTTCTGCCTCCCGAAGTGCGGCAGTGTTGCGGGCGCGCCGGCGGGTGCTGGCAAGACCTCGCTCGGCTAGGCAAGGGTTGCTCTCTACGGGCAGGGGCCCCTTCCGGGGCTCCTGCCCGCTTGTCTCCTTTCACGAATCCGACCGGCAAGGCCAACTTGCCCTTCCGGCAACACCGGATGCCTGCGCGGGTTGTCCGCGTGGCTAGGGCGGTTGCGGTGTCGTGGGTGTTCCTGGTCGTTGTCGGCTGCGGTGGCGTGGCTCCGCGGCCGGGGCCTGGAGAGGCCGCGCAGGCGCGCGTTCTGAGCTTTCGCGTCCTGGACTCCGGCGCCCAGAGCGGCATCACCTCGCCGCAGGAACGGGTGGTGGGCGGCGCCGAGGAGTGGGAGCGGCTCTGGCAGGCCCACCAGGCTCGAGGTTTCCCTCGGCGGCTGCTGCCCGCTGTCGATTTCGTCAGAGAGCTGTGCATCGCCATCGTCGTCGGCGAGCGGCCGACGGGAGGGTTCGCCGTGAGAGTGGAGCAGGTGGTGGAGTCGGCTGCGGGCATCGAGGTCGTCTACCGGGTGACTGCGCCCGCGCCGGGCGCCATCGTCTCTCAGGTCCTGACCTCCCCGTTTGTGATGATCTCCGTCGCGAGGCGGCCGGGCGCCGTGCGGTTCCGGCGTCTGCCCGAGAACTGATCGCGTGAGCGCGCACAGCGGCGAGCAGCGCGAGGACCTCGCCCGGCTCGTGAGGGATTCGGTGGCGGCCCACCAGGGGACCGTGGGGGCCGTGCTCGCCGCGCTCCTGCCCCAGGTGCTCGAGTACGGCCGGCTTGTGGCCCGGGCCGTGGGACAGGGCAAGAGACTCCTCGCGTGTGGCAATGGCGGCAGCGCCGCCGAGGCCCAGCATCTGGTGGCCGAGCTGGTCGGGCGCTTCCACGTTGAGCGACGGCCGCTGGCGGCCCTCGCGCTCACCACGGATACCTCGATCATCACCGCCGTAGGCAATGACTACGGCTACCGCGAGGTCTTTGCCCGCCAGGTCGAGGCCCTGGCCGCCCCCGGCGACCTGCTGCTTCTCATCAGCACCAGCGGCAACTCGGAGAATATCCTGGCGGCAGCCGAGCGCGGGCGGGGGATAGGGACGGTCAACGTGGCCCTCACCGGTCGCGGCGGGGGCAAGCTGGCAGGGCTCGCGGACCTGGTCCTGCGCGTGCCTTCGGACGACACCCCGCGCATCCAGGAGATGCACCTCCTGATCGACCACTGCCTCTGCCAGATCGTGGAGCGCCTGCTCGGCTTCACGCGATAGCCGCCGCGCCGGCCCGGAGCCTACTTGGCCTCGAACAGTCGGCCGCAGGGGCCGAGCGACGCGAAGTAGTCGAGGTAGCGCCGCCGCATTCCCTCCTCGCCGTAGAAGGCTGTCCGAGCTGGCTGTGCGGCTTCACGCGATCCGGCAAAAAAAGACCGCCCCGGAGCTACCTCCGGAGCGGCCGTTTCGGAGTCGCGTCTTTGAACTGGGCCGCGCGCTGTGAGCCGCGCTCCCCTCTTCGCTGCCCCTACCTCTTCGGGCAGATGGAGAGGCCGCAGCCTGGCGGCGGTGCCGGAGGCGGCACGGGGTTGGGCGGCACTGTTCTGGCGATGGGAGTCGCAGGGGGCGGCGCGGGCGGCGGCACAGGCGGGGTAATGGGTGCCTGATTATTCTGGGCCGGCGGTGCACCGCTTCCGACCGGCAGGCCCTTCAGGTCGGATGCCGTGCCCGAGGCAAAGGATGTCGCGACCCGCGACTGTTCCTGGGAGACGACCTGATCCGTCGCCCCGCCGGAACCTTGTCCGAACTGCGGGCTCGAGCGGAGGTTGCCAATGAGCTGGCTCACGCCTGCCGGCGTCAGCGGCCGGATCGCCCCCAGCACGTTGCCGATCTGGCTGTAGGTCTGGAACTGACCGACCGAGATCGGTGAAGCCCCCGGGACGTTAGTGGGCGTCACGAGGGCATTTCCGTGGAGCACGTGGACATTGGTGGTCAGAGCCGTGGGGCCTCCCGACGCCTGCGCGGAAGCCCGGACGATCTCCACCACGATCACGGTTCCGCGCACGGCGGCCACGGCGTTGTGGGTGCGGACCTCGATGGATTCGCCGGGGCGCATTTTCTGCTGGAGGACCCCCAGAGCGATCTTCCCGGACTCGAGGTCCACGGTGGAGCGGTTCATCTGTTCGGTGATCGTGAGCACCGAGAGCTCCCGGACGGTGACCAGCGCCTTGCCACCCATCAGCACTCTGACGGTGGAGTTCTCGGCCGTGCTGATGCGGTCGCGATCGAAGACGGAGTCCTTGAACTGCAGCGGAAGAGGCTGGGGCAGCGACGCGCGGCTGATCGTGGCCTGTCCGGAGACGGTGCTGACGACGCCCAGACCCTGCCCGGTCTGAGCTGGAGCCAGGCTGGGGAACAGCAAGACGGCGAGGAAGCCCGATGCCACCGCTAGCCCGTCAGGTCGCTTCATGCTGCGCCTCCCCTTGGTTCGGGTCATCCAACCGGATGCGTGCGCTGCTGCATTCAGAACTCGTGCCAGAAGCCAAATTGTAGGCATGGCCAGCCCCCTTCGCAAGCCCTCTCTTCCGGCGCTGGAGGCCCCCACGAGCGCCGCAATCAGTCCTTTTAAGGTCAGTTTGCCTCCATCCGTCATACGCCCCCGGGGGTGACGGGCGTTGGGTGCCTCCTATTTAGTAGCTTTTCGATCTGTTCTCCAGGAGGGCGACAGGCGAGAGAGCAGGGCTCCGAGTCGGGCAGAAAAGGGCCTCGGCAAGCTCGACCCACCAAGGCAGCTTTCCGCAACTCGCGCGGCCATGCCTGCGCCGATCCCAGTCCTCGGCGCGGCAGGAGGTCCTTCACTTCATCGTGGGCATCTGGTAGCCGTCGCGCACGAGGAGCCACGTGCCGGTGTTCTGCCCCGGCAGCGGCCGCCCCTGCGAATCCAATTGGATGGCCGGGCTCCCTGAATGCTGCCAGTGGAAGCCGGGTGGCGGCGGGGCCGGGTAGGCCTGCCAGGAAATCTGCGCCGGTGACTGGCGGGTGGGATCGTACACGTGCACGGTGGTTACGGCGCCGCCCGCGGGACCGGGCGTGGCCGGCTGGGCGGCGCACCCCGGGACCATGACCGCGAGCGTGAACATGACCGCCAGCCAGGACGAGAGGGCAGCGCGCACGTTCATCGAATCCTCCTTGACGGCGGCCTCAGTGTCACGCGCTCCGGGCCGCGTGTCCACCGTGGCGACCCCTTCCACAGCGCTCGTCCGACTCACCGTGTACGGGCACCGCCGGTTTGTCAGACTGCGCGCATTTTCGCGTCATTCTGCTTGACAGCCACTTGGGATCGGCATAAGAAGGCGCCACCCTTCGGATAGTCCAGTCCACGACGAGGTGGATATGGCCCGAGCGCAACTGCCCGCACGATCCTTTCTCGCGCGTGGCGCTCCTTGCGCTGGTCGCTCCGAACTCGGGTTCGAACGCGTCAGGGTCTATCTCCGCCTACTGGCTGTCCTGATCGTGCTCTTATCCCTTGCCGTCGACCAAACAGTTCGTCTTCAACCTGAACCCCTCGGGACCGAGCCCGGAGACGAGGACCCTCTCGTACACCGTCTCGGATACTACCGCTCCGGTCCTGAACTTCAGACACCTAAGCGCGGCGAACACGCCCGTCAACTGCATGGCCCCCGCGCCGCGGGGAAGCGCCACGATGAAAGCCCTCTTCGACAACGTGATGGTCAACCCCTGATAGCAAGGCGGCGGGCGGGATAGGGAGCGTCCACGGGCGCCGGGGAACCCCGGCGCCCGTGGTATTCATTCGTAGGCTCCCAGGCTACTGGCCTTCCGTCCGCGTGACGAACTCGAAAGCTTCGATCTCCACGCGGTAGCGCCGCTCCGATCCCGCCGCCGACAGCCTGATCTCGAATGGCGCGGTCGCCCTCGACCTGACGGTGCCCGCCACATAGGCCCGGCCCCGGCTGACCACGCGGCCGTTCTCGTCGAGTCCCTCGGCTTTGACGACGACCCGCTCGCAGGCCTGGAAGGAGCCGTTGCGCACTTCGCCCAGGATCAGCACGCGCGAGCCGCCCTCTCGCTCGGTCTGGAAGGTCAGGGTGAGGTCCTTCGAGGACTGGGGCGTGAACGTGTAGGTCTGGGCGAAGACGGGCGCCGCCCAGAGCGCGGCCAGCAGGAGAGCAGGCAGGAGGCGCGGGATCACTCGTATCTCAGGGCGTCGATCGGATTGAGCCCCGCGGCCTTTCGGGCGGGGTAGAAGCCGAAGAAGATGCCGATGAGTCCCGAGAAGGTGAAGGCCAGCAGGATGGCCGGCGGGCTGATCACGGTGCGCCAGTCGCCGAAATAGGCCAACGCGAAGGAGGCGCCGAGCCCCGCCACGACGCCGATGCTTCCCCCGATCAGGGCCACCGTCAGCGCCTCGACGAGGAACTGGGTCAGGATGTCGCGCCCGCGTGCGCCCACCGCCATGCGGAGGCCGATCTCCCGCGTCCGCTCGGTGACGGAGACGAGCATGATATTCATGATGCCGATGCCCCCGACCAGCAGCGAGACCGATGCGATGGACATCAGGAGCTTGGTCATGAGCTGGGCCTGCTCGTCTCTCGTCTGGACCATTTCGGCTGCGCTCCTGATGCCGAAGTCGTCCTCTTGGCCCGGCTGGAGGCGATGCCGCTGGCGCACCAGCTCGCGGACCTGCTGCTGGACTTCCTTGAGGTCCTCGTTGTCGGCCACCTTGATCGAGACGGCGTTGATCGAGCGGGCATTGGCCTGTGTGACGCCGAGCACCTTCCGCTTGGCCGTCGTGAGCGGGATGATGATGACGTCGTCCTGGTCCTGCCCGAAGGTGTTCTGGCCTTTTCTCTCGAGAACACCGACGACAACGCACAGGAGCTTCTTGACCCGGATCACCTGTCCGAGCGGATCGGTCTCGCTGAAGAGATTCTCGGCCACCGTCTGCCCCAGAATGGCGACCTTGGAGGCACTGTCCACGTCCTCCTGGCTGAAGACGCGTCCCGACGCGGCGGGCCAGTCGCGCGCCTCGAAGTACTCCGGGGTCACGCCCTGGATGATGGTGGACCAGTTTAGATTGCCCGCGACGAGCTGGCCGGCGCCGCGCACGCTCGGCGCCGCGACCTGTACCCCCTGGACGTCACGCTGGACGGCCCAGGCGTCGTCTTCGGTCAGCGTGATCGAGCTGCCGACGCCGTAGCGCAAGCCCCCCGAGGTCGTGGCGCCGGGAAAGAGAAAGATCATGTTGGCTCCGAGAGCCTGGAGCTGCTCGGCCACGCGCGCCTGCGCGCCCGAGCCGATGGCGACCATGGCGATCACGGCGCCGACACCGATGATGATGCCCAGCATCGTCAGCGTGCTACGAAGCTTGTTCACGCGCAGCGCGCGGAGGGCGATGCGGGAGCTGGCCAGCACGTTCACGCGTCGTCCTCCTCGGGCGGCAGCGACGCCAGCAGCCGCCGCGCCTCCTTGGGCATCGCGACCGCCTCGTCCCTGGTCACCCGGCCATCGCGGAACACGAGGACGCGGGAGGCGAACTGGGCGATGTCAGCCTCGTGCGTCACGAGGACGACCGTGATGCCCTGCCGGTTCAGGTCCTGGAGCAGAGCCATGACCTCGATGCTCGTGCGCGTGTCGAGATTGCCCGTGGGCTCGTCGGCCAGGATCAGGACCGGGTCATTGATCAGCGCCCGCGCGATGGCGACCCGCTGCTGCTGGCCGCCCGACAGCTGGGAGGGATGGTGGTCGGTGCGCTGCGCCAGGCCGACCGCGACGAGCTTGGCTTCCGCGCGCGTCCGCCCCTCGGCGGCGGGAACCCGGGAGTAGAGCAGGGGCAGCTCGACATTCTCGAGCGCGCTCGTGCGCGGCAGGAGGTTGAAGGTCTGGAAGACGAAGCCGATCTTGCCGTTCCGGATGCCGGCCAGCGCGTCGTCGCTGAGCTCGGAGACGTCGACGCCGTCGAGGACGTAGCGGCCGCTCGTCGGCTTGTCGAGGCACCCGAGGAGATTCATGAAGGTGGACTTGCCCGAGCCGGACGGGCCCATGACGGCCACGAACTCGCCCGCGTGGATCTTGACCGTGACGTGGCGGAGCGCGTGGACGGCCTGGCCGCCCAGGCGATAGTCCTTCGTCAGCTCCCGCGTCTCGATGAGGGTCTGGCCCATGGCCGTCTCAGAGCCGCGGGCCGCCGGCCGGACGGGGCGCGCCAGGGCGCTCCCCGGCGCCGGTGATGACTTCCTGGCCGTCCTTGATCTCGCCGCCGGCGATCTCGGTGAAGTTGCCGTCGGAGATGCCGAGCTGGACGATGACGGCCTTGGGCTTTCCATCGGGGCCCAGGACAAACACACGCCCGGAGCTGGGGGCACTCCCCGCGCGGCCACCGGATTGCTCAGCCACCTGCTGATCGTACTTGGCGCGCTGCTCGGGCGTCAGGATAGAGCGAATCTGCTCCCGGCTGGCCTCCCGGATCTTCTGCCCCTCGATGCGCCGCTCGCCCTCGCTCGGGCTCCGCATCATCAGGGCGCGGAACTTCTCGCGCCCCTCCTGGAGGATGGGCTCGAGCCTCTTCTGCTGCTCGGGGGTCAGGCCGAGCGACTTGACGAGCCGGTCCCGGATCTGCTCGACGGTGGGCGGCGCGCCCTGCCCCCCGGGCGGCCCGGCGCCCGCGGCCACCGGGACCTCGGGCGCCTCGCCCGGCGGGCGATACCGGAGGGCCGCGTTCGGCACCTTGAGCACGCTGTCCTTCTGGTCCACGACGAGGCGGACGTTGGCCGTCATGCCCGGCAGTAGCCTGCCGTTCGGATTGCGCGCCGAGACCACGACGTTGTAGGTGACGACGTTCTGAACGGTCTGGGGCGCCTTGCGCACCTGCATGACCTCGCCCGCGAAGGTCTGGCCGCGGAAGGCATCCACGGTGAAGGTGGCGCGGAGGCCGACCCGGATGCGGCCGACGTCGGCCTCGTCCACGTTGGTGTCCACCTCCATGTCAGTCAGGTCCTGGGCGATGGTGAAGAGCGTTGGAGCCGCGAGGCTCGCCGCCACGGTCTGCCCGACGTCGACCGTGCGCGAGACCACCACGCCGTCGACAGGCGCCCGGATCTCGGTGTGGTCGAGGTCGACCTGGGCCTGCTTGAGGGCGGCCTCCTGCTGGCCGACATTGGCCATCGCCGTCTGGAGCATCGCCTCGGCCACCCGCAGCTGAGCCTGGGCCGAGCGGATCATGGAGGCCTGGGCGTCCTCCTGGGCCTTGGTCGACTCGGCCTGGGCGACCGCCGAGTCGTAGGCCGCCTGGGCCGAGTCCTCGTCGGCCTGGGCGATGAAGCCCTTCTGCTTGAGGTCGCGCTTGCGCCCGAGGTCGCGACGGCTGTCGAGGACCGCGACCTGGGCCTTGGCGGTCTGCGCCTTGGCCACCGCGGCGGCCGCCTGCGCGTTCGCGACGTCGGCCCGCGCCTTTTCGACGGCCGCCCGCTGGTTGAGCACGCTCGCCTTGGCGGCCTCGACCTGGGCCTTGAACTGGGCGACCCTGGCTTGAAAGATCTCGGGGTCAATCCGGGCGACCAGCTGGTTGCGCTTGACCTGGGAGTTGAAGTCGGCGAAGAGCTCCTTGATCTGGCCCGAGACCTGGGAGCCGACCTGGACGGTGACGACGGCATTGAGGGTGCCGGTGGCCGACACCGTCGCCGTGAGGGGGCCCCGCTCGATCTTGGCCGTGCGGAAGCGGGGGGTGCTGCCCCGGCCCTGGGCGTAAAACCAGGCGCCGCTGGCCGTGGCGGCCAGCACGACGAAGACGCCCAGGATCCACAAGCGACGGCTCATAGTCATGAGACTACCGCGCGGGGCGCTTTATTCCTAGCGTCGGGCCCGGTGGAGGGCTCCTAGCGCCGGCCCAGGAAGCGCTCGAGCTGAGCGATAAAGATCCTGTAGTTGGCCAGCGCCTGCGCGACCGTGGCCTGGGCGTTGGTCAGGGCGAGCTGGGCGTCCGTCAGCTCGATGATGTTGGCGACGCCGGCGTCGAAGCGCCCCTGGCTCAAGCGGAAGTTCTCGTCGGCCGACTCGACGCCCTTCTCGGCGGCGCCGATGGCCTCCTCCGCCTGCTGGACGGTGACGTATGCCCGCTCCACCTGCTGCCAGATCGTCAGCTCGGTGTCGCGCACGCGGGCCTGTGCCGCGTCGCGCTGGGCCTGGGCCTGCTTGTACAGCGCGATCTTCCCGCCGCCGTCGAAGATGCTCCAGTTGAGCTGGAGGCCGTAGCTGTACGTCTCGTTCATGTCCGCGCGGGCGGAGCCATAGGTGCCCTGGGCGACGACGTTGGGGAAAAAATTGCGGAACTGCTGCTTGACGGTGAACTCGGCCTGGTCGTACCGGGCCTTGATCTGGCGGTACTCCGGGCGGCGCGCGAAGGCCTCGTTGAGGAGGCTCTTGGCGTCGAAATCCACGTGCTCGTAGGCGAGGTTGTCCTGGATCTCCGTGGGCGTGTTGATCGGGATGCCCATGAGCTGGTTGATCGTGAGGCGGAAAATGTTGACCTGGTTCACGGCCGCGATGATGCTCAGCTGGGCGTTGGCGACGTCCACCTCGGCGCGTGTGACCGAGGACTTGGGCTGCGTGCCCACGTCGAAGAAGCCCTTGGCGCTGCGGAGGTTCACGAGCGCGCGGTCGAGCTGCGCCTGGCTGACCTGCACGAGCCGGTTGCTCAGCGCGAGGTTGTAATAGGCCTCCTTCACGAGCCTGACCGTCTCCTGCTTCTGGACCTCGACGTCCTCGGCCGAGGACTTGGCGCCGGCGCGCGCCGCATCCGTCGCGGCCAGCGTCTTGCCGAAATCCCACAGGAGCTGCTGGGCCGTGACCGTGGCGGACGTGGTGAGGGAGCGCGTCTGGACGGTCACGGTGCGCAGGTTCGACAGCGACGCCGTCTGGCCGGCCGGGACCTGGCTCGAGCTCGGGGTCTGGTTCCAGAAGCCGTTCCACTGGCCGCTCAGCTGCGGCAGCTGCGGCGCGAGCGCGATGGCGATGTTCTGGAGCTGCGCCTGGTAGTCGCCGATGCGCGCGAGGATCAGCGGCTGGTTGTCCAGCGAGATCTTGATGGCGTCCTCCATGGTGAGGACCTTGCCCTTGGTCTCTTCGGGAGTCGGGAAGGCCCGGATCCCGGCGGGGGCCGTCAGGTATTCGCGCGGCAGCTGCTGGAGCGTGCTTGGCGTCTGCCCGGGAATGGCCCCGGTGCCGGGTGGCGGCGCTTCGGAGCCCGTCGGGGCGGTCAGCGTCATGGGCGGGACCTGTCCTGGCGCTGCTCCTGGCACTGCCGGGGGCGCGGGAGAAGTTCCGGGCACGGGCGGCAACGGCGGTTTGGCCGGCAAGGGCGGCGTTCCGGACACCGGTGGCGTGCCCCCGGGCAGGGGCGACTCCTGCTGACCGGGCGGTGGCGATGGCGGGGTCTGGGCACCGGCCGGGAGGAGCGCGATGCCCAGCACGCCCAGAGCCGCGAGCGCGCTTCCGGCGGAGACCCTCATGCGGTCTCTCCCTGGAGAGCCGGGCTGCCCTCGGCTTCTTCCATGCGGCGAGGGAAGCGCTCCTCGAGCATCATGTAGAGCGCCGGAATCAGGAGAAGCGTCAGCACCGTGGACATGGCGAGCCCGCCGATGACAGCGCGGGCCAAGGGAGCATTCGCCTCGCTGCCCGTGCCGATGCCGAGCGCCATGGGAAGGAGGCCGACCAGGGTCGTGAGGCTCGTCATGAGGATGGGACGAAGCCGCGTCCGGCCGCCCTGGATCACCGCTTGCCTCAGCGCGAGCCCACGCCGCCGCAGCTCGTTCATGTACTCGACGAGCAGGACGCCGTTCGACACGACGATGCCCACCATCATGATGACGCCCATGAAGGACGTGACGTTCAGCGTGGTGCGGGTGAGAAAGAGCGCCCAGATGACGCCGATCATCCCGAGCGGCACCGAGAACATGATGATGAACGGGTCGAGGAGCGAGCGGAACTGTGAGGCCATGACCATGTAGACGAGGATGATGGCGAGCAGCGACGTGAACTTGAGGCTGCTGAAGGCTTCGCGCTGCTGCTGGATCTGCCCGCCCAGCTGGAAGGCGAAGCCCGGAGGCACGGGCAGGGCCTTGAGCTTCTCCTCGATCTCCTGGGCAATGGAGCCCAGGTCGCGGTCGAGCCCGGGCTGCGCGTTGATCTTGATCAGCCGCTGCTGGTACTTGCGCTCGATCATCACGGGGCCGACGCCCTGCGTGACCTCGGCGACGGCCCCGAGGAGAACCGGCCGGCCGCCGTCACCCATGACGAACAGACGCGAGAGGTCCTCGGGTGTCGACCGGAAGGGCTCGTCGAGCTGCACGACCACATTGTATTGGTTGCCGGTCCTGGGATCCGTGAAAATAGACGGGTTGAGGCTGACGTTGCTGTTGAGCGAGATCAGGGCTGCCTGGGCGATGTCCCGCTGGGTGAGCCCGGCCATGGCCGCCTTCTCTCTGTCCACGACGATGTCGAACTGGGGGTAGTTCTCCTCGCGGCTGATAAAGGGGAAGGTGACGCCGGGGACGTCCTGGATGGTCCGGACGACCTGCCGGGCGGTGTCTCTCGCATCCCGCAGGTCATACCCGAGCTGCTCGATCTCGATAGGCTGCTGCGCGCCCGAGTTGATGACCCGGGTGACGATCCCGCCGAATTCGACGGTGTAGGTCGTGCCCGGGAATTGGCCGGCGAGCTTGGGGCCGATCGCGGCGAAGATTTGCGTGTCTTTCCGGTCCCTTTTGTCGGGGTCGTTCAGATAGACCTGGAGCTGGGCGGCGTGGGGGCCTGAGTTCTGGGAGAAGAGCCCCGAGCGCCCGCCCGGGACTCCGATCGATGAGACCACGGTCTTGACTTCGCCCGGCTTGGCCGTAGAGAGGATGATCCGCTCCATCTTCTGGACGATGCGCTCGGTCTCCTCGACCCGCGTCCCGACGGGCGCCCTGACACGGAGCCGGAACTGGCTCTCGTCCGAGGGCGGGAAGAACTCGGTACCGACCCACGGCAGCAGCACGAGGCTCGAGGCGAGCATGACGAGGATGCCGCCGATAAGGATCCGGCGGTGGTCGAGGCTCCACTCGAGGCTCCGCTGATAGAAGGCGTCGAGCCGGGCGAGGATTCGCCCGCTCCACGCGAAGAGCCTGTCGAGGTGCCCCCTGAGTCCCTGATGCTCTCGCGCCTCGTGCTCGGCCCGCAGCCACCGCAGGCAGAGGAGCGGGGTGACCGTCCGCGAGACGAGGAAGGACGCGAACAGCGAGAAGGAGATCGTGAAGGTCAGCGGGATGAAGAGGAGGCGGGCCTGACCCTCCAGGAAGACCGTGGGCAGGAAGACGACGATGGTGGTGATGGTGGAGACGAAGATCGGCATCGCCACCTCGCGCGCGGCGTCGAGGACGGCCTTGCGCCGCGGCGTGCCCGGCATGTCGAGGTGGCGGTTGATGTTCTCCAGCTCCACGATGGAGTCGTCCACGAGCCGGCCGACGGCGAGCGCCAAACCGCCGAGCGTGAAGATATTGAGGGTCTGGCCCAGAAAGTACATCGCGATCATGGTCAGCAGGAGCGACAGGGGAATGGCGATCGAGATGATGATGGTCGACACGAACGAGCGGAGGAAGATCAGGATGACGAGGAAGGCCAGGATGGAGCCGACGGCTGCCTCGTGCCAGAGGCTCTGGATCGACTGCCGGATATACGTCGACTGGTCCAGGCTCAGGTTGATCTGGACGCCCGGGGGGACGCCGAGGAGCTTCGGCAGGGTCGCCTTGACGGCATCCACGACCTCGACCGTGTTGGCGCCCGGCTGCTTGTTCACCCGGAGGTAGACCGAGCGCTCGCCGTTGACGCGGACGATGGACACCTGCGTCTCCGCCGAGTCCTCGACCCGCCCCACGTCCCTCAGCCGGATCGGCGTCGTGCCGGTCCGGCGGACGATGATGTCCTCCATCGGCTCGACGACGGAGAACTGGTTGTTGGTGAAGACGTTGTAGTCGAAGCTGCCGACTTTGACGTCGCCCGAGGGCAGGAGGAAGTTGGCGTCGTTGACGGCCCGGGTGACCTCGTTGACCGAGAGGCCCTTCGAATAGAGCCGGTCGCGGTCGAGGTTGACGGTGATCTGGCGGATCTTGCCGCCGTCCACGCTTGCCGAGGCGACGCCCGGCAGCCGCTCGAACTGGGGCTCGATCGTGTTGTAGGCCACGTCGTACAGGGCGCGCTCGTCGAGGCCGCCGCCCGAGACTGTCACGACGCAGACCGGGATATTCGACAGATCAGACTTGACGATGAACGGCTGCTGGACCCCCGGCGGAAGCGTGTTGATGATCTGGTTGATCCGCTGGATCACCTCGGTCAAGGCCGCGTCGATGTCGGCGCCCCACACGAACTGCACGATGACCAGCGAAAAGCCCTGGCGCGAGCGCGACTCGACGTGCTTGACGTTGGCGACGGCCGAGACCGCCTTCTCGAGGGGGTACGTGACGCTGCGCTCGATGTCCTGGGCGCTGGCGCCCTTGTAGACGGTGCCGATCTGGATCTGGGGGAAGTTGATGTTCGGGAAGAGGTCGATGGATATCCGGTCGAGGGACGTCGCCCCGAGCAGTACGATCGCCAGGGAGGCCATCAGCACGGCGATGGCATTTCGCATGGCTGCTAAGGTCAGCCACATGCGCTACTGACCCGTCGCCGGCACGGTGCGGACCTTTTGGCCCTGCCGCACCAGGTCCTTGCCCTGCAGGATGACCTGGTCGCCCGCTGCCACCCCCTTGACGACCTCGACACCCCGCGCATCGGCGACGCCGAGCTCGACCGCCACGGGCTCCACCACGTTGTTCCGGACGACCATCACCGAGGGCTTGCCGTCACCGACGCGCAGCGCTTCCATGGGCACCGTCAGCACGCCCGTGCGCGTGTCGACCACCGCCTCGACGCGCGCGAACATGCCGGGATTGAGCCTGGTGCCCGCGTTCGGAATCTCCACCTCCACCCCCATGGTGCGCGAGCGAGGGTCGAGGTTGTGGACCACGCGCGCGATGGAGCCGGCGAAGACCTGGCCCTTGTACGGGTCGGCCGTCACCCGCACGTCGGCGCCGACCTTGATCCGGGCGATGTCACGCTCGGGCACCTCGATCTGGACCTTCACGCTGGAGATGTCCTGGATGAGCAGGATGCCCACCGAGGTATTTGTCGTGCCGGAGGATCCCCCGCTCACCGCCGCGCCCGGGTCGAGGTTTCGCTGGGCGATGTATCCGGCGAAGGGAGCGGAGAGTCGCGTGTTGCCGAGATTCGTCTGGGCGAGGGAGAGCGCCGCGCGGAACGTCTCGACTTGCGCCTGGGCCAGGCGCACCTGGCTCTCCTGCGTCGTGATCTGCACCTCGGCGAGGCGGAGCTGCGCCTCGGCGGCCTCCGTCGAGGCTCGCGAGGAATCCGCGTTCGTGCGGGCATTGTCCCACTCGACTGCCGCGACCATGCCTTTCTGGAACAAGGTCTTCATCCGATCCGACTGGCGCGCGTCGTTGGCGGCGACGGCCCGTGCCTTGGCCAGCATCGCGCGCTGGTTCTCGAGGTTGGCTTTCTGCCCCTCGAGCGTGGACCGGGCGACTTCCAATCCGGCCTGGGACGACAGGAGCGCCGCCCTCGCCTGTTCCGCCGAGGCGCGGAGCTCCTGGTCGTCGATCTCGACCAGGAGCTGGCCCTCCTTCACGAACTCGCCGCGCTCGACGTAGATCTTCCGGATGTACCCGGAGACCTTGGAGAAGATGGCCGCCTGCTTGTTCGCAAGGATGTCCGCCGTGAAGGAGAGCTTGACCTCGATGTCGCGCCGCTGGGGCGAGACGACCCCGACGACGGGATCGGGCCGGTTGCGAGTGACGGCGCTCGCCGTCCGGGTGCGGGTCCAGTACCACACGGCGCCGCCGAGGGCGACCAGGAGGAGGCACAGGACAAGGCCGACACGGTAGCGCCTCAGGAAGTCCATTGGGGCTCGGTTGGCGGGTTGGGAAGGGTCATCGGCTCTCGCGGTGCTCCCATTCTATGGATGGGAGCCAAAGAGTCAAGCTTGCGATTCTCCTGTGTTAAGCTGGCCCCATGGCGCTCGTGGCGAGACCTTCCAAGTCGGGCAGATGGTCGGAGCCGGCCCTGCGCGTGCTGCGGGAACGCTATCTCGCCCGCCGCAACGGCGAGGTGGTGGAGACCCCGGAGGAGATGTGCTGGCGGGTTGCGGTGACCGTCGCCCGGGCGGAGGAGCGCTTCGGCCGGAGCGCGGCCGGCGTCGGGGAGGTCGCCGCGGCCTTCTACGACATGATGGTCGAGGGACAGTTCCTGCCCAACTCGCCCACTCTGATGAACGCCGGCAAGGACAACCAGCTCCAGTACTCCGCCTGCTACGTCCTCCCGGTCGGCGACTCGATGGGCGAGATCTTCGACTCGGTCAAGTCCGCCGCGATCATCCATCAGTCGGGAGGCGGGACGGGGTTCGCCTTCTCACGTCTCAGGCCCAAGAACGACATGGTCCGTTCCACGGGCGGCCGGGCATCGGGCCCGGTCTCCTTCCTGCGCGTCTTCAACGCGGCCACCGAGGCCGTGAAGCAGGGCGGCACCCGTCGCGGCGCCAACATGGGCGTGCTCCGCGTGGACCATCCGGACATCCTCGAGTTCATCGAGTGCAAGCTGGACGGCGGCATCACGAACTTCAACATCTCGATCGCGATCACCGACGCGTTCATGGCCGCGCTCGAGGCGGGCCTGGGGTACGAGCTCCTCAACCCCCGCACGGGTCTGGCCGTAGGCAGGCTGTCCGCGCGCGAGGTGTTCGACCGCATCGTTCACGCCGCGTGGCGGACGGGCGATCCGGGGCTCGTCTTCATCGACCGCATCAACGCGAGCCCCGCGAACCCCACGCCGGAAGCCGGGCTGATCGAAGCCACTAATCCCTGCATCGTCGGGGACGCGCTGGTGAACACCGATCGCGGCCTCATCCGCATGGACGAGCTGGCCGCCAAATATCGCGAGGGCGGCGTGGCGGTCAAGGTGGATGGGCGGCTCCTGCCATCCCGCCTCATGGTCTGGGAAGGCACCCACAACGCCCCGCTCAGCGTCTACGGAGACGGATGCCTCCCGATCAGCCGGGCCTTCCCATCCGGGGAGCGAGCGACGGTACGAATCCGCACCCGGGCCGGCTTCGAGGTCGTCTGCACGCCGGACCACCGGGTCATGACGGATCGAGGCTGGGTCTCCGCCGGCTCGCTCAAGATCGGCGGCGACAAGGTCTGGATCCAGAGTGATCGGGGGCTTTTCCCGACCGATGTTCGGCTGCCTTTCAGCCTGCCTGAGCGAATCAAAGGGCGCACTGGCCGCCACTACATGCATAACTTCCCGCGCGAGTGGAGCCGGGATCTCGGCCTGGCCCTCGGGTGGCTCGTCGGCAACGGCTGGCTCAGGGCCGGCGATCGCGACTGCCGGGTCGGGTGGAGCTTCGGCGCTGCCGATGCGGGCATGCGCGAGCGGATTCACGCACTCGTCGATGGCTGGTATGGCCGTCCGACGCGCGCCATCGAGCGCGCGCGCGGCGTGTGGCATGTCTCCTACCACGGCAGGTTCTTCGTCGACTTCTTTCAGGGCCTGGGGGTCAGACCCGTCGGCGCGGCGGAGAAAACCGTGCCGGCGTCGGTCTTCACGGCGCCACGTGACGCCGTTGTTGGATTCCTCCAGGGACTCTTCACGGCCGACGGAACCGTGCGCGACAACCAGAAGGCCAACAGCTCGTGGGTCGCGCTGACGTCGAAGAGCCGCGAGTTGCTCCGGGGCGTTCAGATACTGCTCTTGAACCTTGGGATCCAGAGCCGCATCTTCGACCGGTCGTGGCCGGTTCGTGAGGGGCTCTTCGCCTACATTCCCGCCGGCGGCGGCAGTGTCCGCTCCTATGGTTCCGACGGCGTGCTCTACGAGCTCGGCATCTTCGGGAGGTCGAGGGAGATCTTCCGTCAGACCATCGGGTTCCTCGGGGCGAAGCAGGAGAGGCTGGGGGCAGTTCGCTACGGCGGATTCTACGCGCAGCGCTTCTCCGATGCGGTGGTCGCGGTGGACGACGCCGGCATCCGGGCTGTGTTCGATCTCACCGAGCCCCAGAGTCACTCGCTGATCGCAAACGGGATCGTGGTTCACCAATGCGGGGAACAGCCCCTCTTGCCCAACGAAGCCTGCAACCTGGGCTCGCTCAACGTCGCGCGGTTCGCTCGCCAGCGGGACGGGGGCTGGACGGTTGATTGGGAAGAGATGGAACGCGTCGTGCGCCTGGCGGTGCGTTTTCTCGACGACGTCATCGAGGTCAATCCCTATCCGCTTCCGGAGATCGACCTCACGGTCAAGGCCAACCGGCGCATCGGTCTCGGCATCATGGGCTGGGCCGATCTCCTCTTCGCCCTCGAGATTCCCTACGACAGCCAGGAGGCGCTCGACCTGGCGGAGCGGCTCATGGCCTTCGTCGGAGAGAAGAGCCACGACCAGTCGGCTCGTCTCGCGGAGGAGCGTGGGCCCTTCCCGAACTTCTCCCGCTCCATCTACCGCGACGGCCGGTCCCTCAGGAACTCGACGGTGACGACGATCGCGCCGACCGGCACCATCTCCATGATCGCCGGCTGCTCGTCGGGCATCGAGCCGGTCTTCGCGCTGGCCTTCGAGCATCGGGTCAAGGGGATCGACGGCGAGCGGGTGCTGCCGTTCGTGTGCCAGAGCTTCGAGCGGCTGGGGCGGGAGCGCGGCTTCCACTCGGACGCGCTCATGGGCGAAGTCGCGCGCCGCGGTTCGCTCCACGGCATTCCGGGCGTGCCCGACGAGGCGCGCGCGGTCTTCAAGACGGCGCACGAGATACACTGGAGCTGGCACGTGCGCCACCAGGTCGCTTTCCAGAAGCACACGGACAACGGCGTGTCGAAGACCATCAACCTGCCCGCCGAGGCGACCGAGATCGATGTCGCGGAGGCGTACCTCCTTGCGTGGCGGGAAGGCTGTCTCGGCATCACGGTCTTTCGCGACGGCTGCAAGGGTGGACAGGTGCTGAACATCGGGGTTGCGGCGGAGGGCGACGCCGACGCGGTCGGCGAGCGGGTGGTCAAGCCGCGGCCTCATAGCCTCTCCGGCGCGACATACCGGATGGAGACCCCCATTGGCACGGCCTTCATCACGGTGAACGAGACGCCGGGCGGTGATCCGTTCGAGGTGTTCGTCCAGGTCGGCAAGGCGGGCTCCGACACGATGGCCGTGGCCGAGGCGCTCGGGCGGCTGATCTCGCTGGTGCTGAGACTGCCGTCGCCGCTCTCCGCGCAGCGGCGGCTCGAGGAGGTCGTCAGCCAGCTTTCGCGAATCGGCGGAGGACAGCCCACCGGGTTCGGAGCCGCCAAGATCCTGTCGCTGCCGGATGCTCTGGCGAGAACCCTGGGCGAGCACATCGGGCTCGGGCGGCATCATGAGCCGGACGCGGAAGCGGCCGCGCCGGCGGCGCGGCGCCGCGTCGGGGATCTCTGCAAGGAGTGCGGGCAGGCGACCCTGGTGTACGAGGAGGGCTGCAAGAAGTGCCTGTCTTGCGGCTTCAACGAATGCTAGCTGGTGCCGGGCCGATTCACTTCGCCAGTTCAACTCAGCCCTCGCCTCGCCCATCAGGCGCTCAGCTCGAACGGCCACGTTCTCGGTCGGTGGCAGCCGTCAACGTACACACACGCACGCCTCGGGCTGCCGCCTCCCTCGGGCCTCGTCTGGCTCGCGACTCGGCCCGGCACAGGGGAGAGAAGGCGCGTGTTCAGCGGCGGTGACTATCGCGAGGTCGCGAGGTGGCTCGAGAACTTCGCGACGTCCCACGCCAAGCGGGAGGATCTCCGCGCGGAGTGCGTGCTCGACACGGGGGACTTCCGTGAAGGGTTGAGCTACGGCTTGCGCGTCAGGGTTGGAGAGCGCTTTTCCTCCGAGATCGAGCTCCGATTCCCCGACGTGGCGTCCAACCGCGGCGCCATGACCTGGTGCCACGCTCTCGCCGAGCGCGTGCGCGGCCTCGTCCGCGAGACTGTGGGACCCGGTTCGCTGAGACCCGCCTAGCGGTGCCACCCGGGCGCCGCTCCCCGCGCTGGCTCGCTCCGGGCGACTGGAACGCATTCTTCGGGCTGGCGCTCGACAACACGACCCAGCTCGTCATCCTGTCGAGCGTGCTCATCGGCGTGTTCAAGTTTCCCGCCGACCTCGTGCTCGGGCGGATGGTTCCCGGCACCGCGGCCGGCGTGCTGGTCGGCGACCTCGTCTACACGGTTCTCGCCGTCAGGCTCATGCGGCGCACCGGACGCGACGACGTCACGGCCATGCCCTTCGGGATCGACACGCCGTCTCTCTTCGGGATCGTCTTCGGCGTGCTGGGACCGGTCATGCTGCTGACCGGCGATCCGGTGCTCGCCTGGAAGGTCGGCATGGGCGTGACCGTGGCGATGGGGGCGCTCAAGCTCGTCCTCGCCTTCGCGGGCGACTGGGTGCGCAGGCTGGTGCCGCGCGCGGCACTGCTGGGCTCGATCGCCGGCGTCGCCATCCTGCTGATCGCCTTCCTGCCCGCGCTCAAGGTCTTCGCCGATCCGCTCGTCGGCCTGATCTCGCTGACCATCGTCCTGGTCGCGCTGGTCGGACGCGTCAGGCTCCCGGGAGGCATGCCCGGGGCATTCGCGGCGGTCGCCCTGGGCGCGGCGGTGTTTTGGCTGCGGGCGGCGTGGGGCGCCGGGCCCGCCTCGCTCGCGGCGCCCCCGGCGGCGCTCGCCCTGGCCATTCCCTGGCCGACGCTGTCGTGGGTGCCCATCTTCCGCGCCGTGTTGCCGTACCTGGCGCTCGCCGCGCCTTTTGCAATCGCCACCGTCATCGGCGGCATCGACAACACGGAGTCGGCCATCGCGGCGGGCGACGAGTACCGCGCGCGGGACATCCTTCTCACGGAGGCCGTGGCGACGGCGATCGCGGGACTCTGCGGCGGCGTGATCCAGAACACGCCCTATATCGGGCATCCGGCGTACAAGGCGATGGGCGCACGGGCGGGCTACACGCTGGCGACGGCGCTGGTGATCGGCGTGGGCGGGGCGGTGGGCGCGGTGTCGGTTCTCGTGAGCGTGCTGCCAGAGGCTGCCGTCGCTCCCATTCTGATCTTCATCGGTCTCGAGATCACGGCGCAGGCTTTCCTCGCCTCGCCGGCCCGCCATGCCGCCGCCGTCGCCGTGTCCTTCATCCCGGCCATCGCGGCCCTGGTCCTCATCGAGGTGAACGGTTTTCTCGCGGCGGTCGGCCGGAGCGCATCCGATCTGACGGGCGATGGGCGGGCGGCCTTCCAGATCCTCCTCGTCCTCGGCAATGGGTTCGTCGTGACGGCGCTCCTCTGGGGATGGGCGCTGGCCTCCATCGTCGACGGCCGCCTCGGGCGCGCGGCGGCCGTGTTCGCCGCCTGCGGCGCCGCCACGCTTGTCGGACTCATCCACTCGCCGATGCCGAGCGGGGCCCTCTTCTGGCCGTGGTCGGCGGAGGGAAGCGGGCCGCTGGCGCTGGCGTCAGCCTACGGCGTTGGCGCGGGGCTCCTGCTGGCGCTGGCGAGGATACGGAAGGTGGGCTAGTGCCAGGCCAACCACGTCATGTGGCCCGGCACTCTGCGGGAACGCGCAAGGGGTCGGGAATACTCGTTGGAGTCGCACGAGCGACCCAAGCGCCGCTAGCGACGAAGAAGAGACAGCATCTCGGCGTCGCTCTTGAACTTGATCTCTTCGACGTGGGCCAGGGTGGCGCGGGCGCGTTCTTCGCCCTCGACCAGCTGGACGTCCTCGTAAGTTACCGGCGCGGCGCCGGCCTTCTCGAGCGCGGCGCGGACAGAGCCCACGACGAGCCACGCGTCGGCCGCGGACCTCTTGGGCCGGGCCTGGAGCCAGGCGAGGACATGCTTGATGCCCGTCTCGGCGTCGAGGCGGGCGCGGCCGACGACGCCGTCGCTCGCCCGCCGGGCCCACCCCACAACGAAGATGCCCGCGAGCGGCTGCCCAATCTCGGGATCCCACACCTGGTACGCCGCGGCGGGATCCTGCTCGGCGCCCGGGGCGGTGACATAGAGGCCCTCCTTGTATGGCAGGCCGAACCGTTCGTCCACCCGGTCGCCGACGGCGAAGACCACCGTGTCGCAGGGGATGCCCGTGATTTCGCCGGTGCCGACGGCGCTGATGCGCTCGCCCTTACGTTCGAGCCGCGTCTCCTCGACCTCGAGGCCAACGACGCGCGCACTCTCGGCGATCACGCGCTTCGGCGAGGCGAGGAAGCGGAACCGCAGCCGTGCCCGCGTGGGCGGCTCGGCGAGCTCGGGCTTGCCCCCGAGGGCGGTCAAGAGGTCGTCAGGGTTTTGCCCCGCGGCTTCGAGGCGGGGGCGGATCCGCTCGATCTCCTGGCGGTAGAGCCCGCGGTCGAAGGCGTCTTCGATGTCCGCGAACTCCTTGTCCTCGTACGCCTTCTCGAAGGGGCCACGCCGCGCGACCGCGATGATCTCGTCGCAGTCGCAGTAGTGGGCGCAGTAGTTCGCGACGTCGACCATCACGTTGCCCACGCCGACGATCGCGACTCGACGCCCAATGGGGAAGTCCCGCTCGGCGAAAGGGGGAAGCCGGTTGTAGTGGTAGACGAGATCCTTGGCGTGATAGACGCCCGGGAGGCGCTCGCCCTCGACGCCGAGGTACTTGGTGCCTTGCGCGCCGTGGGCGAACACGAGCGCGTCGAAGCCCATGGTCTGCAACTGGGGGACGGTGAGCGGCCCGTCCGGCCCGACGGGCACATGGCCCAGGTACGTGACGCGGGGGTCGGAGAGTATCTTCTGGAACTGACGCCTGAGCCCGCCCTTCATCTTGTACTTGTCGAGGAAGATTCCGTACTCGGCGAGCCCACCCGGCTTGATGTCGCGGTTGAGGAGAAGAACGCTGCAGCCGGCGGTGGCGAGCGCCCGGACGGCAAAGAGGCCCGCAGGACCGGCGCCCACGACCGCCACCACGTGAACGAGATCATCTGTCATCGAGCGGAACATAGCATACGAGCCGGGCGGCTGTGAATGAGTCAATCGACTTGACCGTCCTAGTGAGGTGATGATAAAGACATAGGAGATTTGTGAATCTTCTCACGAAGGTTTCAATAAGAACGGGACGGCCCAGCAGCCTCGGAGGAATTGACATGCGCGACGCGGTGAGGCAGGCGGCAGTGGTGGTGGGGCTCGCGGTTGGCGTGCTGGCGGTTGTGGGTTTCCCGGCATCGGCCCTCGCCCAAGGCGCATGGGAGGCGCCGGCAGCGGAGAAGGGCAAGAAGAACCCACTGCCCGACAACAAGGCCACGCAGGAGCAGGGCGAGAAGGTGGCGAAGATCAACTGCGTCTCGTGCCACGGCGCCAAGGGCAAGGGTGACGGCGCAGCCGCGGCGGCGCTCAACCCCAAGCCCGCGGACTGGACGTCCAAGAGGGTCCAGGCCGAGTCCGACGGGGAGATCTTCTGGAAGATCAGCACCGGCCGGGGCGCCATGCCTTCCTGGAAGTTCCTGCCGGAGAACGACCGCTGGGCCCTGGTTCGCTACATCCGCTCGCTCGGAGGCAAGTAGCGCTCTCGGCGCGGGCAGGGCGTTGGGAAGTTTATCCCGCCACGTCGTGCGACATCGCAGTAGAATCTGAGCAGGTTTTATCGATGAGCGACGAGCAATCATCTCCTGATTCGGCCGCGAGGATTCTGCCGGACATTTTGAGCGAGATCCGCCAGAGCCTCGACGTCCTCGCAGACCGTCTCCATCGACTGGAGGCGGTGCCCGGCGCTTCGCCGTCTCCGCCGCGCGTCACGCCGGCCGAGGGGCCCCACGTCGAGAAGCCTGAAGAGCGCGACACGCTTTCGGTCGGGCAGGAGATTCTCGCCATCCAGTCCTCGGGGCTCGAGCCGGCCCAGGTCTTCTCACTCGCCATGGACCGGGTCGCGCGGTTGCTGTCCGCCGATCGGGCCATGCTCTTCGTCTGGGAACCCGAAGGCTCTCGACTCGTGGCCCGTGCGGGGCGCGGGTTCCGGCGCGACGACCTCGAGACCATCTCGATCAAGGCCGGGGACGGGATGGTCGGCCAGGCTTTCCAGGACGAGCGGATTCAGCGTTCCTCGGGCGGCACCGTCAGCGTCGCCGAGGACCCGTTTCTGGCGCTCTTTCCAGTGCGAGACGCCGTGGCTGTGCCGATCCGCGCCGCCGGGCAGGCCGCCGGGGTCCTCTATGCGGGGCGCCGCGCGCCGCGGCCGGCCTTCGCCGAGCAGGAAGTCGTCCTGCTACTCGTCATCGCCGACCGCGTCGGCACGGCCCTGGTCCATCGGCAGTTCGCCGAGACCACGGGCGGCCATGTCGGCCGGCTCCGCGAGCTCGAAGTGTTCCTGGGCCACGTGCTCGTGGGCCAGGAGAAGGAGGACATGCTCGCCCGGGCTTGCGAAGTCGCCTGCCGGCTCGCGGGCGTGCGCGTCGCCGCGCTGGCCGTGCCCGCCGGGTCGGAAGGCCTGGCGCTCGCCGCGTCCGCGGGGCTGCTGGCCGGCGCGATCACCTCCTGGCGCGCCGACATCGGCCATGGGCTCACCGGCGAGATGTTCGCCACACACCGCCCCGTGCTATGCCGCGACATCCAGAGCCGGGACGGGTGCGAGGACGACACCCTCCGCGAGGCGGGCATGCGCGCCTGTCTCGTGGTACCGGTTCGGCTGAGGCACGAGATCGTGGGCGCTCTCTACGTCGCGGATCCCGAGGCCCGCGAGTTCACGCCGGACGAAGTGGCCGCGGTCCAGGTGCTGGCCTCGCTGCTGGCGCTGGGGATGGAGAACAACCGGCTCTACGGCGAGGTCAGGACCGCCTTCGAGGGGATGGCGTCGGCGCAGGACCAGCTCGTTCAGACGGAAAAGGCCCGCGCCGTCGGCGCCATGGCCGGGGGCATCGCCAACGAGTTCAACAACCTCCTCGCCATCGTGCTGGGAAAGACCCAGCTCATGCTCCCGCGCGCCCCGGAGGGGCCCCTTCGCGAGGGGCTCGCGGCGGTCGAGGAGGCGGCGTGGCGGGCGGCGGACATCGTGCGCCGGCTTCAGGGCTTCGCGGTGACGGACATGGACGACACCGCGGGTCCGGTGGACCTGGCCGCCGTGGTGCAGGACGCCCTCGCGCTGACGCGCGCGCTCTGGAAGGACGAAGCCGAAGCCCGCGGGACGCCGATCGAGGTGGTGACCGACCTCGATCGGGTGCCGCCCCTGGACGGCCAGGCGGCCGCGCTGCGAGAGGCCGTGATGAACCTGATCCTGAACGCGCTCGACGCCATGCCGCGCGGCGGACGCGTGAAGCTGACGACTCGGCGGGTGGACGACGGCGCGGAGCTCGAGGTTTCGGATTCGGGTGAGGGAATGCCCGAAGACGTGCGGCGCCGCATCTTCGATCCTTTCTTCACCACCCGCGCGCCGCACCGGACCGGGCTCGGGCTGTCCGTGGTCCATGGGGTCGTCAACCGGCATCACGGCAGCGTGCGGGTGCGGAGTGAGCACGGCGGGGGCACCACGGTCACGTTGTGGTTTCCGGCGGGACATCCCCGCGCTGAGGAGTCTTCCCCGGCCATGCCGGCCGTGCCAGACGTACCCACCGCGCCAGCCGTCTCCACCTGGAAGGACGAATCGCGTCAGCCCGAGCAGGGCGAGCCCGCCCGCGACTCCGCCCCCGTCTCCGCTGGCGATGCCGCCGGCGACGACGCCGCGCGCCACGCAGCCGATTCCACGATCGTCTCCATCCTCGTGCTCGAGGATGAGGAGCAGATCCGCACCATGCTGGTGGACGCCCTGTCCGGCGCCGGCCACAGGGTCGAGTCGGCGACCGACGGGCTCACGGGCCTGGCGCGCTTCCAGGGCGGGCATTTCGACGTCGTGCTGACCGATCTCTCGCTGCCCGAGTGCTCGGGGCTGGACGTCGCGCGCTCGGTCAAGCGCATACAGCCTGAAACGCCGGTGGTGCTCATCACCGGGTGGGGACATCTCCTCGATCCGGATCGTCTGCGCGAGAGCGGCGTGGACCTCATGCTGGTCAAGCCGTTCCGCCTCGAGCGACTACTGTCCGTCCTCGACGACGCCCTCCGACTGCGTCCCTCCGCATAGCACGCCGCGACGTGAGGCGGCTCTGCGCCATCGATCTCGGCACCAACACCGTCCGCCTGCTCGTGGTCGAAGCCTCCGGGGCCGAATGGCGCCCGCTCCACGAGGAGCAGAGCGTGACGCGGCTGGGGCAGGGGCAGGCGGCTACGGGCGTCCTGCAGCCGGCGGCGATGCGGCGGACCGTGGACGTCGTCGCCGCCTTCGTCCGCCGGGCGGAAGCTCTGGGCGTCCGCGACGTCCGCATCGTCGCGACCAGCGCCGTCCGCGAGGCCGGCAACGGCACGGAGTTCCTGGCGATGGTCGGCTCCTCGAGCGGCCGGCAGGTACGCGTGATCTCGGGCGAGGAAGAGGCGAGGCTGACTCTCCTCGGAGTGGCCGAAGGGCTGCCAGATCTCGGGGGCCAGTTCCTTCTCTTCGATATCGGGGGCGGCAGCACAGAGTTCGTGCTCGCCCGAGCGGGGCGCCCGGCTGCGACTGTGAGCCTGAGGCTCGGCGTGGTCGAGCTCGCCGAGCGCTTCATGGGCCCGGGCCCTATCGATGCCGCGCGCTACGACGCGATGGCCACCGAGGTGGACACACGCCTCTCCTCCGGCCTCACGGAGCCTATCCTTCGCCATGGCGTGTCGACGCTCGTGGGCAGCGCGGGCACCGTGACAACGCTGGCGGCCCTCGATCTCGGTCTCGAAGCCTATGACGCAAGCCGGGTGCACGGCCACCGGCTCACGCGCGGTGCCGTCGAGGGTCTGCGCCGGCGCCTGGCGGGCCAGAGCCTGGCCGAGCGCTCCGCCCTGCCGTGCCTCGAGCCCGGCCGGGCCGACCTGATCGTCCCGGGCACGGCGATCTGTCTCGCTGCCCTGGAAAGACTCGGCTTCGATGCCCTCGTGGTCAGCGACCGGGGGCTCCGGGAGGGCATCCTGTGTGAGATACTAGCGACGTACTGAGACGGGACATGGCGAACCGATCGGGGCAGTGGAGGGTCACGGATCCGGCGAACGCGCCCGCGAACTGGGGCCCGCGCTCCGCCAAGTGGGCGTGGCTCGAGATGGTGCTGCCGCTCTTCGCCACGGCCCTGCTCGTGGTCTTTCACAAGCCCCAGTTCATGCCGCGCATCTTCGTCGAGAGCGCGACGTCGCCGCTGGCCTGGGTCGCCTGGGGGATCATCGGGGCCATGGGTGGCGTGATGGCTTTCTCGGGTCTGCTCGTCGCGTTCTTCCTCCTGTACTCGCCCGTCTACCTGGCCGGTAAGGCGCCCGTCCTCATAGGCAAGGGCGCGTGGACCGACCGCCGCGAGGTCCGCTTCTACGCGCTGTGCTTCGTCATGCTCTGCGTGCTTCTGGCCCTCGTCCTGTGGGACTGGCGCTGGTTCGTGTCCGTCTTCCTGCTGCTCACGGGCTTCGCGCCGACCTTCTGGCGGGCGATGGTCTGAGCGGCCGGAGTTGACAGGCCGCGGCGCGCTGACTATCCTAGGCAGACGGACATGGATGAAATAGCGGTCCTGGTGCTCAACTATACGTACGAGCCGCTGCATTTCACCAATGCCAGGCGCGCGGTGACGCTGCTGCTCGCGGGCAAGGCCGAGAGCGTCGAGTCGTCGCCACGCGTGATCCGCTCGCCCTCACGGGCCTTCCCGCTGCCGTCGGTGGTTCGGCTCGCCTCCTACATCCGCAAGCCCTTCCTCGAGCGGGTCGCGTTCAACAAGAAGAACATCCTCCGCCGCGACGGGTACACCTGCCAGTACTGCAGCCGGCGCGGCGAGAAGCTGACCGTCGACCACGTCATGCCCCGCTCGCGCGGCGGGCAGACCACGTGGACCAACGTCGTCGCCGCCTGCCTTCGCTGCAACCTCTTCAAGGGGAACCGGACGGTGGAGGAGGCCCGCCTGCGGCTCATCCGCGAGCCGGTGCACCCGCAGTTCCTGTTCTCGGTGCACCTCATGCGCCATCCCCACGCCACGAGCTTCCTCGACTCGTGGCGGAAGTACCTCGTCGCGGTTCCGTCCTCGCCCTGAGCGCGTTGTTCGGGCTGTCCTCGGAGTTCGAGCCCGCGGGGGACCAGCCGCGCGCGATCGAGCGCCTCAGCGAGCTGCTCGCCGACGGGCGCCCGCATAGCGTCCTCCTCGGCATCACGGGCAGCGGCAAGACCTTCACGCTCGCCAACGTCATCGCGCGGCTGGGCCGGCCGGCGCTCGTCATCTCCCCGAACAAGACGCTCGCGGCGCAGCTCTACGGCGAGTTCAAGTCGTTCTTCCCCGCCGGCGCCGTCGAGTACTTCGTCTCCTACTACGACTACTACCAGCCGGAGGCCTACATCCCGCAGTCCGACACGTACATCGAGAAGGACGCCCTGGTGAACGACGAGATCGACCGCATGCGGCACTCCGCGACGACGTCGCTCTTCGAGCGCCGGGACGTGGTGGTGGTCGCGTCGGTCTCGTGCATCTATGGCATCGGCGCCCCGGAGACCTACCAGGGCATGCACGTCCCGCTCGAGGCCGGGCAGACGATCGAGCGGGACGCCCTCATCAAGAGCCTGGTCGCGATCCAGTACGAGCGCAACGACGTCGATTTTCGCCGCGGGACGTTCCGCGTCCGGGGCGACGTCGTGGAGATCTTCCCGGCGGCCGCCGAGGCCGAAGCTCTCCGGGTGGAGCTGTGGGGCGACACGGTCGAGAAGCTGTCCACTCTCGACCCGCTACGTGGAGTCACGACGGGCTCGGCACCCGCCGCGCGGATCTACCCGGCGAGCCACTACGTCACGCCCGCCGACCAGCTCGAGCGCGCGGTCGCGGGCATCATGGAGGAGCTGGGCGAGCGGCTGCGCTTCCTGAAGGGGCGAAACCGGCTCCTGGAGGCCCAGCGGCTCGAGCAGCGGACGCTCTTCGACATGGAGATGCTGCGCGAGATCGGCTACTGCCACGGCATCGAGAACTACTCGCGGCACCTGTCGGGGCGCAAGCCGGGGCAGAACCCGCCGACCCTGATGGACTACCTGCCCAAGAACGCCATCGTGATCATCGACGAATCCCATGTGACGGTGCCGCAGATACGTGGCATGTACCCGGGCGACCGCTCCCGCAAGGAGGCCCTCGTCGAGTACGGCTTCCGGCTGCCCTCGGCGTTCGACAACCGGCCGCTGAACTTCGACGAGTTCGCCGCCATGGTGCCGCAGACGCTCTACGTGTCGGCGACGCCCGGGCCGTACGAGCTCGGACGGGCGGGCGGGCGCCGGGCTGGGCCGGGCACACCCTGGGAGGGCGGCTCGGTGGCCGAGCAGATCATCCGGCCGACGGGGCTCATGGACCCCAGGATCACGGTGCGCCCGGCGGGCGTCCAGGTCGACGACCTGATGGCGGAGGTGCGCGCCCGCGCGGAAAGCGGCGAGCGGGTGCTCATCACGACGCTGACGAAGCGCATGGCCGAGGACCTGACGGAGTATTACCAGCAGAACGGCTTGAGAGTGCGCTACCTGCACTCCGACATCGATACGCTGGACCGCGTGGCGGTGATCCGCGAGCTCAGGATGGGCAAGTACGACGCCCTGATCGGCATAAATCTATTACGCGAGGGACTCGATCTGCCCGAGGTCTCGCTCGTGGCCATACTCGACGCCGACAAGGAGGGCTATCTGCGCTCGGCGACGTCGCTCATCCAGACGGCCGGCCGGGCGGCCCGCCATGTCAACGGCGAAGTGATCATGTACGCGGACACCGTGACGGGCTCGATGCGGGAGGCCATCGCCGAGACCGAGAGGCGTCGGGTGGTGCAGGAGGCGTACAATCGAGAGCACGGCATCACGCCGGAGTCCGTGAAGCGCGGGATGAAGGACCTCCTCGACAGCGTGCCCGAGCGGGACTACTACACGGTCGAGGTGCCCAAGGAGGCCCTACCGGCGTGGGAGAGCTCCGAGTCCCTCCAGCGCCACATCGCGGAGCTGGAGGGAGCTATGAAGGAGGCCGCGCGGCGGCTGGACTTCGAGCGCGCCGCGGAGCTGCGCGACCGCATCAAGGCGCTCCGGAAGGTCGAGCTGGGCGTGCGCTGAGGGGCGCACCACCGCCATGCTGGTCAAGTGGACCCTGGTCTTTTTCGTGGCCCTGTCTCTGGGTCTCGTGGTGCTGTCGAAGGTCGTCTCGTTCTTCAACCCGCCGCGCCCGGGGCGCCCGCGAGCGCCCGTGCTGCGCCGGATCGACCGCATGCTGCGGTGGAGCGTATTCATCCCCGCGGCCGTCGGGCTCATCGTGCTCGTGGTGACGCTGTGGCTGGCCGCGTAGCGGCGGTCGATCTCGCGGACAAGCTCGCCCAGCTGCCCGACCGGCCGGGCGTGTACCTCTACAAGGACGGCAAAGGGCAGATCGTCTACGTGGGCAAGGCAGCCTCGATCCGCGGCCGCGTGCGCTCGTACTTCCAGGAATCGCGGGTGCGCGACGCGAAGACGGACGCCCTCGTCGGGCAGATCCGGGACCTCGAGTTCATCGTCACCGGCAACGAGCTCGAGGCGCTCATCCTGGAGTCCAATCTCGTCAAGCGGCACCGGCCGCGCTACAACATCATTCTCCGCGACGACAAGCACTATCCCTTCCTCAAGCTGACCACCAACGAGGAGTATCCGCGCCTCGTCGTCGCGCGGCGGGTGCAGCGCGACGGCGCCGCCTACTTCGGGCCTTTCTACCCGGCGACCGCGATGCGGGAGACGCTGCGGCTCGTGCGCCAGCTCTTCCCGCTCCGGACCTGCCGGATCAACATCGACGGCAAGAAGGCGCGTCCGTGCCTGCAGTACTACATCCACCGCTGCAACGCGCCGTGCACCGCCTGGGAGACGCGGGAGGGCTACGAGCGCACCGTGCGTGACGTCGAGCGCTTCCTCGAGGGGACGAACGACGGGCTCGCCCAGGAGCTGACGGCGCAGATGGAGGCGGCGGCGATCGAGGAGAAATTCGAGCAGGCGGCGCGGCTGCGCGACCGGGTCCAGGCGCTCAACACGGTCCGCGAGCGGCAGAAGATCATCTCGACCGAGGACAGCGACCAGGACATCGTGGGCGTGGTGCGCCAGGGCCAAGACGCCTGCGTGCAGCTCTTCTTCGTGCGGCGCGGGCGGCTGCTCGGGCGCGAGTCGTTCTTCTTCGACCGCCTCGGCGGGGCGACCGACGGCGACGTGCTGTCCGCCTTCCTCAGGCAGTTCTACGCGCGCGAGGTGGTGCCTCCGCCGGAGATCCTGGTCTCCGAAGAGGTGCCAGAGGCGGGCCTGACCGCGGAGTGGCTGGCCGGCCGCCGCGCGGGCGGGGTGGAGATTCTGGCGCCCCAGCGGGGGAGGAAGCGCGAGCTCGTGGCCATGGCGGAGGAGAATGCCGCGCTGGCTCTGCAGAGCCATCTCCTCTCTCGCGGCAACCGCACGCAGGCGGTGCTCGATGAGCTCCAGCGCGCGCTGGGCCTGCCCGAGCCGCCGCATCGCATCGAGGCCTTCGACATCTCGACGTTCCAGGGCGGCGAGACCGTCGCGTCCCTGGTCGCCTGGCAGGACGGCGAGATGAAGAAGGACGACTACAAGCGCTACCGCATCCGGACCGTCGTCGGCACCGATGATTTCGCCGCGATGCACGAGGTGGTCAGCCGGCGCTACGGACGCGTGCTCGAGCAGGACGGTGCGCTCCCCGACCTGATCCTGCTCGACGGCGGGCGCGGCCAGCTGGGCGCCGGGCTGAAGGCGCTGGAGGCTCTGGGGCTCGACTACGTGCCGATGGTCTCGCTGGCGAAGCGCGCCGAGGAGGTCTACACGCCGGACCGCCTCGAGCCGCTCGTGCTGGACCTGACCTCGCCCGCGCTCCAGGCGCTCCAGAAGGTGCGGGACGAAGCCCACCGGTTCGCCATCACGTACCACAAGAAGCTCCGCACGCGGCGGACCATCAGCTCGGTGCTGGACCAGATCCCGGGCGTCGGTCCGACGCTCCGGACGAGCCTGCTCAAGACGCTGGGCTCGGCCCGGGCAGTGCGCGCGGCCTCGGTCGGCCAGCTCGCCGCCGTGCCCAAGGTTTCCCCCAGGCTTGCCCAGCGCATTCACGACTTCTTTCACCCGGTCGCGCTCCCGGAGGAACCGTCCCGGGCAGATCGGGGTTAGACTGTACGACGTTGCTCGCACGCTGAAGGACTTTCTGCGAAAGGAGGTGAATACATGAAGAAAATCATGATGGCTCTGGTCCTGGTACTGGCGACGGCCGGCGCGGCGCTCGCGAATCAGTGCCCACTGCTGGTCAAGCAGATCGAGGACGCGACCGCCGGGAAGACCGACGACGCGTCCAAGAAGGCGGCGGCCATGGCCGCCGAGGCCAAGACGCTGCACGCGGCCGGCAAGCACGCCGAGTCTCAGGCGAAGGCCAAGGAGGCCGCTGCGGCAATCAAACTGGAATTGAAGATGAAGCAGTAGGTTCTCGACCCCCCGGGGGGCTCCACGCACGCCCCCGGGGGTCCTTTCTTGCGTCCCGCCTCCTAAGTGTGGGAAAATCAGCGTGAATATGGCCAGTGACGACCGCGCAAACCGCTATCCGTTCCGCGAGATCGAGCCGAAGTGGCAGCGGGTCTGGGAGGACGGCGGGCAGTTCCGCGTCACCGAGGATCCCGCGCGGCCGAAATACTACTGCCTCGAAATGTTTCCGTATCCGTCCGGCCGCATCCACATGGGCCACGTCCGCGTGTACACGATCGGCGACCTGCTGGCCCGCTTCAAGTGGATGCGTGGCTACAACGTGCTCCATCCGATGGGGTGGGACGCCTTCGGGTTGCCGGCCGAGAACGCGGCCATCGACAACGGGGTGCACCCCGCCGTGTGGACGCACGAGAACATCGCCAACATGAAGATGCAGCTCCGGCGGCTCGGCATGTCCTACGACTGGGACCGCGAGCTCGCCACGTGCGATCCGTCCTACTACCGCTGGGAGCAGCTCGTCTTCATCCGCATGTTCGAGCGGGGCCTGGCCTACAAGCAGCGCTCCACGGTCAACTGGTGCCCCTCGTGCCAGACCGTCCTCGCCAACGAGCAGGTCGAGAACGGCCTCTGCTGGCGCTGCGACTCCGTCGTGGCGATCAAGGAGATCGAGGGGTGGTTCTTCAAGATCACCGACTACGCCGAGGAGCTCCTGGCCTGGAGCGATCGGCTGCCCGGCTGGCCCGAGCGCGTGATGACCATGCAGAAGAACTGGATCGGGAAGAGCGAGGGCGCCGAGTTCGACCTGCCGGTCGCCGGGCGCCCGGGCGTGTCCGTGAGGATCTTCACCACGCGCCCCGATACCTCGTTCGGCATGACGTACGCGGTGCTGGCTCCCGAGCACCCGCTGGTGGACGAGCTCGTGGTGGACGAGCAGGAGCGCGCCCGCGTGACGGCGTTCCGGCAGGAAGTGGCCCGCGAATCCGAGATCGAGCGCCTGGCGGCCGACCGCCCGAAGCGCGGTCTCCAACTCAGCGCGCGCGCCGTCAACCCGTTCACGGGGAAGGCGATCCCGCTCTTCCTCGCCGACTACGTCCTCATGGGCTACGGCACGGGCGCCATCATGGCCGTCCCGGGCGAGGACCAGCGCGACTGGGACTTCGCCACGCAGCACGGGCTGGACATCGTCGCCACCGTCAAGAGGCCCGAGGGGTGGCAGGAGAGGCAGGCGTACCTGGGCGACGGCATCAAGATCAACTCCGGCTTCCTGGACGGGCTCACGGTGGAGGAGGCCAAGCGCAAAGCCATCGACTGGCTCGTCTCCAAGGGGATCGGACGGTCGAAGATCAACTACCGCCTGCGCGACTGGGGAATCAGCCGCCAGCGCTACTGGGGCGCGCCCATTCCCATCCTGTACTGCGAGACCTGCGGCATGGTGCCGGAGCGCGAGGACCGGCTCCCGGTGGTGCTGCCCGAGGACGTGCAGATCAGCGGCAAGGGCGGCTCGCCGCTCGCCGAGGTCGCCTCGTTCGTGAACGCGACGTGCCCCAAGTGCGGCGGTCGCGCCCGGCGAGACACCGACACCATGGACACGTTCGTCGAGTCCGCCTGGTATTTCATCCGCTACTGCTCGCCGCACTACGACCAGGGCATGTTCGACCGCTCGGCGGCCGAGTACTGGATGCCCGTGGACCAGTACATCGGCGGCATCGAGCACGCGGTGCTGCACCTGCTGTACGCGCGCTTCTTCACCAAGGTGCTCCGCGACCTCGGGATGATCAAGCTCGACGAGCCGTTCGCGGCCCTGCTGTCGCAGGGCATGGTGATCAAGGACGGCGCCAAGATGTCGAAGTCCAAGGGCAACGTCGTGGACCCGGACGACATGATCCGTCGCTTCGGGGCGGATGCGACGCGCCTGTTCACCCTGTTCGCGTCGCCACCCGAGCGGGACCTGGAGTGGACGGAGAGCGGCGTGGAGGGCGCCTCTCGCTTTCTGAACCGGTTCTGGCGCTTCGTCCACGCACACGCCGAGGAGATCAAGGGCGCGGGGCCCCCGCCGGGCGCGCCCTCCGGCGCGGGCCGGGCTTTCCGGCGCGTGATCCACGAGACCATCGCGCGCGTCACGGCTGACGTCGAGCGGGACTTCCACTTCAACACGGCGATCAGCGCCGTCATGGAGCTGGTCAATGCGCTCCACGATTTCGAGCGCGACTCGCTGGATCGCGTTGCCGGGACCGAGCGCGCCGCCCTGCTGCGAGAGGCGACGGACACGACGGTCCTGCTTCTCGGTCCCGTGTGCCCGCACATGACTGAGGAGCTGTGGCAGATGCTCGGACACGGGGACAGTCTCTTCCGGCAGGCCTGGCCTGCGGCGGACGCGGGCGCCCTCGTGCGGGAGCAGGTGACGGTGGTGGTTCAGGTGGACGGCAAGGTCCGCAGCCGGTTGACCGTGGACGTGGCGGCGCCCGAACAGGCCGTGCGAGAGCAGGCCCTCGCCGAGGACAAGGTCCGACCCTGGATTGCCGGCCGGGAAGTCTCGAAGGTCGTGGTCGTGCCCGGCCGGCTCGTCAATATCGTGACGCGCTGATGAGCCGGCTCCGCGTCGCCCGCGCCTTCCTGCCCGCCGTGCTCGTCCTCGCCGCGGCCGCCGGGGGCTGTGGCTATGCCCTCCGGGGCAACCTGCCTGACCACCTCAAGACGGTATCGGTGCCCGTGTTCAAGAACCGGACCACGGAGGCCGGAGCGGAGAGCACGATCACCGCGGCCGTCATCAACGCGTTCACGAGCAACGGCAGGCTGAAGGTGGTCTCGCTCGACGAGGCCGACTCCGTCCTCGACGGGGAGGTGACGGGCTATCAGGTCCAGTCGCTGACGTATGACAGCAGGCTCAACCTCCGGTCGTATCGCCTGACGGTGACGATGAACGTGCGTTTCCGCGACCTGCGCCGCACCGAGCTGCTCTGGCAGGAGAACGGACTCGTCGCGGACGTCTCCTTCGAAGTCGCCGGCCAGGTCTCGGGCACGATCAGTCGCGAGGAGGGAGCCGTCCAGCAGGCGGCTCTCGAGATCGGCCGGAAGCTCGTCAGTCGCGCGGTCGACCGCTTCTAGCAGCATGCGGACATTCACGCAGGCTGCGCAAAAAGGTCCAGATGCGAGGCGGCGCCCCGCAGTTCGAGTTGAGTGGCGGCCTCTGGCCGTCGCGAGACGAGAGCTGAATTGGTCCGCACGCGAAGCGTACTCCCTGTACGTTGAGCGTGCGGCCGAGGGCGCCCACGACGCAGATGGACCTTTTTCAGCAGCCGGCTAGTGCAGTACGCGGCCTGGCTCCAGGGCCTCGCGCGGGGGCAGGTGGCGCCGGCCGTGCTGCTGCACGGGCCGGAGCCTTTTCTCATCGAAGAAGCCTTGGCCAGGCTCACGCGCGCCGTCTGTTCCGATCCCGGCCTGCTCGCCATGTCCCGCGAGGTGCTCGAGGCGCGCGAGGCGGGCGCCGAGGGCATCGTGCGGGCCGCGGAGACGCTGCCGTGGGGAACGCCACGGCGGCTGGTTGTCGCGCGCGGCGTCGAAGCCCTCGGCGCGAAGCAGGCCCTACCGCTGGTCGAGTACTTGCGCGCCCCGAACCCGACCACGGTCCTCGCGGTCGCGGTTTCTCAGCCGCTCGCATCGTCCCACTGGCTCAGGAGCGCGGTGCCCGCCGCGGCCGTCGTCGAGGTTCCCCAGTTGGCCGGTCGGGCGCTCGAGGGCTGGCTCCTCTCCCGCGCGTCCGCCGACGGCCTCGAGCTCGAGGAGGACGCGGCGCAGCTGCTGATCGCCCTCGTCGGCGACGATCCCGCCGCCCTCGCGGGGGAGATGGGCAAGGCCGCGCTCGCGGGCGGGCCCGAGAACCGGCGCGTCGGAGCGGCCGAGGTCCGCGCGGTGGTGGGCGAGCACCGCTCCCACGAGGTGTTCGAGCTGACGCGAGCCGTGGAGCGGCGGGACGCAACCGCCGCGCTTCACCTGCTCGAGCGCCTGCTGGCGTCCGGAGAAGAGCCGCTCCGCATCCTCGCCATCCTCTCAGGGCAGTCGCGGCGCGCGGCGCCTCGGGTGGCCGTGGCCAGACTCGAGCGCTGCTGGCAGGTCGAGCGCCGGCTCAAGCTGGGCGGCTCGCCGCGCCCGGAGCTCGCGGTCCTCGTCGTTCTACTGTGCGGGGCGTGAGCTCGCGTGCCGTCGCGTGGGCGCTCGTCGCCGGGGCGCTGCTCTCCCCATCCTGGGTCGCGGCTTTCACCGCCGGGGCCTCGTCTGTCGAGGTGGAGCTGCCGGCCGGAGCGCCCCTTGCCGGCTACGGGAGCTTCCCGCGGCGGGCCTGGTTTCCGGATGTCCTCGGACGGTTCCCGAATGCGTTCTGGTTGAACCCCTCCACCGGCGTCCACGATCCGCTCCGCGTGCGGGCGCTGGCGATCGAGTCCGGCGGACTCAGGGTCTTCTGGCTGTCGATGGATCTGATCGCCATCGACCCGACCATGGCCGCCGAAGTGCGAGCGCGTCTCGCGGGTGACGGTGGCGTGCCACCGACGCTCATCGTCTCGGCGTCGCACACGCACTCGGGCCCCGGCGCGTACGCGGAATCGGCTTTCTGGGCCTTCGTCGCCGCCGATCGGGAGTCGCCGGCGGTGCGAAAGGTCATTGTCGACGGCATGGAGAGGTCGGCGCGTGAAGCGGAGCGGCGTCGGGCTCCGGCGCGGCTGGCATGGGGGAAGGCCACGGTCACGGGCGTGGCCACGAGCCGTCTCGGCCAGCCGCTCGATCCGGAGCTGGGTCTGCTCAAGGTGATGGACGGTGACGGGCGTCCCGTTGCGCTCGTGTGGAACTACGCGGTCCATGGCACGGCGCTCGGTCGCGCCAACAGGCTCCTCTCTGGCGATCTCATGGCGGAGGCCTCGGCGCGTCTCGAGAGGGAGACGGGCGCGCCGGTGCTCTTCGTCAACGGCGCGGCGGGCGACGTCAGCCCGAAGGAGCGCGGGTGGGCGGGCGTGCAGAGCGCCGGCGCCGCGCTGGCCTCGGCCGCGCTGGCCGCGTGGCGGACCGTGCCGCCCGGGCGCGACCTGACGCTGAACGCCGCCCAGGTCCATCTGTCGCTGCCCGCTCCCGCCCTGTCGGTGCGCAACTGTACCGGGCGCTGGGTGCCGCGGGCCGTGCGGATCGGGCTCGGCAAGGCTCTCCCGTCCGCCGCGGAGCTCACGGCGGTGCGGATCGGTGGCACCGCGTGGGTCACCGTCCCGGGCGAGCTCCAGACGCGGCTCGGGCTCGACATCAAGACGGCGGGCCGGCGAAGCTTCGAGGAGACATTCGTCGCCGGCTACAGCAATGACTACCTGGGGTATTTCCTTACCCGGCAGGACTACGGCCGGCCGAGCTATGACGCCTGCGGCAGCTTGTACGGGGAGACCGGCGGGGAGATCGTGCGAGACGCCGCCGTGGAGCTGCTGGGCCGGCTGGCGGGGCCGAGGACCGGAGGCTGATGGACGGCTTAGCGTGCGGCCGAGCGGGCCAGGGCCGACTTCTTGCGGGCGGCGGTGTTGCGATGGATGATCCCGCGGCTCACGGCCCGGTCGAGGAGACGGATGGCCTCGAGCACGGCCTCCTTCGTCTGCGGGGTCTTTTCGGTTGCGGCCCCGCGCGCCGTCTTCATCAGCGAGCGGATGGAGCTGCGCACCGCGCGGTTGCGCACGCGTCGCTTCAGGTTCTGCTTGATCCGCTTTCTGGCGGAGCGGGTATTGGCCACTGACCTTCCTCCTGTGAAGCGGACGTCGATCATACGCGTGACGCGGGCCTGGGAGCTTCGCGCTTGGAACGACACTAGACGGTACCGTCCATGTGCGCGAGTGTCAAGGGCAAAGCCGTCCTGAACGAGGACCAGCGGGCGCGGCAGCACGGTGTCCTGCGGGCCGTGGGCGTCATCGGCGCCGCCACGCTCGCGAGCCGGGTGCTCGGTTTCGTGCGTGACATGGTGGTGGCGCGAGCCTTTGGCGCTGGGCCCGTGACCGATGCCTTCTTCGTGGCCTTCCGCATCCCCAACCTGCTGCGCCGGCTCCTGGCCGAGGGCGCTCTGTCCATCGCCGTCATTCCCGTGTTCACGGAATACCTCGAGCGAAACGGCCGCGCCGAGTTCGGCCGCATGGTCCGGGCGGTCACGGGCGTCGCCACGGTGGTTCTGTGCGTCGTGTCCGGCGTGGGCATGCTGCTGGCGCCGTGGATCGTGCGGGTCATGGCGCCGGGCTGGAACGCCGACCCCGGGCTGATCGGTTTGGCCGGGAGGTTGACGAGCCTGATGTTCCCCTACCTCTTGCTCGTGGGGCTGGCCGCGCTGGCCATGGGAGCGCTCAATGCCCAGCATCGCTTCTTCACGGCGGCGCTCGGTCCGGCGGTGCTCAACGTCGCGATGATCCTCTCGGTGCTCGTCCTGGCCGGCAGGCTGTCGCCGCCGGTATTCTCGCTGGCGGTGGGCGTCCTCGTCGGCGGCGCGGGCCAGCTGCTCGTTCAGCTGCCGGAGCTGGCGAGGCTCGGAGTCCCACTCCGGCCCTCGGCGGAGTGGTCGCATCCCGCCGTCAGGATGATTGCCGGCAGGCTCTGGCCCGCGGTCTTCGCGCTGGCCGCGGTCCAGGTGACGGTGCTGCTGAACACGCTCCTGGCCTCGCTCTTGCCTCAGGGCACCGTGTCCTATCTGTACTATGCCGACCGGGTGATGGAATTCCCGCTGGGTGTGTTTGGCATCGCCCTCGCGACGGCGGTTCTGCCCAGCATGGCGGGCCATGCCGCGCGGGGCGAGCGCCGGGCGCTCACCGACACGCTGGGATTCTCGCTCCGGCTCTCGGCGTTCGTCGCGCTGCCCGCGACCGTCGGCCTGGTCGTGCTCGGCCAGCCGATCGTCAGGCTGCTCTTCGAGCGCGGCGAATTCAGCGCCGCCGACGCGGTGGCGACGACCCAGGCGCTGGCGGCCTACGCGGTCGGCCTGCCCGCGTTCTCCGCCACGCGGATCGCCGCGCAGACCTTCTACGCGCTGGGCGACACGCGGACACCGGTGTGGGCCGGGCTCGCCTCCGTCGCCGCCAACTGCCTGTTCGCGCTCGCCCTCATGTGGCCGCTCCAGCACGCGGGGCTCGCGCTGGCTTCGTCCCTCTCCGCCTACGTCAACGTGATCCTGCTCGGCTGGCTCCTGCGCCGGCGGCTCGGGCCCATCGGCGGCCGGCGCATGGCGGGCTCGCTGCTGCGCACGGGCGGCGCATCCGCGCTGCTCCTCCTCTGGTGCCTCTGGGCGGGAGCGCGGCTGGGCGGAGGCCCGGCCGGCGCCGCGTGGACGCTGGGCGCCTTGGGCGCGGGCATGGTCGTCTACCTGGCCGCGGCGGCCGCGCTCCGGGCGCCGGAGCTCGGCGCGCTCCTCGGTTTGCTGCGCCGGCGCGGGCAATCCTTGCCGGGGGCGGGGAGCGGGTGATACACTTCGTCATGCTTTTGCGGTGGTTCGGGTACGCCCCGGTCACGGCCTCGGCAGTACGGAAGGGCCGGTACCGGGGCGTCGCCGTGTTCGGACCCCGGAGAGACTGATGGACGCGGTCCGTGAGTTTTTCGCCGCCCTGCAGACGGAGCGGGGCGCCTCACCCCACACGCTTGCCGCTTACCGCCGGGACCTCGCCGGCTTCACGGCTTATCTCAAGCGCCAGGGGCGCTCGGTCGCGTCGGCCCGCGTGGGAGACCTGACCGGCTACCTCTCCGACTTGAGGCGCCGCGGGCTCGGAGCCCGGAGCGCGGCGCGGCATCTCTCGGCGGTGCGCGGCTACTATCGCTTTCTCCTGACTTCTGGCCAGATACGCCGGGACCCGACCGAGCATCTCGAGGCGCCTCGGCCGCCGCGCAGGCTGCCGCGCACCCTCTCGGTCGAGGACGCGGTCGCCCTCGTCGAGTCGCCGGATCTCTCCGCTCCCGAGGGTCTCCGGGACCGCGCCATGCTCGAGCTGCTCTACGCCTCGGGGCTGCGGGCCTCGGAGTGCCTGACGCTCAGGCTCGAGGACCTCAACGTCACGGCGGGCTATGTGACGGCGACCGGCAAGGGCAGCCGCCAGCGCCTGGTTCCGGTCGGCGCCCAGGCGCTCCGGTGGGTGCAGCGCTACGCTTCCACGTCCCGCCCGGGCTTCGTCAGGCGTAGCGATCCCGGGACGCTTTTTCTCAACCGGTACGGCAGGCCGCTGTCGCGGCAATCCCTCTGGTCCGTCATCAAGCGCGCGGCGAGACGGACGGGGCTGCGCGGCGCCGTCTCTCCCCACACCCTGCGCCATTGCTTCGCCAGCCACCTGCTGGAGCGCGGCGCCGACCTGCGCTCGGTCCAGGCGATGCTGGGCCACGCCGACATCGCGACGACACAGATCTACACCCACCTGCCGTCTTCCGCGGTGCGCGCGATGTACCGCAGGTTCCACCCCCGCGCGGTTCGCAGAGCCAGTTGACCGTGGCCAAGACCGGACACGCGTACCCACAGGTCGAGCCGTGCGCGGCCGATCTCATGGACCGCCGTGTGGCAAAGGTGGCGGGGTCCAGGAGCGTCGGGCGAGCCCTCGAAGCTGCGCGAGTCGCGGGCGCGCACGTCGTGACGGATCTGCGCGCGGCAGCGCGGCGGGATGACCTCGAGCGCGCCGCGGCGTGGGGACTCGGGCGGTGGCGCTGGCTCGACGCCGCCCGAACCGGCCTGCCATCGGTGACGACCGGAACGGGCGAGGTCGCGGTGAGGCGGCTCCAGCACGGCGGCGCGGGCCTGGTGCTCGTGCGCGAGGGCCGGCGGGTCGTCGGATTCGTCGAGTCGTCACCGCCTCCAGCCCCTTCCCTGGCAGTGAGGCTCGAGCGCATTCATGGCACCGAGGGCGAGGCGAGGCTCTGGCTGCTGCGCACTGCGGGCAAGCTCGCCGAGGCGCAGGGCCAGGCTGTCCACGCGGTCGGAGGTTTCGTCCGGGATCTCCTCCTGGGCCGTGTCCTCGCCCAAGCCGCCGCGCGCGTGCCCGACCTCGACCTCGTCGTGGAAGGCGACGGCATCGCCTTCGGGCGGAGACTCGCGGAGGAGACGGGCGGTCATCTCGTGGTCCACTCCGCTTTCGGCACGGCGTCGCTCGAGGGCGGCATGACCCCCGATGGCACGCGGATCGGGCGCGTGGACATCGCGACGGCCCGGCGCGAGCGCTATGGCATGCCGGGCGCCCTGCCGGACGTGAGCCCGGCCGGAATCGACGAAGACCTCGGACGGCGCGATTTCTCCGTCAATGCCATGGCGGTCGCTCTGGCGCCGTCCGCGTGGGGTCGCCTGCTGGATCCTTTCGGCGGCCAGCGCGACCTGGTAGCGCGTCGCCTCCGGGTCCTGCACCCGCTGTCCTTCGTCGAGGATCCGACGCGGATCTTCCGGGGCGCGAGGTACGCGGCACGGTTCGGACTCAAGCCCGATGCGGGCTTCATGCGGGCACTCGCCCTCGCGTGGAAGATCGGCGAGTATCCGGCTCTCTCCGGGCAGCGGCTCCACGCCGAGCTCGAGCTGGTGATGGACGAGCCGGACCCCTGGAAAGTACTGGGCCTCCTGCTCGGCTGGGGAGCCCTCAAGGTGTGGGACCCCGGCTATCGCGTGACGAGCCGGAGCCGCGGACGTCTGGTTGCCGCCCGCAGCTTTGCCGCGTGGGCCCGCGGCGCGGGCGTTGCCGTCGATGCCGGCGGACTGGCCCTCGTGGCGCTCCTCTTCGACCAGGCGCGCCCGACGGCGGAGCGGTGCCTGCGGAGGCTCGCCGTGGCCGGCGTCCGGGCCGCGGAGCTCGACACGGCGGGTGCGCGCTCCCTGGCGCGGCGAGTTGGGGCCAAGGCCCTGCGGAGGCCGAGCCAGGTCGCCGAGACGCTCCGGCCCGCGAGAAACGCGACGCTGCTCGGAGCGTGGCTCTGCGGCGGCCGCAGGGCGCGCAGCAGGATCGAGTGGTTCCTGGGACAGGGGCGCGGAGCGCGGCCCCTGTCTTCGGGCGACGACGTGGTCGCGGCGGGCGTGCCGCGCGGGCCGCGGGTGGCGCAGGTCCTCGGCGTGCTGCGTGACCTGAGACTCGACGGACGCGTGCGGACGAAGGACGATGAGCGCGCGGCCGTCGCCGAGTGGACCCTGGCGCTGACGAGGAAAGGAGAGTCCCGGTGACCCCGAAATTCATCTTCGTGACCGGCGGCGTCGTGTCGTCCCTGGGCAAAGGGCTGGCGGCCGCCTCGATCGGCTCGCTGCTGGAGGCCCGGGGGTTCCGCGTGACGCTACTCAAGATGGATCCCTACATCAATGTGGACGCGGGCACCATGAGCCCCTACCAGCACGGAGAGGTCTACGTCACGGACGACGGCGGCGAGACCGACCTCGACCTCGGGCACTACGAGCGCTTCACCTCCGCCCAGACCACGCGCGACAACAACATCACCACCGGCAAGGTGTACGGCACGGTCATCGAGAAGGAGCGGCGCGGGGACTACCTCGGCCGCACGGTGCAGGTGATCCCGCACATCACGGACCAGATCAAGGCGTCGATACGCAAGGTCGCTTCGGCCGTCGACGTGGTCATCGTGGAGATCGGCGGCACCGTGGGCGACATCGAGGGGCTGCCGTTCCTCGAAGCCGTGCGGCAGTTCAAGAAGGACGTCGGGAAGGACAACGTCATCTACGTGCATCTGACGCTCGTGCCCTTCATCCAGGCCGCGGGCGAGCTCAAGACCAAGGCGACGCAGCACTCGGTCAAGGAGCTGCGCGCGATCGGTATCCAGCCCGACGTGCTGCTGTGCCGGACCGACAAGGAGCACCTGCTCACGCCCGGCACCAAGTCGAAGATCGCGCTCTTCTGCGACGTCGAGGAGGAGGCCGTGGTCGCCGCGCGCGACGTGGACACGATCTACGAGGTGCCGCTGGCCTTTCACGAGCAGGGGCTCGACGAGAGCATCTGCAGGCTCCTCGGCCTGCCGCAGCGGCCCGCCGATCTCTCGCGCTGGGAGGAGATCGTCCGCCGGGTCAAGGCGCCCCGCGGCCGGGTGAAGATCGGGATCGTCGGCAAGTACATTGAGGTCAAGGACTCGTACAAGAGCCTCTACGAGGCGCTCGCGCACGGCGGGATCGCCCACGAGGTGGCGGTGGACGTGGCCTGGGTGGACGCGGAGCGGCTCGAGCGCGAGGGGGTGGCGGGCCACCTCGAGGGGCTCGACGGCATCCTGGTGCCCGGCGGCTTCGGCGACCGGGGCATCGAGGGAAAGATCCAGGCGATCCGCCACGCCCGGGAGCGCCGGGTGCCATATTTCGGGATCTGCCTCGGCATGCAGTGCGCCGTGATCGAGTACGCGCGCAACGTGTGCGCGCTCGACGGAGCCAACTCGACGGAGTTCGACCCCAAGCCTGCCCACAACGTCATCGACCTCCTGCCCGAGCAGCGCAACATCACGGACAAGGGCGGCACGATGCGCCTCGGCCTGTATCCGGTGATCGTGGCCGAAGGCACCGCGGCCTCGCGGGCCTACGGGCAGGGGGCGATCCAGGAGCGCCACCGCCACCGCTACGAGGTCAACAACGACTACGTCAAGGCCCTCGAGGCGGGCGGCCTTTGCATCTCCGGCATCTGGGCCGAGAAGCAGCTGGTCGAGATCATCGAGCTGCCCGGGCACCCGTGGTTCGTCGCGGGGCAGTTCCACCCGGAGTTCCGCTCCAAGCCGTGGGCTCCGCACCCACTCTTCGCGTCCTTCATCCGCGCCGCCATGGACCACCAGGCCACAGCATGACGGCCGAGAGGCGTACCCGACCGGTGCAGGTGGCCGGCGGCGTCGTCATTGGCGGGGGCGCCCCGCTGGCATTGATCGGCGGCCCCTGCGCCATCGAAGACGAGCGCCATGCCCTGATGATGGCCGAGCGCCTCCAGCGCATCACGGCCGATGCGAAGGTGCCCTTCATCTACAAGTCCTCCTACGACAAGGCCAACCGTTCGTCGGTCCACTCGTACCGGGGCCCCGGGCTCAAGGAGGGCCTGAGGATTCTCGGGCGCGTCAAGGAACTGACCGGCCTGCCCGTGCTCTCGGACGTCCACGACATCTCCGAGGTCGGGCCGGCCGCCGAGGTTCTCGACGTGCTCCAGGTGCCGGCTTTCCTCTGCCGGCAGACGGACCTGCTTCTGGCGTGCGGCGGCACGCGCAAGCCCGTGAACGTCAAGAAGGGACAATTTCTCGCCCCGCGGGACATGGGCAATGTCGTGGAAAAGATCCGATCGACGGGCAACGAGGCCGTCCTGCTCACTGAGCGGGGCGCCTCCTTCGGCTACAACAACCTCGTGGTGGACTTCCGCGGTCTGCCGATCATGCGCGGCTTCGGCTGCCCCGTGATCTTCGACGCGACGCACTCGGTCCAGCTCCCCGGCGGGGCGGGGGATCGCTCCGGGGGCGAGCGGCAGTACGTGCAGGCGCTGGCGCGGGCCGCGATTGCGGTAGGCGTGGATGCTCTCTTCATGGAGATCCACGAGGACCCGGACCGGACGATGCCGGATGGGCGCCCGCTCTCGGACGGGCCGAACATGCTGCGGCTCGACGACCTGCCGCGACTGCTCGACGAGATCCGCGCCATCGTGTCCGCCCTCGGGGCATCGGCGCGATGACGGATCGCAAGCGGCTGCTCGCCATGGCCGATCGTGTGCTGCGCCTGGAGGCCGAGAGCATCGCAGGTCTCCGGGAGCGGCTCGATGACCGGTTCGTCCGCGCTGTCGAGCTGATGCACGGCTGCCGCGGCCGGGTGATCGTCACGGGGATGGGCAAGTCGGGCCTGATCGGCAGAAAGATCGCCGCGACGCTGGCCAGCACCGGGACACCCGCGTATTTCCTCCATCCGGCCGAGGGAGTTCACGGCGACATTGGCATGGTGGCCAAGGACGATCTGGTCCTCGGGCTGTCCAATTCTGGCGAGACCGACGAGGTGCTGGCCGTGCTGCCGGCCATCAAGCGGCTCGGCGTCCCGCTCGTCCTCCTCACGGGAAGCCCCGGCTCGACGCTGGGGCGACAGGCGGACGTGGTGCTGGATGTCGGAGTCCTGGAGGAAGCGTGCCCCATGAACCTCGCGCCCACCTCGAGCACGACGGCGGCGCTCGCCATGGGTGACGCGCTGGCCATGGCCCTCCTGGATCTGCGCGGGCTGGGCCCGGAGGACTACGCGGCGCTTCACCCGCGAGGGGCGCTGGGCTGGCAGTCGCTTTTCCGGGTGCGCGATCTCATGCACACAGGCCATGCCGTGCCGGTGGTCAGCGAGACGGCGACGATGAAAGAAACGATCGAGGAGATGGGCGCCAAGCGGCTCGGCATGACGACGGTGGTGAACGGGACCGGGCGTCTGGTGGGCATCATCACCGACGGTGACTTGAGACGCCAGCAGCTGGCGCACGGTGCGCTGCTCGACCGGCGGGCGGGTGAGTGCATGACGCACAACCCCAAGCGGATAGGCGTCGACGAGCTTGCCGCCCGGGCGCTGGCGCTCATGGAAGGCGTGATCACGAGCCTGGTTATCACGGATGAATCCGGCCGCCCCGCCGGCGTCATTCACATCCATGACATCCTTCGGGCCAAGATCGTGTGAAGGCGAAGGCGACCCCTCGACGCGCGACCCCTCGAAGCTTTCCAGGGACGGCCTCGCGGATCCGCCTCCTGGTCCTCGACGTGGATGGCGTCCTCACCGACGGCGTCCTGATCTACAGCGCCTCGGGCGAGGAGATCAAGCGCTTTCACGTCCGTGACGGACTGGCCATACAGGCTGCGCGGCGGGCCGGGGTCGAGATCGCGGTCATCTCGGGTCGCGCCTCGGCGGCGGTGACCCGCCGGATGAGCGAGCTCGGCGTCGTCGAGGTGCACCAGGGTGTCGCCGACAAGGAATCCTTGCTGCGAGGCCTCCTGGCGCGGCTCGGCGTGAAAGCGACCGAGACGGCGGTCATGGGCGACGATCTGCCTGATCTCCCGCTCATGCGCATCGCCGGGCTTGCCATGGCTCCGGCCGATGCCGTCCCCGAGGTGCGGCGAGCCGCGGGCTGGGTGTCTCGGTGGATCGGCGGTCAGGGCGCCGTGAGAGAAGCCATCGAGCTGCTGCTGCGCTCCCGCAAGAGTTGGCCGCCCGGCAACTAGGCCGCAAGCGCAGGACTGTCGGGCTTTCTTGTTTGCTGGCACGTGGTTGGTGTGCTACCGTGGTACCGAAATTGCATATGGATCGAGTTGCCGCCGGAATCACTTTAGGCGTCATCCTCTTCGTGACGGTCGTGATCGGCGTCCTGATCGTCAAGGGACACCGCGCTTCGGCCCCGCGAGAAGAAGTCGTGTCGTCTCAAGCCGACCAGCAAATCAGGGAGATCCATATCCAGGAAGACGCCAAGGGCGGCGGCTATCGCTGGAGCCTCGACGCGGAACGGGCGGAATCCTTCCCGGGTACCGGTAAGACTCATCTCCGAAAGGTGACGATCGGAGTCGAGGAGCCGGGTCGGCGCTGGAAAGTGACGAGCGACGAGGGCGATCTCGTACAGGACACGAGGGACGTCGAGCTGCGAGGCAACGTCGTGCTGGTCTCCAGCGAGGGCATGCGCGTTGAGACGACGGTGCTGAGATGGGCAAACGCCGAAGGCAGGGCCTGGACCGAAGAGCCGGTGACGATCTACCGCTCGGGCGGAGTGGTCAAGGGCACCGGGCTCGAGACGCGGCCGTCGCAGGAGATCACGCGGGTCCGCGGGCGCGTGATGGCGACCTTCAGTGTGACCAAGGCGGCGGCGCCGCGTCCCGCCCCGAAGCGCAAGCTGTGAGACTCCGCGCTCTCGCGCTCGCCATCGGAGCCGCTGTCGCGGCGGCCGTCGTGTTCGCTGGATCCGGGGTGGCGCAGCAGGGGGCGGCGAAGCCGCGGACCTCGGGTCCCCCGGGGAGCCCCCCAGGAGCATCGGCCGCCCCGCCGGCGCCTTCGGGCAAGAATGCGCCCGTGACCGTGGATGCTGACAGCCTCGAGAGCATGCAGAAGGAAGGGCTGTCGGTGTTCAAGGGGAGCGTCGTGGCCAGGCAGAACAACTCCGTCCAGTACGCCGACCGCATGGAGGTCTACACGGACGCCAAGTCGGACCGCATCGAGCGCGTGGTGTCCACCGGCAATGTCCGGATCATCACCCGCGACTGCCGCATGGGGACGGCCCTCCGCGCCGAGTACTACGACGGTGACCAGCGTGTCGTGCTCATCGGCAATGCGCGAGTGTGGCGGGACGCCGACGTGGTCACGGGCGAGCGGATCACGATCTACCTCGCCGAGGACCGCAGCCTCGTCGAGGGCGGCAAGCAGGAACGCGTCAAGGCCATCTTCTACCAGGACCGACCCAAAACCGTGGTCAAGATGGGTCCATCCGGGCCCATATGTCCCTGATATGGAAGGCTTGATCGCGCAGGGCTTGAGAAAACGCTTTAGGAACCGGCTCGTGGTGGACCGGGTCAGCCTCGACATCCAGCGGGGCGAAGTCGTGGGGCTACTCGGGCCCAACGGGGCCGGCAAGACGACCTCCTTCTACATGATCGTCGGGCTGCTCCGGGCCGACGGGGGGCGGATCTTTCTCGAGGGGCGCGAAGTGACCGACCTGCCGATGTACAAACGCTGCCGGCTGGGCATGGGCTACCTGCCTCAGGAATCGTCCGTCTTCCGCAAGCTGACGGTCGAAGAGAATCTGCTGGCCATCCTCGAGACCCTCGACCTCTCCCACGACGAGCGCCAGGCCAGGCTCAAGGATCTCCTGGCCGAGCTCGACCTCACGAGGCTCGCGCGCGCCAAGGCCTACACGCTCTCGGGCGGCGAGCGGCGGCGGCTCGAGATCACGCGCGCGCTCGTCACGAACCCCAGGTACCTGCTCCTGGACGAGCCCTTCACGGGCATCGACCCGATCGCCATCGGCGACATCCAGGAGATCGTCGGCCAGCTCAAGGAGCGCGGCATCGGGGTCCTGATCACCGACCACAACGTCCGCGAGACGCTCGCGATCACGGACCGCGCGTATATTCTCCACAACGGCAAGATCCTGGTCTCGGGTACGGCAAGCGAGCTGGCGAACAATTCCACGGCGCGCGAGATCTACCTCGGCGAGAAATTCTCACTCTGATGCGTCCACCGCGAGCCGCCTGACCCATGCGCCTGTCCCTTCGCCAAACCCAACGGGTCGTGATGACGCCGCTCCTGCAGCAGGCGATCCAGCTGCTGCAGCTGTCGACGCTCGAGCTCGAGCAGGTCGTGCGCAAGGAGCTCGAGGACAACCCCCTCCTGGAGGAGGTGCAGCAGGAGACGCAGGACGTCGACGCCGACGCGCCGGCTCCGACCGAGCCCGGGGCGACGGAGATGCCGGCCGAGCCCGCGCCCGCCGAGCCCGTGTCGAAGGAGACCAGCTCGGTCGATGGCGAGCGCGCCGATGAGCTGCCCTTCGACCTGACATCCGCGGTCTTCGACGAGCCCGACGAGCGGACGCCCGTGTCCATGGAGGAGCGGGAGGAGCTGCCCTTCGAGAACCTGGGCCGCACGGGCATCTCCCTCGACGAGCACCTGAACGAGCAGCTGCGCTGGGCGACCGACGACCCGCGGATGGTCGCCATCGGCGAGGCCATCATCGGCAACCTCGACGACGACGGCTACCTCCGGGCGGAGGTGGAGGAGATCGCCCTGGGCATGGGCGCCTCCGCCGAGGAGGTCGAGCGCGCTCTGCGGCTGGTGCAGGCGTTCGATCCGACGGGCGTGGCCGCGCGCAGCGTGCGCGAATGCCTGCTCCTCCAGCTGACGGCCGACGCCGAGCCCGACCCTCTCTCCGTCGAGATCGTCGAGAAGCACTTCGAGGACCTCGAGCGGCGCCGCTACGCCGAGATCGCGCGCGCGCTCAAGCAGCCGCTCGACCGCGTCATGGAGTCGGTGGAGGAGATCCAGGGGCTCGAGCCTAAGCCCGGCCGCCGCTTCGCGGCCCCCGACCAGCGCTACATCGCCCCCGACGTCTCGATCCACAAGGTGGGCGACGACTACGTCGTCGTGCTCAACGAGGAAGGCATCCCGCGCCTCCGGGTCAACGCGCTGTACCGCTCGCTCCTGCGCCGCTCGGACGGCGACGCCAAGCAATACGTGGAACAGAAGCTCCGCTCCGCCGTGTGGCTCATCAAGAGCGTCGAGCAGCGGCAGCGAACGCTCCGCAAGGTGACGCAGAGCCTCGTCAAGTTCCAGCGGGACTTCCTCGACAAGGGCGTGGCCCACCTGCGGCCGCTCGCGCTGCGGGACGTGGGCGAGGACATCGGGATGCACGAGTCCACCATCAGCCGTGTCACCACCAACAAGTACGTCGAGACGCCCCAGGGGCTGTTCGAGCTCAAGTACTTCTTCCACAGCGGGATCGCCTCGGACAGCGGCGAGATGGTCTCGTCCGTCTCGATCAAGAAGACGATCCGCGACATGGTCGCCGCTGAGGACTCGGGCAAGCCGCTCTCCGACCAGGAGATCGCCCAGGTGCTCCGAGGGCAGGGCTTGAACATCGCCCGGCGGACCGTGGCCAAGTACCGGGAGGAGCTGGGGATCATGCCCTCCCACCAACGGCGGCTTGTACCCAAAAAGCGGTGAGAGCGGTGAGCCCAGCCGAGCCCGCGGTCATGCCGGCGCTCCGGTTCGTGATCATCACAGGGCTGTCGGGCGCCGGCCGCAGCTTCGCGATCAAGTGTCTCGAGGACCTGGGCTACTTCTGCGTGGATAACCTGCCGACCACCCTCATTCCGACGTTCGCGGAGCTCTGCACGCATTCGAGCCGCGACATGCGCCTGATCGCCCTCGGGGTGGACATCCGGGAAGGGGAGTATCTCTCCCACCTGATGGAGACCCTCGCCGAGCTCCGCGCCCAGGGCCACAAGCCCGAGGTGCTCTTCCTCGAGGCGGCGGACGAGACCCTGGTGCGGCGGTATCAGGAGACGCGCCGCCGGCACCCCCTGGCCGGCAGCGGCAGCGTGCTCGAGGGCATCCGCGCCGAGCGCCGGGCACTCGCCAACCTGCGCGAGAGCGCCGACCGGATCATCGACACTTCCGGCCTCTCCGTGCATCAGCTCAAGGAGCGCTTGGTCGAGGGTTACGGGCCCCTCGGCACGCGTGATGCGCTGACGGTCTCGCTCATGTCCTTCGGCTTCAAGCACGGGGCGCCCTACGACGCCGACCTCGTCTTCGACGTCCGCTTCCTGCCGAACCCGCACTTCGTGGACCGCCTCAAGCGCCTTGACGGCCGCGACGCCCCCGTGGAAGAGTTCGTGATGTCCTTCGAGGAGAGCCGCACGCTCCTGGCCAAGATCGAGGACCTGTTGCGCTTTCTCCTTCCGCTCTATCGGCGGGAGGGCAAAGCCTACCTCACCGTCGCCCTGGGGTGCACTGGAGGCCGCCATCGCTCGGTGACCCTCGTAGAGCTGCTTCGGCGCTCCCTCGAGGGTGCGGGGCAGGCGCCCGTGGTGCGGCACAGGGACATCGACCGTGAGTGAGGGCGTCCGCTTCCTCTTCGGCATACACAACCACCAGCCCGCCGGCAACTTCGACTCGGTCGTCCTGGACGCCGCGCGGTCGGCGTACCATCCTTTCCTCGAGGCGGCAAGCGCCGGCCCCGGAGTCGTCCTGACCGTGCACTGCTCCGGAGGACTCCTGGCTTTCTTCCGCGAGCGGTCACGGCGGACCTTCGACCTTCTGGGACGGCTCGCGTCGGAAGGCCGCATCGAGCTCCTCACGGGCGGTTTCTACGAGCCCATCCTGTCCATGCTGCCGGACGAGGACAAGGTGGGCCAGATCGAAGCGCTCAGCGACTTCCTGCGCGCGAACTTCGGCGTGCGCCCCCGCGGCATGTGGCTGGCCGAGCGGGTCTGGGAACCACAGATGCCCAAGATTCTCAAGCGTGCCGGCGTGGAGTTCGTCGTGGTCGACGACGCGCACTTCGCGCTGGCCGGCCTCGAGCCCGAGGCGCTGGGCGGCTACTACCTGACCGAGGAGCAAGGCGCGACACTCGCGGTCTTTCCGATCAGCCAGAGGCTGCGCTACCTCGTGCCTTTCGCCGAGCCGGCGGAGACGATCCGGTACCTCGAGGAGCGGCGGGGGGCGGGAGCGGTGACGCTCTTCGACGACGGCGAGAAGTTCGGCGTGTGGCCCGGCACCCATCGCCTGGCCTACGTCGAGGGGTGGCTCGGGCACTTCTTCGACGCCATCGCTGCCGCGCCGGGCATCACGCTGTCCACCTTCTCGGGCTGCCTCGACGAGCTGCCGGCAGCGGGGCGCGTGTATCTGCCCACGGCCTCCTACTCCGAGATGGGCGAGTGGGCGCTGCCCGCCGCGCGGGGCGAGGAGCTCGAGGAGGCGCGCCGGCGGCTCCTGGCGCTGCCCGACGGGGAGCGCTTGGCACGGCTCCTCCGCGGCGGGTTCTGGCGCAACTTCCTCGTCAAATACCCCGAGATGGGCGACGCGTATTGGCGCATGCTGCGCCTCTCGCAGCGGCTCCACGAGGCTCTTTCGCGGCGCCCCGACGATCCGCGGCTCGTGGCCGCCCGTGAAGACCTCTGGCGCGGCCAGGGCAACGACGCCTACTGGCACGGCGTCTTCGGCGGCTGCTACCTGCCGCATCTCCGGCGCGCCGCGGGCAGCGCGCTCCTGGCCGCGGAGCGGCGGCTCGATGAGGCGCTGGACGCTCCGCCGCTCTCCTGGGCGCGCGACGACCTGGACGGCGACGGCCGCGCGGAGCTCCGGGTGCGGACCCACGAGCTGGCGGTGACGGTTCGCCCTGAGGCGGGCGGCACGCTGACCGAGCTCGCCTTCCGCGCGCGCGACCTCGACCTGGCGGGCGTCTTCACCCGACGTCGCGAGATGTATCACGGGCGCATCAAGGAGGGCGCGGCGGCGCAGGGCGGCGACGAGGCCAGGAGCATCCACGCGGCCCCGGCGGCCAAGGAGGAGGGCCTCGCGGAGCTGCTCGACTACGACCCGTTCAGGCGGGCCTCGCTCCTCGACGGGCTCTTCGGTCCGGGAGCGCCTCCGGATCCGCTCTCTCCCTGGGCCCTGGCGCGTGCCGCGATCGGCGAGAGGCCCATGGCGTGCGAGATTGTCGAGCGGGGCGGCGAGGTCGAGCTGGCTCTCGGCCCGACGGCGATCGACGGGATGCCGCTGGCCGTTCTCAAGCGCATACGAATCGGAGCGGCGGGCGCCGGGGTCCGAGCCCGCTACGGCCTGACGTGGGCCGGCGACGAGCCGCTCGATGGCACGTGGGCCGTGCAGCTCAACCTCGCGCTGACCGCGGGCGATGCGCCGGGACGCTACTACCGGCTCCCGGGCTCACCCTCTCTCGGCTCCCGCGGCAGGATCGCCGGGGTCGCGACGCTCACGCTCGTCGACGAGTGGATCGGCTGCGAGGTCGAGATCGGCTGGAGCCCCGCGGGCGACGCCGGCTGGGCGCCGATCGAGACGGTGTCGCTCTCCGAATCCGGGTTCGAACGGATCTACCAGGGGTCGGCCGTCCTCGTCAGCTGGCCCCTGGCGCTGCCGCCCGGCGGCTCGTGGGAAGGCGAGCTTCGCGTTGTTCCTCGCGCGATCTCATGCTAATCTGCCACGAAGGTGTCCGGTCGGGGCGCGTGGCGGAGCAGCCAGGCGCACCCACTAGAGGGCGCATCCACCATACGAAGGGGGACGAAGACGATGGCGCGTGAGGAGTATCTGTTCACTTCGGAGTCGGTGACCGAGGGCCATCCGGACAAGATCGCCGACCAGATTTCCGACGCCGTCCTGGACGCGATCGTGGCCCAGGACCCGACGGGACGCGTGGCGTGCGAGACGCTCCTGACCACCGGGCTCGTTGTCGTGGCGGGCGAGATCACCACGTCCTGCTACGTGGACATTCCGAAGATCGCCCGCGAGACCATCAAGTCCGTCGGCTACACGCGCGCCAAGTTCGGCTTCGACTACGAGACCTGCGCCGTCATCACGGCGATCGACGAGCAGTCAAGCGACATCGCCATGGGAGTGGACAAGCTGGGCGCCGGTGACCAGGGCCTCATGTTCGGCTACGCCTGCACGGAAACCGAGGAGCTGATGCCGCTGCCCATCATGCTCTGCCACAAGCTGGTGCAGCGCCTGACGGCCGTACGGAAGAGCGGCGCGCTCGACTACCTCCGGCCGGACGGCAAGAGCCAGGTGTCGGTGCGCTACGTGGACGGTGCGCCGATGTCCGTCGAGACCGTGGTCATCTCGACGCAGCACAGCCCCGACGTCACGCTGGAGAAGATCCGGCAGGACGTGATCGAGCACGTCGTGACACCGACCATTCCGAAGCACCTCATCGACCCCAAGCGGATCACGTATCACATCAACCCGACTGGGCGCTTCGTCACCGGCGGTCCGATGGGCGACTCGGGGTTGACGGGGCGCAAGATCATCGTGGACACCTACGGCGGTTCCTGCCCCCACGGCGGTGGCGCGTTCTCCGGGAAGGACCCGACGAAGGTGGACCGGTCGGCCTGTTACATGGCGCGCCACGTGGCCAAGAATATCGTGGCGGCCGGCCTTGCCGCGCGGGCCCAGGTGCAGGTCGCCTACGCCATCGGCGTCGCCGACCCGGTCTCCATCATGGTCGATACCTTCGGCACGGGAAAGGTGTCGAACCTCGAGCTCGAGGCGATGATTCGGCGGCACTTCGACTTCACCCCGATGGGCATCATCAAGTACCTCGACCTGCGCCGGCCGATCTACCAGAAGACGGCGGCCTACGGGCACTTTGGACGGAGCGAGCCGGAGTTCACCTGGGAAAACACGAACCGGGTCAAGGATCTGCGCGACGACGCGGGCATCTGAGCCCGCCCTCACGAGCGGCGGCGACCGGGCCCCGCGGCCGGCATGAGCACCGGCGCGGGGCCCATTTTTCACCAGGAATCGAACGAACGACCCCTATCGAACGGACGAAAGGGGGGGAGCATGACTGAGCACGACGTCAAGGATCTGTCGCTGGCCGCGGCCGGCAAGCTCACGATCGAGTGGGCCGAGCAGTCGATGCCAGTGCTGCGGCAGGTGCGGGACGCTTCACGAAGGAGCAGCCGCTCAAGGGGCTGCGACTCGGCGCGTGCCTGCACGTGACGACCGAGACGGCCGTGCTCATGATGACGGCTCAAGGCATGAGCTTTGCCAACCAGGCGCTGTCGGCGGAGCACATCGTCAAGCACGGCAAGAGCCTGGAGAAGAAGGTGTACGTGGTGCCGCGGGACATCGACCTCGAGATCGCCCGGCTCAAGCTGCCGTCGATGGACGTGCAGATCGACGTGCTGATGCCCGCCCAGGAGGAGTATCTCTCCTCCTGGACCCACGGCACCTAACCGCACCAGGGCAGATTCAACGAGAACGCCCCGGCTGATGTGAGTCCGGGGCCGGAGGTTCTCCGTGGCGAACGGACGGCGCTCACCCCGGCTGGGCTTCTGGCTGCTGCTCGGCTTCATCGTACTGACCGGGCTCGGCCAGGCGGTGCCGCTGTACACCGACTGGCTCTGGTACGGCGAGGTCGGCTTCACGCAGGTCTTCACGACCGTCCTGTCCCTTCGCGGCTGGCTTTTCCTCGGAACCGGCGGCGTCGTCTTCCTCTTCATGTACGGCAACCTCTGGGTCGCGGCCCGCACGGCGGCGCCGGACGTTCTCTGGGAGCTCGACGACCAGCTCGGGCTGCCCGGCCGGGCGGTGCTCGAGCCGCTGATCCGGCGGCTGCTGCTGCCTGTCATCGCGGTCATCGGCGTGCTCTCCGGCCTGCGGGCCGGCTCCTCGTGGGAGCTGGTGCTGGGCTATGTCAACGCCACGCCCTTCGGCGCCACGGACCCGCTCTTCGGCCACGACCTCTCCTTCTTCGTCTTCCAGATGCCGCTCTGGCGCTTCCTCTACGGCGGGGCGATGACCCTCGTCATCGGCACGCTGCTCCTGAGCGTGGCGACCTACGTCCTGCTTCGAAGCCTGGTGCTGACCGCCCAGGGTCCGCGGCTAGCGGCGGGCGCGCGCACGCACCTCCTGGCGCTCGGCGCGGTCCTGCTGCTCCTCCGCGCCCTGGGGTTCTGGCTCGACCGCTACGAACTCGTCTTCTCTCCGCGCGGCGTGGTCTTCGGCGCCTCGTACACCGATGTCCATGCGACGCTGCCGGCGCTGGGCGCGCTCACGGCGCTGGCTCTCCTGTGCGCGGCCGCGTGCATCTTTCAGATCACGCGGCCCGGCTGGGGCTTCCTGGTGGCCGGCCTCGTGGTCCTGGGCGTGGTGTGGGCGGGGGGACTCGGCATCTGGCCGTCGCTGCTCCAGCGCTTCCAGGTCACGCCCAACGAGCTCGTCGCCGAGCGGCCGTACATCGAGAACAACATCCGCATGACGCGGCAGGCGTACGGGCTCGAGATGGTCAAGGAACAGGACTTCCCGGCCGAGGACCGGTTGACGTCGGCGACCATCGAGCGCAACAGCCTCACCATCAAGAACATCCGCCTCTGGGACCACCGGCCGCTGCTCACGAGCTTCGCCCAGCTCCAGGAGATCCGCACCTACTATAAGTTCGCCGACGTCGACGTGGCCCGGTACACGCTCAACGGCGAGTACCGGCAGATCATGCTGTCGGCTCGGGAGATGTCCTACCAGCACCTGCCGAGCCGAGTCTGGATCAACGAGCACCTGACGTTCACCCATGGCTTCGGCCTCGTGGCGGGGCCGGTGAACCGGATCAGTCCCGAAGGCCTGCCCGACCTCTTCGTCAAGGACATCCCGCCGAACGTCTCTGGAGGATTGCCGAAGATCACGCGGCCGGCGATCTACTACGGCGAGCTCAGCAACGAGTACGTGATCGTTCGCACGAAGTCCCAGGAGCTCGACTTCCCGTCGGGAGACCAGAACGTCTACTCGCGCTATGCCGGCCGCGGCGGCGTGCCCATCACCGGCTTCCTGCGGAAGCTGGCCTTCGCCATCCGCTTCGGCGAGATCAAGATCCTCCTCTCGGACGATCTCACGAGCGAGAGCCGGGTCATGATGTACCGGCGCGTGGCGGACCGCGTGCGGCAGGCGGCGCCGTTCCTCCGCTTCGACCGCGATCCATATCTCGTCATCACCGCCGACGGCCGGCTGATGTGGATCGTGGATGCCTACACGACGACCGACCGGTACCCGTATGCCAGCCCGGACCGCGGGCTCAACTACATCCGCAACTCCGTCAAGGCAACGGTGGAGGCCTTCGACGGGACGATGGTCTTCTACATCGCCGACCCGAAGGACCCGCTGATCCGCACGTGGGCGCGCGCCTTCCCCGCGCTGTTCACTCCGATGGAGCGGATGCCCGCGGACCTGCGCCCCCACGTGCGCTACCCGGAGGACCTCTTCAGCCTGCAGGCGAGGATGTACGGCACATACCACATGCAGGACCCACAGGTCTTCTACAACAAGGAGGACCTCTGGAGCATCCCGCGCATCACGCAGGAGGGACGCGACCACGAGATGGAGCCGTATTTCACCATCATGCGGCTGCCCGGCGAAAAGCGGGAAGAGTTCGTGCTGCTCTCGGGCTTCAACCCGGCGCGCCGCGACAACATGATCGCCATCATAGCCGCGCGGGCGGACGCGCCGAACTACGGCGGTCTCATCGTCTACATGTTCCCCAAGCAGAAGCTCGTCTACGGGCCACGCCAGATCGACGCGCGCATCAACCAGGACCCCGTGATCTCGGCCGCCTTCTCGCTCTGGAACCAGCAGGGCTCCCGCGTCATCCGCGGCTCGCTGCTCGCCATCCCCATCGAGGAGTCGCTGATCTACGTGCAGCCGATCTACCTCTCGGCCGAGCAGGGGGCGCTGCCGGAGCTCCGGCGCGTCATCGTCGCGTTCGGCAACCAGATCGCCATGGAGCCGACGCTCGAGCAGTCGCTCCAGCACATTTTCGGCGGGCGCATCCGCGGCGAGGAGGCCACGCAGGCGCGCGGGGCGGACGGCAAGCCCATGCCGGCCCTGTCGGGCGCATTGACGGGGCTCGTGCAGAGAGCCTGGGAGTCGTGGCAGCGGGCCCAGGATGCGCTCAAGCGCGGCGATTGGACCGCCTACGGCCAATCCCAGAAGCAACTCGAAGAGACCCTAAGACAACTCCGCGAAGCCCGCTAGCCGGCGGCCGAGGATGGTGCAGGGCGTCGAGAAGGGTCCAGATGCGAGGCGGCGCCCCGCCATTCGAGTTGAGCGGCGGCCCCTGGCCGACCTGAGACGAGGGCTGAGTAGATCCCGCAGGTGAGGCGTACTTTCTGTACGTTGAGCCTGCGGCCGAGGGCGTCCCAAACTCTTCTAGATAAATGACGCAGATGGGCCCTTCTCGGCGCCCTGCCTAGGTGCGCGTTCTGAGAAAGAGGGCCGCGCCGATCCCCACGAAGATGATGTTCGCCGTCCAGGCGCCCAGCATGGGCGGCAGGAGCTCCGCCTTGGCGAATGCGATCGCCACGGAGTGCACCACCCAGTAGCCTACCGAGATCAGGATGGCCACCGCGATCCCCACGCCGCGCCCGCCGCTACGCGGCGAAGCCAGGGCGAAGGGAATCGCCACCAGGGCCATGATCACGTGGATCAGCGGAAACGAGAGCTTCGAGTCGAGCTGCACCAGGTACCTGCTCACCTGGTGCCCGGTCTCCGCGAGCCGGATGATGTAGCCGCGCAGCTCCCGGAAGCTCATCGTCTCCGGCGCCTTCTGGACCTGGATCAGGTCGTTGATCTGCTCGGGCATGCTGACCAGCCTCTCCGCGAAGGCGTCGGTGGTGACCTGATTGCCCGGGCCGATCTGCCGGTAGACGCCGTCACTCAGCATCCACGCCTCGCCGGTCCAGCGCGCCTTGCCTGCGTCCAGGCGTTCGAGCAGACGGAAGTTGGGGCCGATGTCGACCACGAGCAGGCCTTCCAGCGAGCGGGCGATCGGGTCCAACAGCTCCATGCGAAGGTAGCGGGTGTCGGAGGAGCGGTACCAGATCTGCGTTTGGCGCTGGAGGTGCCGGGGCTGGTTGCCGCGGATCTTGACGCGGTCGATCTCCTCGGCCTTCGCGTTGATGCCCGGAAGCACGGTCTCCTGCATGAGTCCGGAGGCCAGGCTGATGCCGAAGGCCACGAGGAGGATGGGCAGGCTCGCCCGGTACAGGCTGACGCCTGCGGCTTTGAGCGCATCGAGCTCGTGCTGCTGGGTCAGCGTCACGAAGAGGAACACCGTCGAGACCAGCACGATGATGGGCAGCCCCTCGTAGAGCGAGCCGGGCAGCCGGTAGAACAGGTGCTGGACGATGTAGATGAACGGCGGCTTGGCCCGCAGGAACCGGTCCAGGTACTGGATCAGGTCGACGACGAGGATGAGCACCGCCGCCACGGCCGTGCCGGTCGCCAGGAAGGTCACGTACTGGCCGACCAGGTAGCGGTCGATGATGTAGGTCGAGGCCCGCGGGCCGTGGGGATGAGCGGCGGGATCGCCACCGCGCTCCACCGCGGGGCGCCGGGGGAAGACGGTGCGGAAGCCACGGGGCACGGCCGCGCGGAGGCGCCACACGAGGCGGCTCCACGAGGCGGGCAGGCCCGCCGTGGAGCCGTGAAGGAGCCCGAGCCCCACCGCGCCGAAGATCGCGTTCGGCAGCCACATCGCCACCGCCACGGGCATGCGACCACGGAGCGCGATGCCCTCGAGAAAGGTGTGGAGGACGTAGTAGGCGGCGACCACGACGAGACTCGACCCGAGCGCCAGAGTCCGGCCGCCCCTATGGGTCCGGATGCCGAGGGGAAAGCCCACGAGGATGAAGACGAGGGCGGCCACGGGCAGCGAGAAGCGCTTGTGCAGCTCGACCTGGAACGGTGTCACGATCTGCCCGTGGCGCTGGAGATCGGCGATCGTCTCGCGGAGCACCGAGAGCGGCATCTCCTTCTCGGGCTTCTCGATGCGCTCCGCCGCCCGCTGGGGGTTGTCGAGCGGCAGGTTGAGGTCGTAGAGGCTGAACGCGGTGAGCCGGAAGCGCCGGGTGTCGCCGGTGTCGGTCTCGCTCACGGTGCCGTCGATGAAGCGCATGGTCACCCGGCGATTCTTCGCGTCGGAGAAGAGGCGCCCTTCGCGCGCGACGATGATCCGGGAGAGCTTGGGATCGCGCTCGTCGGAGATCAGGAGTCCGCGCAGGGCGACCTGCGAGGCGCTGATGTCGTCCACGTACATGACCATCTGGCTGAAGGAGGCGGTGAAGGTGCGCTCCTTGATGCCCGTCGTGGCCTTGGTCTGGAGGATCTGGAACAGCTGATTCTGAAACCCTCCGCTGGCCGCGGGGGCGATCAAGAGGGTCAACACCGCGACGGCGCCGCAGACCAGGACACCGACCGCCAGGAACGGACGGAAGAGCCTGAGCGGGCTCACGCCGGAGGCCTTGAGCGCCACGATTTCGAGGTCGCCGGCGAGACGGCCGACGACCAGCAGCACGGAGACGAGGAGCGCCATCGGCACGGTGACCGCGAGCACGCCGGGCAGCATGAAGAGGAGCAGGCCGAGCACGAAATGGAAGGGAACGCTCTTGGTGATCACCAGATCGGTCAGCTGGTAGACACGGTCGATGACGAGGAAGAACGTCAGCACGCCCACGGCCTGGGCGAAGGAGGGAGCGAGATCCTTGATCATGTACCGGTCGAGGATCCTGAGCATGCCCCTCCATTGTACGATGGCGCCATGCCCACACCGGCCTTCATCTGCCAGAGCCTGTGGGGCCTGGCCCTTGTCCTCGCGGCGGCCGCCCCGGCATGGGCCGGCCCCGCCGGCGACAGGCTCGACCGGTTCCGCGAGATCGCCACGGCGCGCCTGTCCGTCGTCGAGGATACGGGTGGGCCGCTCGACTCCGACTCGCAGGCCGAGATGGACGCCCTCCTGGACGCGGAGGTGCTCGACAGCCTCGCGGCCGGCGGGCCTTTCGCGTCGATCGAGTTCATTCGCGAGCGCCTCGGCGCGTTCGGCGAGGTGTGGGGTGGCGCGTCGCTGCGAATCGAGCCGCTGGGCGGCGGTCTCTTCGCGGGCCGCTTCCGCCTCTCGGCGAAAGGCGTGGGCAACTCGGTGCGGCTCTACGGTTCAGCACAGGGGAGGCCGGCGCTCCTCCGGGCATGGCAGGAAGACGGCGTGCCCGAGGTGTACGCGTGGGCGGCCCCGACCGGCGGCGTCGCGGAGTTTCTCGTGAGCTGGTCGGATACGGCGGTGGGGTGGGGAAGCTGGCCGTTGAGACTCGCGCTCTGGCGCGTTCGGGACGGGGTCGTCTCGGCGGTGTGGCGGAGCGTCGATCACTATCCGGATGGGCTCTGGGTCTCGCAGGTCGACATCAAGCCCGGGCGTGTCAGCCTCCGCCACGAGGTGCGCTATCCGGGCTGGAAGCCTGGCTGTGAGGTCCAGGCGGAGCAGGAGGACCGCTACCGGTCGAGCCCGGGTGGCGGACTCATCCTCGTGAGTCGCCAGGTTTTCAATGGCTGGCACAGGGAGCTCGGGCGATCCGCGGCGCGCTTCTTTTCCGCCATCAAGTCGGGCGATCGGAAGACGCTCGGCGAGCTGGCCCCCGATGCCGCTCTGCGCGCCAGGCTGCCGGCCGGCCTCGTGCCGGAAGCAGCGTGCGACTCCCGGAACCCCGACACGCCCACGACCGCCATCGTCGCCGCGGCCGCGCCGCTGCCGGACGGCCGGCGCGCGCCCTGGTCGCTCTGGTGGAGCCGCGGGCCGTCCGGGTGGCGCCTGACCGGCGCGGCTCCCGTGCTACAATGACGCCTCGCCATGACTGAGATCGCGGACCGCTACGACCCGAGCAGCGTCGAGTCGCGCTGGTATCGCGAATGGGAATCGCGCGGGCTCTTCCGGGCCGACGCGACCTCGACGAGGAATCCCTACTCCATCGTCATGCCCCCGCCCAATGTCACCGCCGCGCTGCACCTGGGGCACGCCTACGACCTGACGCTCCAGGACGTGCTCATCCGCTACAAGCGGATGGACGGCTTCAACGCCCTCTGGCTGCCGGGCACCGATCACGCGGGCATCGCGACTCAGAACGTGGTCGAGCGTCAGCTCGCCGCCGAGGGAAAGACCAAGGAGGATCTCGGGCGCGAGGCCTTCATCGCGCGAGTCTGGAAATGGAAGGCAGAGTCGGGCGGCACCATCACCAGCCAGTTGAGACGCCTCGGCGCCTCCTGCGACTGGTCCCGGGAGCGCTTCACCATGGACGAAGGACTCTCCCGTGCCGTGCGCGAGGTCTTCGTGCGTCTCTGGGAAGACAAGCTCATCTACCAGGGCGACTACATCGTCAACTGGTGCCCGCGCTGCCAGACGGCGCTGTCCGACATCGAGGTCGAGCGCGAGGAGCGCGACGCCGAGTTCGTCTACATCAAGTACGGGCCGCTGGTCCTCGGAACGGTCCGGCCGGAAACGAAGCTGGGCGACACGGGCGTCGCCGTGCACCCGAAGGACAAGCGCTACGCCAAGTATGTCGGCAAGACGCTCGAGATCCAGTCGGTGGATGGGCCCGTCCAGATCCGCGTCGTCGCGGATGCCGCCGTCGATCCCAAGTTCGGAACCGGCGTCGTCAAGGTGACGCCGGGACACGACCCGACCGACTTCGAGATCGGCCAGCGCCACGGCCTTCCGGCGCGGACGGTCATCGGGCTCGACGGGAAGATGACGGTGCTCGCGGGCAAGTACGCGGGCATGGACCGCTTCGAGGTCCGGAAGAAGATCGTCGAGGACATGCAGGCGCTCGGATTGATCGACCGCATCGAGCCATACCGGCACGCGGTGGGCGTCTGCTACCGCTGCAAGACGGTCGTCGAGCCGCTCATCTCCAAGCAGTGGTACGTGCGGATCAAGCCGCTCGCGGTCCCGGCCATCAAGGCGGCGCGCTCGGGGCGCATCCGGATCATGCCGCGCGAGTGGGCGAGGAACTACCTCCAGTGGATGGAGAACATCCGCGACTGGTGTATCTCCCGCCAGCTCTGGTGGGGGCACCGCATCCCGGTCTGGTATTGCGACGCGCACGGCGCCCACGCGTCGCGGACCGACCTCACGACATGCCCCGTGTGCGGCGGTCCCGTGCGCCAGGACCCGGACGTGCTGGATACCTGGTTTTCGTCCGGGCTGTGGCCCTTTTCGACCTTCGGCTGGCCCGACCGGACGCCGGAGCTCAAGACCTTCTACCCGACGTCCTGCCTGGTGACGGGGTTCGACATCATCTCTTTCTGGGTCGCCCGGATGGCCATGCTCGGTCTCAAGTTCATGGGCGATGTGCCCTTCCGCCACGTGTACATCCACTCGCTCATCCGGGACGCCGAGGGGCAGAAGATGTCCAAGTCCAAGGGCAACGTCGTCGACCCGCTCACGATCATGGACAAGTACGGCACCGACGCCTTCCGCTTCACGCTGGTCGCGCTCGCCGCGCAGGGTAGGGACATCAGGCTGTCGGAAGAGCGCATCGAGGGCTACCGCAACTTCGCCAACAAGATCTGGAACGCCGCGCGCTTCGTGCTGACGAACCTCGAGGGCTACGACCCCGCGAAGGCAGCGAAAGGCAAGCCATCGGTGGCGGACCGCTGGATCGCGAGCCGCTTGGCGGCGGCCACGGCCGCGGTGCGGAAGGCGCTCGACGCCTACCGCTTCAACGACGCCGCCACGGCGCTGTACCAGTTCATCTGGAGCGAGCTCTGTGACTGGTACCTGGAGGTCGCCAAGCGAAGCCTGTACCAGAGCGAGGACCCCGGGGCGCGGGCCGTGACCCAGCGGACGCTCGTCGAGACGCTCGAGGCGACACTCCGGCTGCTGCACCCGTTCATGCCTTTCATCTCGGAGGAGATCTGGCAGCGGCTGCCTCGCGAGGGCCGCGCGGGGACACAGTCTCCGGAGTCCATCATGGTCGCCGCCTTCCCGAAGCCGGGACGCAAGGGACGAGACGCCGTGGCGGAGCGCGAGATGGCCCCTGTCATTGGGGTGGTGAGCGCCATCAGGACCGTGCGCAGCGAGAGCCGCATCTCCCCGGCGGTCGAGCTGGCCGTGACCGTGAAGTGCCCCGTCAAGGAGGCCGCGAGGCTGCGTGCGGCGGTGCCGTTGATCGGGGCGCTGGCGCGGGCGTCGGTGCGGGTCGACCACCGCGCGGCGCGGCCGCCGTTGTCCGCCCACGCCGTGGCGGACAGCGCGGACGTGTTCGTCCACCTGCAAGGCGTGGTGGACGTGGCCGCCGAGCGCGCGCGACTCCAGAAGGAGATCGAGAAGGCGCGGAAGGAGGCGGCCTTCCTCGAGGGGAAGCTCGGCCGCCCGGACTTCGTCGAGCGCGCTCCGGCCGATGTCGTGGCGCGAGACCGGGAGCGGCTCGCCGAGCAATCGCTTATCCTGACCAAGCTCGGCGCGAGCCTGGCCGCGCTCCAGTGACGGCGCGAGAGCCCGGACGGCGGATCGGCCACACCATCCACCGCCTGGGCGCGGTCGCGTCCACGCAGGGCGAGGCGGCCGTGTTGGCGGCGGCAGGCGCCGCCGACGGCACGGTGGTGACGGCGACGCACCAGAGCGCGGGGCGGGGGCGGCGGGGCCGCCCGTGGCTCGACGCTCCCGGCGAAAGCCTCCTCATGTCCATCCTGCTGCGGCCGCCGATTCCCCCGGGGTGGGCCCCGCAGCTGTCGCTGGTGGCGGCCGTGGCCGTCGTCGAGGCCCTGGACACGATGGGTGTGACGTCCGCGATCCGCTGGCCCAATGACGTGATGGTCGCGGAGCGGAAGATGTGCGGTATGCTGTCCGAGGCGGTGACGACGCACGAGCGCACGCTCGAGCACGTCATCCTGGGCATCGGGCTCAACGTCAATCAAAACGGCTTTCCGGCGCCGCTACGCGGGCTCGCGACCTCGGTGAGGATCGAGACGGGGCGCCCGCACGCGGTCGAGGAGACGCTCGGCGCGGTGCTGGCGGCGCTCGACCGCCGGTACAGGCATTTTCTCGAGGGAGGGTTGGGCGCGCTCCGCCCAGCTTGGCTCGGACGCGCCCAGAGCATCGGCCGGCGCACGCGAGCGGCCGACGGGACCGAAGGCATCGCTGTGGACCTGGACGCCGACGGCGCCCTGCTGCTTCGAACGGATGGCGGCGAGACGGTTCGGGTCGTGGCGGGCGACGTCACGATGGAGGCGGTCCATGCTGCTGGTCATTGAGGTCGGCAACACCAACACCAAGATCGGCGTCTTCAGCGGTTCGCGCCTGCTCGCGTCGTGGCGGCTGACGACCCGGCGCGAGCAGACGGCCGACGAGTACGGCGTCTTCATCCAGACGCTCCTCGGCACGCGCGGCATCGAGCAGCAGCGCATCACGGGCGTGGCCATCTCCAACGTGGTGCCGACCGTGCAACAGACCCTCGAAGCCATGTCCGACGCCTATTTCGGGGTGCAGCCGTTCAGCGTGGAGCCGGGCAGGTGCGATGCGGTGCCGCTCGCCGTCGAGGCGCCGGAAGAGGTCGGGTCCGACCGCATCTGCGACATCGTGGGCGGCGTCACGCTCTACGGCCCGCCGCTGATCGTGGTCAACTTCGGCACGGCGACCACCTTCGACTGCGTCGACGCGCGGGGCGCGTTCATCGGCGGGGCCATCGCCCCGGGCCTCGTCACAGCTTCCGAGGCGCTGATCTCGCGCGCGGCACGCCTCTATCGCGTCGAGTTGCTGCACCCGAAGGAGGCGATCGGGCGCAACACCGTCACCAACATCCAGTCGGGCGTGATGTATGGCTGGGCCGGGCTGGTGGACGGCCTCGTCGACCGCCTCCGCGCCGAGATGGGCGGCCCGGTCAAGGTGGTCGCCACGGGCGGCCTGGCAGATCAGATGCGGGGCGTGGCGCGTACCGTCGATCTCGTCAACCCGGATCTGACCCTCGAGGGGCTGCGGACCATCTGGGAGCGCGCGCATCCCCCGATTTCGGAGGGAGGCCCGCGAAGCGAGTCGAAGCGGGGTTGACACGTCAGGGCGCCGTCCGTATACTGCCCCTAAATACGGTAGGGTCAACGCGGCGGTTCTCTATATACGGGGCCTGGAGGGGGTGCGGCGGCCACCCAGGTCCGGAGAGGACGACAGCGAATGGGCATGTGGGTGGGGCGCGGGCGCAAGGCCCGGGCGGCATACGGCTTCGACGACATCGCTCTGGCTCCGGGCAACATCACGATCAATCCCAACGAGGTGGACATCTCCTGGGATCTCTGCGGCCGCAGCTTCCAGATCCCCATCATCGCCGCGGCCATGGATGGCGTCGTCAGCCCCAGGCTCGCCATCGAGATGGGCCGTCTCGGCGGGCTGGCCGTGCTCAATCTCGAGGGCATCTTCTCCCGCTATGAAGACCCCGACGACGTCCTCGACCGCATCACGTCCGCCAGCCTCGAAGAAGCGACCAAGATCATCCAGGGCATCTACGGCGAGCCGATCAAGGAAGAGCTGATCCACAAGCGCATCTCGGAGATCAAGAAGGGCGGCGGCCCCGTCATGGTCTCGGCCATCCCACAGCGCGCCGAGCGCTTTGCCAAGATCGCCGAGGAGGCCGGAGCCGACTTCTTCGTCGTCCAGTCGACGGTCACGACCGCGCGGCACGTCGCCAGCGAGTACACCCCGATGGATCTCCGCGAGCTCAAGAAGCACCTCTCGATCCCGCTCATCGTCGGCAACACCGTCACCTATGAGGCCTGCCTCGAGCTGATGCAGTGCGGGGCCGACGCGCTGCTGATCGGCGTGGGGCCGGGGGCCGCGTGCACGAGCCGCGAGGTCCTGGGCCTCGGCGTGCCGCAGGTGACCGCGACGGCCGACTCCGCCGCCGCCCGCGACTTCTACTACAAGCGCACCGGGCGCTACGTGCCCATCATCACCGATGGCGGCATGACCACCGGCGGCGACATCTGCAAGGCGCTGGCGTCGGGCGCCGACGCGGTCATGATCGGCTCGGCCTTCGCCCGCGCCGAGGAAGCGCCGGGGCGCGGCTACCACTGGGGCATGGCGACGCCGCATTCGAACCTGCCGCGCGGGACGCGCATCCGCGTCGGGGTCTCCGGCCCGCTCGAGCAGATTCTCTTCGGGCCCGCCTTCACCGAGAACGGCACGCTCAATCTCGTGGGCGCCATCCGAACCTGCATGGGCTCCGTCGGCGCGATGAACATCAAGGAGCTCCAGCAGACCGAGCTCATCATCGCCCCGTCCATCAAGACCGAAGGCAAGGTGTTCCAGCGAGCCCAGAAGCTCGGCATCCCCCGCTAGGAGTGCCGATGCCGGCACTTCGAGGCCGCTTCGCGCGTTGCTCGGGCGCCCCGATGAGCGCTTGCGCGAAGAGGCCAAGCCGCCAACCGTGGACCTCGACGTTTGAGCTTCAGAACATTCGCGTGCGCGAAGAGGCCGCACGGTGGATCGGGCGCCCCGATGAGCGCGTGCGCGAAGAGGCCAAACCGCCGACCGTGGACCTCGACGTTTGAGCTTCAGAACATTCGCGTGCGCGAAGAGGCCAAACCGCCGACCATGATCTCCGACGTTTAAGCTTCAGATGGACAAGATCTGCGTGCTAGATTTTGGGGCACAGTACGCGCAGTTGATCGCCCGCCGCGTCCGTGAGTTGTCCGTGTATTCCGAGATCGTCCCTTGCACCGAGCCCGCGGAGAAGGTGCTGACCGCCGGCTACAAGGGCATCATTCTCTCGGGCGGCCCGTCCAGCGTCTACGACGAAGGCGCCCCGCTGCCGGACAAGCGGCTCTTCGAGGCCGGGATCCCCGTGCTCGGCATCTGCTACGGCATGCAGGCCATGGGCTACCTCCTCGGTGGAGAGGTCGTGTCCGCCGAACGGCGAGAATACGGGCCGGCGGATTTCCTGATCACCGGCGGTGGAGGGCTGCTGGACGGGATGCGACCGGGACAGACGGGCCGGGTCCGGGTATGGATGAGCCACGGGGACACGGTGATGAAGCCGCCCCAGGGCTTCGCCAGCCTCGGCTCCACCGACAACTGCCCGGTGGCGGCCATGGCCGATCCCGAGCGCCGCCTCTATGCGGTCCAGTTCCACCCCGAGGTGGCGCACACGGCCCAGGGCAAGACGGTGCTGCGCAACTTCTTGGCGGCCTGTGGCGCCAAGGGCGACTGGTCGATGGCGTCCTTCATCGACACCGAGGTAGCAGCGATCCGGAAGACGGTGGGCCAGGACCGCGTCCTGTGCGCGCTGTCGGGCGGCGTGGACTCGTCCGTGGTCGCGGTCCTTCTCCACAAGGCGATCGGCGACCGGCTGACCTGCCTGTTCGTGGACAACGGGCTCCTGCGGAAAGGTGAGGTGAAGGCGGTCGTCTCGACCTTCAGGGACTCCTTCAAGATCAACCTCATTCATGTGGACGCAACCAAGCGTTTTCTCGATCGTTTACGTGACGTGGCGGATCCGGAGACAAAGCGCAGGAGAATCGGCAACGAGTTCATCGCGGTGTTCGAGGAAGAGGCGGGGAAGCTTGGCCATATCCCATGGCTCGCCCAGGGCACGTTGTATCCGGACGTGATCGAGTCGGTGTCCTTCAAGGGCCCGTCCGCCACCATCAAGACCCACCACAACGTCGGTGGACTGCCCCTGGACATGAAGTTCAAGCTCATCGAGCCGCTCCGCGAGCTCTTCAAGGACGAAGTCCGCGAGGTAGGCGCGCTCCTCGGGCTGCCAGCGGAGATCATCTGGCGCCAGCCCTTCCCGGGACCCGGGCTCGCCATCCGGGTGCTGGGCGAGGTGACCGAAGAGCGGTTGGGCGTGCTCCGCGAGGCCGACGCGATCGTGCAGGAGGAGGTCCGTCGGGCCGGGCTCGAGCGAGAGGTCTGGCAGGCGTTCGCGGTGTTGCTGCCGGTGCGGACCGTCGGCGTGATGGGCGACTTCCGGACGTACGCCCAGGTCATCGCGCTCCGGGCGGTGACCAGCCAGGACGCCATGACGGCGGATTGGGCGCGGCTGCCCTACGAGCTCCTCGGGCGCATCTCCTCGCGCATCATCAACGAGGTCCAGGGCGTCAACCGCGTCGTCTACGACATCTCCTCCAAGCCCCCCAGTACCATCGAATGGGAGTAGAAGACCCCGTCAAGGCCGGCGCCCCACGCGGCGACTTCGTCCACCTCCACGTCCACTCGGAGTACAGCCTGCTCGACGGCGCCGCCCAGCTCGAGAAGCTCGAGCGGGTGGAGGGGCAGGGGAAGAAAGAGAAGGACGTCGGCCTCGTCGCCCGGGCCGCCGAGCTCGGCTTCCCGGCCCTCGCGCTGACTGACCATGGCAACCTGTTCGGGGCCATCGATTTCTACACCTCGTGCAAGGCGGTCGGCGTCAAGCCCATCGTCGGGTGCGAGCTTTACGTGGCGCCCGGCAGCCGCTTCGAGCGCTCGGGCCAGGACGGCGGCTACGAAGGCGCGAGCCACGCGACCGTCCTGGTCAGGAACGAGGCGGGCTACCGCAACCTGATCAGGCTCGTCTCCAAGGCCTACCTCGAGGGCTTCTACTACAAGCCGCGCGTGGACCGCGAGCTGCTGGCTCAGCACGCGGAAGGTCTCCTCGTCCTCTCCGGTTGCCTCAACTCCGAGTTGAGCCGCCTGCTCTCGGCGGGGGACGACAGCAAGGCACGTGAGACCGCGGGCTGGTACCAGGAGGTTTTCGGCAAGGACGCGTACTTCATGGAGATCCAGTCGCATGGCATAGACGAACAGGCGCGGGTGACCGAGGGCACGGTCAAGATCGCCAGGCAGCTGGGCGCGCCGCTCTGCGGCACCAACGACTCGCACTATATCGACGCGGGGCACGCGAAGGCCCACGAGGCGCTGCTGTGCATCCAGACGGGCTCGAGCATGAGCGACCCGAACCGGTGGCGCTTCTCGACGGAGGAGTTCTACCTCAAGTCGGCCGACGAGATGCGCGCCGTCTTCAAGGACCTGCCGGAGGCCTACCGGAATACCCTCGCCGTCGCGGAGCGCTGTGACCTCGGGCTCACCTTCGGGCAGTTCCACCTGCCGAGGTACGACGTGCCCGCCGGCCACACCCTCGACTCCTACCTCGAGCACCTGGCCTTCGAGGGACTCACGCGGCGCTACGGCGGGTCGCCCGCCGACGCCGTGGTGGAGCGGCTGCGCTACGAGCTCTCGATCGTGACCAAGATGGGCTTCTCGGGCTACTTCCTCGTCGTGTGGGACTTCATCGCCTTCGCGCGGCGCCAGGGCATCGCGGTCGGCCCCGGGCGCGGCTCGTCCGCGGGGTCGCTCGTCGCCTACTGTCTCGGCATCACCAACGTCGACCCGGTGGGCTATGGGCTCCTCTTCGAGCGCTTCCTCAACCCCGAGCGCGTGTCGATGCCCGACATGGACATTGATTTTGCGGATGACCGACGTGATGAGGTCATCCGGTACGTCGCGGAGCGCTACGGCGCGGACCGGGTCGCTCACATCATCACCTTCGGCACGATGGGCGCCAAGGCGGTGATCCGTGACGTCGCGCGGGTGATGGGCTTCTCGTTCGGGGAGGCCGATCGGATCGCCAAGCTGGTGCCGGCTTTCCCCCTCAACATCACCCTGGACGAGGCGCTCGAGAAGGCCCCTGCCCTCGCCGAGCAAGTGAAGCGGGACCCCCGCATCAGCGAGCTGTGGGGAGTGGCGCGAACCCTCGAAGGATGCACCCGCCACGCCTCGGTCCACGCCTCGGCCGTGGTCATCTCGGACGAGCCGCTCATGGAGCGGGTGCCGCTCTACAAGGACCCCAAGCGGCCCGAGCTGATCACCGGTTTCGCCATGGGCCCCATCGAGAAGCTGGGCCTGCTCAAGATGGACTTCCTCGGGCTGCGTACGCTGACGGTGATCGCCGACGCGGTGCGGCTGGTCAAAGAATCGAAAGGCATCCAGCTCGACCCCGAGGCGCTGCCGCTCGACGACGCGCGAACGTACCAGATGCTCTCGGAGGCCAAGACCTTCGGCGTCTTCCAGCTGGAGTCTGCGGGCATGCGGGACGCGCTCAAGAGCCTCAAGCCCACGCGCATCCTGGACATCATCGCCATGGTGTCGCTCTACCGTCCCGGGCCGATGGAGCTCATTCCGGAGTTCATCGACCGCAAGCACGGGCGCAAGCCGATCACCTATGAGCACCCGGCCATGGAGAAGCACCTCCAGGAGACGTACGGGATCATGGTGTATCAGGAGCAGGTCATGGGGCTGGCGGCGGAGCTCGCGGGCTTCACCCTCGGCGAGGCCGACACGCTCCGGAAGGCCATGGGCAAGAAGGACCGCGAGCTCATGGCCGCGCAGAAGGCGAAATTCCTCGTGGGCTGCCACGCCAACCAGATGGACGGGCAGATGGACGGGCGCAAGGCCGAACGGGTCTGGGACCTCATCGAAAAGTTCGCCGGCTACGGCTTCAACAAGTCGCACGGCGCCTGCTACGGGCTCGTCGCCTATCAGACCGCGTTCCTCAAGGCCAACCATCCCGTCGAGTTCATGGCCGCCCTGCTCACGTCCGAGATGGAGAAGACGGACAAGATCGTCCAGTACATCGAGGAGTGCCGGAGCATGGGGCTCCGGGTCGAGGCTCCCGACGTGAACGTCTCCGGGGCGCGCTTCACCGTGGTGGGCGAGGTGATCCATTTCGGCCTGGCGGCCATCAAGAACGTCGGCTCCTCCGCCATCGATTCCATCGTCAAGAGCCGGGACCAGGCGGGGCGCCTCTCATCGCTCGGCGACTTTTGTGCCCGCGTCGACCTGAGGCTCGTCAACCGGCGGGTCATCGAGAGCCTCATCAAGGCCGGCGCGTTCGACTCGCTCGGTGGCACGCGGGCGGGACTCCTCTCCGGTCTCGATCAGGCCATGGAGGCCGGCCAGCGCAGCCAGCGGGATCGCGACGAGGGGCAAGGCTCGCTCTTCGAGGGCGCGCTCTTCGTTGGCCCGCCGGGTGCGAAGGCGGTGGACCCGGCGGCGGTAGCGCCGGCAGAGGCGCACGTGCCCGAGTGGCCGAGGGAGGAGCTGCTGGCTGCCGAGAAGGAGGTGCTGGGCTTCTACCTCTCCGGCCATCCGCTCGACGAGTACCGCGAGCTCGCGGCGCGGCTCAAGACCGTCTCGGCCTCCGAGCTGGCCGCGCGGCCGGCCGCATCGCGTGTCCTCCTCCTGGGCCTGGTGGGCGCGCTGACGGAGAATGCGACCAAGAGCGGCAACCGCATGGCTTTCGCCACGCTCGAGCTGGTGGACGGCTCGGTGCCGTTGACCGTCTTCCCCGAGCCGTACCGGGCCTGCTCGGTGGCGTTGAGACATGCGGGCCCCGTGCTGGTGCGCGGCAGGATCGACGACAGCGACAAGGGGCGGGTGGTGCTGGCCGAGGAGGTCAAGCCGCTCGACGAGGCCACGATCGCCGGCGCGCGGGCGTTCGGAAATGGCGGGGCGACAGCCGGGGCTGGATCGGACGCGGAGATCTCGGGCGGCGGTCGGGGCGAGAGCGGAGCACACACGTGCAGGATTCGCGTGCGCCCGGGCCCCGCCGGGCCCGATGACACGCTCGCCTCGGTACGGAGCATCTGCGAGGCGCACCCCGGTCCGACGCCGGTGTTCGTGCACGTGCTGCTGGCGGACCAGGAGGTGGTGGTGCGCGCGAAGGGGCTGTCGGTCACGGCTGATCCTGCGCTGGTGGCGAAAGTCGAGAGCGTGCTCGGGCCGGGCAGTATACTCGTTGAATATGCGGGACGAGCTTGACTTCGAGCGGCCGCTCCTGGAGCTCGAGAACCGGATCGCCGAGCTCCGTGCCTCGGACGACGCGCAGGCGGCGCGTGACGAGATCGGACGCCTCGACGAGCGGCTGAAGCGCCTCCAGCACAAGGTCTACGGCAGCCTGACCCCGTGGCAGCGGGCCCAGCTGGCCCGGCATCCGAAGCGGCCGCACACGCTCGACCTGTTCCGGCTCCTCCTCGAAGATTTCGTCGAGCTGCACGGCGACCGCGTCTTCGGCGACGACAAGGCCATCGTCGGCGGGCTCGCGCGGTTCGAGGGCGATCCGGTCGTGGTCATCGGCCACCAGAAGGGGCGCGACACCCGGGAGAACATCGCGCGCAACTTCGGCATGCCGCACCCCGAGGGATACCGCAAGGCTCTGCGTCTCATGGAGATGGCGGCCAAGTTCAGCAAGCCTCTCATCACGTTCATCGACACGCCGGGCGCGTACCCGGGGCTCGGCGCCGAAGAGCGCGGCCAGGCCGAGGCCATCGCGCGCAACCTCCGCGAGATGGCCGGGCTCGCCACGCCCATCGTGTGCGTCGTGACCGGCGAGGGGGGCAGCGGCGGCGCCCTCGCCATCGGCGTCGCGAATCGGGTTCTGATGCTCGAGCACGCGATCTACTCCGTCATTTCCCCCGAGGGCTGCGCGGCCATCCTCTGGGGCGAGGCCACGAAAGCGCCCGAGGCCGCGGAGCTGATGCGCATCACGGCGCCGGACTTGCTGAAGCAGGGCGTCATCGACGGCATCGTGCCCGAGCCGACTGGCGGAGCCCACCGGAACTGGGAAGAGACGGCCGAGAACCTCCGCGGCCCGCTTCGGGACGCGCTCTGGGAGCTCCGATCGCTCACGGCTGAGGAGCTCTGCGCCGAGCGTTACGAGAAGTTCCGCAAGATCGGCGTCTTCGAAGAGAGCGCCTGACCGCGCCCACCGTTTGACACGCCTGGGGGCCGATGCTAACGTAACTACCGATCTTTTATGCCAAAACTCCATCTGATCACCTACGGCTGCCAGATGAACGAGTACGACTCGGAGCGCGTCGCGGGTCTGCTCAGCCGCTCCGGCTACGAGCTCACCGAGATGGCCGACGAAGCCGACCTCGTCCTGCTCAACACGTGCGCGATCCGCGAGAAGGCCGAGGACAAGGTCTTCTCGCGGCTGGGTCAGCTGAGCGCGCTCAAGCGGCAGCGGCCCGATCTGCTGATCGGCGTGATGGGCTGCATGGCGCAGCTCTGGCAGGGCAAGATCCTGGACCGCGCGCCCCAGGTGAACCTGGTGTTCGGCTCCGCCGTGGTCGCCCGCGTCGGAGAGCTGGTCGAGCGGGCGCGCGCGACGGGCGTCCCCATCGTGGAGGCCGGCGAGGCGCCGCTGGTCAAGATCACCGACAAGCCCGACCGCCCGGGGCAGCTCAAGGCCTTCGTCACCGTGATGGAGGGGTGCGAGAAGTGCTGCACCTTCTGCGTCGTGCCGATGACGCGGGGGCGCGAGCGCAGTCATCCGCCGGATGCCATCGTGGCCGAGGTGCGTGAGCTGGCGGCGAGCGGGGTGCGCGAGGTGACGCTGCTCGGGCAGACCGTCAACGCCTATGGCCGGGATCTCACGCCGGCGACCGACCTGGCGGCGCTGCTCGAGCTGATCGACGGGGTCGAGGGAATCGAGCGCATCCGCTTCACCACCTCGAACCCCTACAACCTGACCGGCCGCCTCATCCGCGCGATCCGCGACGTGCCCAAGGTGGTCGAGTACCTGCACCTGCCGCTCCAGTCGGGCTCCGATCGCGTGCTCGCGCGCATGAACCGCGGCTACACCGCCGCGCGCTATCTCGAGCTCATAGCGGAGCTCACAGACACGGTGCCCGGCATCGCGCTCTCGACCGACCTCATCGTGGGATTTCCGGGCGAGACCGACGAGGATTTCGAGCGGACGGTCGACGTGGTCGAGCGCGTGCGATACGACAACGTCTTCGCCTTCCGCTACTCGCGGCGCCCCGGCACGGCCGCCGCCGAGATGACCGAGCAGGTGCCGGACGAGGTCAAGGCGCGGCGGAATGCTCGCATCCTCGAGGTCGCCACGCGTGTCGGTGCCGAGCGCAGCCGGGCCCTCGAGGGCCGGGTCCTTCCGGTCCTGGTGGACGGGCGCGCGCGCAAGGATCCTGGCGAGGTGACGGGCCGCACCCGCTCCAATCGCGTGGTGAACTTCGACGCCCACGGCCGCGACCTGCTGGGCCTGGTGGTGCCTGTGCTCGTCACGCGGGCGCTGCCGCACAGCCTCCGTGGCGAGCTGGCCGGCGCCGGTGCCGAGGCGCGCGTGCTCGCGGCAACGGTCTAGGGGAGGGGACGCCCATGTGGCTCGAGATGAAGGTCAAGGGACTGGCGCTGGACCCTCTCTCCAACATGCCGATCATCATCCTGCGCGACGAGGAGGAGAAGCGCTCGCTGCCCATCTGGGTCGGGCTCTTCGAGGCCAACGCCATCGCGCTCGAGCTCGAGAAGATCTCGACGGCGAGGCCCATGACGCACGACCTCATCAAGAACATCCTCGAGGCCCTCGACGCCCGCGTGATCAAGATCGAGGTCAACGACCTCAGGGAGAACACGTTCTTCGCGGTCATCCACCTCCAGCTGGGATCGGCCGAGATCACCGTGGACTCGCGCCCGTCGGACGCCATCGCCCTCGCTCTCCGCGTGGCCGCGCCGATCTTCGTCGACGAGGAGGTCGTGGCCAAGGCGAAGAACGTCGAGGTCGCCAAGGAGCAGGAGCTGGGCGGCAGCAAGACCGACGACCAGGCGAAGATCAAGGAATGGCTCGATTCCATCAAGCCGGGAGACTTCGGCAAGATCGAGCGCGGCCGCGACCCCAACGCCCCGGATGAGTAGCGGATGCGCGTTGGCCTTTTCACGAACAACTATCTCCCGTTCCGCGGGGGCGTCACCACAGCGGTAGAAACGCTGCGGCAGGGTCTCGAGGCGCGGGGCGACCGGGCCTGGGTCTTCGCTCCCGCGTGGAGCGGGTCCCACGTCGACCCCGCCTGCGTCTACCGTTACCCCTCGGTGGCCGCCCCGACCTATCCGGGCTTCGTCGTGCCGCTGCCCTTCTCGAGGCGCTGGAGCCGCGCAGCGCTGGATCTCGACCTCGACATCTTCCACGCCCAGCACCCGTTCCTGCTCGGCGTGACCGCACGGCGCCTGGCGCGCGCGCAGGGGCGCCCTCTCGTCTTCACCTACCACACCCGCTACGAGAAGTACGCCCACTACGTGCCGCTCCCGGAGCGCCTGGTCGCCTCGCTGGCGGTCAGTCTCGCCTGCCGCTTCGCGGGCACAGCCGATCTCGTGGTCGTTCCCTCGACGCGCATCGCCGAGAGCTTGGAGGGCCAGGGCGTGAAGGCGAAGATCGCAGTCGTGCCCACCGGCGTGCCCCTCGATCTCTTCCGTCCGGGCGATCACGTGGCCGCGAGGCGAAGTCTCGGCTTAGCAGAAGACGCGCCGCTCTGCCTCTACGTCGGCCGCCTCGATCGCGAGAAGAGCGTGGAGCGGGTGATCGATGCCTTCGGCTCCGTCGCGCTGGCCGTGTCGGGGGCGCGGCTTCTCCTCGTGGGGCAGGGCAGCCACGAGGCGGCCCTCCGGCGCCTCGCCGCGGCAAGCTCCGCGCGCTCCGCCATATGCTTCGCCGGCTCGGTCGCGCGGGAAGAGCTGCCCCCGTACTACCAGGCGGCCGATCTCTTCCTCTTCTCGTCCGAGACCGAGACTCAAGGCCTCGTCCTGGCCGAGGCGCACGCCTGCGGGCTGCCGGCCGTCGCGGTCCGCGCCTCGGGCGTCGACGAGGTCGTGCGAGACGGCGAGACCGGGCTCCTCACGAAAGCCGATGTCGAGGAGCTGGCCGACGCGGCCATCGGACTCCTGCTCGACGCTCCCCGGCGGAGCGCCATGGCGCTCGCCGCTCGCGCGCTCACGGAAAGCGACTTCTCCGCGGCGCGCCAGGTCGAGGTCATGGCGGGGCACTACCGTCGCCTCTTGGGCGGTTCAGCGTGAGCCCGGCGGCCGCCCCCGGGCGGTGTCTCAGGGCCTCATTCCTGCCCGCGTGGGATCCCGGAGCCGGGGATGCGGGACGGCGAGGCTTCATGGCCCGCGATCCGCGGGTGCGGACGCTGCTGCGCGTGCTCGTCTCGTATCCAGACGTGCGCTACGTCCTCCCGGACCGCGTCGGGCTCGAGGCCGGAGCCGACGCGCGGGTCATCGAGACCTTGATGCGCTTCCTGGGGCGCCAGGGGTGGCTTCTCACGCGCGTGGCGTCCTCCGGATGAGATGCCGCACGTGATCTGGAACGCCGCCGAGATCGCGCGTGGCGCCCATCACATGGTGCCGCCCAAGACCATCCCCCGCGGCGAGGGCAAGGCGGTGCGGGTCGTGGAAAGGAGCTCGACGTGAGCCAGCGCGTGACGGAAGCGGAGCTCATCGCCCGGATCGAGCGCGGCGAGCGCATCGAATCGGCCGAGGAGATGACGGAGGAATACCGGCAGAGCCTGATACACCTCATGACCATGCAGGCCGACTCCGAGCTGGCCGGGGGCTACGGCTACGTGCCGTGGATCATGAAGGCGCCCGGTGTCGAGGAGAAGCACGTCGTCGCTCAGATCGTCAAGGACGAGCACCGGCACGCGGCCGTCATGTACGGGCTCCTCGCCGATCTCGGAGTGGACGTGGACGCCCACGTGCGGGCGCACGACGAGGCCTTCGCCATGCGCATCGACGCCTCGGCGGACATCGGCACCACCCGCGTCAGCTCCGACCAGCGCGTGAACATCTTCTACTACCCGATCGACACCTGGGCCGACTTCATCTTCTTCAACTTCTGCATGGACCGGGGCGCGGGGCATCAGCTCGAAGACGTGCGGCAGTGCTCCTACGGCCCCTGGGCGCGGGCCATCGAGGGGATCTTCAAGGAGGAGAAGTTCCACATCCGCCACGGCGAGTTCTGGGTCACGAAGCTCGCCGGGGATCCCGCCACCCGGGACGAGGCGCAGGCGACGCTCGGCAAGTGGTATATCCGCACGATGAACATCTTCGGCCGGCCCGGCTCGCCCAAGAACGCGCTCTACCGGAAGTACCGGCTCAAGGTCCGGGACAACGACGAGGTGCGGCAGACGTTCGCCGCCGAGGTCAAGGACAAGGCCCTGGCCGTGGGCCTGACGCTGCCGGAGTGGATACCCGTCTGGGACCGGCTGCCCGAAGAGGCCCAGATCCCGGGGTAGGGGTCCGCCCCATGGCCCGGTCCCGATTCGGCATCGCGGCGGCCCTCCTCCTGAGCGCTCTCCTTGGAAGCGCGATGCTAGGGGCCTCCCAGACGGGCCGCCAGGTCAAGGTCGTCCTCGAGCTGCAGCAGAAGAGTCTCGACAGTCGCCAGGGCGCCCAGGGACAGGGCGGGGTGATCATCCAGGAAGGAAAGATCCGCGGCCGCGGCGGAGTCGCCGTGCAGGATACGACGACGCGCACCACGCGGAGCGACGGCGTCTTCACGGTCGTTCAGGACGGCGGCACGGCCCACATGGTCGTGGCGAGCGAGGTGCCCTACACCGTGCTCTCGTGGTTTCGCGACTACGCGACGGGGCAGGGATACGCGGTCCAGGGGACGGCCTGGCAGCGCGTGGGCACCACCCTCGTCGTCAGGCCGACCATTCTTCCCGACGGGCAGATCCGCGTCCGCCTCACGCCGCAGGTGAGCTATTTCTCGCCCCACGGTGACGGCAGCATCGAGTTCACCGAGGCTGCGACCGAGGTGATCGTGCCCAATGGCCGCGCGATGCGGATAGGCGGCGCCACGCGTGGGATCAATCAGGTTACGCGCCAGATCCTGGGCTACCGCGAGCAGCAGTCTTCGAGCGAGTCGAGCTTCATCCTCACCGCCACCATCCAGTGACCTCGGCCGCCGCGAGGAGGGGGCGCTTGCGGCGCAGGTGAGCTGCGTCGCCGACCAGGCGGCCTCCAGCTTGATTGACATAATACCTCTTATCAGACTCTCACGAGGAGAGACAGGATCGGCGCAGGGCCGCTTTCTGTCCAGGCTCGGGCGCACGCTTGGGGTTCAGGGCTTCGTGGCGGGCTGTAGGCTCGCCATCCGGGAGCGGAGCTCCTCGGCGCGGCGACTGTCCGGCAGCTCTTTGAGGAGGCGCTGATAGGTCTCCACGGCGGCCGCCCGCTTGCCTCCGAGCTCTTGCGCGCGGCCGATGTCGACCATGGCCTCTTCATAGAGGAAATCCTGAGGCTTGACCCCGCTAATGACCGATTGGTAGGCGTTCTCCGCCGCGCCGTAGTTCTTCTCGGCTTCCCAGCAATAGCCAATATCGAGCCCCGCCAGGGCGGCCAGGCTTCTGGAGCCAGCCTTGGCGCGGGCCATTTCGTAGCTCGCGCGCGCCTGAGGGTACTGAGCGGCACCGAAGCGTATGCTGCCGAGGAGATAGGCGGCCTGGGCGACCGAGGACAGGCGCGGATAGTCCGCGATGACCGCCTGGAGGGCCTTCTCGGCGCGCTCTCGGGAATCTGCGGGGGCGTCGGGAGCCTGTGCCTGAGCCGCCAAAGCCCGTGCCTGGGCGAACGCCAGACCACCCTGGGCTTCGTAGCGTGTCTTCCACGCCGCCCAGCCCGCCCAACCCAGGCCCACCACGATGACGGCTGCCAAGCCGAAGACGACCCAGCGGGTCCAGTGCTGCGCACGGAGCCGGTCGAGAAAGTTCACAGGCGGTGCTCGCCGTCGTCAAGGCCAGGATCGCTGACGCGCGCGGACTCAGCGCGCTCGAGCCAGATCTCGCCCTTGACGGACGATCCCTCGGCGGCCGAAAAGCTCCCGGCTTTGAGGGTGCCGGTCAGGACGCCCGTGGGATGGATGTCGAGGTGCGTGGTGGCGGAGAGGTTGCCGCGCACCTTGCCGGCGATGACAATGGAGGCCGCGTTGATATTGGCGTCGACCTGGGCGGATTCGGCCACGACCACGCGGCCCGACACGTCGATCTCACCCTCGAAGCGCCCGTAGATGTTGAAATCCCCCTCGCCCGTGATCTCGCCTCGAAGCGCAAGTCCGCTGCCGAGGACCGCACGGCCCGGATCGACGGACGCGCCAACGGGTGAGGCTCCGGCGGCTCGTGGCGTCGCCTCATCGGGCGGGCCCGAGAAGCCCAGGAAGCGCCACACTCCGCCGATACCGGCCGCACGTCCGGAAGGAGCCACGCGGCTAGTTTAAGTCCGGCGGCGTCTCAACCTCAAGGAGCTTCTGCGTGTCGCCGGGCGTTCCGCGCCCGTTTCCCGCTCGAGGCGGCGCACCTCAGCGTGGCGGAAGCACGAGGTCAGGTGATCGTTGACGAGCCCGGCCGCCTGCATCAGCGCATAGCAGATCGTGGGACCCGCGAAGGTGAAGCCCCGGCGCCGGAGTTCCCGGCTGACCTCGCGAGAGAGTGCCGTCTCGGCCGGGATCTGGCGCGGCGCTCGCCGGCGGTTCTGGACGGGCTGGCCGCCGACCAGGCCCCAGAGATAGGCCGCGAAGCTTCCGTGCTCACGCTGGATCGCGAGGAAGGCGCGGGCGTTCTGGACGGCGCTCTCGATCTTGCCGCGGTGCCGGATGATTCCCGGATCGCGGAGAAGACGCCTGACGGTGGCGGGCGTGAAGCGCGCGACCCGATTCGCATCGAATCCGGCGAAGGCCCGGCGGTACCCGCTCCGCCTTCGGAGCACGGTGGACCAGCTCAGCCCCGCCTGCGCCCCTTCGAGGATGAGGAGCTCGAAGAGCCGCCGGTCGCGGCGGAGCGGAACGCCCCACTCGCGGTCGTGGTAGGCGATCATCCCGGGCTCGCCGCGGGCCCAGTGGCAACGTCGGGCAATCGGGCTCAGCGGCAGTCCGTGTAGGTGGAGGCGCCGACGTGATACGTGTAGCAGCGCAGGGCGGAGGCAGGCGCGGCCGGTCCCGCCTTCTTCACTCCGGGGACGCTCAGGCGGGGAGCAGCAACGGGCGCGCACTCGGCATGCATGTCCGAGCCGACGGTGTAGTTGTGACAGGCGATCGCCGAGCCCGGTGACGCGGAAGCGGGCGGGGCGCACGCGGTCTGGGTGTCGGCCCCCGTGGAGTAGTTGGTGCAGTGAGCAGGTGAGTCCGCGTCTGCCGCGCCACCAGGCCCGGCGCTCGCCACCCCTGCCCTGCACGTTGCCAACATGATGAGGAGCAGCACCGCGGCCAGGGCCGGGGTCGCCAGGAGCCGATTCACGGGGTCGATTCGTCGCGCATGCCGTGGCCTTTGGACCCTTCCGGAGGCCTCTCCGCCTTGGCCCTGCTGGCGCGCTCTCGCCGCTCTCGTCTGGTGAGTTGCCAGGCCATGAGGCCGACGACGAGGCTGATGATGATCCAGCCCGCCGTGTCGAGATTGACGATGAGCCAGCCTACGAGGCTCAATGCAGCCAGGAGCCAGAGAAGGGAGGCGTAGCGTGACGCGAGCCTCTTCACCACCCCGGCTCCCCTCCTCTCCTCCATGTCGACCATGTCGACCCTTGGCCTTCCGAAAATGGTGCCCCCGGGGTGACTCGAACACCCGGCCCACAGTTTAGGAAACTGTCGCTCTATCCACCTGAGCTACGGGGGCGTCGTCAGTAGAATCCGCACGTTGCGCGTCGCCGCGCGCCGTCCCAGCGGTCATTCTATCACTTTGGGCCAACTCATGGGCCAATCGGGGCACTTCGCCGCGCGCCGGCGTGAGTCCGTCGAGCAGGCCCACGGCCTGGCGCAGGTGCGCCGGGCTCAGATGCGCGTAGCGCTGGGTCATCTTGAGATCGGAGTGGCCGAGCAGCTCGCGCACGTCGTTGAGGCTCGCGTCGCGCATGACCAGGTGACTGGCCGCCGTGTGCCGGAGATCGTGAAAGCGGAAGCCCTTGATCCCCGCACGGGATAGCGCGGTCGCAAAGGCGGTGCGGATCTCTCCCCAGGCGCCGCCGCCCCGGCGCTTGAAGACGAGCCCCTGGCGCCGCTCGGGATCCAGCTCGAGCCCGACCAGCGCGTCGTACACCGCCTGATTGATCGGGACGCCGCGGGGCTTGCGGCTCTTCGTCCGGTAGAGCGTGATGGCCGACGTCAAGAGGTTCACGCGCTCCCACTCGAGCCCCAGGAGCTCGCCCTTACGCATGCCGGTGTTGACCGCGAGCGCGACGATCGCGTGGAGGTACGGATGCTTCGATCGGGCGCAGACCTCGAGGAGCATGGTGAGCTCGCCCTGCTCGAGGTAGCGCTGGCGATCGTCGGGCTTCTTCGGGAGCTCGATCTCCGGCACCTGGTCGAGGTAGCCCCAGCGCTTCGCCAGACGGAGCAGGTGCCGGAGGACCGAGAGCTCGTTCCGCACGGTGAAGGCACTCACCTGCCCCCACCCGGCGCCGCTCGTACTGGGCAATCTGCTTGCCGCCCAGGTCCCGGATGAGCTGCTCCGCGCCGAAGGCCGGCAGGATCCGCGTCGTGAGGATCCGCCGATCCTCGTCGATCGAGCGCTTGCCGTTGTCGGTCTTATGGGCGAGATACTCCGCGCTGACCTGGCCGAGCGTTCGCGGCTCGCGCGGGGCGAGCTGTCCCGCCTCCACTTCCTTCGCGCGGGCGTTGAGCTCAGCCCAGGCCTGGTCCTTCGTCGCCCACTCCGACGAGAACCGGCGCTCCCGCTTGCCGCCGACCATGAGCGTGAAGCCCCACGCGACATGCTTCACGCGGCGGCCGTTCGGCCCTCTCGAGGTCCATCGTTTCACGTAGACGCTGGCCATCAACTCCTCCTTTCCTCGGTGGGCAGACCCTGTATCGGCTCGCGCGTCACCGGAGGCCGTCCTTCGCGGCCGGCCACCGAACGACGGCCATCCGGCGCAATAACTTCCGCAGCGCGTCGCGAAGACTGTACTGTGCAGCGTCGGTTCCGGAAGACCAGCCGAAGGCGTTCCACTCCCGCTGAACGTCCTCGATATCCCAGCGCCCAAGTTCACGACCCTCTTCCGAGAGGACGGCCCTGAGGCGAGTCTCGCCGCGCCAGAACGGGCTCCCCGAGCCCTCAAACCTAGCGTCGTGCTGAAAGACGGTGACAGTGAGGAGGCAGCAAGGCACGCCTGATTCGGTTGGGAACGCCAGCATGAGCGTTCCCCTGACCGCGTCGATCAGGTCCCGGTGCGCAACGTCTCGATTTGGCCGGTTATCAGCGATGACAACGGCCACGGGCCAGCCAATGACAGGGATCTCCGTGGAAATCGGCCCGGGATGTAAACGATCCGCCGGCAGTGCCGAAGCGCAACCGGAGAGCGCGGAGATGAAAAGAAACAAACCCAGGGCCGCCGTCGCGGTTGGTTTCCTGCCCTCTGTGGACTTCCGGGCGTAGATGGCGGCGATCATCGAGCGGACCCCTTGTACTCGACGGCGATCTTGACCTCGAACATCTTCGGGCACCGGCCGTACCGCTTGAGGCCTTTCGGCGAACCGAGGACAGACAACGTTGTCCCTGAACTGGTCCTGTTTCTCGCGGACCATCTGCCTGGTCGAGTGCCCATTGACAGCAGGCGCGGGCCACGTAGAGCTCGGCGCCGCTGGGCACCTCGCCGAGCTTGATGGCTGCCGCGCGCCAGGGATCAGGAAGAGACTCGAGTAGGCGCCCGATCTTGTTGCTCCGTATGCGAGCGTCGAGCAGGATGGACTGAAAGCGGCACGGCGGCGGGTGTTGGCTTCGTGCGGGACTTCTTGCGCACGTGCCCCTCCCTTCAGGAGCCCCTGGATGGGAATCGCGGGCCAGGCGCCCACGGAAGGCGCTCTTCGGGAGCGACCCTAGGCCCGCGAGGCGGTCAGTCTACCGCACTAGTTCCGACTTCCAAATGGCGCGGCGATCTTGACCCGGTGATCCAGATTGTAGTACAAAGTAGTCAACCGTGAAAGGAGGTCGTCATGGCCGTGACGATCAAGAAGGCGGGGGTAAAGAAGAAGATGATGATGAAGGCCGCAAACCGGAGCAGGTCCAAGACCGGCCCGGTCTCGGTGCGTTTCGAGAGCGCCGATGTGGGGCTGTTGCGGATCGTCGAGGCGCGCGCCGCCTCTAGCGATCGCTCCCTCGGGGGACAGATCAAGCACTACGTGCGGCTGGCCGCCATCGCCGAGGACAACCCGGACCTGCCGATGTCGATGGTCCAGGGGATCCTTGAGGCGCAGGCAGAGATCAAGGCCGGGTTGGCGCAGCCCTATCAGTGGGGCGTCCTCCCCAATGCGTAGCGCCACACCCGCGCGCTCGGTCCGGCAAGCGCCTCGCTTCGCACGGGCCAAGCGCGTATTTCCGGAGGCAGTGCAACTCCAGATCGATGAAGTTGTCAAGGCCATCATGGCCAACCCGCTCGTCGGCGAGCCCAAGTCTGGAGCTCTCAAGGGTGTGCGCGTCGAGAAGTTCAAGATCGGGCCCCAGCAGCTCTTGATGGCCTACACCTTCACCGCGAAGACGCAAACGCTGGAAATGCTCGACGTGGGGCCACACGAGAACTTCTACAAGGGGCTGACGCAGTATCTTGACGCACGCCCGAGCCGCACTTGAAAAGTCCCTGGTAGTCATCCGACGAGCCCCGCGCCCTCGAACCGGAGCGCGTCGTTACTCACTCGCAGCGGCACACCGATTCCCGGACACAGAGCGGAGGAAAGGCGGATCCCCGGCTTATCACCTCGCCCGGGACACAGCGGGCTGTCTTGCCTGGGGAGCACGTCACCGCACACACGGAACACGGGGGCGGTCCATCAATGCGACATTGGGCGCCGGTCTGAGGCTGCGTCGCCGGTGTGGTGCTTACCGTCGTGCAGCCTGCGACGGCAAGGACCAGGATAGCGAGCGACACCCCGAGGCCCCTGGGATTCACTGAATCACTTCATCCGCCCGCCGCAGGAGTGACTGCGAGATCGTCAGCCCGAGCGCCTTGGCAGTCTTGAGGTTGATCACCAGCTCGACCTTGGTGGACTGCTCGACGGGCAGGTCGGTGGGCTTGGCGCCCTTGAGGATCGTGTCCACGAAGACGGCAGCTTGCCTGGACGTGTCTCGAAAATCCGGAGCATAGCTCATCAGTCCCCCGGCCTCGGGAAATGCCTGCCATCCGTACATCCCCGGCAGCCGGCTCTTCGCCGCGAGCGCCACGAGGCGAGCGGGCCGACGTGTCATAGGCAGCTACCTTCCTTTCCCTTGGGGCTCGCGGTCCAGCTGCCGGACGGCCTCGGCGAGCAGCGACCGGATCTGGCCGGCGCGTTCTGCCATCGATCGGGCCTTCCGCGCCCGGCTGTGCGCCGCCCGGCCCCGCTCAGAACAGGTCCCCCGCCTCCATGCCCCGGGCCGCCATGAGGCGCCTGAGCCTTGCCAAGGCCGCCGCCTCGATCTGGCGGACGCGCTCGCGCGTGATCCCGAGCTGGCGGCCGATGCTCTCGAGCGTCCGCGGCTCCTCGCCCGAGAGGCCGAAGCGCAGCTCCAGCACATGCCGCTCGGTAGCGGGCAAGTCCCGGAGCACGCTGGCGAGGTCCTCGCGGGCTTTGAGGGCCTCGGCAAGCCCGGCGCCGGGCAAGGGCTCCGCGTCCCTCACCAGGTCCTCGATCTTTCCCCCGCCCTCCTCTCCGATGGGTGCGTCGAGCGAGACCGGGCGCCGGCTCATCCGCTCGATATGCTCGACCTCTTCGATGGGCTGGCCGAGGGCCGTAGCGAGCTCTTCCGTCGTCGGCGCGCGGCCCAGGTCCCGGGTCAACTCGGCTCTCTTCTTCGCATGCTGGCCCAGGAGGAGCTCGACGTGGACCGGCAGCCTGATCGTGCGCGCCTGATTCGCCAGCGCCCGCGCCATGGCCTGGCGTATCCACCAAACGGCATAGGTGGAAAAGCGCGTGCCGCGACCGGGCCGGAACTTCGTGACGGCGTGCAGGAGGCCCAGATTGCCTTCCTCGATGAGGTCCAGCAGCGAGAGCCCGCGGTTCAAGTAGCGGCGCGCCACCCGCACCACGAGGCGAAGGTTGGCTTCAGTCAGTTGGCGTTCGGCGAGGGCATCGCCCGCCTGCACCCGCTGCGCGAGCTCCTGCTCCTGCTCGGGTGTGAGCAGCGGGACTTTGGCGATGTCGCGGAGATAGAGGCCGAGAAGCTCGCGGCCGCGCGCCGCGTCGCCCGGCTTGTCCCTGTCGCCCGCCAGGTCGGCGGGGGCCTGCTCCAGGAGGGTCTCGATCGGCTCGTCGTTGTCATCCAGGCTGACCGTCTCGGCATACAGCTCACTCATCGGCGTCGAGGTCCATGCCGTCGGCGCGGGCCGACTCCATCGGCATGTCCAGCGCCTCGTCCGCCCGGACCTCGATCACGTTGCGGGCGGGCAGCAGGTCGAGCGGGTTGTAGACGATGCCCTCGTAGCGGACCTCGAAGTGCAGGTGCGGCGTGCTCGCCCGGCCGCTGCTGCCGACGGTGCCGATGAGCGCGCCCCCGGACACGCGGTCGTCGACCTCGACGAGATTCTCCAGGTTGTGGGCATAGACCGTGACGTAGCCGTCGTCATGCTCGATCCGGATGATGCGGCCGTAGGCCCGCTCCTGGCCGCTCGAGATCACGACGCCCGGCGCCGCGGCGAGGATGGGCGTGCCTGCCTCGGCCTTGATGTCCATGCCCGCGTGCCACCCACTGCGCCGCCGTCCGAACGGCGAGATGACCCGGCCGTCAACGGGCCAGAAGAAGTCGGGCGGCAGCACGTCCGCCTCGGGCGCGGGAATGTAGAGCCGAGTCGGCACGCGGTGCGGTCCCGCGCGTACCAGCAGCACGTCGCCGTCGACGATGCCCGCGTCGATGACCTGGACCGGGCCTGCACCCGCCGCGAGGCGCGCTCCCGGCACGACGAGCCGCTGGCCAATGCGCAGCTGCCCGGGCCGCTGGAGCTTGTTGGCGTCGATCAGCGCCTTGCGCGTGACCTTGTAGCGCGCGGCTATGCGGCCGATGGAATCGCCCGCGCGGACGACGTGGACGGTCTGGCCGACGGCGTGGTGGGCCGGCCGGGCATGGACACGGCTCCGGGGCTTTCTCTCGGCCACTCGGTCGGCCGGCCGAACGGAGGGCCCCGCCGACTTCGGCGCCGCTTTTCTGGCTGGGGACGTCACCGCCCGGCTGTCGGCATCGGCGGCGCCGGGGTGGGTCAGGAGAAGGCCGGGCAGGAGCAGCCCGAGGCCGATGGCGCGTCGGCCGCGAACCCTCACGGGTCGAACTCCGCATACCGCACGTCGAACGAGGTGAAGCGGCCCGTCGGCGGCCGCCAAGAGACGGACACCGACTCGACGCGCGCCAGCGGCGGGCCCTTCTCGAGATCCCGGGCAAGCTCCTCTATGGCCACGCGGCTGCCCTCGACGCGCACGCGAACCCTCCCGTCCTTGAGGTTCATGACGTAGCCGCGCAGGGCCAGCTGACCGGCTTTCCGCTGGGCGAAGATGCGGTAGCCCACGCCCTGCACACGTCCCTCGACGATGATCTCCGCAGCGCAGCGCAGCCCTGTGGCGTTCATGCGAGGGTGCACGGGTGAAAAATGGTCGGGGCGACTGGATTTGAACCAGCGACCTCCTGCTCCCGAAGCAGGCGCGCTACCAAGCTGCGCTACGCCCCGTCCCTATCGGCCATTCTACCCTTCCCACGCGTACTTCCCGATCAACTTCACGAACACGCACCCGGAGTCCTCCGTCACGCGCGGCTGTCCGCCGACCTTCTCGACGATCTCCAGACGCTGAGAGGTCTCGGACCCGACTGGCATCACCATGCGCCCGCCCTCGGCCAGCTGCTCGAGCAGTGGCGGCGGCACGGACGGCCCGCCGGCCGTCACCACGATGCGGTCGAACGGCGCCTCGTCGGGCCATCCGAAGGTACCATTGGCCGTCCGAACCCAGACATTGCTCGCGCCGATCGTCTCGAGCGTCTGCCGGGCACGAGCGGCGAGCTTCGGGATCCGCTCCACGGTGCAGACGCGCGCCACGAGGCGGGCCAGTACGGCGGCCTGGTAGCCAGAGCCCGTGCCGACTTCGAGAACCTTCTCCTTCCCCGTCAGCCGCAACAGCTCGCTCATACGGGCCACCATGAAAGGCTGCGAGATCGTCTGCCCGTCGCCGATCGGGAGCGGGTAATCCCCGTACGCCTTGTCCCGTAGCGCCTCGTCCACGAACAGGTGGCGCGGCGTGTGTCGCATCGCTTCCAGCACCCGCGGGTCGGCGATGCCCCGCTTCACGAGTTGCTCCACGACCATCCGGTCGCGCTCCCGAGCGTAGCGCTGCTCGCCCGCCGCCGCGGTCTCGGGCGCTCGCCGGCGGCCGATCACCGCGGCCGTTTCCTCAGCAGCGCATTGAGGCCGCCCTCCCAATCGCCCATCCGCCCAAGAGCGCCGTAGTGCGTCAGATCCAGGTGCAGCGGCGTCACGCTCGCGAGGCCGCGCTCCACGGCGGCGATGTCGCATCCCTCGTCCTCGGCCCACTCGGGAGGACCGGCGCCGATCCAGTAGTAGGGCTGGCCGCGCGGGTCGACTTCTCGCACGACCTTCTCCCGGTAGACCCGGTGACCGAGCCGCGTCATCCGTATGCCGATCGCGGCCCCGCCCGGTATGTTGACGTTGAGCAGCGTCTTCGCCGGAAGCCCCTCCACCAGCACGCGGCTTGCCAGGAGTCGCGACACCGCGGCTGCGCTCTCGAACCCCGCCGTCCCCGCGTCCGCCTGCGACACGGCCATGGACGGCACGCCCAGCAGGGTGCCCTCCATCGCCGCCGAAACGGTCCCGGAATAGGTGACGTCGTCTCCGAGGTTCGAGCCGTGATTGATGCCCGCCGCCACGAACACCGGGCGCTCGGGCAAGAGCCCCAGCACCGCGAGGTTGACGCAGTCGGACGGTGTGCCGTTGACGGCGAAGCGCCGCTTGCCCACCTCCGCGACGCGCAACGGGCGGTGCAGCGTCAGCGCATGACCGACCGCGCTCTGCTCGTGATCCGGCGCCACTACGTACACCTCGCCAAGCTCATCCAGAGCGGCGGCCAACGCGTCGAGGCCCGCGGCGTGCACTCCGTCATCGTTGGTGACCAGGATCACCGCCGCCATCGTCGCTCACCGTTCCGCGAGCAAAAAAGAGGGCAGATCCCGGGATCCGCCCCCGTCGTTGTCGCTACGATCGCTCTCGCTAAATTGGTCGGGGCGACAGGATTTGAACCTGCGACCCCTTGACCCCCAGTCAAGTGCGCTACCGGGCTGCGCCACGCCCCGACCCAAGCGCTTATTGTACGGAGTGACACGGGCAAAGACAAGGCGGCCTCCTCGGTACTTTCAGCTCTTGGGAGGCGCGAGGCGGTCGCGTATCGCGCGAAGCTGGTCGCGCATCCGCCGGAGGGCCGCCTCGAGCGCCGCGCCGCGCACGCCGAGGTCCAGCTGCGCGGGCCCGCGGCTCTCCGCCACCAGGCGCTTCTTGGCACCCTCGAGCGTGAGCCGTTCATCGTAGAGCAGGGTTTTGATGCGGAGAACGAGATCGAGGTCGCGTCTCCGGTAGAGCCGCTGGCCCGCGGGGTTCTTCTTGGGGCGCAGCAGGCGAAACTCCGACTCCCAGTAACGGAGGACGTAGGCGGGTACCTCCGTGATGGCCTCGACCTCGCCGATTCGGTAGTAGAGCTTGTCCGGGATCACCGCCCGTTTTGGGCCCTCTCCCCCCTGATCCTCTCCGCCTCGCGCCGCGCCACCACCGCTCACGGTCGCCGCCTCAACCCTGGTGATGGTTGATGCGGAGCTTGAGGCCCTTGCTCGGCTTGAAGGTCAGCACCTTGCGCGCGGTGATCTCGATGCTGTCCCCCGTCTGTGGGTTGCGTCCCCGCCGCGAGGCCTTGCGGCGGATGCGAAAGTGGCCGAAACCCACGATCTTGACATCCTCGCTCTTCTCGAAGCAGCGGAAGATGATGTCGAACAGCGATTCCACCACCGAGGCGGATTGCCGCTTCGACAGTCCGTGGGCGGCCACCGCGTTGATGAGATCGTTCTTCGTCAGAGCGGTCACCCCCCCTCGATCGGGATGGACTCCCGGACCCACTGCACGTAGGCGGGCGCGCCCTCGGCGACGGGCAGCCCGAGCACTTCGGGCACCGAATATGGATGGAGCTCGAGCACGCGACGCTGGAGGGCGGCGTAGCCCTCGGGCCGCGTCTTGATCAGGAGCAGCGCCTCGGCCGTTTCCTCGCGGTGGCCTTCCCAGTGGTAGATGGACGTGAGGCCGGGCATCACGCTGACGCAGGCCGCGAGGCGCTCGTCCACGAGTGTCCGACCGATCTCGAGCCCCACGGACTCCGAGGGCGCGGTCACGAGCACGACCAGCGGTTGCCGGCCATGCATCAGCGCGCCGCTCCCTGCGCCAGGAAGCCCGGATGGCCCTTGGCCTCGAGCTCGCCGCGGGCCTGCTGGGCTTTTGCCCGGTCCGCAAAGCCGCCGACCCGCACGACGTGGAAGGTCGACCCGCTGCCGGCCTTCGGCGGCGCGGCCTTGGCGCGCCGGATGACGACCTTGAACCCTTCCTTCTTGAGCGACGACGACAGCGACATGGCTGTCTCGAGATCGAAGGGCGGGTTGACCACCACGCCTCCCTTGACCGCCTGTGCCGTGCCCTTGCCCTTGAGCGCCGCGTTGACCGCGTCCGGCGTCGAGCCCGTGATGAGGAGCTGGTTCTGTCCGCCCGTCGGCTTGGCGGGCTCGGCGGCGGCGGGGCCGCCCCCACGTGTGACCTGTACGATCTGGACAGCGAAGCTCTCGCCGCGAAGTTGCTTGGCCAGCGCCTCGGCGTTCTTCTCCTCAAGGAAGGCCCCGACCTGCACCCAGTAGCCGCCCGGCGAACCGCCCCCCGCTGGTGCGGCTGGCTTCGGCGCGGGCGGCGCCTTTGGAGCCTCCGTTTGGGCCCCCGGTGCTGGCTTGGCTGCCGGCGCTTGCTTGACTGCGGGTCCGGTTTTGGCAACCGGTCCGGAGGGCGCCGGAACCACGGGCAGCGGCGCCGTTCCCAACGGGCGGTCGGCTGGACTCGGGGTCGCGGGCATTTGACTCGGGGCGGCGGGAGCTGGAGCGGGGGCCGGCTTTGGCGCCTCCACTTTGGCCGGGGGTACGGGCGGTGCGGGACTCTCGACCTTGGCAGGGGGCGCAGGGGCGGGCGCCGGGATCAGGGTCGGGGGCGAGGGGCTCGTGACTGGAGGCGCTGGAGCAGGCCCTGATGGCGGCGCGGGTGCGCCGCTCTTGGCCTGGGTTTTGACCGGTGGAGCAGGCGTGGGCTCGAGCCAGTTGAGAAGATAGGGCAGCGATACCACGACGACGATGGCCAGCACCGTCAGGACGAGCAGAGCGCGGAACCATCCAGCCGAGAAGATGCTCCGCCGTGCCAGCTCGTCCTGCTCGTCGTCCTCGAGGAACTCGTCGCGGTCCGGGTCTGTTGCCATGGGCCCTCATTGTGGCTCGGGATCTAACGCCGCGTCATGTTAGCACAGACCCCGCGGTGAACCAACGGTTTTGCTAGGGGTTCTGCCTACTTAGGCGGGATCGGCTCAGGGACGGCGCTTGCCGGTCGTGCGGCGCGGCTCGGAGCCGGTTCTCCCCTTCCGCTTCCCGGCGCTCCGTCTCAGCAAGAGACGTATCGGCGAGCCGGCGAAGCCGGCCGCGTGACGGATCGAATTGATCAGGTAGCGCTCGTAGGAGAAATGCAGCTTGCCCGCCGAGTTGACCTTGACCGCGAATGTCGGCGGTGACACCGCGACCTGCTGGACGCTGTGCACGCGGATCGGCACGCCGCCCGAGGACATCGGCCGCCGCCCGAGCGCCTGGCGGAAGATCGTGAGGAGCTCACCCGGCTGGAGCCGCTTGCGCGCCTCCGCGGCGACGTGGTCGACGGTGTCGAAGAGATCCCGCAGACCGAGCTTCGTCAGCGCCGACGTGAAGCAGATGGGCGCGTAGTCGAGAAAGGGCAGCCGCTCGTGGATCTGCGCCGTGACCTCGGCGCGGCCGACGAGGCCCTGCGGCACCAGGTCCCACTTGTTGACCGCCACCACGATGGCGCGGCCCGCATCGTGGGCATAGCCCGCGATGTGCGCGTCCTGCGACGTCACGCCTTCCGAGGCGTCCATCACGAGGACCGCGACGTCGCATCGCTCGAGGCTCTTGAGCGCCATGACCACGGCGAGCTTCTCGAGTACCTCGGTCACCCGCCCCTTGCGCCGGATGCCGGCGGTGTCGATCAGGAGGTACGGGCGGTCGCGGAAGGTCAACGGCGTATCGACCGCATCGCGCGTCGTGCCCGGAGCCTCGTGGACGAGCACCCGCTCCTCGCCGAGCACCGCGTTGACGAGAGAGGACTTGCCGACATTCGGCCTGCCGATGATCGCCACGCGCGTGCCCTCGAGCCGGCTCTCGACCACCGGATCGGGCGCATGATCCCGGGCAGCCTCGAGCAGCTCGGCGACGCCGCGCCCGTGCTCGGCGGAGACGGACTGGACCGCGGGGAAGCCGAGGCGGTAGAAGTCCGCGAGGGTCGCCTCCTTGCCCGCCGCGTCGACCTTGTTCACGGCGAGCAGCACGGGGCGCTGGCTGCGACGGAGGATGCGGGCGATCTCCTCGTCGAGCGAGGTCAGGCCTGCGCGGCCGTCCACGACAAACATGACGAGGTCCGCCTCCGCGATGGCCGTCAAGACCTGGTCGCGCACGGCCGCGATCAGGTCGGACTCCGTGCTGGGGTCGAAGCCGCCCGTGTCCACCACGGTCGCCTGCCAGCGCTCGAAGACGGTGGTGCCGTAGAGCCGGTCGCGCGTGACGCCCGGGACGTCGTGGACGAGGGAGCGGCGGCGGCCGACGAGACGGTTGAAGAGCGTGGACTTGCCCACGTTGGGCCGGCCCACGAGAGCGATGATCGGACGGATCACGGCGTGGCGGGCCGCTCAGCGGCCGAGGAGGGCGGCGGCGAGCGCGCTCGGCCCAGCTTCGACAGGCCGCACGGGCACGCCCAGAGACGCGGTGAGGTCGGCGGGGGAGAGGTCGTCCAGGAAGACGCCTGCCCCGTCGCGGATCGCCACGGCGGGCACGAGCACCTCGTCACCGAGCTGCCGTCCGGCGAGCTGCGCGGCGATGTCGTGCCCGGTCAAAAGCCCCGCGACACCGATGCTGTGCCCGAACCAGTCATTGGCGATCGGCGCCAGCCGCACGCGCAGGCCCTCGACAGTGAACGCCCTCAGGAGGCGCCGCAGGCGGGGGGCGAACATCGTGCCGGTCACCACGGTGACGGTGCGAGGCGCGGCCACGCGCGCGGGCAGGCGGCGCACCGCGTGCCCGAAGCCGTCGCTGAAGCGTCGGACCAGGCCAATCCCGTCCTCGACCACCGGGAAGCCCTCGTACGCGGATGCCGCGGGCAGCGGCCTTCCGGCCTGGAGGTACACCTCGTCCGACGCCCACACGAAGCGCGTGCCGAGGGCATCGAGAAGCTCGCGCTGCCAGCGTTCGACCGTACGGGCCAGGTCGCGCGCCTCGGCGCTCGTGAGCGTGCGGAGCTCCGGCAGTCTCTCCCGATGCCTCGTCAGCCCCACGGGTACCACGGTGGTGGTGGCGACCTGGGGGTGGAGGCGGGCCAGCTCGCGCACCGAGCGCTCGAGCTGGGCGCCGTCGTTCCAGTCGGGCACGAGGACGATCTGCGCGTGCATCACGATGCCGGCCTTGGCCAGGCGCTCCATGACGGGCAGGATCTCGCGGCGAACGCGCGGCTGGCCGAGGAGGCGGTGGCGGAGGTCCGGATCGGTCGCGTGGACGGACACGTAGAGCGGCGAGAGGCGCTGTGCCTCGATTCGCGCGAGCTCGGCCTCGTCCAGATCGGTGAGCGTGATGTAGTTGCCGTGGAGAAACGAGAGCCTGAAGTCGTCGTCCTTGACGTAGAGACTCTTGCGCATCCCGCGCGGCAGCTGGTGGATGAAGCAGAACACGCACTTGTTGCTGCACGTGTCGATCTCGCCGGGGCGGGGCGCCTCGAGCTCGAGGCCCAGGTCGGGCCCCGTCCGCCGCAGGACCGCGCTCTGGGTCCGCCCTCCCCGCTCGACCGAGAGCCGGAGCCGCGCCAGTCCGGCGTGGAAGTGGAAATCGACGACGTCCCTGAGCCGCGCCCCGTTGATGGCCACGATGCGGTCGCCCACGCTGAGCCCCGCCCGCGCTGCCGGTGACCGCTCCCGCACGGCCGACACCACGACGCCGCTGGGTCCGGGCTCAGCGCAGCTGGTCATGCCGGACTCGTGACTGTTCCGCCGCGAGTGGGTCGTCAGTCGGCGGGTTCAGCTCCTTGAGCCCCTGGACGAGGTACTGGAGCCCGGAAGCGATCGTGAAGAACGCCGTCACCCAGGCCGCCGCTTTCGGCAGCGACATGAGCATCTTGAAGTAGAACGCGAGCATGGCGAGGAGGACCGTCGTCATCTGGCAGACGGTCGAGGCCTTCCCCAGCCAGCTGGGAGTCGGATGAACTGTCCCGCCCGCGACGTGGATGACGAGCACACCGACGCTCAGAATGAGGTCCCGGCTGACTACGACGGCGGCGATCCAGAACGGGATGACCTTGAGGTACGTCAGCGTGATAAAGGCGGACGTGAGGAGGAGCTTGTCCGCCACGGGATCCAGGAAGGCGCCCAGTCGGGTCTGCGTTCCCCGGCTTCTCGCGATGTAGCCGTCGAGCAGGTCCGTCAGGCTCGCCGCGCAGAAGACGACGAAGGCCCATCCCGCCTGCCGATACACGAGCAGGGTCACGAAGACCGGGATGAGCAGGATGCGGAGCGTCGTCAGCCAGTTGGCGAGTCCCATGGGATCATCCGTTGCGGACGAGGCCCAAGTCTACCATTCCGGACGGCCCGGCCGGCGCGAAAGCTCCGCGCGCCGAGGCCCCGTTCAGCGCGTCCGTTCAGTTCGTCTGAATGTAGGGCTCGACGAAGGCCAGCAGGCGGGGCGACAGCTCGACCTCGAGGTGGATCCCGTCGGCGTCATCCGAGCGCGCCAGGACGCGGCCGCGCTCGTAGCAGTGGGCGATCGCCGTACCGTCGTGGTACGGAATGCGAAGCCTGACGCGCTCCACTCCCGGGCGCAGCGCGCGCTCGATGCGGTCGAGCAGCGCGTCCACGCCCTCTCCCGTGCGGGCCGAGAGGGCCACGCCCTCGAATCGGTCCACGAGCGCGCCGAGCGCCGCGCCCTCGTCGAGACGGTCCACCTTATTGAGCGCCACGATGGTCGGCCGGCGACCGAGCTCGAGCTCGGCCAGGAGCGAGTCCACCGCCTGCATCTGCTCGTCGAGACCCGGATGACTGGCGTCCACCACGTGGACCAGGACGTCCGCCTCCTCCAGCTCCTCGAGTGTCGCCTTGAATGCCGCGACCAGCTGGTGGGGCAGCTTGCGGATGAAGCCCACCGTGTCCGTGAGGATGAACGGCGCGTGGCCGGTTCGGGAGCAGAGCCGGGCCGCGGGGTCGAGGGTCACGAACAGCTGATCTGCGGCTGCGTGCTCCGCGCCGGTGAGGCGGTTGAGGAGAGTGGTCTTGCCCGCGTTGGTGTAGCCCACGAGGGCCACCACGGGCACGCCCGCGGCCTTGCGGCGATCGCGCAGCAGCCGTCGATGTACCCGCACGCGCCCCAGCTCGCCGCGGATCTTCTCGATCCTGTGGCGGACCATGCGGCGATCGGACTCGAGCTGGCTCTCGCCGGGACCCCGGGTGCCGATGCCGCCGCCGAGCCTCTCCAGATGCTTCCACTGCCCCACGAGGCGCGGCAGGAGATAGGACAGCTGCGCCAGCTCGACCTGGAGCTTGCCCTCCATGGTCCGCGCCCGCTGGGCGAAGATGTCGAGGATGAGCGCGGTGCGGTCGATGACCTTGAGCCCGAGCGAGCCGCCGAGGTTGCGCTCCTGGACGGGCGAGAGCGCGTCGTCGGAGATCATCAGGTTGGCGCCCTCGCGCTCGGAGGAGGCCTTGAGCTCGTCCACCTTGCCCTTGCCGAAGTAGAGCTTGGGTGTTGGCGCGTGCCGCTCCTGGGTGACGCGGCCCACCACCTCGGCGCCCGCGGACTCGGCGAGGCGGCCCAGCTCGTCCAGCGATTCTTCGACTTCGTAGCGGCGCTGCCTGGGGAGCCGCAAGGCCGCCAGGAGCGCCCGTTCCCTCTTCCTCACTCGACCCATCCCTCTCGCAAAATGTGCTTGTGTATGTACTCGGCTGCGCCCTCGACGCCGCCGACCTCGTCCACGTCCAGCCACTGGATCCCCGGCTCGCGCGCGAACCACGTCATCTGGCGCTTGGCGTAGCGCTGGGTGTCGCGGATCATGAGCCTCTGCGCCTCGGCCTCCGACAGGCGGCCGCTCACCACCGCGGCGAGCTGACGGTAGCCTATGCCCGCCATGCCCGCCGCCGTCTCGTCATGGCCGGCAGCGAGGAGGCGCCGCACCTCTTGCATCATCCCACCGGCGAGCATGGCGCGCGCGCGTTCTTCGAGGCTGGCGTTCAGCGCCCCCCGCTCGCGCCTGAGCCCGAACATCAGCACGCTCCAAGGCGTCACCGCCCGCGTCCAGCCTCCGGCGTTCTCGATAGCGGTGAGCTTCTCGACCGCGACGAGCTTCTCGATCGCCCGTATGATCCGGACCCCGTCGTTGGGGTGAAGCCGGGCCGCGCGCTCCGGATCCAGAGCCGCTAGGCGCTCGTGGAGGGCCGCGGGGCCCGCTCTCCTGGCTGTCTCGCCCAGTTGGGCGCGCAGCGTCGGGTCGGCGGGCGGCGCCGGATCGAGCCCTCTCAGGAGCGCCCGCACGTAGAGGCCGGTGCCTCCCACGACGACCGGAAGGCGACCAGCTGCTCGGATCCCCTCTATCGCCTTCGCCGCGTCCAGCCTGAAGCGCGCCGCGTTGTACCGCTCGCCGGGCTCGATGAGATCGAGGAGATGATGCGTCACGGCCTTGCGCTCTGCGGGGGTCGGCTTGCCAGTCGCGGCGTCCATCCCGCGGTAGACCTGGCGCGAGTCGGCACTCACGACCTCCATCGGCACGCGGCCCGCGAGGGACAGCGCGACGGCAGTCTTCCCCACCCCGGTGGGGCCGACTATAAGGAGCAGCGGAGGTGGTTTCACCACGTCCGCCGAAGCTCCCGCTTGATCTCTTTGAGAGAGAGGCGGGACACGATGGGCCGCCCGTGCGGGCAGAAATACGGGGTCTCGGTGGCCGAGAGGTCCGAGAGCAGACGCACCATCTCTTCCCGCTGCAAGGGCGCATGCGCCTTGATCGCCGCGCGGCACGCGACGAATGCGAGCGCCCGGTCCACGAGGGGTGCCTGGTGCGCCCCGGCCGGGGCGCCGACTTCGTCGAGCAACCCTTCGATGAGCCGCCGCGGCTCCTGAGCCTTGAGGAGCGCGGGCACCGCCCGCAGGAGCACGCTCCGGCCGCCGAAGCCCTCGAGGGCGAAGCCCAGGGCCTCGAGGTCGGTGGCGAACGAAGCGAGGAGAGTCGCCTGGCCGGGTCCGAGCTCGAGCGTCTGAGGGAAGAGCAGGGTCTGGGACGCCAGCGGGCCAGAGGCGAGGTCGCGGCGAAGCTCCTCGAAGAGCACGCGCTCGTGGGCGACGTGCTGGTCGATGAAGAAGACCTCCTCGTCGCTGCCCGCCACGATGAAGGTCTCCTGGAGCTGGCCGACGACGGCCCCGAAGCGCCCGGGTCCGAAAGAGGCCGCGGCTTCCCGAAAGAGCGCCCCCTGCGAGTCCCTGGAGGGAGCCTCTGTAGGGACATCTGCGGACTGGGGGAGTACGGGGGCCATGTCGAGGCTCCTGTTCCCGGACACCAGGCCTTGCTGGGGCTGGACGACACGCTGGGAGCGGAGGGCGTTCTGGACTGCGCGGAACACGGCTTCCTGCACCAGGCGTGGCGAGCGGAAACGGACCCAGGCCTTGGTCGGGTGGACATTGACGTCCACCTCCGGCAGCGGCAGCTCGATCAGGAGCGCCGCCACCGGGAATTGGTGGCGCGGGAGCATGGGGCGGTAGGCTTCGACCAGGCCCTGCGCCAGCGCCGTGTCCCTGACCGGACGGCCGTTGACGATGAGGGTGATCTCGTCGCGATTGCCTCGCGCCCGCTGGGGTGGCGCTGCCAAGCCGGTGACGCGCACGTTGCCTTGGAGGTGGTCGACGTCGAGCATCGCCTCCGCCGCCTCGAAGTCCAGGAGCGCGCCGATCCTGTCCCGTAGTGTCGCCGCGGGCGGAGCCGACAGCACCGGCTTGCCGTGGTGGAGCACCCGGAAGTGCAGGTCTGGCCGCGAGAGCGCGATGCCCTGCAGGAGCCGCAGCATGAACGCCAGCTCTGCCGGCGCGCTCCTGAGGAACTTGAGGCGGGCCGGCGTGTTGAAGAAGAGGTCCTGAACCTCGACCGAGGTGCCCGGAGCCGTCTCGACGTCGAGACGATCGGCGACCATCCCGCCCGCGCCGCGGACCAGCGTGCCCAGGGTGTCGCCGTGCGGGCACGAGAGGATCTCGAAGCGGCTGACAGCGCAGATGGCGGGCAGGGCCTCGCCGCGAAAGCCCAGGGTCGCGATGGCGGCCAGGTCGCCCTCCTCCGCGATCTTCGACGTGGCGTGGCGCTGGAGCGCCATGTCCACGTCGCCGCGCCGCATGCCGGCGCCATTGTCCGTGACGCGGATGAGCTGGCGTCCCGCATCCTTCAACTCCACCGTGATGACGCGCGCGCCGGCGTCGATCGAGTTTTCCACGAGCTCCTTGGCGACCGACGCCGGCCGTTCCACGACCTCGCCCGCGGCGATCTTGTTGATGAGGTGATCGGGCAGAAGGCGAATGGGATTCACGGTTGGGCCTTGAGGCGCTGTTGCCACTCCGCGACAAGATTCAGCGCAGCCAACGGCGTGAGGGACGACACGTCCAGCGCGTGGAGCTCCTTGAGCACGGGATCCGGCGTGTGCGGGAACAGCCCGAGCTGTGGAGCCGGCTCGGGCTGGCCCGGGACCCGCGCGCCGGGATCCTGACTGAGCTCGGCGAGGATTTCCCGGGCGCGGGCAATCACGGTCTTCGGCAGCCCGGCCAGGCGGGCGACCTGGATGCCGTAGGACCTGTCCGTCCCGCCGGGCCCGACCTTGTGGAGGAAGATGATCTCGTCGTTCCATTCCTTGACCGCGACGTGGAAGTTGCGGACCCGCGCGAGCCGATCGGCCAGCGCGGTGAGCTCGTGGTAGTGGGTGGCGAACAGGACCTTCGCGCCGCGGCCGCGGTCGTGGAGCTCCTCGGTCACGGCCCAGGCGATCGCGAGCCCGTCGAAGGTCGAGGTGCCGCGCCCCACTTCATCAAGCAAGACCAGCGTTCGTTCCGTCGCGTGGTGCAGGATGCTGGCGGTCTCGACCATCTCCACGAGGAAGGTGCTCTGGCCCCGCGCCAGGTTGTCCTGGGCGCCGACGCGCGTCAGGATCCGGTCCACCATGCCGATCCGGGCCGAGCGCGCCGGCACGAAGCTGCCCATCTGAGCCAGGATCACCAGCAGCGCCGCCTGGCGCATGAAGACGCTCTTGCCGCTCATATTGGGCCCGGTCAGGATGATCACCTGCTCGCGCTCGGGGTCGAGGTGCAGGTCGTTGGGCGTGAAGGGGCGCTCGCCGCCGGACTCGAGCACCGGATGGCGCCCCTCGGCGATGTCGATGGCTCGGCCGTCGTCGACCTGCGGTCTCACGTATCCCCGGTCGTGGGCGATCTCCCCGAGCGAGGCGAGGGCGTCGAGCGTCCCGACCGCCCGCGCCGTCGTCAGGAGCGCCGGCGCCTCGGCCGCCACCGCCGTCCGGACCTCCTGGAAGAGCTCGAGCTCGAGCTTGGCCATCCGCTCCTCGGCACCGAGCACGCGGCCTTCGTACTCCTTGAGCTCGGCGGTGACGTAGCGCTCGGCGCCGACCAGAGTCTGGCGCCGGATGTACTCGGCGGGCACCTTCGCCGCATGCGCATTGCTCACCTCGATGCCATACCCGAAGACGCGGTTGAAGCGCACGCGAAGCGTGGGGATGCCCGTGCGCTCTCGCTCGCGCCCTTCGAGGGCGGCGATCCACTCGCGCGCCTCGCGCGCGCCGCGCTTGATTAGGCCGAGCTCGGCGCTCCAGCTCTCCCGGATCAAGCCGCCCTCCCTGAGCGTCAGCGGCGGCTCGTCCTCGAGCGCGTCCACGAGAAGCTTGTGAAGCGCCGGCAGGGCGCTGATCTCCTCCGCCACCTCTCCGAGAAGGGGCGCCGAGGGCCCGCCGAGCGCCTCGCGCAGGACCGGGAGACGACCGAGAAAGCCCCGCAGCCCCGTCAGGTCCCGCGCGTGCGCGACGCCGAGCGCGGCGCGGCTCGAGAGCCGCTCAAGGTCTCCGATGCCGTGGATCTGCCTCCGCACGGCCGCCCGCAGCGCGGGCTCGGCGACCAGGACCTCCACGGCATCCTGGCGTCGCGAGATCGCACCGGTGTCGAGAAGCGGCCGGAGAAGCCACTGGCGGAGCGTTCGCGCCCCCATCGGCGTCGAGGTCCTGTCGAGGAGAGCCAGGAGCGAGCCGCGCGCGCTCCGGTCCTGGGCGTTCTCGAAGAGCTCGAGGGTGGCGACGGCGGTGGGATCGAGCACCATGGCGTCGCCCGGGAGCAGGCGCTGGAGCCGGGTGAGATGGCCGAGCGCCTCGCCCTGGGTGTCCCGCAGATACGCGAGTGCAGCGCCGGCGGCCTGCAATCCCGCGCTCATGTCCCCCACGCCCAGGCTGTCGAGCGACTGCACGCGGAAGTGCGCCGCCAGCGCCTCGCGCGCCTGGCGCAGCGCGAACCACGAGGGCTCCCCGCTCGTCACCATGAGCCCCGCTGCGGCCAGCCGGGCCTCCAAATCCCTGTCGCCCTCGCGCGCCACGAGGCACTCGGCGGGCCGCCGCAGGAGCGCCGCGTCGAGCAGCGCCGCTTCGTCGCCCGTGCTCTCGCCGACCCAGAAGTCGCCTGTGGAGACGTCCACCAGGCCGGCGCCCAACGCCCGGCCGGCGCCGGCGCCGGTCCGGTGAACGGCCAGGAGATAGTTGTTGGCCGCTCCGTCGAGATACTGGGTGTCGGTCAGCGTGCCCGGCGTGATGACCCGGACGATCTCTCGCCGGACGAGCTTCTTGCCTTTGACGGGCGCCTCCATCTGCTCGCACACCGCCACTTTCCGCCCGGCCCGTATCAGCCGCGTGATGTAGCCGTCGGCGGCATGGTGCGGGATGCCTGCCATGGCAATGGCGCCCTCGCCCTTCTGGCGAGACGTCAGCGTGATCTGGAGCAGGCGCGCGCCCTCGTGGGCGTCCTCGAAGAACAGCTCGTAGAAGTCGCCGAGGCGGAAGAGCAGCAGGTAGTCCGTAGCGCTGCTTGAGCGCCCTATACTGCCTCATCATTGGGGACAGCGATTGGGGGGACAGCGATTGGGGGGACAGCTCGGAAGATGACGGCTGGGGGAACAGATCGGCCGAAGGGTCCCTCACGAGGCGAGCGCCGCCAGGAGGCGGTCATAGGTGATGTCGAGGGTCTCGGGCAGAACCTTGGTGTCGCTCACGACGGGCATGAAGTTGATGTCGCCGCTCCAGCGCGGCACGACGTGGACGTGCAGGTGTCCCGGCACGCCGGCTCCCGCCGCGCGCCCCAGGTTGAAGCCAACATTGTAGCCGTCCGGGCCATAGGCGCTCCCAAGCGCCCGGACCGCCGCCTGCACGAGGTCCATCGTTTGGCCGAGCTCCTCCGGAGCCGTCTCCTCGAGGGAACCGACGTGGCGGTTGATCGCGGCCATGACGTGGCCGGCAGTGTAGGGATACTTGTTGAGGATCAGGAAGGCCTTGGGGCCCCGGCGGAGGATGAGGCTCTGGCGGTCGTCGCCTCCCCCGAGGGCCTCGCAGAAGATGCACCCGGTGGCCGTGGGGAGAGGCACTCCGGCGGACGTCACGTAGTCCATCCGCCACGGCGCCCAGAGTCGGTCCACGCGGCTACGGGGCGGCCTCTAGGTGTTGACCAGCTCGCGGAGCCTCTTCCCTACCTTGAAGAACGGCACCCGCTTCTCGGGGACGCTGACGCTGTCCCCGGTCTTGGGGTTGCGGCCCTTTCGGGAGTTGCGGTGACGGATGCGGAAGCTGCCGAACCCGCGCAACTCCACCTTGTCTCCCTTGGCGAGAGCATCGGTGATGTTGTCGAAGACGGTGTTGACGATCAACTCCGTCTCCTTCTTGGTCAGGCTCGACAGCTTGGAGACTTCCTCGATGAGATCCGCTTTGGTCATGAGCCTGCTTCCTCCACGGGAAGCCCGCCATCTTCCGGTCTCGGACATGTCAAGCGGGTGGATCGCACCATTGAAACGTAGCACGCCGCTCGAAAGATTGTCAAGCAGAGCAAGGGTTTACGGCTACTGCATGAGGTAGAGCGGGGTACGGATGCCAGAGAGCGCCGGCAGGAGCTGCCCGGCGCCCGGCAGTCCCAACCGGTTTTCCAGGAGATCTTTAAAGGAGAACCTCTTCCGCGGGTAGACGAGCTTGGGTCGACCGGAGATATTGGCCAGCTTGCCCGCCGCCTCGACGGCCTCCTCGAAGCCGCCCAGCTCGTCGACCATCTTGAGCGCCAGGGCCTGCTGGCCTGAGTAGATGCGGCCTTCGGCGAACGCCAGGACGTCCTTCTTCTCGAGGCCGCGCCCTTCGGAGACGGCCTCGACGAACTGCGAGTAGACGTCGTCGAGGAGCGCCTGGAGCATCTTGCGCTCCTCCGGGCTCATGGTCCGGGCAAAGTTGCCAATGTCCTTGTACGAGCCCGCCTTGACGACGACGTACTCGACACCGACCTTCTTCAGCAGCCCCCCGAGATTGGCGAGCTGCATGACCACGCCGATGGAGCCCGTCAGCGTGCCGGGATTCGCATAGATCCTGTCCGCGGCCACCGCGACGTAGTAGCCGCCCGAGGCGGCCACCGCTCCGAGCGAGGCGACCACCGGCTTGCCGGCTTTCCTCGCGCGCTGGATGGCCGCAGAGATCTCCTGTGTCGGCGCCACCACACCGCCGGGGCTGTTGACCCGCACGACCACCGCCTTGATCGACGGGTTGTCGGCGTGCTCGCGGAGCTCCCGGATGGCCGCGGTACCGTCCACGATGATGCCCTCAATCTCCACCACGGCGACCTTCGACCCGCCCGTCGGCAGGCCTTCCTCGCTGAGCATGGCCATGAAAACCCAGACCGTGCCGAGGAAGAGCACGACGATCCCCACCCCGACGCCCATGGCGATGAGGGCGGCGCGACCGCGGGCTGTCACCTGCCGTCCTCCATCGCCGACCTACTCCTCGTCCTCATCGAAATCCTCGCCGCCCCGCCGCTTCCGCCCCTTGCCGCGGCCGCGCGCGTCGGCCTGTGACGGCTCTTCGAGAATGGCCGCTGCCAGGTCCTTGAGGCTTAACCCGATGCGCCGCTCGTTGGGGTCGACGCGTATCACCATCAGCGTGAGCTCATCGCCCACGTTGACGAGGTCCGACGGAGAGGCTATGGGACGGCTGGACATCTGTGAGACGTGCAGGAGCCCGTCCACCCCCGGCTCGAGCTCGACGAAGGCGCCGAAGTCGGTCAACCGCACGATCTTGCCGGTGACGCGGGAGCCCATGGGATAGCGCTGGGAGGCCGACTCCCACGGATCGGGCTGGATCTGCTTGAGGCCCAGGGAGATCCGCTTGTTGTCCCTGTCCACGTTGAGGATCTGCGTCTCGATCGACTGCCCCTTCTTGAGGATCTCCGACGGGTGGCCGATATTGCGGGTCCAGGACATGTCGGAGATGTGGAGCAGTCCGTCCACCCCGGGCTCGAGCTCGACGAAGGCGCCGAAGTCGGTCAGGTTGCGCACCTTGCCCTCCACCCGCTCGCCCGGCTTGTAGCGCTCGTCGATCGTCGCCCACGGGTCGGCCTCGACCTGCTTCATCCCGAGCGAGATGCGCTTGGTCGCCTTGTTCACGTCGAGCACCATGACGTCCACCATGTCCCCGACGTTGACGAGCTTCGAAGGGTGCCGCACGCGGCGCGTCCATGACATCTCGGACACGTGCACGAGCCCCTCGACCCCGGGCTCGAGCTCGACGAAGGCGCCGTAGTTGGTCAGGCTCACGACGCGCCCCTGCGCCTTGGCGCCCACGGGATAGCGCTCGTCCACCACGGCCCAGGGGTCGGACGACTTCTGCTTGTAGCCGAGCGACACGCGCCCTGTCTCGCGGTCGAAGTGCAGCACGACGACCTCGACCTGGTCGCCGATCTGGAAGATCTCCGACGGGTGCCCGACCCTGCCCCACGACATGTCGGTCACGTGCAGAAGCCCGTCGATCCCGCCCAGGTCGATGAAGGCGCCGTAGTCAGTGATGTTCTTGACGGCGCCCGTGAGGACCATGCCCTCCGAGAGCACCGAGAGCGTGTGCTTCCGCTTCTCCTCGCGCTCTTCCTCGAGCACCGCGCGGCGGGACAGGACGACGTTGCCGCGGCGCCTGTTCAGCTTGATGACCTTCGCCCGGATCATCTGGCCGAGCATCGAGGCGAGGTTCTTGACCGGCCGCAGGTCCACTTGCGACCCGGGAAGGAAGGCGCGGACGCCCACGTCGACCGAGAGCCCGCCCTTGACCACCTCGACCACCTTGCCCTCGACGGGCGTGCCGCTGTCGTGGGACTTGGAGATGGCGTCCCAGACCTTGATCTTGTCGGCCTTGTCCTTGCTGAGGACGATCAGCCCCTCGCTGTCCTCCTTGGACTCGAGGTAGACCTCGATCTCGTCGCCGATCTTCGGGAGGGTGCCGGCGTGGCGGAACTCCTCCATGGCGATGGTTCCCTCGCTCTTGTAGCCGATGTCCACGAGCACTTCGCTGTCGCGGACCTCGACGACCCTGCCGTGGACGACCTCCCCTTCCTCGATGTCGCCCACGCCGCGGTTGAACCAATCCTCCATGCTCTCTTCGGGGGCGTCTGCCACCTCCTTCTGTGCCCCGTCGAGGACCTTCGCCTTCCGGTTCTCCGTCTCCATGATCTCGGCACTTCCTCCCTTGATGGATATCGCCGGGGCGTCAGACTTCGCGGCCGCCCCTGACGTAGATGCTACTGGTGCTCTTGCTCCTTCAGCTGCGCGATCCCGCGCATCATTTCCAGCGCGGCCTCCCGGTAGCGCTCCTTGCGGCCGGCTCCGCTCTGGGGGTTGAAGTGTAGCGCGGGTCCGAAGCTCACGCTCACCTGGCTGCGGCGGGGCCAGGACGAGCCCTTGGGCAGGGCCTCGAGAGTACCCGAGACGTACGCGGGCACCACGGGCGCCCCGCTCGTGACCGCCAGCATCCCGACACCCGGTTTCCCCTCCCCGAGGCGGCCGTTGAGGCTGCGGGTGCCCTCCGGGAAGACCAGGAGCGCCTTGCCTTCGTCGAGCAGCTGCGCGGCTGTTCTGAGCGCGCGCGGGTCCGAGCCCTCGCGCCGTACGGGCCGCGCGTGGAGAGACCGGATCAGCCAGCCGAAGACCGGGATGCGAAACAGCTCCGCCTTCGCCAGGAAGTAGATCTGGCGCCGCGCCGCGCCGCCGATCACCGGCGGATCGAGGATGCTCTGGTGGTTCGAGACGATGAGGGCCGGCCCGGAGGCGGGAACGTGCTCCGCCCCTCTCACGCGGAGCCCGAACCACGCCCGCATCAAGGCCACGGCCACCGGCTTCAGGATCCCGTACAGCACCGCGCCTGCTCCACCGCCTCGAGAATCCGCTGCACGACGGCCTCCGGTGACAGCGACGTCGAGTCGACCGCCACGGCGCCCGCCGGCTTGCGGAGCGGCGCCAGCTCCCGCTCCATGTCCTGGAGGTCCCGCAGCGCGACCTCGGCCTTAACGCGCTCGTAGTCGGCGGACAGTCCGCGCGCAGCCAGCTCGTCGCGGCGGCGGCGGGCCCGCTCGGCGAGGGTGGCGTCCAGGTACACCTTGACCTCCGCGTCTGGACAGACCACGCTGCCCGTGTCCCGGCCCTCGAGGACGACTCCACCGGCGGCCGCCAGGCTCCGCTGGAGCGGCGTCAACTTGTCGCGCACCGTTTTCATGGCCGTGACCCTCGACGTGAGCATCGCGATCTCGGGAGTCCTGATCTCGGCGGTGACATCGCGGCCGTTGACCAGCACGCGGCTGCCGGCGAGATCGCCAACGCCGGTTAGCTCGACGGTCGTCCGGGCCAGCAGCGTCCCGACGCCAGCGTCGTCTTCCGGCGACACGCCCGCCTGCATGAGCGCCCACGCCAGCGCCCGGTACAGCGCGCCCGTGTCCACGAGCTTGAAGCCGAGCCGCCGGGCGACTTCTCGCGCCGCCGTGGACTTGCCCGCCCCGGCCGGCCCGTCGATGGTGATGACCGGGTCGCGCCGGCACGTCACGGCAGCTCCTCCTCCAGACACCGGCCGCCGGCCAGCGTGTTGACCGCCTCGAGAAAGCCGGGATACGAGGTCCCGATGCATTCGGTGTCTTCGACCACGGTCTCTCCGTCCGCGACCAGGCCGGCTACGCAGAGCGCCATGGCCATCCGGTGGTCCCCGCCACTCTGGACGCGGGCGCCGCGGAGCCGGGCGCCGCCCTCGATCTCGAGGCCGTCGGGCGCCTCGGTCACGCGCGCGCCCAGCTTGCCGAGCTCAGTGGCGATGGAGCGGATGCGGTCGGACTCCTTCACGCGAAGGTCGGCGGCATCGGTGATCCGCGTGCGTCCCTGCGCCAGGCAGGCCGCCACCGCGAGGACGGGCACCTCATCGATGAGGCGCGGGATGATCGCGCCTCCGATCTGCGTGCCGCGGAGGGTTGCGCTCCGGGCGGTGAGATCGGCGACCGGCTCGCCTGCCGCCAGGAGGCCACGGCTCCGGCCGACCGGCGCGCCCATCGCATCGAGCGCGTCGAGGATCCCGTCGCGCGTCTCGTTGACGCCCACGCCGGACACCGTGATCTCCGCCCCCGGAACGATCGTGCCCGCGACGAGCAGGAAGGCCGCTGAGGAGAGATCCCCGGGGACCGCGATGCCCTGCCCGCGGAGCTCGGCTCCAGGCGTGAGCGTGACGGTCCTGCCGTCGACGGACAGCCGCGCCCCGAAGCCTGCCAGCATGCGCTCCGTGTGGTCGCGGGAGCGCGCGGGCTCTGTCACGCTCACCGGGCCCTTGGCCCAGAGCCCGGCCAGGAGCAGCGCGGTCTTGACCTGGGCGGAGGCTACCGGCGAGACGTAGGAGAGAGGCCGGAGCGGTCGCATGCCGCGCACCCCGAGGGGCAGCCGCCCGGCATCCTGCCTGCCGACGAAGGTCGCGCCCATGGACGCGAGCGGCTCGGTCACGCGCTTCATGGGCCGGCTCCGCATCGAGGCGTCCCCGGTGAGGAAGGTCCAGAACGGCTGTCCGGCCAGCACGCCCAGCAGGAGGCGGGCCATCGTCCCCGAGTTGCCACAGTCGATGACGTCGTCGGGCTCGTGCAGACCCTCGAGCCCCGCGCCGTCCACGAGGTAGTGGCCCGGGCCCTTGCGCGTGACGACCACGCCCAGCTTTTCGAGAGCCCTGAGGGTGTGCAGGCAGTCCTCGCCCTCGAGGAAGCTCGTGATCTCGGTGCGCCCGGTGGCGATGGCGCCCAGGAGCGCCGCCCGGTGAGAGATGGACTTGTCCCCGGGCACCTCGACCGTGCCGGCGAGTTTTTTCGGGGCGCGCGCGCGGACCCGCGTCGTCATCCTAAAGTCGCCCGGATCACTCGGATGCGCTCCAGCTCGCCCTCGATGCGCGCGGCGTCGCCCGAGCGCAGCACGCTTTCGAGGTCGCCCAGCGCCGCCCGGAAGGCCGCCACGGCCTCGGCCAGTGCCTCGCGGTTCTCCTCGAAGATCTCCCTCCAGACCACCGGGCTCGAGGCCGCGATGCGCGTGGTGTCCTTGAAGCCGCGCGCGGCCACGTCGAGGAACTGCGGATCCATCCGGACCACGGCATCCACGAGCGCGTCGGCCACGAGGTGCGGCAGGTGGCTGACGGCGGCCACGGCCCGGTCGTGGGTGGCGGGGTCCATCGTCACGACCCGGCCGCCGGCGGCTTCCCAGAACTCCGTGACGCGCTTCACGGCGTCACGCGCGGTGCGGTCGGTGGGCGTTAGGATGATCGTGGCGCCGCGGAAGAGATCGGCACGGGAGACCGCGAAGCCCGAGAGGTTCGAGCCCGCCATGGGATGGCTGCCCACGAAGTCGAGCGGCCTCCCGGCAGACAGTGACTCGGCGACGCGCACGATGGCGGCCTTGGTGCTGCCGACGTCGGTGATCAGCGCCTGCGGCGGGGCGGCCTCCCAGACGGCTGGCATCTGGCGCTCGAGGGTCGCGACGGGCGTCGCGAGGACGACCATGTCGGCGCCCGACAGGCCCTCTCGAAGATCCGTCGTGACGCTGTCGACGGCGCCCTCGCCGAGCGCCGGCGTGAGGCTCGCGGGGTTGCGTCCGATGCCGACGATCTCCCGCGCCAGCGATTCGGCGCGGGCCGCCTTGGCCACGGAGCCGCCGAGGAGCCCCAGCCCGACGATGGCGAGGCGGCGGATCACCCGACCTTGCCCTCCGCCAGGACCTTCTTCAGCGCCTTGATGACGCGCCGGTTCTCCTCCGGCGTGCCGATGGTCACGCGCAGCGCCGTCTCCATGCCGAAGCTCGACATGGGCCGCACGATCACGCCTTCCTTCAGGAGGCGCTGGAAGACGTCGCTCCCGCTCCGAGCCACGTCGAGAAGGATGAAGTTGGCGCGCGACGGGACGTACTTGAGCCCCATCGAGGTGAATTCATCGCACAGGAAGTGCCGTCCGGCCTCGTTCATCCGCAGGCACTCGAGGACGTGCGAGTCGTCTTCGAGGGCCGCGAGTGCGGCGACCTGGGCGAGCGAGTTGACATTGAAGGGGGCCCGGATGCGGTTGAGCAGGGCGATGCAGTCGGGGTCCGCGATCGCGTAACCCACCCGCAGCCCTGCCAAGCTCGCGGCCTTGGAAAAGGTGCGCAGCACGGCGACCTTGCGCCCCTGCTTCATGTAGTGGACCGTGTCGGGGAAGTCCGGTCCCTGGGCGAACTCGAAGTAGGCCTCGTCGAAGATCACGATGACCTTGTCAGGCACGCGCGCCATGAAGGCCGCGACCTCCTCCGCTGTGACGAGGGTCGCTGTCGGGTTGTTCGGATTGGCGATGAAGACGATCTTCGTCATGGGCGTGATCGCGCGCGCCATGGCCTCGAGGTCCAGCCGGTGGTCCTTCAGGGTGACGACTACCCGGATGCCCCCGCAGGCCTGCACGATCATGGGGTAGACGACGAAGGACGGGTGCGGGATGATCGCTTCCTCGCCGGGCCGCAGGAAGGCCCGCACGATGAGCTCGATCAGCTCGTTGGATCCGTTGCCCATGATGATGTGCTCGGGCGTGAGCCCGTGACGGCGCGCGAGCGCGACGCGCAGGTAATGAGCACTGCCGTCCGGATAACGGTTCAGGTGGGCCAGCGCATCCGAGATGGCCTTGAGGACGCGCTCCGAGGGCGGCAGCGGGTTCTCGTTCGAAGCGAGCTTGATGACGTCGGTGAGTCCGAACTCGCGCTCGAGCTCCTCGATCGGCTTCCCCGGCTCGTAGGGGGCGATCCCGAGGATGTGGTCGTTGGCGAGCGATTCCCAGGACACGGGCATGAAGGGCTCCTTAGGCGGCCGGGTAGGACCCGAGGATCTTCAGGAACTGGCAGCGCTCCCTCACCTCGTCGAGCACGGCCCGGACGTCATCGGTATCGCGGTGTCCCTCGAAATCGACAAAGTTCACGTACTCCCAGGGGCGCCGCTTGGTCGGTCGGGATTCGATCTTGGTCAGGTTGAGCCGGCGCGTGGCGAAGGGCTGGAGGATGCTGTAGAGCACGCCCGGCTCGTTCTTCATCGAGAAGAGGATGGAGGTCTTGTCCCGCCCCGTGGCGCCGACCGGGCGGCGTCCGATCACGAGGAAGCGCGTGGTGTTGTACGGATTGTCTTCGATGCGCTTCTGCAGCACGGGCACGTCGTAGGTCCGGGCGGCCAGCTCCGAGGCGATCGCCGCCACGGTCGGGTCGTCTTTCGCCCGCTCGGTGGCCGCGGTCGTCGAGGGCATCTCTTCGGCGCGCGCGTCCGGCAGGTGAGCCTGCAGCCACTGCCGGCACTGCGCGAGAGCCTGCGGGTGGGAGCAGACGACCTTCACCTCGCCGAGCTCCCCGGCTCTCGACAGCAGGTGCTGACTGATTTCGAGCGTCAGCTCGCCCGTGATGAGGGCCTCCGAGTCGATGAGGCGGTCCAGCGTGATGTTGACCGGCCCCTCGGTCGAGTTCTCGACCGGCACCACGCCGTACTCCGCGCGACCGCGCTCGACCTCCTCGAAGACGTCGGCGATGTTCTTGAGCGGGATGAGGTGGGCCGACGTCCCGAAGCCGCGCATAGCCGCGGCGTGCGTGAAGGTGCCCGCGGGGCCGAGGTACCCGACGGGCAGCGGATTCTCGAGGGCGAGCGAGGCCGAGAGGATCTCCCGCCAGACGGCGCGCACCGCCTCCGCGCTGAGCGGGCCCCGGTTCATCGTCGCGAGGCGCTCGAGGACCTGGGCCTCGCGCTCCGGGACAAAGTACGGCCTGTCCTGCTGTCGCTTGAGTCCGCCGATCTGGAGGGCGGCGTGTCCGCGCTGGTTGAGGAGGTTGAGGATTTGTTCGTCGAGGTCGTTGATCCTGGATCGCCAGTCGTCCAGGTCCATGAAGGGCTCCTGATGCGGATCTATCAGCGAATCCCACGTAGTATAGGCGAACCGCCCGGGTCAAGCAAGTTCTGCAACCGCTCGAGCTCCGTCGCCGTCAGAGCGCGCGTGCGTCCCGTCGGGAGCGCGCCCAGACGGAGCGGGCCGAACTGGACGCGGCGCAGCCGCATCACGGGATGGCCGAGGGCCTTGCAGTAGCGCTTCACCTCGCGGTAGCGCCCTTCCCTGAAAGTCACGCTGAGCCACGTACTCGCCTTCCCGTGCTTGAGAATCCGCACCGCGGAAGGCAGCGCCGGACCGTCCGGCAGGACCACCCCGCGCCGCCACCGCTCGAGCTCGCGCGTCCCGACGTGGCGCTCCACTTCCACCTCGTAGACTCGGGGAATCTCGTAGCGCGGATGCAGGAGCCGGTTGGCGAGCAGGCCGTCATTGGTGAGGAGCAGGAGGCCCTCCGCGTCGTAGTCGAGCCGTCCCACCGGAAAGAGCCGCGGCAGTCCCTCCGGCAGGAGGTCGGTCACCACGCGGCGGCCCTCGGGGTCATGGAGACTCGTGACATAGCCGGGAGGCTTGTTGAGCAGCACGTAGGCGTGCGCCTCCCGCGCGCCGACGGGCCGGCCGTCGAGGGTGATGAGATCGGTCGCGGGATCCGCCTGGGCGCCGGGCTCGCGCCGCACCACGCCGTTGATGGTGACGCGGCCGGCCTCGAGGAGCGCCTCAGCCCCGCGGCGTGACGCCAGTCCCGCCTGCGCCAGGATCTTGCTGACCCGCATCGGTGGCGGTTTCAGGAGAGCTTTCCCCGCCCTCGTGCTGGTTCGACACCCCCGCGCCCTCGGCGGGAGGTTCCGGAATCACGAGCTCGCCCTCGACCTTCGGCAGGTCGGTCAGGTCTCTCAAGCCGAAGGCGACCAGGAAATCGCGCGTCGTCTCGTAGAGGAAAGGTCTGCCGGGCGAGTCCTTCCGCCCGGCGATGCGGACCATGCGGCGGTCGAGGAGATTGTCGAGGACGGCTTCCGAGTTGACGCCCCTGACGGCGTCGATGTCGGGTCGCGACGCCGGCTGGCGGTAGGCGATGATGGCGAGGGTCTCCAGCGCGGAGCGCGACAACCGGGAGCGCGTGCGGCTTCGGGCCAGCTTCACGAGCCAGGGCGCCACCTCGGGCCGCGTCACGAGGCGAAAGCCGCCGCCCACCTCGATGATCTGGAGCGCCCTGCCCTGCCCGTCGAGCCGCTCGACGAGCATCTGCACCAGCTCGCGCGCCTGGCCCGCGGAAGGCAGTTCGAGCACCTCCTGGATGCGCTCGGCTTCCACCGGAGCCTCGGAGGCGAAGAGCAGGGCTTCGACGACATCGATCGGTTGAGGCATTGGCGGTTGAGGCATTGGCGGTTGAGGCATTGGCGGTTGAGGCATTGGCGCTTCAGGCATTGGAGACTCGGTCATGGACGGGTTCGGTCATGCGCTCTCTCCAGGGATTGGCGCGTCGCTGCGCGGGACGCCCGGGACGGCCTCGTTCGTCGGAACTGATTCGATGACGATCTCGCCGAAGAGCTCGCCCTGGTGGGCGCGCGCCTGCCCGAGCCTCACCAGCTCCAGCAGGGCGAGCAGCGTCACCACCCACTCGGCGCGGATGCGCTCGGCGCCGGCGACGGACGAGAAGAGGATGGACCACGTGTGCCGCAGCAGCTCGATGACTTCGCCCATGCGCTCGAGGACCGAGAGCGGGTTCGGCTCGACCTGGCGCGGCGCCTGCCGCTTCTGCTCCTCGATGAGCTGCGTGATCGCCCGGTGCAGGAGGTGGACCGAGAGGTCCTCCAGCGGGACGTCCTCGGGCGGAGGCAGCTCGCCCACCGTGCGGCCGTACAGCAGCGCCTGCTCCGCTTCGCGCAGGCCGAGCCACGCGCCGAGCGATTTCACGCGCGCGTACTCGCGCAGCCGCTCCGCCAGCTCCTGGCGCAGCAGCTCACCCTCCTCGTCGAGGATGTCGGGCGGCGCCTCGGGGTCGACCGGCAGCAGGAGCTTGGACTTGAGATAGATCAGCGTGGCGGCCATGACCATGAAGGCGCCCGCCGTATCGAGGTCCTGGAACTGCACGGACTCGAGGTGCTCCAAATACTGCTCGGTGATGGCGCGGATGGGCAGGTTGGCGAGGTCGACCTCGCTGGTCCTGCAGAGGTGGAGCAGCAGGTCCAGCGGACCGACGAAGGACTCGACCCTGACGGTCAGTCCCTGCGACTCCGTTTCGGGGGTGAGGGTCGTCATTTCGGCTCCAGGTTGATGGCGGACCTGACCTCGTCCATGGTCTTCGTCGCGAAGGCTCGCGCCTTCCTCGACCCCTCGTGGAGAATCTCGACGATCTGGCGCGGCTTCGCCGCGAAGCGCTCCCGCCCCTCCCGGATCTTCCCGAGCGGCGGGATCATGTGCTCGAGCAGCACCGCCTTGCAGTCGAGACACCCGATCCCCGCCGTCCTGCAGCCGGTGGCGGCGTCTTCTCGCTCGGCGTCGGGGGTAAAGATCTTGTGCAGGTCGAACACGGGGCAGATCTCCGGGTTGCCGCGATCGCTCCGCCGCTTGCGGGCGGGATCGGTCACCATCGGCTTGATCTTCGCGGCGATCTCCTCCGCGGTGTCGGAGAGCAGGATCGCGTTGTTGAGCGACTTCGACATCTTCCGCCCGTCCGTGCCCGGTACCTTGGGAATCTGGGTCAGCTTGGCCCCAGGCTCGGGAAAAATCGGCTTCCACGTGTTGTTGAAGCGGCGCGCCACCTCGCGGGTCAGCTCGACGTGCGGTACCTGGTCGATCCCGACGGGGACCCACTGCGCCTTGTACATGAGGATGTCCGCCGCCTGCAGCAGCGGATATCCCAGGAGCCCGTAGGAGGGCGATTCGAGCCCGAGCTGCTCGACCATCTCCTTGAAGGTCGGCACGCGCTCGAGCCAGCCGAGCGGCGTCACCATGGAGAAGATCAGATGGAGCTCGGCGTGCTCGGGCACGAGCGACTGGATGAACAGCGTGCTCCGCTCGGGGTCGAGCCCCGCCCCGAGCCAGTCCGCGGCCATCTCGATGGTGCTCTCCGGAGCCTGACCGCTGTTCTGGGCGTCCGTCGTGAGGGCGTGCCAGTTCGCGACGAAATAGAAGCATTCGTACTCGTCCTGGAGACGTACCCAGTTGTCCAGCGCGCCGAGGTAATTGCCGAGATGGAGATTGCCCGTGGGGCGCATGCCGGAGAGCACCCGCTGCCTGGCGGTCATGGCGTCGTCCCTGGGTCTTCTTTTCCGGAGGCGCGGCGGGCTTCCCAAGTCTTGGCCATCCGGAGGAACACGTAGTGGGCGTAGAGCACGGCGAGCACGAAGCCGCGCCAGCCGTCGAGAAAGCCGCGGCGCAGCACGTACATGGAAAGAAACCGCCCGAGGGGGCGGAGCGCCAGGTCGCCGAGCCCGGCACGCCCGCCGCGGCCGACGAGCTCGTGGGCCGCGAGCGTGGAGTAGCGGTTCGAGCGGGTGACGAAATCCTCGAGCCCGCGGTAGGAGTGGTGCAGCAGCGGCTCGGCGAGCGCCTCGACGCGTCCGTCGACCACGACCGATTCGTGCACCGCGCTGTCGACGAAGCGCCCGGCGGGCCGGCGGAAGAGGCGGAGCTGGTAGTCCGGGTAGAGCCCGCCGTGGCGCACCCAGGCGCCCCAGAAGATGTTCCTGCGCGGGATCGAGTAGCCGTCGGCCGGGCCGTTCGCGCGCATGATGCGGCCGATGCGCTCCCGCAGCTCGGGCGTGATGCGTTCGTCTGCGTCGAGCGACAGCACCCACTCGCCCGTCGCCTGGTCGAGGGCGAAGTTTTTCTGCGCGGCGAAGCCGGGCCACGGCCGCACCCAGATCCTGTCCGTGAACTCGCGGGCGACCTGGACCGTCTTGTCGGTGGACTCGGCGTCGATCACGAGGATTTCGTCCGCCCAGGCAGCGCTCTCGAGGCAGGCGCGCAGTCGCTCCTCTTCGTTCCAGGCGATGATGGTGACGCTCAGCCGGTTCATGTCGAGCCCTCGAGCATGCCGCGCGCGGCCTCGAAGACCGTCCGGACTTCGAGGCCGGTCATGGTGCCGTCGGGACTCTGCAGTCCCCGGCAGCGCGGCCCGTAAGGGCCATTGCGCACGGCCAGGGTCGGCCCGAAGAGCCCCAGGGCCGGGGTCCCGAGCGCCGCCGCCAGGTGCAGCGGCCCCGTGTCATTGGCGATCATCAGCCGGCAGCGCTTCAAGAGGGCTGCCAGCTCGCCGAGGTCCGTCGGCGGGGCGAGGAGCGCGCTGTGTCCCGGCAACGCCAGGGATATGTCGCGCGCCATGTGCGCCTCGTCGGGGCCCCAGAGCAGCAGGAGTCGCGCGCCGGCTTCGGTCGCCAGGCGCTCGGCCACGGCGCTCCAGCGCGCCACCGCCCAGCGCTTCTCCAGACGGCCCGCGCCCGGGTTGATGGCGACCAGCCGGTCGCCGGGCTTCACGCCCTCCTTGACGAGCAGCTCCTCGATTCGGCGCTCGGCCGCCGCGGGCACGGTCACGTGGAACTCCGCGGGTCCCGGCTCGATGCCGAGAGGGGCGAGGAGGGCCAGGTACTGCTCGACGATGTGGTGCGCCGAGGCGGGTGGCGTGACGTGACGGTTGGTGAAGAGCGCGTTCCAGCGCTCGCGGCACCTTCCCGCGCTGAAGCCTATCCGCACGGGCGCGCCGGTATACGCGGTCAGCAGCCCGCTCTTGAGGAGCCCCTGGAGGTCTATGGCCACGTCGAAGGAGGCACGGCGAATCCGCTCGCGGAGCCGTCCGACCTTGCCCAGCACCTGCCGGGCTCCCGACGGGCGCCAGATGAGCCTGCGCCACAGGCGCGTGTCCACCGGCACCACCGCATCGAGATCCGGATGGTCTGAGAGGACTGCGTACTCGCGCGCCTCGACCACCCACGTCAGGTGTGAGCACGGGAGGGCGCGCCTGAGCGCCCGCGCGACAGGGAGGGCGTGGACCACGTCACCCAGCGAGGACAGCTTGATGATCGCGATGCGCGGGCCGCGCGAGGTCATCGGTCCGCTCCGAACCTGGGCCCGGAGCTGTCCCCAAACCTTTCGACGATGAGCCGGATGAGGTCACGCGTGGCGTGGCTCTTCGGATCCCCCGCGATGGCGACACGCCCTCCGGCCTCCTGGACCGCGGTCCGCTCGGGCACGGACTCCGCGGTGTAGTCGGTGCCCTTGGCGTGCACGTCGGGCCGGAGTCTCGCGACGAGGGCCTCGGCGGTGTCGTCGTCGAAGAGGACCACGCCATCCACCGACGCCAGCGCCCCGACGATCTCCGCGCGCTCGGCGGCCGGCATGACGGGCCGCCCCGGACCCTTGAGCCGGGTCACGGATGCGTCCCCGTTGACGCCGACCAGGAGGGCGTCACCCAGCGCCCGGGCCTCGCTGAGGTAGCGCACGTGGCCGACGTGGAGGAGATCGAAGCAGCCGTTGGCCAGGACCAGCCGTTTGCCCTCGCGCCGCCAGCCCTCGGCCAGCCGTGCCGCCTCGTCAAGACCGAGCAGCGGCGCCATCGTCGCCAATCGACTCGGACAGCTCCCGCTGAGAGACCGTCGCCGTGCCCCGCTTCATCACCACGACGCCGCCGGCGACGTTGGCGAGCCACGCGGCCTCGACCGCCGCAGCGCCGGCGGCGAGCGCGACGGTGAAGGCGCTGATCACCGTGTCACCCGCGCCGGTGACATCGGCGATCTGGTCACTGCCGTGGATGGGCATGAAGGTCACGGGTCCCTCGCGCTCGAGCAGCGCCATGCCGCGGCTGCCCCGAGTGATGAGGAGATAGCGCGATTCGAGCCGCTCGAGCACCACGCGCCCGGCCTTCTCGAGGGCGCGCTCGTCTCCGAGCTCGGTCCCCGCCAGGGCCTCGACCTCGGGCTCGTTCGGTGTCGCCGCGGTCGCGCCACGAAAGCGCGGCAGGTCATAGCGGCTGTCCACGGCCACCACCGCCTCCCGCCGGCCCGCCGTGTCGAGAATGGCTTCGAAGACCCGAGGCGTGACGGAGCCATAGCCGTAGTCGGAGACGAGGAACGCGTCGACCCCGGCTCCGGCGGCTCTCACGGCGGCGATCATCCGCTCCTCGGCTTCGCCCGGCAGGACGTGGTCGGGCTCGCGGTCAACCCTGACCACCTGCTGGCGCGTGGACTTGTAGCCGCCCGCCATGATGCGCGTCTTGACGGGCGTCAGGCGCCCCGCGCTCCTGCTGACACCCTCGCACTCGATCCCGGCCGCCGCGAACAGCCGCAGCACTTCGTCTCCAGCGGGATCGGCGCCCAGGATGCCAACGGGCAGAGCCGTCGCTCCCAGGGCATGGACGTTGTGGGCGGCATTCGCGGCGCCGCCCAAGCGCACCTCGCGGTCAGTGAAGCGGAGGATCAGGACGGGCGCCTCGCGCGAGATCCGCGCGGGCTTGCCGTAGAGGTATTCGTCGGCGATGAGATCGCCGACGACGGCGATCCGCTTGCCCCTGAACCCCGCGACCAGCCCACGGAGGCGCTTCACCGGGAACATCGTAGTCCCGTCATCCGTATGTCCTGGCGCGCATCCCGGCTTGTATCCTGGCGAGCGCCCACTCGACGGCGTCGAAGAGGTCCAGGGCGACATGGTCGGGCTTGACCGTCCACTCCTGGCGCCGGTACTCCCATTCACCGCGGCCATAGCCGGTGAGCACGAGCACGGTCGAGGCGCCGGCCGCCTGGCCCGCCTCGACGTCACTGGGCTTGTCACCGACCATCACCGACCGCGACAGATCCAGGCCCAGCTCCGCGGCCGCGCGAAGCAGGAGACCCGGCCTGGGCTTTCGGCACTCGCACGCCTCCCGGTACGGCGGCTGCCCGGCTGTCGGATGATGGGTGCACACGTAGAGCGCGTCGAGCCGCGCCCCCAGGGCGCCCAGCTGGCGCTCGAGCTCCGCATTGACGGCCAGGAGCGTGTCCTTGGAAAAATAACCCCGCGCTATGCCGGCCTGGTTGGTCGCCATCACCGCTGCTATGCCTGCGGCATTGAGGCGCGCAACCGCCTCGGGCGCCCTCGGCAGGACGCGTACCCGGCTGGGGTGGTTGATATACCCCCTCTCCTCGATGAGGCAGCCGTCACGGTCCATGAACACGGCAGGACGTCCTGACAACGGTGCGGACATGAAGGCAGTGTAATGTGCCGGCCAGGATCGATCAATGAAAATCCCGGTTTACTGGGTCGAGACACGCCGGTCAGGCCTTGAGGAGCCGGTAGATTCGCTCGAGCCCATCGACCTGAGCGGTATAGGTGTACGGCTCAGCGGATGCCCGCGCCTCCTGCGCAGCCCTGCCCGCATCCATATCGCGGATGGCGCCGAGCCCTCGCGCGATGTCCTGAGCCTCGAGCGAGGCGGTTACCGCGCCGCTCACGCCGTCGCGGACGATTTCCGCCCCGCCGGTCATGGAGCTGGTGAGAACCGGTACGCCGGAGGCCAGCGCCTCGAGATGCACGTTCCCGAATGGCTCGTAGCGTGCGGGCAGCGCCACGGTATCGGCGGCGGCGTAGATCCGCTCGACGTCCGGGCGCGGCGCTATCCATGTCACCGCGCCGTCCAGGCCGAGCCGCGCTGCCAGCCGGCGGTACATCTCGCTTCGGCCCTTGCCCGCCACGAGGAGTCGCACGTCGCGGGCCCGGAGCGCGCCCACGGCCTCCATCAAGGGGCCGAGCCCCTTGCGCTCGAAGCCAGAGCCGACGAAGGCGACCAGCCATGAGTCCTTTGGGATGCCCAGCGCCTCGCGCGTTTCTGCCCGCCAGCGTGCGCGGTTGTCTGGATGGAAGCGGACCAGGTCCACGCCGTTGTAGACAACCGTCACCTTCTCCGCCGGCGTGCGGTACAGACGCTCGATCTCGGCCTTGCCCTTGGCCGAGATCGCCACGATGTGGCGCGCGGCTCCGAGCGTGAAAATCCGCCGCTCCAGCCACAAGAGGAGCCGATGCTGAGGATTTACTTGAAGTCCGCCCCGCCCCATGGCCAGAAGATACGCCCTATGGCAGCCTTCGCCCGCCCGGTAGATGTCCTGAGTCAGGCATCGCTCGTGACTCTGGACGAGGTCGTAGCCTCCGGCACGTACCGCGCGTCTCGCCGCCAGGGCGAAACAGAGTTGGCGAAGCGCGGAGGGCTGGCCCGGCACGGCCAGCCGGCGGATGCCGGCCCCGGGCACCGGGAATTGCCCGGCCGTCGTGACGAGGTCGACGTCGTAGCCGCCTCGCGCGACGAGGGCGTTGACGAGGCCCGCCGTGGAGGTCTCGACACCGCCGTGGAAGGAGAAGGAGCGGCAGATGACGGCGAGCTTCATGGGTGCGCCTTGGGGGGCCCCTTGGGGGCCGCCTTAGGATGCGCCTTGGGCCTCGCCATCACGCGCTCGATCAGCGGGAAGAGATCGCGCCGCGCCGACTGGAAGCTGTAGCGCTCCACGCAGCGCTCGCGGGCCCGGGCCCCGAGCGCCTCCGCTTCGGCGGGACGGTCGAGGAGTCTCGCAATGGCGGCGGCCAGTCCTGAGACGTCTCCAGGCTCGACGAGGAGACCGCAGCCATCGAGGATTTCCGGGACCATCGATACTCGCGTCGAGACCACGGGGCGCCCGAGAGCCATGGCGTCGAAGATCTTCGCCGGGACCTGGCCGACGGTGTCGGACGTTTTCCTCTGGGGAACAGCCACCACGTCGGCCGCCGAGAGAAGCGTGGGAATTTCGTCGAACGGCACCCATGGCAGGAGCGTGGCGGCGGGGCACCGCCCGAGGATCTGGCGGCCCGCGGCGCTGTCGGCACTGGCCCCCACCACGGCCAGCGCCACGTCGGCGCGCCCGAGCGAAGCCACCGCCGCGGCGAGGTCGTCGAGACCCTTGTAGTCGCGCGGCGTTCCGAGGAACATTACGACGCGCTTGCCATCCACGCGCAGGCGACGGCGCCCTTCCGCGGCATCGGCGCGGCCAGGCTTCCACGCGTCCGTGTCCCTGACATGCGGGATCAGGGTGCCCCCGAAGCGCTCCTGGAGGAAGCGGGAGGCTACCGTCACTCCGTCGGCAAGCCCGGTGAAACGCTCGCAAAGCCAGGTCCACGGCAGGCCATCCGGGTTGCCGAGATTGAGCGCGCGCCCGACCGTGCCCCAGAAGCCCGACCGGATGTAGAAGCCCAGCTCCCAGTCGTCGATGTCGAGGAGGAGCGGCCGTTTTCCGGCGGCACGCTTGAGGTAGCCCACGCCAGCGCTCCCGAGCCTCGTCTTGGACGCGTAGATGAGATCGCCATCGGCCCGACGCGCGAGATCGGCCATGGTGGCGACGAAGCCCGGCATGCGCCGGGTGGCGACGCTTGTGTAGCGAATGGGGCCGGAGGCCACGGGTTTCCAGACTCCCGGTAGAGACCGCGGACCTAGCACCTCTACGGAGCCGAGGGGCTCGAGCAGCTTCGCCAGCAGATCGGCGCGGCCAGCGGCATTGCCGCTGACGTCGAAGCACAACACCGATACCTTCATGAGCGTGCCGCGAGCCTCCGGTAGTGTTCGATCAAACGCGCCGTCATGCGCGCGCCTGTCAGCCGCTCATGGGCGAGTGCCGCCGCCCCGTCGCCCAGGCGTCGCCGAAGCGCGCCGTCATCCAGCAGGCGATTGAGCGCCTGGGCCAGCTCGGGCGCGTCGCCCCCGGGCACGAGCAGCGCCGACTCGTCGTCCGTCAGCACCTCGGCCGCGACGCCGACACGGCTGGCGATCACCGCCCGTCCGGCCGCGAGGTATTCGAAGAGCACCCGCGACATCCCATCGGACTCGAGCGGCGGGTAGAGGGCAATGTCGAGAGCTCCCACCGCGCGAGCGGGGTCCTCGACGAAGCCCAGGAAGGAGGTGCGGTCGCCGAGGCCGGCGCGCGCGATGCCCTCGCGGGTCGCGGCTTCGAATGGGCCCTGCCCCACGAAAAGGAGGTGAAAGGCCCGTCCCGCAGCGGCAAGGCTAGAAGCCGCCTCGACCACCACCGCATGGCCTTTCATGACCCGGAAGCCGGACAGGAGTCCCACGATAGGCAGCCCCACTGGCAGCCCCAGCTCCCGGCGAAGGGCTGTGCCGTCCTGACCGGGCCGGAAGCGCTCGCCGTCCGCGCCTCCCGGCAACGCCACCACTCGCTCATGAGGCAGGAGCCCCGCCGCGATGCACTGGCGCCGGATCGCTTCGCTGACCGTGACGACGAGGTCCGTCGCCTGGCCGTAGAGCCAGCGGTTCAAGGCGTGCGGACGTATCGGTTGCACGATGTGGCGGGTGCGGACGAGGGGCCGCCTCGTCCGAGACAGGCGGTTCGCGATGGCCGCCAGCCAGTGCTCCTTGCCGCGATGGACATGGACGACGTCGGCGCCGGAGAGCCACGCGCGAACCGCTCTCACGTCGCGCACGTCGGCGGCGGGCCGGAGCCCCGAGCGCAGGCTCAAGGTCTCGATCCGCTGCACGCCTTCCTCACGCGCGCGCGACATGACACGCTCCTCGGTGCCTCGGCGACAGACGAGCGTCGCCTCGTGCCCGGCGCGCTCCAGCTCGCGACACACCCCCGCGGCCCAGTAGGCATCGGAGGACCAGCCACCGCATGAAACGAGGTGCAAGATCTTCACGGTGCCGCGCGCGGTCTCCCGAGGGCTTCGAGGTACATCGCCTCCATGACGGCCGCGTGGCGCTCCGGCGTGAAGAGATCCAGCGCGCGCCGCCTCCCGGCCAGGCCCATGGCGCGCGCGGCCGCTGGTTTGGACAGAAGGCGCGCCAGGGAGGCCGCCACCGCCGCCGGGCTCGGCTCATCGAGCAAGAGACCCGTCTCACCGTGGACCACGGCGTCCGGGAGCGCGCCCACGCGTGCGGCCAGGACGGGCCGCCCGGCGGCCATGGCTTCGAGCGCCGCGCGGCAGGACTCGTCAGAGCCCGCCCCCATGAGGACGAACACGTCGAGGGCTCCAAGCACCCCGGGCAGGTCAGAGTCCCGATAGCCAGCGAAGAACACCCTGCGCTCGAGAGCGAGCCGCTTGACGAGGCCCTCGAGCGCATCGCGCCGCTCGCCCTTCCCGACCAGCAGCAGCCGCGCGTCGGCGCGCCCGGCCGAGAGCAGGCGAAAGCCCTCGATGAGAGCCTCGTGCCCGCGGTCTGCGGCCAGTCGCGCGACGCAGCCGACGAGGGGAGCCTGGGCGACCCCGAACTCGTCGCGTATCTTCGCCGCGCCCGACGCGTCCGTGGCGAATCGCGCGGCGTCCACCACCCCGTCCGCGCGGTAGACGCGTTCGCCGGGGAGGCCAGCTTCGCGAAGACGCTCCTCGATGCGGCGACTCACGGCGACGAGGGCGCGTGTTCGGCGATAGAGCGCCGAATCCGGCCATGACGTCCGGACGGCCCGCTCGTTGTGAAAGGTCCTCACCAGTGCTGCCGTCCCATGCGCCCACCAGCCCAGCCAGTGATCGTGGCCGTGGTGAGCGTGGACGACGTCCACGCCCTCGCGGGTCACGAGAGTCTTGAGCCTCCGGGCATCACCCACGATGGCCGCCGGCCCGGACTTGACGTCGAGCTGGAGCCCCTCGACCGGCTCGACTCCGGCCTCGCGCGCCTTGACCTCGAATCGGTCTCCGGGCGCCAGGCCGAGAAGCACGCGATGCCCCCGCGCCCGGAGGCCGAGGACCAGGCGCAGCGTCGGCTCCGCGCTTCCCGTCCACCAGCGGTTCGCGACGACGTGGAGGACGGTGAGTCTATCCCTCCCGGTCACGGGTTCAACCCCGGGGGCTCACCGGGGGCTCGCCGGCCGCGGCACGGCTCCCGCGATGACCTCGTCGTAGACCGCGAGCAGCCGGGACACTGACGCGCGATGAGAGAAGCGCTCCTCGACCAGCCGTCGGGCCGCACGGGCGCGGGCCAGGCCGCCCGATCGATCGCTCAAGACCGATTCGATAGCCCGCGCGAGAGCGGCCGCGTCCTCGGGCGGGACGAGGATGCCCGTCAGGCCGTCCTCGACGACCTCCGGAATACCCCCGATCGCGCTCGCCACCACGGGCACGCCGGTCGCGAAAGCCTGGAGGAGGGACTGCGGCACGCCTTCGGTCCGCGTGGAGGCCAGGACGAAGCAGTCCATGACGCGCAGGAGCTCCGGCACGTCGGTCCGGAAGCCCGTGAAGACGACCGCGTCGCCGAGACCGCGGGCTTTCGCGAGTCCCTCGACCCAGGGACGCCTTATCCCGTCCCCGACGAGCAGGAGCCGCGCCGCGGGATGCCGGGCATGCACCGTGGCGAAAGCCTCGAGGAGATGCGCGTGCCCCTTCGAGCCCCTGAACATGGCCACGGACCCGACCACGGGCCGCGACAGACCCAAGCGCTCGCGCATCGCAGATCCCCCGTCTCGCCCCCCGTCGTGCCCCTTGTCGTGCCCCCCGTCGTGCCCCCC